>Ga0190359_1001028_pt1 | contig 18200 bp, 17 predicted proteins | sample 48721823_MG_FD_161269 | JGI IMG/M metagenome (GOLD analysis project Ga0190359, IMG submission 161269) | Hydrothermal vent microbial mat bacterial communities from Southern Trench, Guaymas Basin, Mexico - 4872-18-2-3_MG | ecosystem: Environmental > Aquatic > Marine > Hydrothermal vents >... | reverse complement strand
CTGCTTTCTGACCCGCTCAAGAATGTTTTTCCTGCGGGCTATCAGGGCTACCCGGGCCCCGCCTTTTCCGGCTTCGAGTGCCAGTGCCCGGCCAAGTCCGGATGAGGCCCCGGTAACAACGATGACTTTATTTTCAACATCGGGCATATTTTACCGGTCCTTTTTCATCGCTTCCTTTTTGAGATTCTGCGGCATTTTTTCGATGGCATACCGAAGCGCCGTCCGCGGCATCTCTCGCTTGTTTTTCATAACATAGTCAAAGATCTTTTTCTGATAGCTGTCGGCGGCCACCTTAAGCATCCAGCCGTAACCTTTCTGCACCATGTCGTCATTATCGGTCAGAAGCAGGTCGGCAATTGAAAAGGCTTCTTTCAGCCCTGTGCCTTTTCCCAGTGACGGAATCATACAGACTGCCGCACCTCGCCGCATCCATCGATTGTTTGATGAGGTCCACTTTTTGGCGCGGGGAATAAGTTCCGGATATTGATGAATAAGCGCGCCCAGCGCACCGCAACACAGCGAATCGCAGGCGCCCCAGTGGCAAACATATTTTTTGAGCCACCGTTCAAGGCGGGGAAAATCAGCCTTGGTCAGGCGGTCGCTTATATTGGACGCCCACATGAAGGCGATTCCGCGCTCGGCGCCTTGCTTGGAGGCAAGCAATTCTTCACAATAGTCAAGGATCTGTTTTTTCGATTCATCTTTAATCAGTTTAAAAAACTGATTCGATATTTTCTTATGGACCGGGCCTTTCAGTCCGACGGGATTTTTTAGTTTCTCCTTGAACCATCGCTGATAGTTCATCATATTTTCCGGCTTGCTCTGCCGTTTAATCTCGGCGCGCAACTGCTTTAGAACATCATTCAACGTATCTCTCGCTTCCATGATCTGACATTATCCATATCTCTACTCGACTTTTACAGCCGTGCCGCTGGCCGAAACCATCAGCATATTACCCGACCCGAAGGCAATCGTCTCATAATCCAGATCGACCGCGACCACGGCATTGCCGCCAAGTCTTCTTGCCTCTTCGGCCATTTCCTGCACGGCCAGATTTTTGGCCTTACGCAATTCTTCTTCGTAGGCCGCCGAACGCCCGCCGACAATATTCCTGATACTGGCAAATAAATCTTTGAAAAGATCGGCCCCCATGATGGCCTCGCCGCTGACCATACCGTAATACTCGGAAATCTTTTTTCCTTCAAGGGTCGGTGTTGTGGAAATAATCATCTAAAACCTCCGTTATTGTTTTCTAATCTTTGAAGACGCAATATCAAGCGGGATGTTGCACACCGCCTGATTTACCGAATGTTTTTGTGATATACAATATACGGAATTTTCTGCCAATAAAAAACCGCGATGGATTAATATTCCATCGCGGTATGAGTGATCCGTCTACCGGCTTCACTCAGGAGGAGAAACCTCCCGAATACCCGGCTTCTTTAAGTGCTCTAAGCATACTCTCGGTATCGGGCATTTTTTGTTCAAAAAAAACTTCCGCTGTCCCTGTTTTGTGATCGACTGAAGCTGATTTGACCCCGGCCACTTTTTCAAGAGCGCTCTGAACGGCAAGAGCACAACCACCACAACTCATGCCCCGGACGCCCAGCTTAATAACCTTCTCCATATATGGCAACCTTTTATATAAATCTTGCAGTCAAAATTTCAAAAACGCCGTCTTATCGCTGCTCTTTAAGAAATTTTCGTAACGCTCTAAAATCACGGTCGTCATTCAGCGAATATTCATAGTCGATATACTCAAACCGGCCGTCCGGCCCAACCACAAATACCGATCGCTTGAACATTCCATATTCGTCGATATAGACTCCCATCTTGTCCCCGAATGATCGCGTATGGTCGGCCAGAAGCTTGAAATTCAGATTGTGATGTTTGGCCCACTGATGATGACTGTAAACATAATCGCCCGAAATGGGCAATATTTCAACATCCATATCCCGGAAATCCGTGAATTCATCACGAAATGTGCATATCTCACGGGTGCATCCGGGCGACCAGTCGGCCGGGTAAAAGGCGAGAATATACCTCGACCCTTTCATATCTTCGTTTTTTATACCGGTGAAGACAATCGTGTCTTTGGTCGCATAAGGCAGATCGAAATTCGGGACCGGATCTCCCACTTTGAATTTTTCCTGCGCCTTGATTCCGGGCGGAATTATCAGCATAATAGACAAAATTATCAGTAATAATTTTTTCATATATCCTCCAAAATGATTGAACACCCCTGTGTTTATAGAGAAACAAAAAAGAAAAGACTATGTTCCGGTAATTATTTTTCGGTCGGATTGGTTTCGGGGACCGGTTTTGCGGCCGCATTTTTTTGATCGGGAACATCCCCCGCACGGAAATGATTGCTCATGGCGACACCGATAATTATCAGCACAAAACCGGCGTAACCCGGAAGGCTGATCGTCTCATCGAAAAAGGTGAGACCGATAATAATGGCATAGACGGTGCCGAGATAATTGTATATCGAGATATTCGAGGCTCGTTCGGCCTGGTATGCCTTTGTCAGATATATTTGCGCCGCTGTCACCACCAGTCCGATCAGGATCAATATCAGCCAGTCCCAGCCAATCGGGGTTACCCAGTGGAAAATCGTGTAAGAGCCGACAATCGGGACCGTCACCAGCGGGAAATAAAAGACGACCACCAGCGCGTGGTCATAGTCTTTGAGCTTGCGGATAAAATTATAAGCCATACCGGAAAAAACCGCCGCCGTGATTCCGATAATCAATTCCGGAACCGTTACCCGCGCATCGAATCCCTTGACCATAACCACCCCGGCGAAGGCGATCAGGAAAAATAGCCACTGAATGGGAGTGGCGCGTTCCTTTAGAAAGAGACTGGAAATTATGATGGTGAAAATCGGCGACAGAAACTGGATTGTCACCGCCGAAGCCAGCGGCATATGCTGAAGCGTGTAGAAATACATCACCAGCGCCGTGGTCCCGGTCAGGCCGCGCAGAAGAAGATATTTTTTGTTATTTCCCCACGGATTAAGCCCGGCTCTTCGGATCAGGATATAGCCCATAACTAAAGTCACCGCCGCCCGGAAAAGGACGATTTCATGGGAGGGGATATGATCGAGGTATTTCACCCCGACATTCATCAGGGCAAAAAAGAATGTCGACAGGAATATATATCTGACTCCGGGTGTTATCTGAAGCGCTCTCAACTTGTCAATCCTCACCGCATAATATCATATCAACCATTTCCGGCCGATTAAGTTCCCAAGATAAGAGAAAATAAACAGCAGGTAAAGCTATATGATTGGTAATTCGAGATCGTCTTGATTGCAGTAATTTGTTATTTTTAAAAGTACTTTGCACATGAGGCTTTTTTATTGCCTTAATCGATATGTCACCATACCTTCCCGCAATAAGGGGTAGCCGATTGTATATAGATATTACCATTATCACCGTTTATTTCGTCGTTATGCTGACTGTCGGCTGGCTTTCCCGAAAACAGTCGGTCGAATCATACTGGGTCGCCGAACGCAGATACGGCCCGTTGAGAATCACCGCCTCGATGATTGCGACCATATTCGGGGCTTCATCGACAATCGGTATTATCGGTCTCGGTTACTCCCGCGGCCTGACCGGGGCCTGGTGGCTTCTGGTCGGCGCCGGGGCGCTGATACCGTTCGGGCTGTTTCTCGCCGCCCGGGTGCGATCACTCGATGTTTTCACTCTGCCTGACATTCTCAAAAACGCCTATGGTAACAGGGTGGCGGTTCCGGCGGGACTGATGATCTCGATTGCATGGTGCGGAGTGCTGGCGGCCCAGATGGTCGCGGCCGGAAGATTGCTCGAGACCATTTTTAATATTGATTTTTCGTATGCGCTGACTGTGGCCGCCGCGGTATTCATACTCTATACATTTTGGGGCGGTCAGCTATCTGTCATCCGCACCGATTTATGGCAGTTGATACTGTTTATCGGCGGCCTGATACTTTGCGTCATACTGCTGTTCAAATTCAACGCCGCCGACCCATTCATCTGGTCAAATATACCGGCCGACAATCTCCGTTTCCCGGTCAATGAATCGTTCGGATGGTACGATCTTCTGGTGTACTACCCGCTCATTGTCGGTCTGCCGTATCTGGTGGGACCGGATATATATTCACGGGTGCTCTGCGCCCGGGATAACATGACTGTCCGGATCGCCTCGATAACCGCCGCCGCGGTAATGATCCCGCTTGCCATCATGCTGGTCGCGGCCGGCATTCTCGCCCGGGCCGCCTTTCCGGGAATCGCCCCCGAGAGCGCCCTCCCGGAGACATTCGCCGTTGTTATCCCGGCCGGACTACGCGGGCTGATAGCCGCCGGCTTTCTGGGCGGTATCATGTCCTCGGCCGACACTGTCCTGCTGTCGGCCTCGACCATTTTCACCGTCAACGTCATCAAACCCCTGTTTCATCTGCCGGAAAGAAGTTGTCTCGGCGCGACAAAGATATTTCTGCTTATATTTGGAATTGGCGGTTTCACCATCGCCTGGTATGAGCAGGGGATTATATCGTCGCTTTTGATCGGATACACCGTCTTTGTCGGCGGGGTTGTTTTCCCGACACTGGCGGCGCTGTTCAAATCGAAATTAAAAGTAAGTTCATCCGCCGCGCTCTGGGCTGTCATTATCGGCGGCGGAACCGCGGTAATGGGCAAATTGGCCGATGGCTGTATAATGAAGACTATTTTGACATCATCAGGTAGTCAGATGTTGCAGAGTATCCTCGGCCCGCAATATCTAAGTCTGCTCCCTCTGATCTTGTCGCTTCTGGTTCTTATCACGCTGAGTGTGATTATGAAAAAATCATAATCAAAAAAACGGCGGGTGCAAGTCCCGCCGTTCGGCTGTGGGTCGGGATTGCCGGATCAGTCACCCGGCATTATCCCTTTTAAGGAGGGTCATTGAACCAAAATTTTATAACTCCCGCCAGGCAACCGCCTCATAGCCAATGATGCCGCCAATTGTTATTTTTTCGAGATTTCTATCATAATGAAAATTGGCACTGTTATGAACAATAATTGTATTGGCAACAATCGAACCGTAGAAGTCAGCCGAGTTTCTTAGATCAGCGTCCCCATCCGGGCTATAAAATGTTCCATACAAGTCGCCGCTATTTTTTAGCACTATGTCTCCTTGAGAAAAAAACATGAGATCTGCCGGGTTTCCGCCGATATTTACGCCACCTGAGTTTTTAATCTCGATATCGCCTGTCACATAGATGGTTACATCCGCTCCCGGTGCGATTATCAGTTCGGCGCTGTTCTTCAATATAAAACTTGAAAAATAATATGTGCCGTCTGATAACGTAACTGTTCCATTTGTCTCAAATGCATCCGTACTTGAATTATAAGCCGATGGATCCGATATACCTGTCAAATTATCATTATTCAATGCCGCCAGGTCAAACTCCGTCTGCGGAATCGGGTCGACTGTCTCCTCCGGCGCATCTGACCGCACATCACCGGTAACGATGGCTCCCGCATTGATATCCAGGGAAGTGCTGTCTGATGATGTCGTGACATCGCCGCCGACACTGGCCCCGTTTTTAAGAGTGATGGTACCGTTGGAACCGACATCACCATATAATGTATCTCGTGTTGATGCGTATGATCCCGAATCGGAATTATATGAATCGGTCATCATGCTGTTCTTTAGTTCGACATCATCGTCGGCAAAAAGTGCATATCTGAAAGGATTATTGATTATGGGTACCACGGTCATTTCGATTGTCGATTGAGCATCCATTGTCCAGCCGCTCGAAGTGATGATGATAGTGTCATCGAGGGCAGCGTTGATTGAACTATCGGTTATCTGCACCGTGTATGTCCCGCCATTGAAAGATATATTAGAAAAGCCGGTCGTCCAGGTAGGGTCATCATTCAATTTGACGATAGATCTTTTAGCACCCGCCTCGGCAATGTAAAAAGATTTATCGCTATTGATCTGATTAAAGGCCAGATCTATATCGGTATTGGACGATCTAACGGCCATGATGGCCAGAAGAGTCAGCATACCCATCAGCATCAGCGAGATTAACAGCGCGCTTCCTTTTTCATTTTTCAATATTTTTGCTCTCATAGCACCACCCTTTTATAATGAGACATTTCTTAAATTGACCGTTTCAGCCGCGGCGTAGGTCCGGTAACCATTGTTATAGTTATAATCTTCGTCAGGCATCGAGGTCTGCACTTCGATGACCACCTGCACACTTGATGGACTTACGGCAGTGAAACTTACACGACGGATATAATCTGCAAACATCTCGGCGTAACCGCTGTTGACCTGCTTCATTAATTTCCGGGGGCTATTGCTCTGCGGAAATCCCGGGATGGCCGCTTTTTCATCGGTGGAATAGTCAGCCAGAAAATACAGGATTGTATCAATCGGTTGCGTTCCGCTGTAAAATATCATCAGGCTGTCGCCGTTAATGACATAGGCCGGATGCGTACCGACTCGATATCCGGCCATACGGAGATTCTTCGTAATTTCCTGGAGACTGGCGCGGGAAGCCTGCTGCATGTCAGAGATCTCTTCCTGGGCCAGCGTCTGGTTATGCATCGAAATATAAAATTCAAAACCGGCTGATGCCAGAATACCGGTTATAAGCACCGCCACCAGCATCTCGATTATTGTATATCCTCTATTATTGCGTAGCCTTTTCATCATGACGCACCCCTTTATTATGAGCTTTTAACCTTGTAAGTCGAGTATTGATTGGATCTTTGTACATTTTGATTGTCGGTCCAGGATACGATTACATCTATTTTGTACAACCCTTCCGGTATTAAAGTATCAATAGAGTGGTCATTTATATATGTTGACCGGGTATAAATATTCTGAAGACCGGTCTCCGTTTCCGTGTAAGGAACGGACGGCATGGTGCTGAGTCCCTCGAAATATTCCACTTTCTGTTTAAGAAGATTCGCGGCGGCGGAATTATCGCGCGAGATCGCATTGCCCTCTATCGATACCACCACCATCGGTGCCAGCCCCAGTAATCCGACCGCAAGAATAATCATTCCGACCAGGACTTCTATAAGGCTTACACCATTGTTGTCAGTTACTATTTTCCGTTTCATATATTCGAGTCCTCCTCTTTGGCGGGGATAATTGCATAATCTATGCCGGATTGACAAAAGAGACGCCCAATACTTAACACATTGTTATATATAAAGATAACCTACCCCGCTCATCAGCCGGCGGCGCACATTTTAAAATTTATATAAGATTTAACAATAAATTATAGGAAATCGCCAATACTTATGGCCCGTCCGGCCAATATAAGAAAGCGCCGACAGTCATCCTGCCGGCGTCTCTTTTCTCGAGACATAATGTATTTCGAAATCTAAAACTTCGCCCAGCGCGGAACACGGGGGAAAGGCAATACATCCCGTATATTTGCCATGCCCGTGATATACATCAGGGTTCGTTCAAAACCCAGCCCGAACCCGGAGTGAGGCGAAGTGCCGTATTTGCGAAGATCGAGATACCACCCGTAAAGATCGGTATTCATGCCTTTCTCTTTCATGTGCGCCAGAAGCACATCATAGCGCTCCTCGCGCTGTGAGCCGCCGATGATCTCGCCGATTTTGGGCACCAGGACATCCATCGCCCCGACCGTTTTACCATCGTCGTTGATCCGCATATAAAAAGGTTTTATCTTTTTCGGGTAGTCAAAAACAATGACCGGCTTTTTTAACACCTGTTCAGTAAGGTACCGTTCATGTTCCGACTGCATATCAATCCCCCATGATACCGGGTATTCGAAATCCTGACCCGATTTCTCAAGAATTGATATCGCCTCGGTATATGGCAATTTTTCGAATTCGGAGCTGACAACATGCTCCAGGCGCGCAATAACACCTTTATCAACCCACTTATTGAAAAACTCCATATCGGAGGCGCATTTTTCGAGAGCATAGCTGAAGAGATATTTTAGGAAATCGACCGCAATCTCCATGGTTTCATGCAGATCACAGAAAGCCATCTCCGGCTCGATCATCCAGAATTCCGAGGCATGCCGGGCGGTGTTGGAATTCTCGGCCCGGAAAGTCGGCCCGAAAGTGTAAACATCGCCCAATGCTTGCGCCGCGATCTCCGCTTCGAGCTGGCCCGAGACTGTCAGGTATGTCTCTTCGGCGAAAAAGTCCTCGTTGAAGTCGATAGCGCCGTCTTTGACCGGCGCCTTGTTGGGCTCGAAAGTTGTAACTCGAAACAGTTCCCCGGCGCCTTCGGTGTCCGATGCCGTTATTATTGGAGTATGTATATAATAAAATCCGCGTTCCTGATAATACTTATGAACAGCATAGGCAATACTTGATCGCACCCGGTTGACCGCGCCCAGCGTGTTTGTCCTCGGCCTCAAATGCGCGATCTCGCGCAAATATTCGAAAGTGTGCCGCTTCTTCTGCAATGGATATGTCTGATCGGCGGGACCGACTAATTCAAGCACATCCACCACAAAATCATACTTCTGGCCCTTTGCAGGAGATTCGGCCAGTTTGCCGACCGCCCTGATCGCCGCACCGGTCAGGATATCCTTTAAAATTGGGAAATCACTCGGATTATTTACTACCGCCTGGAGATTATTCATGCAGGAGCCGTCATTGATCTCGATGAAAGCGACATTTGATGATACTCGAATTGTCCTGACCCAACCGAGGATTATCAATTCCCGGCCGGTCGGGATCGAATCCTCAACAAGGACTTTTGCGATCCTGGTGCGTTTGAAATAATCCATTTTTTCCTCCAGCGGTCATTATTTTAGGCCGTGATAAACCAATTACGTATTTGCGCCGGTTAAACTTAATCAAAAGCTCTATATTATTTTAAAGTCGGCGAGAAATCAAGGAAATTCAAACCGTAACAGGACGATTATGGAAAAAATATAAAAATATTGAGAAAATAATTCCAAACCGTGAAACATTCCGGTCGATAATTCAGTATAAAAAAACAGAAGGTGCAATTAGCAAATAGAACAGCTTAAGAGCAATTGATTCCCAACCTATTGCCTGCAGAGCGCCGGCCGACGGGGATAAAGGCCGGCGCTTTGCATTTGTTTAATATCTATTCCTGAGCTTTTTCCACCAGCGCCTTATAATGTTCGACCGATTTTTCCACGAAATCCTTCGATTCCGACTCGGCCAGAATTGTGAACGCCGCTGTCATATTCTCCGGGGCTACCAGCACCCAGCCGCCGTTTTCTATTACCCTGACACCGTCTATTAATTGCCGGTTCTTGGTCGCGGTATCGGTTATCAACTGCCGCATCACTTTACCTTTTTTGGCCCAGGGGCAGGGTACGCTAACCGATTTCCGTATATATTTCTCGTAATGCCCCCGCAATTCACCCAGACGGACTTTCTCGCGGGCCATCATCTCAAGAATATTGACAGCGTTAAGAATAGCATCGGAACCGGTTTGAAATCCGGGGAAAATGAACCCCCCGAGGGTGCCCCCGACAAAATCGACATTACCCTGCTCGAGCGCCTCCATCATGGCCAGGTGTGAATTCCTGACACGGATCACCTCGACCCCGTATTTCGATGATATCTCCTCGACACCCATAGAAGCCGCCACCGGCACCGAAATTCGACGGGCGGTATGCGTCCGGAGAAATAAATCGGTGACAAGCAACAGAAGCAGTTGATTATCTATAAAATAGCCGTTCTCATCCACGGCTGTCAGTTTCTCGGCCGCCGGGTTGATCAAGAAGCCGATATCGGCATGAAGCGTCCTCACAATCGATGATAGCTGAACAATCGACTGAACAAGTTCATCGGGATGTCGGGAAAATGTCCGCGGGTCCAAAAAAGCATTGAGATCAACCAGGTTAATACCCAGTTGGGAAAAGATGGTTGGGAAAATCATACTGGCGCCGCCGTTGGCGTAATCGATGACAACTTTAAAACCGGCTTTGCGGATTATACCGGGATTGATGGCCGCGATAAAATCAGATCGGTACTGCTCCAGCATCCCCTGCGGATTATCAAGGTGTCCTATCTCATCAAGCCTGGCGCGTTTGAAATCTTCGCCGAAAAACAGCCTCTCGACTTTCTTCAGCTTGGTGGTCGGCATGTCGCGGCCGTCGCCGTTGAAAAATATAAAATCGATCAGGTTATGATCGGCTGGATTGTGACGGACATAAACGCCCGCGGCATAATCGCCCTTGCTTAGAGCATATCGGACAACAGGGATCGGAAGCATCTCCAGATCATCGGCATCTACACCCGCCGCAAGAAAACCGGCGATCAATCCGCGTTTAAGCAGACGCGATGTATCCGAGGCGTCGCGGCTGGTGACAACACGCTTACCCTGCCCCAAATACGCCCCGAAAGCACCGCCCAGTTTTACCGCCATCTCGGGCGTGATTTCGGTAAGCGCCAGGCCGGTCACTTTTGATTGGGTGAATAACTCCCGGTTCCATTTTTCACCCCAGACAAGAGACGATGACACGATCGCCCCGTCATCGACCGTTTTGCCGGGCCAGATTTTACAGTTGGCCTTAACCGTGGCGCCGTTACCCACCTTGCAGTCATCGGAGACCACGACATCGTCAAGCAGGGCGACATTATCTCCCATACTTACCCGATCACAGACTATGGCGCTGGTAAGTTCCGATTCGGCGCCGATCTGAACATCCGACCAGATCACCGAGCGATCGATTTCGGCTCCCTCACCGACCCGTGTCCGCGGCCCGATAACAGAATTCTTGATCTTGGCGCCGTTGGCAATTACTGAATCATCACCGCAGACTATGACACCGTCCAAATCAAGATTTTCACCAAGTTTGACATTGTTGCCGAGGTAGACGGCGGCATCGCCGACCATCATCTTCGGCAGAGCCAGATCGAGATTGACATGACCGGCCAGCAGATCTTTGTGGGCCAGGCGGTACTCGTTGATATTTCCGACATCTTTCCAGTAACCGTCGGCGATCATCCCGTACAGCCCCATTTTCTTGGACAACATCAGCGGGTACAGGTTCTGCGAAAAATCAAAATTGGTCTTGGGCGGTATCAATCCGACAGTGCGCGGCTCGAGAATATAGATACCGGTATTGATAGTATCCGAAAATGCTTCACCCCATGACGGTTTTTCAAGAAAACGGACTATGCGCCCCTGGTCATTGATTATCACAATACCGTAGGGAAGCGGATTTTCAACGCGTGTCAATAAGATTGTCGCTTCCGAGTTTTTCTCCTTATGCCACCGGATCGCGCCTTCAAGGTCGAAATCGGTCATGACGTCGCCGGATATGATCAGCACCGTTTCATCGATAAAAGTATCGGCAAATCTGACCGCACCCGCCGTTCCGTAATCCTCGGTCGGTAGCAGGTAATCCATCTTGACGCCGAATTTACGCCCGTCCTTAAAATAATTCCTGATCCCTTCCGCCTGGAAAAACAACAGGGAAGCCAGTTCCGTGAAGCCGTTTTTCTTGAGAAGATTGACAACATGTTCCATCATGGGAATGGTCCCGATCGGAACCATCGGTTTGGGAGTGTTAATCGTCAACGGGCGCAGCCTGGTCCCGAAGCCCCCGGCCATGATAATCGCCTTCATTTGCTATCTCCAATACATACAGTCGCTTAAGGTTCTATCCGGTAACATGACCGGATTTCTTCAAATCTGTCAGGATATCATTAAAATCATTGTATTCTTTTGCATTGATAGCGTGCTCCCGGCAATATTCCAGAAGATCGCCGCGGGCATATATAATGTCGGCATGCGGTACGGCACAGATATCGGACAAACCGTCGCCGATAAAAATAACCTCCCATTCCGACCGGCTGGAGCCGACCAGATCATTTATACGTGCTCCTTTACAACAGCCGCACCGTTGACAGCCGTCGTTGTCATAAATGAAATCGAGTGATAGTGTCCGATTCTCGATTTTCCCAATATTACAGAAGTACTTTATCTCGCCGAGATCATACTTCCTGAGTATATAATCAATGTATATATCGGTCCCGTCGGAAACAATATAAAAAGGGATACCCAGGGACTTTATCGTCCGATAAAACTCCACGGCCCCGTCGGCAAGTCTGAAATCCAAAAGAAATTCATAGATCTCATCATACGTCGGATGAATCATCGCCGCTTCACGCCGCAGACATTCACGGGATGATATCTCTCCTCTTTTCCACTGCTCCACCAGGGGAAGAATCTCACCGTTGGAAAAATATCTGAAGATCCGATGTCCGATATCTTTTTCGGAAAAACTGCCGTCAAAATCTGAGAATATAATTGTCTTCTTGTTGTTGTCGGGCATCGTCAGCTTGTTTCCTCATAAATCATACGCTTCAAAAATGAAAACGAAGTCGATTTGCCGATTAAATATTGGAACCGTTTTCCGGAGTATATCAATGCGTTCCTGAATCGGTTTTGCCTTTATTGAATATGACATCTTCGGCCAATACAATATCGCGGCGGTACGGGATTATTGCCTCTCGATATGCCCGCGCCGCACCATATTCAGCATCCATGGCTATCTGGCAGAGCCGCTGGCGAATGTAATCGGAATATACTTCATACTGCTGAATGTCATCCTGTTCGGCAATACGGCGGATCCTGTCGATAGCATTAAGCGTTTTATCCGAGTAGTTTTGATAGGTTGCCTCATCCCGGGCGAATTTCGCCAGAATAGAAATATCCGACTCATATTTAAAGCCCTGCTCGCCTGCATATTCGATAAACCTGTCGAGCAATTTCAATGAGAATTCTGTAAAAGGACTGTACTCAAGGATCTCATCCTTGTTGTCGATAGCAAAATCCCTGAGTATCAGCGATGCTTCAAGCGACAGGGGGAAAGGATCATCGGATGCCGGGCTGAAATAATAATCGGGGGGGATTCCTGCGGCGCTGTCGATTACCGAAGCCCCGGGATCATTCAAAAACCGATTACCCTCGAAATAATACCGGGCCGTGGTCAGCCGAATACCGGAACCGTCATAAAGCCCCTTATACTCCTGAACCAGCCCCTTGCCGAATGTCGTATCCCCGATCAAGACCGCCCGCCCGGCATATTTCAGCGAACCGGCCATAATTTCCGCGGCCGAGGCCGATCCCCGGTCAATTAAAATCGCCAGCGGCAAACCGCCGGTAATATCCCGCCCGGTCGATTTGAACTGATCATTCCGCCAGCGCGACCGTCCCTTGATCCCCACAATAAGATGCCCCTCATCGAGAAATAAGTTGGCGGCCGTGACCGCCTCGTTAAGCAAGCCCCCCGGGTTGCCGCGCAGATCGAGAATAATCGCCTTAACCGTATCTTCGTTGTTGAGGTAAAGTGAGTCAAGGCAGGCCAGCAGATCCTCGCCAAGCTTCGCCTCGAAATCCATGATCCTGATATACAGGCTTTTATTCTCGGTCAGGCCCGCATATGGAATATGTATAAGCCGTAACTTTCTTCGTATCAGGCGAAATTCCAGCGTATCTGCCATCTGATTTCGCGCCACCGTAACATCGACCGGGGTGCCTTCCTCACCGCGCAATATATATGTGGATTGGTAAGAATTCAGCCCGCTCAAATCGGTCGTGTCGGCCCTGATAATGATATCGCCGGTCCGCATCCCGACTTCGCCGGCCGGGCCGTCTTCACGAACCGACATGACCAGCAAACCTCTTTCATGCGTTACCACCGTGATACCGATTCCGCCGTAAGAGCCGGAAAACTCCTCTGTGACACGATCCAGCGCATTCGGTTCCAGGTACCCCGAGTAGCGGTCGAGCTTATCAAAGATAGACTGGCGGGCCTGCCTTATCATCTCGGAGGTATTGTATTCTTCGGGATAAAAAAGGTTGATAAGATTCAGTCCGGCGGCCAGCTCCATGGAGTAATACAGGTTTTCATCGGAAACAACATAAAAGGAAAGCCCGGTTATTAGCAGGACCGTGGCGGCGAAAAGTACCACCGCCCATTTCAATGAGCTGTATTTACCCGGCGCGATACCTATTTGATTTTCAGTTTTTTCCTGAGGCAATCCTTCACCTCGCCGAAAATTTCTTCGATTGAGTTTTTACCATCGATTACGACTACCCGTTCCGGTTCACCTCTTGAAATCTCAAGAAAACCGCCCCTGACCCGGTTGAAAAATCTCTCCGACTCCGATTCCAGCCTGTCGACAGTCTCTTTACGGCGGGTGAGAGAGGTCTCATAATCAACATCGATAAGAATGGTCAGGTCGGGAATATGTTGCCCGACCGATAATTTATGAAGTCTCTTGATCGATTCGATATCGAGATCGCGGCCGTAACCCTGGTAGGCGGTGGTCGAGTCGAAAAAACGGTCACACAGGATGACTTTGCCGGCCTCCAGAGCCGGAATAATGACATCTTTTATCAACTCCGCCCGCGCCGCCACATAAAGCATCAATTCCGAGACCGGATTGATATGCAGATTGTTATTGAGGAGTATCTCCCGGATTTTTTCCGACAGCGGGGTCGAACCCGGTTCACGGATGACCATGACCGGTAATCCCCGCTCAATAAGATACTGTTCGGCCAGTTTAAGCTGGGTGGTTTTACCGCAACCGTCAATACCCTCAAATGTTATGAAATAGCCTTTTCTGTTCATAGCCGTAAAAAATCAAAAAATAAGGCGAACAACTATTGTTCGCCTTTAATATACGCATTTAAGCCGTCAGCAAAACTATTTTTTCTTGCGTGTAGTCGTCTTCTTCGACGGTTTCTTCTTTGCCGTTGTTTTGGCCGTTTTGCGTTTCGGCTTGCTGACATCTTTCCAGCCGTACTTGATGATGAATTCCTCGGTCAAACGGCGGGCCTCGTCATCGGTATGCTGAACCGGCGGCGATTTCTTGAAATATGACGCCGGGCCTTCCAGTGCCCCGGAAATCCCGTTATCCAGCGCCAGTTTGCAACAGCGAACCGCATCGATCACAACACCGGCGGAATTGGGCGAATCCCAGACTTCCATCTTCATCTCGATATTCAAGGGAACATCACCGAATGTCCGGCCTTCCAGGCGTATATAGGCCCATTTGCGGTCGGACAGCCACTCGACATAATCCGACGGCCCGATATGGACATTGCCCTTGCCGATATCGTAATCGAGCTGACTGGTGACGGCGTTGGTCTTGGAAATCTTTTTCGATTCCAGACGCTCGCGTTCGAGCATGTTTAAGAAATCCGTGTTGCCGCCGACATTGAGCTGGCTGGTGCGCTCGAGGCGAACTCCGCGCTCACGGAACAGGCGTGTCAGAACCCGATGTGTGATCGTGGCGCCGACCTGCGACTTGATATCGTCGCCGATAACCGGCAATCCTTTTTCTTTGAAACGATCCTGCCAGTACTTCTCACGGGCGATAAAGACCGGGATGCAATTGACAAAACCACAGCCGGCCTCGAGAATCTGCTCGACATACCACTTGGTGGCGGTTTCGGAACCGACCGGAAGATAACTCACGACCACATCGGTCCTGGAGTCTTTGAGAAGCTTGACGATATTAACCGTATCACCGGGGGCCTTCTCGATAATCTGCGAGAGGTACTTTCCCAGACCGTCATGCGTCATACCGCGCTGAACCTTGATCCCGGTCCTGGGAACACTGCAGAACTTGTATGTATTGTTCGGCTTGGTGAAGATAGCCTCGGCCAGGTCCTTGCCGACCTTGTTCTTGTCGATATCAATGGCGGCCGAGAATTCAATATCGCTGATATGATAACCGCCCAGGTTGACATGCATCAAACCGGGGACAAAATCGGTGTCCTTCGCCTTTTTATAGTACTCCACTCCCTGAACGAATGATGAAGCGCAATTACCGACTCCGATAATGGCGACTCTTACCTTTGCCATTTAGAACTCCCTTCTAAATTCGTGTTTATTATTAACGAGGCCAATATAGCACGGGCTGAAAAAGTGTCAAGAAAAAAGTTGACATCTAATAAAGTACTATTATATTATAAATGACCATATAGTCATTAACGATAAAGTGTAAGATTATGAATGAAAATTTGATTATCGAACTCGAACGGGACGGTATCGTCACCGCCACCTTCAGAAAACTGGACCCGGAGAAGAAAAAAACGCTATATGTAACAGCCCTGACAGCCTTTTCCGAAGATGTTTTCGACCGGGTCTCGTTTGACTATATCGCCGAGACAGCCGGAGTGTCGAAAGGCTCGCTGTTCCAGTATTTCGGCAACAAAGAAAACCTGTTGCGGTTTACCTGCGAGATATTTATCGACAACTACCGTCAATTCTGGGACAGCCAGCGAACACGCGCCGAAGGCATTCACACCCGGGAGCGAATCCGCGATTTTTCCCAGACCCTTCTCGATTTCCGCGCCGAGCGGAAAGTGGAATATGCCTTTTATGTCAAGATGCTTTATGAAAACAGCCGGAACCTGACCGATGATTTTCTGAGAAAAATCAACGGCATCCTTCTCGAGCATCTCAACCGGCTCATCAGCCGCGGCGCCCGTACCGCCGAGATCCGCCAGGATATTCCGGCCGAACGGATAGCCTTTGTTATCACCGCTTTAATCGAGGCCTCGCACCGTTATTCCAATACCATCAACCAGAAATTGCGAAACCGTGAAAAGCTGATGGATATAATAGAGGATATCGAAGGGATGCTTTTCGATGGTATTAAAGGATAATCGGGCGGTACAGTTTTTATATTGAGTCTATATTGATTTTCAAACGATCTTGCCGAAAATGATGAATGTTTTCGTTGTACTATGCACGCTTTCATTCTGTGCTCTGTGCGCGGCAGATGTCCACATCTGCCCGTTCTTCCACGTCAATTTTTCTATAAAAACAGTAACGATTTTCGGCTGATCTTGCCGAAAATGACGACCTTTTTGGCTGTACTATTAATAACCTCATCGAATTATAAAAAATTGGTTTTGTTTTGTCCTATGCGCGCGTTTCAATATCACATTATTTTTCACGATCAAAATCATCACCGATTTAATGGTACTGTATTTTTGCTTTTTCGTCTTCCAACATTACCTCATTAATGTTATTCTTCTTACCCAAATGTCATCCCCATTTCTCTTTTGTCATTCCCGCGCAGGCGGGAATCTATTTTTCGCAGGTCGACTCGGTGCCCTGCCGCTTGTCGAAGATCCCGAATTTTGAGGGGCGGTGGGTTTACTCTTTTCTTGGAGTCGGGTCTCTGCACCCGACACCGGGGCGTATGTCAATATGCCCTCACAATGTCGTATTATTGTCGTGTCAGGTCCTTTTTCAGCCTTATGGCGGAAAGGAGACCTGACATTTCTATGGATTCCCATACTCCTCTCTTTATAATAGACCATGCATCCCAATCATCACCGAATCTGCAACGATTTTGCGGATGCGATAATAAAAACGTCGTCGCGAGGAACGAGTCCGGGCTTTCAAGCGAGGGTGAGCGACGCGGCAATTACGTTGCTTTTGTCTCTCAGTTTACCTTTTGCCCAAAAGCCGCGTGATTGCCGCGCTTCGATTTGCGCCGTCGGCGCATCTCTCCGCTCGCAACAACGTTTGCAATATGCCTTGGTGATAGAACAAATAGGCAGGATCACTCATTCCGCTGGGGCGGAATTTCCGATCACTGCCCTATATCTTTTTCATGCTTTGCATGAAATGTCAGGAGTGTAAAACTACAATTAATTCCAATATCATCCCCCCGTACAATTTCACTACAACATCGGTGATGATCGAAATCAGGGACTCTTATATAGAGGGTGAATTATGTACTGAGGTTGTTTTGTTTTTTTATCCATGGCAATTATGGTGAAAATTTTAACGCCGGGGCAGATGCGGACAGGTCTCTTGAGTTTCGAAGAATCCGCCGCCCGCATGAAAGAAATGATATGGAGATGCGCCATTAATTGCCGTTTTTTCTTGCCGTTCAAGGAGATACGCGTTTGAACATATATAAATTTAGGGGTAACAAACCCATTTTGCCGTAAGCAGTTATTTTGCAGAGGCTTATGCCATTTGAACAAAGCCCTCAGAGGGAATAAGGAAATGATTCGGGGAAAAATGGATTCCCGCCTGGCGCGGGAATGACAATAATACAATCGGGGGCGGGTTGATAACCCGCCCCTGATGTCCAATATGTTGTAGGGACAGAACATTGTTCTGTCCACGTTATGGCGACCACATTGCCATTTCGATGGACAGCACATCGTGCTGTCCCTGCAACAAAAAAAATCTG
>Ga0190359_1001027_pt1 | contig 18205 bp, 14 predicted proteins | sample 48721823_MG_FD_161269 | JGI IMG/M metagenome (GOLD analysis project Ga0190359, IMG submission 161269) | Hydrothermal vent microbial mat bacterial communities from Southern Trench, Guaymas Basin, Mexico - 4872-18-2-3_MG | ecosystem: Environmental > Aquatic > Marine > Hydrothermal vents >... | reverse complement strand
TCTCCGCCATATATACCATTAACATCTTCCATAAGCCAAGATTTGAAGATTTATCCGCCAGACCCGCCTGCCGAATGGCAGGCAGGGCAGGCTCACTTTAGGCGCTTTCATATGGACCAAATGAACGGAAAAAACACTAATAATTCATAATGTCATACAAAGTTTTTGCAAGAAAATGGAGACCTCAGGTATTTGAAGAGGTTATAGGCCAGGAACATATCACAGAGACCCTCAAGAATGCCTTGCTATCTGATAGATTAGCTCATGCCTATCTATTCAGCGGCACACGGGGTGTAGGGAAAACATCTGTTGCCCGAATTTTTGCAAAGGCCCTTAATTGCCAAGACAGGCAGGATGGAAATCCCTGTAACAAATGCCATAAATGCATTGAGATAACCAATGGTTCATCTGTTGACGTCCAGGAGATTGATGGTGCATCGAACAGGGGAATCGATGAAATACGGAATCTTCGTGAAAATATACGGTATCTCCCTTCAAGCGGCACATATAGAATATATATCATAGATGAGGTCCACATGCTGACGCTTCCTGCATTTAATGCATTGCTAAAAACCCTTGAAGAACCGCCAGAGCATGTAAAATTCATTTTTGCTACCACTGAGGCCCATAAGGTGCCAGTAACCATACTATCACGATGTCAAAGGTTTGATTTTAAAAGGATACCCATAGCAAAAATAGAGGAGCAGATTAAAAAAATAGTTCAAAAAGAAGGAATAACGATAAGCGATTCCAGTATTGCCATTATATCAAAAGAGGCTGAGGGGAGTATGCGAGATGCAGAAAGCCTCCTCGATCAGGTTGTCTCCTTTGCAGGAAACAACGTCAAAGATGAGCAGATAATGGAAGTCTTAGGAATAATAGACAGGGCGCTTATCTATAAGACTTCTCAGGCGATAATCGATGGCAATAGCACAGTATGTCTGGATATAATTAATGAAATATATAATTACGGCTACGAGGTTAAAGAGTTTTACAAAGAAATAATGGTACAATTTCGAAATTTAATCGTCGCCCTCGTATCTCACAACACCTCTAACACATTGGATTTACCTGATAACGAGTTACAAGAAATAACAAAGCAGGCAAAACAGGCCACCCTGGAAAGGCTTATTCAATCACTGAACTTTCTGATTAATAGGGAAGCAGATCTTCGCTATACAACTAACCCCAGGATTGCGCTGGAGGCAATTTTACTTAAACTTGCAGGACTTAAAGAATATATTTCATTTGATGAGTTATTAGGCAAAATAGAAGAAATTGAAAAACGGCTCAATACATCTCGGAGAATAGCATATGATAAACAACCAGAACCGACTTTAATAAAAGAAAAATATCCCGAAAAAAAACCAGCTCCAGATGATGGTAAGAAATGGAGCGAGTTTTTACGTTATATTGCTACTAAAAATAAGGCGATGGCAAATGTGTTAAAGAAATGGAAGTCGTACACTCTTACCGCAGACACCCTGGAATTATCTAACGAAGAAGGCTCATTTACAGGAAATTATTTTAAAGACTCCGAGCACTCCGATAATTTAATTGCGTATGCAAGGGCTTTCTTTCATCCAGACTTTACGGTTTTATTTACAAAGCAAAATCAGCCTAAAAAAGATGTGAAAAAAGGCTCAAAGGAAGATAGATTGCCGAGCACGGTAAGTGATATACTGGACATTTTTGAAGGCTCGATAGTTAAAGAAAGTTGAAAATTATAAGTTAGAAGTGAGCAAAAGTCTACAACATCTTCTTTTAAACCCTAACCCATAAAAAGCCTTTTGCGAGACCTTAACTTTAGACACTTTAGGCACTTTATGCACTTTAGGCGCTTACAATGAACCACTTTGTGTATAAAAACGATGATCTTTTTTGTGAGGATGTGCCAATAACAGGTATTGTTGAGAAGGTTGGAACGCCTTTCTATTGTTACTCCCATGCTACAATAACCAGGCATTTCAGGGTTTTTAGAGATGCTTTTAAAGACTTAGACCACCTCACATGCTTTTCTGTGAAATCCAACTCTAACCTTGCGATACTAAAAATCTTTGCCTTACATGAGGGGGGAGCAGATATTGTTTCAGGCGGGGAACTCTTTCGAGCTCTGAAAGCAGGGATTACACCTGATAAAATTGTATATTCCGGCGTTGGAAAGACACCAGAAGAAATGAAATTCGCACTTACATCAAATATTTCTATGTTTAATGTAGAGTCAGAGCAGGAATTACAGGCCTTAAATACAATAGCGGGCGCTATGGGCCGTAAGGCAACCGTTGCAATACGCATAAATCCTGAAGTGGAAGCGCACACACACCCATATATTATGACTGGACATAGTGAAAATAAGTTTGGCATATCGCTCGAGAACTCCTTACAAACTTATGAATCAGCCAGACAGATGAAAAACATTGATGTAAAAGGAATATCATGCCATATAGGAAGCCAACTTACCGATATTGATCCCTTTTTAAATGCCTTAAGAAAATTAAAAGACATTTTACAAGAACTGAAAAAAATGGCATTCGATATTAGATTCCTTAACCTGGGAGGCGGTCTTGGAATCACATATGAAGATGAAAAGCCACCTCATCCTTTAGAATATGCAATGGCGCTAAAGGAAGTACTGGGAAAAGAAAACATTACCCTTATCCTTGAGCCTGGCAGGGTTATTATTGGTAATGCTGGAATTCTGATCACACAAGTACTCTATACCAAATCAACAAAAAATAAGAGATTTGTTATTGTAGACGCTGGGATGAATGACTTAATCAGACCTACTCTGTATAATTCTTTTCATGCAATTCAGCCGGTAAAAATAATACACTCGGAAATGGTAGTCGCTGATTTAGTAGGTCCTGTATGTGAAACCGGAGACTTCTTTGCGAAAGATAGGAAAATGCCAGCATTTCAATCCGGAGATTTAGTAGCTATAATGAGCGCAGGGGCCTACAGTTTTTCAATGGCCTCAAACTACAATTCCCGCCCCAGACCTGCAGAGGTAATGGTGAAAGGAAAGCTCTTCTCCATAATTAGATCAAGAGAAACATACGATGACCTTATTCATGGAGAGATGATACCCGAATTTCTTTGAAGTAAAATTAATTTTGAAATAGGAGAACAAAATGATAAAGGCTGTTGTTGCCGGCGCTGCTGGTAGGATGGGCGGAAGAATTATCCATATGATTCAACAGGGCGAAGAAATAATCTTAACAGGTTCCTTTGAAAGACCAGATCACCCTGCAATTGGCCAGGATGTGGGGGAGATGGTTGGTCTTGGTAAGATAGGCATTAACCTTGCCGGCGATATCAGCGACGCAATGAAAGATGCGGATGTGTTGATTGATTTTACTACTCCAGAAAGCACCCTGGATAATATCCGCTTTATTGCCGAGGCAGGTAAGGCAATGGTGATTGGCACTACGGGTATTACAGGCGAAGATGAAAGAGAGCTAAAACTCCTCGCACAAAAAATACGATGTGTCAGGTCCCCGAATATGAGCGTAGGGGTAAATGTATTATTCAAAGTAGTGGAAGGTCTATCTATAATTCTTGGTAAAAACTGGGATATGGAGGTGGTTGAAGCCCATCACAGGCTAAAAAAAGATGCCCCAAGCGGCACAGCAATGCATCTTGCTAAAATCCTGGCTGATTCGACCGAAAGAAACCTCGAGACAAACGCTGTCTATGAAAGAAAAGGATTTATTGGTGTCAGGACAGCCGAAGAGATTGGCATTCAATCTATAAGGGCTGGTGATATAGTGGGTGAGCATACTGTGATGTTTGCCGGAACAGGAGAAAGGATTGAGATTACTCATAGGGCACATAGCAGGGATAACTTTGCCAAGGGCGCATTGCTTGCAGCGACATGGGTTGTTAAACAACCGAATGGCATTTATGATATGCAAGATGTATTGGGATTGAGAGAGAGGAAAAATGTTTAAACTCGCTGAAAGAATTAAACAGTTACCTCCATACCTGTTCAAAGAGATTGACCAAAAAAAGAAAGAGATAGCAGCAAAGGGAGTGGATATCATCGACCTTGGTATAGGTGACCCTGACCTCCCTACCCCGCCTAACATTATAGAGGCAATGGTACAGGCTGTGCGAGAGCCTGCCAACCATCATTACCCCTCGTATTCTGGAATGGAAGATTTTAAGATCGCCATTGCCAAATGGTACGAAACGAGATTCTCAGTCAAACTTGATCCTGCAAGCGAGGTAATTGCCCTGATTGGGGCAAAAGAAGGGATAGCCAACTTTTCCCTGGCATTTCTAAACCCAGGTGATTATGCTCTCATTCCTGCTCCTGCGTATCCAGTGTATAATAGCGGCACCCATTTTGCGGGCGGCAGGCCGTATGTGTTACCCCTTTATAAAGAAAATAATTTCCTGCCGGATCTTGCCTCTATTCCAGATGAAATAGCCCATACGGCCACAATATTATGGCTCAATTATCCTAACAACCCAACAGCGGCTGTAGCTGATAGGCATTTCTTTGAAGATGTGGTCACATTTGCGCACACCTATCACATAATAGTATGCAATGATCTTACCTATAGCGAAATCGCCTTTGACGGATACAAACCTATGAGCCTCCTTGAAATCAAGGGGGCGAAAGATATAGGAATAGAATTTCATTCCTTATCAAAAACGTTCAACATGACTGGATGGCGGATTGGATTTGCCGTGGGAAACAGTGATGCCATAAATGGATTAGGCGCAATTAAAAGCAATATCGATTCAGGTATTTTTCAGGCTATTCAAGTAGCTGGCGTAGAGGCCCTGAGGGCAGTTGAGGAAAGTAGCCCAGCGATACGAAAAATTTATACCAGGAGGCGAGATATTATGGTGAGCGGGCTGAGGGATACCGGTTTTACGGTAAGTCCATCCAAAGCCACGTTTTATCTCTGGGTCCCTGTTCCTGATCCCTATACGTCGGTGGATTTTACTACGAGGCTCTTAGAGGAGGCTGGCGTTGTAGTAACGCCAGGGAATGGATTTGGTGATCCTGGCGAAGGCTATATAAGGCTGGCATTGACAAAGGACGAGAGTCGCCTTATCGAGGCAATAGAGAGGATAAAAAATATCGGCATATAATTGAAATCAATTATCGCATATATAGGGATAGGATCAAACCTGGGAGATAAATCTTTTAATTGTCGATACTCTATTGACCAGATAGACACATTACCAGGCTGCCATGTGATTGATCGCTCAACACTATTTAAAACAGAGCCAGAGGGTGTTACCGGACAGCCCTGGTATGTAAATTGTGTTGCTCAGATTGCAGTGATGAAAAGCCCATTCGAACTATTAAATGGACTTATGAATATAGAATCCGCAATGGGCAGAGTAAGGAGGAAACGGTGGGAGGCCAGAATAATTGACCTCGACATACTTCTGTTTGGTCAGGAGATACGAGAATCTCATAATCTGATTATCCCCCACCCATTAATGCACGAAAGGCGGTTTGTATTAGAACCTTTGGTTCAATTGGCGCCTGACCTTGTGCATCCTGTTTTTAAATTAACCATACGAGAGCTTTTAAATAAACTGCCAATCCCGCCATACAGCGGAACTGTTGAAATCCTAAAGGAGGAAACATGAAATTTTTTATTGACACGGCAAATATCGCCGAAATAACAAAGGCCAATGAATTGGGTGTGTTAGATGGTGTCACAACAAATCCCACACTGGTGGCAAAAGAGGGAAGAAAATTTGAAGAATTAATTAAAGAAATTTGCCACATAGTAAATGGCCCGGTAAGCGCTGAAGTAGTAAGCATTGAAGCAAAGGGCATGGTTAAGGAGGCACAACACCTGGCAACACTTGCCGATAATATAGTGGTTAAAATCCCCATGATAACTGAAGGGATCAAGGCCACGAAGATACTATCAAAAGAAAATATTGCGACGAATGTAACCCTGGTATTTTCACCCTTGCAGGCGTTGATTGCGGCCAAGGCAGGTGCGAGCTATGTGAGCCCCTTTATTGGCAGACTGGATGATATAACGAGCGTTGGCATGGAAATAGTAGAGAATATAGTAACCATATATGACAATTATGGATTTGAAACTGAGGTTATTGTGGCAAGCATCCGCAATCCTGTCCATGTATTAGATGCGGCCTTGCTTGGTGCCCATATTGCTACAATTCCCTTCAAGGTACTCTCCCAATTAACCGAACATCCTCTCACCAGGATAGGATTAGATAAATTTTTAGCGGATTGGAAGAAAATGGGGTAAATAATGGTATTCTTATAACTATACTTTTTTCACTTTTTTTTCTTTCATATCTGCGCAGGCCGATATTTATCGATTCAAGGATAAAAGGCGCTTCGTTGAGAAGGTTATGAAATATTATAGTGAATTTAAAAAACAGGGGACTAAAACCTTTGGGCATGAAAAAAAGTCAAAGCAACATAAATAACCTCCCAAACACGCTGAGTATTATAAGGCTCGTTTTCATTCCAATAGTTGTTATATGTCTGTATTTTCCTGGAAAATTGGGAAGTTTCTTAGCTGCCTTCTTTTTTGGACTGGCCGCAATAACAGATCTTCTAGATGGTTTCTATGCCCGTAAACATAAAAAAATAACATCCCTGGGTAAATTTCTTGATCCCTTAGCCGACAAATTACTGGTTTCAGTAACCATGATCATGCTCATAACCCTTAGTAGAATTCCAGCCTGGGTTGTTATTCTGATTATTGCAAGGGAAATGGCAGTAACAGCCCTGAGGGGTATTGCGGTGGTTGAGGGTAAGGTTATCGAGGCACATTCCCTCGGAAAATACAAGACAATATTTCAAGCCGTGTCAGTTGTATGTCTGTGCCTGCACTACCAGTATCTACACATTGATTTCCATGTCGTTGGAATGACTTTCCTGTGGGCAGCTTTAATATTAACGATGTGGTCTGGGTGGGTATATTTTAAAATGATTAAAAAGATGTTGATCTAAAAACTTGACATTTTTTTTGAGGAGTAGTAAAGGATTTAAAAAAATGAGCGGGAATAGCTCAGTTGGTAGAGCATCACGTTGCCAACGTGACGGTCGCCGGTTCAAGCCCGGTTTCCCGCTCCAATAAAAGGCGGCATAGCCAAGTGGCTAAGGCAGCGGTCTGCAAAACCGTTTTACACCGGTTCGAATCCGGTTGCCGCCTCCAATTACTATTGGAATACCGGATGTTGGAGACTCAAATTCACATTTCGAATTAATTATGGTCTCAAAAAAAACTACCATCTTATTCATTCCGAGAGGATTACACAAAGTAAGAAAAATTAGTTTTTCTCGGGGCGCACTGTTTAGCCTCCTCTTTTTTATTTTTATCACACTTCTGAGTGTCATCTGGTTTGCCACCGATTACATAAAAATAAAGACCAAAATGCCAGAATTGCAGTATCTAAAAAAAGAAAACAAATTTCAAAAAACCCACATCATTGCCTTAAGTAAAAAAATCAATCAGATCAACCAAGCCATGGCCAAGCTTCAGAAATTTGAGCATAAGTTAAGGGTCATGACCAACTTAGAACCATCTAAGCAGCACGAAGAATTATTGGCGGTTGGAGGCTCAAATGAAAGTACCCTTGCATCAGGGTATCAACTGGAGGAAGTGCATAAGGGATTAATTAAGCAAATGCATAAATCTTTAGAGGACTTAGAAAGAAAGACAGCGATCGCCTCCATATCTCAAAGCCAATTAAATGATTTTTTAAAAGAGCAGAAATCCATTCTGGCGTGCACACCATCTATCAGGCCAACAGATGGCTGGCTTTCTTCTGGATTTGGCTATAGGATCTCTCCCTTTACAAATCGAAGGGAATTTCACAAAGGAATTGACATAGCAACCAGTATCGGGACACCCGTCATTGCCCCCGCTGATGGATTAGTTGCAGATGCATATAACAACGGTAACTTCGGAAAGATGATTGTTATTAATCATGGATATAATTTAAAAACACGATATGGACACCTTAGTAAATTCCGCGTAAAAAAAAGGCAACATGTTAAAAGAGGCCAAATCATAGGAGAGGTTGGAAATACTGGACGATGCACAGGTCCTCACCTCCATTATGAGGTGCTTCTTGATGGTGTCCCTGTAAATCCTCTCCGATTTATACAAAACTGATGCGCGCCTCACCTGTTTGATTCTATTCCATAACCACTCTCAGTTTTTTATTCTTCCATGTAAATTCACTCTCTCTTTGCAAAAATAACATTTATTGTGTAAAATTAAATATATTATGGAACATATTTAATTGCGACTTGAATTTTTCAATATAAAAGTTTAATCAGAAGTAACAACAATTGTAAGGAAATTTTTTATGATAGGTAAGATTTTTAAAACGATTATTGGAAGCAAAAACGAAAGAGAGCTTAAAAAACTTGCCCCAATAGTTCAAAAAATCAATGAACTTGAACCCCTGTTTAAAGGGCTTAGTGACGAACAACTGAGGGCTAAGACAGGAGAATTTAAGCAAAGAATAGCAAAGGGCGAATCTTTAGATGATATCTTGCCGGAGGCCTATGCCACAGTCAGAGAGGCTTCTGTAAGGGTCTTAGGCATGAGACATTTTGATGTACAACTCGTAGGAGGAATTGTCCTTCATCGCGGCAATATAGCAGAAATGAAAACAGGTGAAGGCAAAACTCTGGCTGCCACTCTTCCCTTATACTTAAATGCCCTTTTAGAACATGGGAGTCACCTGGTTACGGTGAATGATTATTTGGCAAAAAGAGACGCCGAGTGGATGGGTGGAATATATCGATTCCTCGGGTTGTCGGTAGGTGTGATTGTGCATGATATGGATGATCAAAAAAGAAAGGCTGCTTATAACTCTGATATCACCTATGGCACTAACAATGAATTCGGTTTTGATTACCTCAGGGACAATATGAAGTACTCATTGGAAGACTGCGTACAGAGAGATCTCCATTTTGCCATTGTGGATGAGGTGGATAGCATTCTCATAGATGAAGCGAGAACTCCTCTGATAATTTCAGGCCCCATCGAGCGCAGCCAGGACCCCTATTATGCGACAGTAAAACCTTCGATCATGAAACTTAAGGAGCATCAGGATCGGGTAATTCGAAATATTCTTAATAAGGCGCAGACATTATTGAGAGAAGGTACTGATGATGACAAAGTAATCGAATTGCTCCTTCAGGTTAAGCGAGGCAGCCCAAAAAATCCACGGTTTTTAGACATCATTGCAGAGGATCCTGGATTGAAAAAAAGGATCGATAGGATGGAGTCTCTCCTGAGATCCCAAAAATCCCTGTCTGCGCTGGATGAAGAACTCTATTGCATCATCGAAGAGCAAGATAACAGTGCAAACTGGACAGATAAAGGGCTTAAACTATTGTCTGGAGACCAATACGACGCCTTTATCGTCCCTGACCTGAGCCAAGGATTAGAAGAAATAGATAGCGATCCTCATTTGAATTTCAAGGAAAAGAAAAAAAGGAAAAGAGAATTAGAGGCAAAATACTCAGAAACATCTGAAAGGATGCATGCAGCCCAGCAGCTAATTAAGGCATACTGGCTTTTTAATAAGGATGTAGATTACGTCGTTAAGGATGGGCAGGTAATAATTGTGGATGAGTTCACCGGCCGACTTATGCCAGGCAGGAGATGGAGCGATGGATTGCATCAGGCAATTGAGGCCAAGGAAGGCGTTAATGTGGCAGAAGAGAATCAAACCCTGGCAACCATAACCTTTCAAAATTATTTCAGGATGTATGAAAAACTTGCTGGAATGACCGGAACAGCCGACACAGAGGCCCCAGAATTCAAAAAGATCTATGACCTTGATGTATTTGTTATACCAACCAATAAAAAAATGATCAGGAAAGACTTTCCAGACGTTATTTACAAGACTGAAAGAGAGAAATTTAACGCGGTGTCCAAAGAAATCAATGATCTGCATAAAAAGGGGCAACCTGTTTTGGTTGGCACTATATCAATAGAAAAATCAGAGATGCTGAGCAAAATGTTAAGAAAAGCCGGTATCAAACATCAGGTCTTAAATGCAAAAAATCATGAACGAGAGGCCGAAATTATCGCAAACGCAGGGCAAAATGGAACTGTGACCATATCCACAAATATGGCTGGGAGAGGAACTGATATAGTATTAGGAACTGGTGTGCCAGAGCTGGGCGGCTTACATATCCTTGGCACAGAAAGACATGAAAGCAGAAGGATCGATAATCAGCTAAGAGGACGTTCAGGACGTCAGGGAGACCAGGGTTCATCGCGGTTTTATCTCTCGTTAGAAGATGATCTTATGAGAGTCTTTGGCTCAGAAAGGATTGCCTCTGTCATGGACAGGCTTGGGATGGAAGAGGGTCAGCCAATAGAGCACCAGATCATCTCGAGAGCAATTGAAGGAGCGCAGAAAAGGGTTGAGGCTATAAACTTCAACATACGAAAAAATCTCCTTGAATATGACGATGTAATGAACCAGCAAAGAAATGTAATATACAGCCAGAGAAGAGAGATACTAAAGGGTAAAAACCTCAAAGAAACCATTATGGATATGATTAACCAGGTGGTAGAAGCTGCAGTGTTAGATGCCACGGATCCCAAAATCTTTCCTGAAGAATGGGACTTAAGCCCACTTTCAGACTATATATATAATATATTTGGGTTCTTGTTTCAATTTTCTCACGCAGAACTAAAAGATCTAACGCAGGAAATTTTGATAGACACACTCAAAAAGCAGGTCATAGATCTTTATGAGAAAAAGGAGCAAGAGGCCGATCCTGAATCCTTTCTTTTTCTACAAAAAATTGCGATGTTGAGGGCAATTGATGAACTCTGGATGGATCACCTCCTGGCAATGGACCAGCTCAAAGAAGGTATAGGCTTGAGGGGATACGGCCAAATGGACCCACTTAAAGAGTATCAGAAAGAGGGGTACAGTATGTTCGTCTCCATGATTGACGGAATTAAAGAAAATACCCTCAAAACACTTTTTAGGATCCGAATTGCACCCCAGGAACAGCCATCCATCGCAGTTCCAAAAAAGGAAATGGTTCTCAGTCATGGAGGCAACGGTGGCAGTTCCCCTGTTAAACGGAAAACACCTAAGGTGGGAAGAAATGATCCTTGTCCCTGCGGGAGCGGGAAAAAATACAAGTACTGTTGTGGGAGATGAAAAAAGATAGCAATTATTCAGTTCCAGGGTTTCTCGCCTCTGCCGTTTCTGCTGGCCTCAAGAAAACCAGTGATCTGGATCTTTCTTTGATCTTTTCCCAAAATAAAGCAGTAGCAGCAGGCGTATTCACCACAAATAAAGTGAAGGCTGCCCCTATTCTATTAAGTCAGGAAAGGATACAAAAAGGTTTTTTACGGGCAGTTATTGCTAATGCGGGGTATGCAAATGCCTGTACAGGCACTCAGGGACTCCATGATGCCATTCAAACAGCAGATATGGTCTCCAAGGAATTACAGATCTTACCAGAGGAAACAGTTGTTGCCTCAACAGGAGTCATTGGAGCCTATCTGCCATACAATCTGATAAAAAAGGCTGTTCCAAACCTGGTAAAAAATCTCTCCTCTCACAATTTTGAATCGGTTGCCAGGGCGTTAATGACTACCGACTCATTCCCTAAAATGAGTTTCTTTAAAGGGCAAGCTGATGGACGCCCCTTTCACTTATTGGGAATAGCGAAAGGAGCAGGTATGATCATGCCGAATATGGCGACAATGCTCTCCTTTCTGTTTACAGACATAAATATCGATTTCCAGACCTTATGGCCTCTCTTTCGGTCAGCCGTTGAGTGTACCTTCAACCGGATCACGGTAGACGGAGAGACCAGCACCAATGATATGGTTTTGATTATGGCTAACGGGGTTGCAGGAAACAGAACATTAACTACAGCAGATTTAAAGGAATTTGAAAGGGGCTTAACTGATGTTATGGGAGAGTTGGCGTACATGATTGCAAAAGACGGTGAGGGCGCCACAAAGACAGTGATAATTGAGGTACATGGCGCGGCATCAAAAGATGATGCACATACAGCCGCTCGAGTTGTTGGCAACTCTAACCTGGTCAAAACCACAATATTTGGCCAGGATCCTAACTGGGGCCGCATCATGGCTGCCCTTGGAAGGGCTGGAGTTACAATGGAGGAAAATAAGGTTCAGATCTGGATAGAAGGGATAAAGGTAGTAGATGGCGGTCTCATGACCAGCGAAGAAGAAGAAAGAAAAGCAGCTGAAAAAATGAAAAGGGAACAAATAACAATTATCATCCACTTGAATCAAGGAGAATGGAAAGATAGGATAACAACCTGTGATCTTACCTATGATTATATAAGGATTAACGCAGGATACAGGACATGAAGTGACGAAAATGATCTAAAGTTACTAAAGTGACTAAAGTGACTAAAGTTATTACTGAACCCAATAAACTCAATAGACTCAACAAACCCAATAAACCCAATGACAGATAATAAACACACAATCTTGATAACAGGAGCAGCTGGTTTTATTGGCTTCCACACATCCAAAGCGCTTCTTGAAAGAGGTAATAGGATAATCGGTATCGATAACCTTAACACCTATTATGATGTCTCATTAAAAAAGGCGAGACTGGCACAGCTCATTTCCTATGATAATTTCGCGTTTTATCATGAAAATATTAATAATTTAGGTGCCCTACAAAAGATATTCTCGCAAAATCACATAGATAAAATCTGTAATTTAGCAGCTCAGGCAGGCGTGAGGTACTCCATTGAAAATCCCTTCACCTATCAGGAGAGCAATATTAAGGGTTTTCTTAACCTGTTAGAAATGGCGCGGCGATTCCCTGTGCATAATTTTGTGTTTGCCTCCTCATCATCAGTATATGGAAATAATACAAAGCTACCTTTTAGCGTTGAAGACAATGTTGACACCCCAATCTCCCTTTACGCAGCAACCAAAAGATCTGATGAGCTAATGGCATTCACGTATAGTCATCTTTATAACATTCCCCTGACCGGACTCAGGTATTTCACAGTATATGGGCCATGGGGAAGGCCGGATATGGCGCTTTTTATTTTTACCAGAGCCATACTGGATGAAAGGCCTATAGATATCTATAATTTTGGAAAAATGAAAAGGGATTTTACCTATATAGATGATATTGTGGATGGAACGATCTCCTCCCTCAATAATCCTTTTAAGTATGAACTGTTTAATCTTGGTAATTCAAAAACCGTACAACTAATGGATCTCATTACACTTATTGAGGAAGAACTGGAGATAGAGGCGAAGAAAAATTTCCTTCCTCTTCAGCCTGGTGATGTGCCTGAAACATATGCCGATATAGAAAAGACGAAAAAAATGCTGGGTTTTAACCCCAAAACTTCAATAAAAACCGGAATTAGAAAATTCATTGATTGGTATAGAGACTATTATAAAATAATCGTGACTATTCAGCCACCAAGGCACAAAGACCCGAAGAGAAGATGAATATAAATTGAATAATGGAGTTTTCTCATCACTTTCGATGTGTCACGCATGAATGTGCCTGAGGCATATTAAAAATGCTATTATAAAGAATAAGTTTATAATCTTAGTGTCTTGGTGCCTTTGTGGCAATATAAATGTATACAGAAATTTTACACCTTTTTTTCTATTTTTTGTCCCTGATCATTTCATTGACTTTATGCATAAAAGACAGTATGGTGCAAAGACTTTATGCAAAATTCCTTTTACCTTGCTAAAATTTGGCATGTAAAACCAAGATTATAGAAGTGGGAAAAGTATCAAAAATAATTATAGTAGTAGTAATAAGCCTCGCTCTCGTATCCTTTTTCTTAGGTATCTATATAACTGTTGACGAAAAAATACCCGACAATGCAGTAGTTGTTGTGACCTTAGAAGATAAACTATATCATTCTATCCACTTTGATTATATTTGCATTGCTCATAAAACAGCCAGGACTATGCTCTTATCCGAGGCAAAACAGAAGGGCTTTAAACTCGACCCACATTGTCAAGACCTCGGTTATTTTAGAGGTAACAGGCTTTTTCTTTATCAATATATCCTTTCAAAACTTGGGATACAATATAATAGCCGTTGGGATAAAAACGGCAATTGGCTATGGTAATGCCAAAACTGTAATCAATGCCCCTTTCATGATAGGAATTTATATCAGAGCAAAATAGTCTCCTTGCAGGAGCCACGTTAGCCAACCGCAACATCGGATCAAATCCCTTGAAAAATGAGTCTTTCATTGACGCAACAGGCTAATCGTGCTGGGGGACGCGACAGTATAACTATTATCCTGCTATCTTTTTATTAAAATAGTATCTGCTCAATAAAGCAGTAAATTTCCACAGGGTCTTGAGCAATTACAAAAAATAGGAACGAAAGATATGCCAATCTTAGATATCACAACATATGATGGCAAACAGCTTCGTCATAAGCTCAAAAAAGAAACATTTACCATAGGCAGAAGTAACGACAACAACCTTACCCTTTCTGATAAAAGCGTTTCTCGTCATCATGCTGAGATAAAAAAAACAAAAGAAGGCTATCTTCTAACTGATCTTGGAAGCTATAATGGTACGAAAGTCAATGGAAAACTTCTCACTCAGAGTGTCCCCCTAAAACACAACGACAAAATAAAAATCGGCCTTACAATCCTGATTTTTCTTGTCGAAAAAAAAGATGCAGTATCCCAAGAGAGTCCTCTTATCCTCACCACAGATAGCGATTATGAAAAAGAGCACAAAGAGGTACTAAAAAGCCTCTCACAAAGTAGCGCCATTGACTCAAAAGAGCTTTTAGTTTCTCCAGTAGCTATAAAAACCCCAAAAGAAGCTGGTATTTCTGCACCTTCAGAAGAGACTCAGACTGAATTAGAACGAAGCAACAAGGTGCTCTTTGTGCTTTACGAAATCAGTCGCCAGCTTAACACCATTCATGATTTCCGAGAACTCCTGAAAAGAATAATGGACCTTATCTTTATGGTAATTAGCGCTGATTACGGTTTTTTGGTTCTTACCGGAGATGAAACAGAAGATCAGCTCATTCCTATGGTGGTGAAATATAGAGATAATCGAGAAAAAGATAGTGGAAAATTAAAGGCGAGCCAAACGTTAATCCATAAAGTAATACATGATAAAGTGGCAATATTAACATCAAATGCTATGACAGATTCTCGATTTAATGGCGCCAAAAGTCTCTTTCTTCAGAAAATCAAATCAGCCATCTGCGTGCCGCTCTGGAGAAAAGACAAGATTATCGGTGTTATTCAACTCGACAGCATAAGGTTTGATAATCAATTTACCCAGGATGATCTCGAGCTGCTTAAGGCCATAGGAAGCCAGATGGCCATGATAATTGAACAGGCCAACCTTAACGAGCAGATACGACAAGAAGAGATAATGAGAAGCCGTCTGGAAAGATTTCACTCTCCCCAAGTTATTGAAATGATCTTAAAAGGAAGTCAAGAGACCAAAGACGACATAATGGAGCCAAAGGATCTCACGGCAACCGTACTCTTTACCGATATTATTGGATTTACACAGCTCTCGGAACAAAGTCCTCCTCGAGAAACAAACCTAATCCTTAATCAATATTTTTCAACAATGACAGATATTATCTTTAGCTATGGCGGAACACTTGATAAGTATATAGGCGATGGGCTGATGGCTGTTTTTGGCGCCCCTATGGAAAGAGAAGATGATGCGGAAAGGGCAATTCTGGCTGCCAAGGAAATGAAACGCCAACTGGCGGTGATGATGGCCAAACAAGATGGTCATAGGAAAAAATTTGATATACGGATTGGAATAAATACAGGGCGTATGGTTGCTGGAAACATTGGCTCGCCTATGCGGATGGACTACACAGTTATAGGAGACCCAGTCAATATTGCCTCACGATTAGAATCAATTGCCAAACCGAATCAGATTCTTATCGGCGAGGAAACATACAGGGCTGTGAAGGGCAAATTCAAAATAAAAAAAATTGGCCCAAAAAAAGTGAAAGGAAAAAGCGCGGAGATTATGGTGTATGAAGTTGTGTAGACTCTAAAATTTTCTTTAAGCTACCTGATTATTCCCATGTACGATCCCCCTTATCCTTTTTAAGGGCTTTCAGATCCTCCTTTTTCTCGCTTGTATCAGGTTCTGCATCAAATGTTTTAGGACCTTTTTTTCGAATATAGGTAGCAATATTTTTTCGCAATAAGACATATTCATCATTCATTTTCTTAAATTTTTCCTTGGCCTCTATTGCCTCTCTCTCTAATTCCTTCATTCTCAACGCAAAGTCAGTTATATCGGTATTCTCAACTACACACTCTTTGGTTTTTCCATCAATGCTCTTAATAGCATATACCCTGGCCAAAACATGTAATGGTCCCCCGTCAGCCGAATAATACTTCCATTCTCTTCCATTAAATGATTCACCCTTAAAAGCCCTTACTATTATTTCCTTAAAAGGCTTTCGTGTCGATTTTGAAACAAAGGTCAAAGGGCTATTTCCAATTATTTCAGAGGAATGATAGCCAAAATTTTCTTCACATGCCTTATTCCAGAAGCTAACCTTACCTTTCGCGTTTATCTTAAAAACAGGATTTAATGCCAATCCAATTGCCTGTTCTGGATTATCATATGCGCTATAATTTCCCCCCTCCACATTTGTCGCATCCTGTATTATTTCTATAGCGCCTTTAATTACGCCATTTACATCGAGAATGGGGGCAACGGCCACCTTTGCTTGCACGCCCTCTTTTATATGAGGAAAAGAGACTCCCACCTCAAAAAACCCGCTGTCTGTCTTTGATACGATTGAGCTGGGAAATTTGTCTATTATAGAATTCGGGTCCTCTATCATCATATCCGCTAAACTGCGTCGATTGTCAACATGTAAGGAGGAAGGAACCTTCTTGCCAATTATTTCCTCTGTAGGTATACCTGTCATCTTCTGGCATGCACGATTCCATTGAATCACCCGATGTTCCAAATTTATTACAAAGGTAGGCAGAGGGGATCTTTCAACAAGAGTGTCAATATACTTCTTTGACTCCGCAACGGTTCTTAATCCAAGCTGTTCTCTGTCAAGGGCATCATTCTTTTCCTTTTCATACATAAAGGCGATCAAAAGAATAACCAAAAGGCCTGATAAATATGCGCCCAGGGAATAAATAGATGAAATATCAGAAGGGATAAGATTCGGAAACTCATAACCGGTCCTGAATAGATACACTGCAACACCGGTTTCAACAAATATTAACGTCCCCCAGATAGTTCCCCATTGATATCCTGTAATGAAAATAGCCATAAGTATGAGGGCAGCATTCCATATCCAGGATAAAAGGATCAAGCCTCCTTCACTCATGGCCCCGGTATTCCATCTAATAATCACAAAAGTGGCCCATAGGATAAAAAAGGCATAATTTCCAGCGACGATGAGATTTTTGGTCAGCCTTAGAAGAATGAGAGCAGAGACACCTAATATACCGGCACCAATTACAGTATAAAAGAGAAGATCTGCTCTGATGGAAAAATAAAAAAAGCCAAGGCAAGGGGAAACAAGAATAAGGATGCATAGAAATATATTGAGGGCTTTAGACTTGCTTATTATCTCTAAATCCGGAGATTTTATTCCGCTGGTAATAAAATTATTAATTATAGATTTGAGGCTCATGTTTGCCAATGAACTTTTCGGAGATTATTGGGAGAATGTCTTTTTAACGAGTGATGATCTAATGAAACATATTCCTGATATATGAGCAAATGCATACAATACATTGATTACTCAAATAGTATTATATTATGGTAAGTAGCCTATATCTATTTTTCCGGTATCATCGAGGTCTCCAAAAATCTTTTTCGCACCATTTTTAAAAAGATCAAGGTTTCGATAATGACTTATCTCTACCATACAAGATGGTGGTTGCCCCGGGAGAGTTGTATTAGTAATAGTAAAATCAAGAAAATGGCCGACGGGAATAGATATGTTAAGTGCATCTTTAGTTCTCTGTATATCTGCTGTGGAAGGGTCTCTACCATCGTGGTATATATTAACTGGATTTCCAACTTCAGGAAAATAATTCTCGTTCTCCAGGAAATACATAATCTCTCCATCAAGAATCCTCTTTAGCGTCAGAGCAGCCTCAGATCCATATGCTCTTTGCTGCCATGTATTATAAAGTGGCATTGCAGTAGCAGCCAAGATTCCCAAAATAGCAACC
>Ga0190359_1001026_pt1 | contig 18208 bp, 19 predicted proteins | sample 48721823_MG_FD_161269 | JGI IMG/M metagenome (GOLD analysis project Ga0190359, IMG submission 161269) | Hydrothermal vent microbial mat bacterial communities from Southern Trench, Guaymas Basin, Mexico - 4872-18-2-3_MG | ecosystem: Environmental > Aquatic > Marine > Hydrothermal vents >... | reverse complement strand
CCGGAAAGAATATAGTTGACTTTGCCGAGGCTCACATCCAGCTTTCCGGCAAGGGAGCGCTGGGTATGCGACGGGTTCTCTTCCAGCTCTTTGATAACTTTATACTCGATCATTTATACCACTTCTGTATTACGAATAACAGTTATTTTCGATACTGTTACCACAATGTCAACCAGGAAGATTATTGAGGTTCCCTATGGAATTCAGCAGGGTATACCTTCCCCCCGTCGGCGGTACCCGGATGGTCCGGCGCCTTCGGTGAGAATGTTTTAAGTATAGCACGAAACCATGTTGCGTTCAACTGTTGAACAAAAAAAATATACTCGGATGCCTGGCTCTTGGCAACAAAAAAATAATAATACCCATAATAAACTACTATTATTTCATATACGAATTTCTCTCTGCATCCGGTTTTCTAAATTTTCCGGCATTATTGCAGACTCGGCCAACAATCCTGAAAATCAATTTTACTATTGAAAAGTTGTCATACATGATGCATATTTTAGTTCTTGGAAACCTATATAATAAGGAAAATGAAATAAAAAAGGAGTCAACTATCGCTTCCGAACTACTTGAATCTATCACTACTCCATTTTCCGGTGACAGCCCGTTTGGTGAAAACATTAATTATGATCCTGACTTTGATGTCTTAAAGGCTGAAATCGGAAAATTAGGAAATACCGATTACGATTTAATAGAGGAAAAGTCTCAGGGTCTTCTTAAAGAAAAATCAAAGGATATCCGGGTACTCTCCTTTTTAAGTTTCGCATTTCTACGCAAAGAGAACTGGGAAAATTTTGCCGACATTTTTGATGGCCTGGCACAACTGTCTGAGCAGAATTATGACTCCCTTTTTCCTGAGCGCCCCCGGGCAAAGCAGATGGCTTTTAAATGGCTTTCGGAGCAACGCTATGTGGATTTGCTTGAATCGAAAAAGCCCGATGAAACGGTATATGGGCACACAAAAAGGCTGGTTGATTCTCTCGAAAAAATAAAAAAAATTTTAGAGGAAAAATTTCCTGACGGCTCGCCTTTTCCGTCCAGGCTTTTTTCAGCCGCTCAGAAATGGGAAAAGACAACGAAGCCGAAACCGAAACCGGCGCCTGCACCGGAAGCTCCGGCTGATGCTGCCGCAGCACCTCCCGGCGGTGAAGGAGATCAAGCTACACCGGCACAACCGGCACCATCTGCACAGACAGCTGCAACACCCGATGCAGCTACTGCAGCACCCCGGGTTCCCCGGGGACCAATGGAAAATATCAAGGATGCCCAGGCAAACGGAAGAAAGATAGCCCAGTTTCTCATTGAAAAAGAGCCGGAAAAACCAATGGGATATCGCCTAATGAGAATCATGCGGTGGGATGGTATTGAAAAGGCACCGCCTGCTGAAAGCGGAAAAATTCGAATTGAAGGTCCACCTGAGCAGAGAAAAACATTTCTCAAGAACTGTACCGGCAGCGGCGATTGGAAAAAGCTCCTTGCATCCGCGGAAAAAGATTTCAGCTCCGGGCCAACCCTTTACTGGATCGATCTCCAACGCATGAGCGCAACCGCCTGTAAAAACCTCGGAGACCCATACAAATCGATACATGAAGCAATATGTATGGAAACTGCACTCTTTTTAAAACGAATCCCGGAGATAAAGGAGCTATGCTATTCTGACGGCTCACCATTCTGTGATGAGGCCACCAAGGATTGGATTGATTCTGAAGTAACGCCCATGCTTTCATCCGGCAGCGCGGCCGGCGGCGGAGGATCTGGCGATGACCCCCTGAAAAAGGAACGTAAAGAAATAAACGAGTTGGTTTCCGCAGGAAAAACCGATCAGGCCGTGGAAATTCTGCAGGGCAAAATTCACGAAAGCGGTTCGGAACGGATTAATTTCAAACGCTCACTCATGCTCTGTAACCTGCTTTTTTCGGCCAAACATGCCGATATCGCACAGGCAATTCTCGAATCATTACATGAAAAAATAACAGCATATAACCTGGAGCGTTGGGAGCCGGATCTCGCTGTTGAAGCCTGGTGTCTTCTGGTAAAGGCCTATAAAATGACTGCAAAGTCTAAACCGCAGAACATGCAAATTGCAATTCAGGAAAAACAAAATAGTATTTTAAGTAAAATAAGCTGTATTGACCCGAAAAGTGCACTAAAACTTAATACATAAACTTTTTAGAAAGGTGGAAGGCCATGGCTGGTAGTTTCCAAAACGAAATACCCCCTGCACGAATTAACCTGAAGCTTGATGTTGGCAAAGGTAACGCGAAGAAAAAAATCGAGTTACCTCTTAAAATGCTGGTCGCCGGCGATTTCTCAGGCAAACCGCACGATGAGCGCGTCGGTGAGCGTGAAAAAATCTCGATTGATAAAAATAATTTCACTCAGGTAATGGAAAGTATGGATCTGAATCTGAAATATAATGTTGAGAATAAACTCTCAGAAGAGGGTGGGGACATTCCTGTTGACATTAAAATAAAAAACATGGATTCATTCAAACCTGAAAATGTTGCAAAGGAAGTGCCGCAATTAAGCCGTCTTCTTGCAGCCCGAAATCTTATAAAGGATCTGAAATCCAACCTGCTGGACAATAGGGAATTTCGGAAACGCCTTGAAACAATAGTCAAAGATCCGGATGCGGCTAAATCATTACAGGAACAACTGAAAGCGTTGGTTCCCGAAGAAAATGCTTCAGAAGATAAAGAAGAGTCAAAAGAAGAATAACCGTATATACACCATAAATCATACAGAATAATAATGGTTTATTTTAAGGAGTAACTATATGGCAGAAAAACAAAAACAGGAAAAGCAGGAAGCGACCCGGGAAGTGCAGGGTCTGGAATTTATATATGAAACAATGAATCTTACGGTCCCTGACAGTGCTGTTGACATCTCCGGTTTTAAGGATGCCAAGGTACTGGCGGATAGTAATGCCAATGAACGGATAGGTGCGGCGCTGGCGTTTTTTGTTGACAGTATTGTAGAATCGGGTCAATCGGTCGACAAAATTGACAAAGCTGTGCTTGATCATCATATTGCAGAAATCGACCGGAAACTCTCCGCACAGCTCGATGAAATTCTTCACCACCCGAAATTCCAGGAAATGGAGACCGCGTGGCGCAGCCTGAAATTCCTTGTTGATCGCACCGATTTCAAGAAGAACATTAAGATTGATCTTCTTGATGTTTCAAAAGACGATCTCGCTGAAGATTTTGAGGATGCACCGGAAACAATCCAGTCAGGGTTATATAAACATGTGTATACCGACGAGTATGACACACCCGGTGGTGAGCCCTATGCGGCTATCGTATCTAACTTTGATTTCAACAGCGGGCCGGCTGATATTTCCCTGCTGCAGGAAATTTCAAAAGTTTCGGCGTCCTGCCACTGCCCCTTCCTTGGTGCTGCAACGCCGAAATTTTTCGGGAAAGAAACAATTCATGATCTTCCGAAGATTGAAGACCTGCACAATTATATGGAGCGCTCCGAATTCCTTCGCTGGAACGCGTTCAGACAATCCGAGGATTCACGGTATGTCGGGCTTACCTTACCGAAATTTGCGCTCCGTTTGCCCTACGGTCCGGATACGATCCCGGTGAAGGATTTTAACTACTGTGAGCAGGTTACCGGTGAGGATCACCAGAAATATCTCTGGGGCAACGCCTCTTTCAGCTTTGCGGCAAATATGGTACGGTCCTATATTGAAAACGGCTGGTGTGTCCAGGTGCGCGGTCCCGAATCGGGCGGTAAAGTTGAAGATCTGCCGGTGCATTTCTTTGATGTCGGCAAGGGCAAGCAGATGAAGATTCCCACTGAGATTCTGATACCGGAAACCCGGGAATTCGAATTTGCCAATGAAGGGTTCATTCCACTCTCATTCTATAAAAACCGCGACTATGCCTGTTTCTTCTCCGCCAATTCAACGCAGAAGCCTGAAGAATATGACGACCCGGCAGTAACGGCCAATATGCGTATTAATTCACGGCTGCCATATATTTTTCTGGTATCACGTATCGCCCATTATTTAAAAGTGATCCAGCGTGAAAATATCGGATCAACAAAAAGCCGGGCTGTTCTGGAGGAAGAGCTTAATAAATGGATCAGCGGACTGGTCACTGAAATGCCGGATCCGGGCCCCGATCTTATTGCAACCCATCCGCTCAAGGCCGCTCAGGTTGAAGTAAACGAAATAGAAGACAATCCCGGATTCTTTACTGTATCGCTTTCTGTTATGCCGCATTTCCAGATTGAGGGAATTGATATTAATCTATCACTTGTTTCACAGATGCCGAAGGGAAAATAAAAAAATAAAAAAAATTGAGGTTTGTGACGACAATCACAGACTTTTTTAAAAGCACAATATAGATTTTTATTGTAGATACGTATAGGCAACTATTTTTTAACCGTCACGCAAAGGAGTGATATATGGCAATTCCTGCTTATATGTGGATCGATGATGTAGAAGGCGGCTGCACTGTAGCCGGAAGAGAGGGCAGCATTGAGGTGCTCGAGTTTAACCATGAAGTCCGTATACCGACCGATCCTGATACAGGTCAGCTTACCGGCACACGGAAACATGAGGCATTCAGATTTGTCAAAGCATACGACAAATCTTCACCACTGCTCTATAAAGCGGTCTGTGAAGGGCTCACTTATCCTAATGTTAAAGTAGAATGGTATAAAATTGATGATGAAGGCGCTGAAATATGCTATTTCACACATCAATTGGAATCAGTAAAGGTATGCTCGGTACGACCCTATATGTTAAACGTCAAAGATAAAAATTATGAACGCTATGTTCATATGGAAGAGATCAGTATGCGCTATGGCAAAATAACTTGGGAATATCCTGATGGCGGATTCATGCATTCCGATTCCTGGTTGGAAGGCAGATAAGCTGCTTATCCTACAAAAAAACCGAAAAAAAAGCTCCCCGATTCCCGGGGAGTTTTTTTTCGATTGTTAAAAGTATAATCCAGGCACGCTTTACTCTGTCTTGTTTAATTTTGATTTTCGTCGTTTCTGGATGTTATATTTTCATAATTCCTTATACCTAAGCGTGCCAACAGCAACAACTCTTTTAAGGGATCTGATGATTAAAAAAAGAACTATCATTACCTATGCTATTGCAGTATCTGTATACTTCATAGGGATTTTCTGCGGTACTATACCTTCAGACCCGAGTTCCACAACCGGAACGGTCGATGTCCGGGTATGGATAAATAAACCGCCGAAACCAGCGCTGCCCAGCAGAGAAACAACCTGGGACAGACTGGTAATACAGATAACCTCTGATGACGGCATGGATACGCTCAGAGACACCTTCGCACTGGATATGGAAAAATCGTTCTACTCATTTTTTATTGAAAATGTATCGGCCGGTGAGAATCGAACTGTTTCAGCATGGACTATCGACAGCGAGGGTGACACAATTCATGGTATTGCCAGTACGGTTATTGATATCGATCCCGCTCAGAGTGTACCGGTAACCATGGAGCTGCACCCGATAAAAGGTTCTCTCTATGCCGTACTTACCGGTATCCCTCTGGTAGTAGATTCAGTACTATTCGGGTTTATCACCAGCACTGGCGCCTGGTATATCAAAGATAAGAAAGCTACCAAACTCGATATGACCCTTGATAAGATTCCATTCGGCTCTTCAGGAACACTCTCAATTGTTGGCTACAACTCTGCGGGCGATACCGTTGCGTCATGGGCAAAAGAGGGTTTTACTTTTACCAATGCAAACGCCACTCTTGAGGCCTCTTTTATTAATGTTGGAAAAGTCAATCTTTCCGTTACCATAAGTATCCCCGGGGTCACCCTGATAGTCGGTATCATGGACACCACCAACTCACTTGAGGACGAAAAGGGCGGTCTGCTTATCTCCGAAATCATGTATTCGGCAAATGACTCCGAATACATTGAGCTCTACAATCCCAAAGGCACCGCATTTAACGACACAATTATAATACAAATAGATAACGGCCCCTATCGCTTTTTCAATGTGTCTATCCAACCGGACAGCTTTTATGTAATAGGAAGGGACACTTTACCGTGGGCTGACACATACCATTCTACGCAGTCTGCACTGAATTTATCATCAACAACAGGAAACTGGATAACTCTCCGGGCAAAAGATTCGACATTAATGGACCTTGTTGTCTTTCAACCGGGGAGTAACAATCAGGGATGGCCGGGATTCTCCGGGAAAAAATCAATTGTCCTGGATTCGCTGCCGGATGATCCTGAATATAACAATTATGGTGCAACCTGGCTGGAGGCAGTGAGTTATATAAATCAGACAACAACGCTGCAACAGGGAACACCGGGCAAATCCGGTATATAATACTGCAGACCATATATTCACCCTATCATACTATTCGATCTATTCAATGGATTTTTTGTCCTTCTTTCAAGTGGTAATAGATTATTTTTTTCCTGACTTTGTTCTAATAAAAATCTAACACAAGCCTAACAATATACCGATCAAAGATGCTTGTTTTCACTATTTCCTACGCTTCTTTATTTACGGATTTGCTGCCATAATGGATGCACAACTCATATTAGAGATGCTTTTTAATGTAATAGGAGGCCTGTCAGTTTTCCTTCTGGGAATGCATAACATGTCAAACGGCATGCAGGCGGTTGCCGGTGAGAAGATGCGCCAATTGATCAACGCAGTTACGAATAACCGTTTTATGGCGCTTGGCGTCGGATTTCTGGTGACAGCGATCATCCAGTCAAGCTCTGTTACTTCGGTAATGGTCGTGGGTTTTGTTAACGCTGGTCTCATGACCCTTACCCAGGCGCTTGGTATCATCATGGGTGCGAATGTCGGTACCACGGTTACCGGCTGGATACTCGTGTTGAAAATCGGCAAGTACGGCCTGCCCACACTCGGTATAGCCGGATTATTCTATCTCTTCTCAAAGGAAGACCGTGTCAGGTATACTTCCATGATGATCATGGGTGTGGGTATGGTATTTTTCGGGCTTGAGCTGATGAAACAGGGTTTTCAACCGATACGCGAGATTCCGCAGTTTATCGATCTCTTTGCACGTTTCACGCCCGATACCGCTCTGGGATTAATGTTATGTGCAGCCACAGGCGCAATCGTCACGGCCATTGTACAATCATCCTCCGCGACGGTGGGTATCGCCATGGGTATGGCAGCAACCGGTGTTATCACCTATGAGACATCTGTCGCGCTTGTGCTCGGTATGAATGTCGGTACAACAATAACGGCATTTCTGGCATCGCTTGGTACAACCACCAATGCAAAACGTGCCGCGTACGGACATTCTATTTTCAACATATTGGGTGTACTCTGGATTCTACCGCTTTTTCCACTGTATGTGAAAATTCTTCCGGCAATTACCGGCACGTATCCCGGCACCATGGTTATGCATAACGGCGTTGAAACATTCCCGTATATGATAAAAGGCATTGCGGTCGCACACACCACCTTTAATATAATAAACGTCATTGTTTTCACCCCTTTTGTCAAACAACTGGCCGGACTACTGGTAAACCTCGCTCCGGATAAGCCGTTTAAGGAGGAGGCGCACCTTACGAACCTTGACATTCGCATGCTTGAAACTCCAATAATGGTAGTCGAACAGTCACACAAGGAAATCCTTAATATGGGAGAAAATATTCACCGCATGCATGAGTGCCTCCGCGATGTTATCTCGAATAATGATGTGAGTGAAGATTTGATCAAGAAGATATTCCACCGTGAAGAGGTTCTTGATACAATTCAGAAAGAAATCTCAACATTCCTTGTGAATATCCTCTCCGGCGACATACCCCATCATCTGGTTGGCGAAGCACATATGCAGATTCGCGTGGCCGATGAATATGAATCAATCAGCGATGCCATAACCAACATTCTGAAGCTCTATTTACGGCTGCGCCATGAAGGGATAACACTGCCCGAACAAAAGAAAAAGGATCTGCTGGAACTCCATGAACTGGTGGCATCGTACTTTGCCATGGTTGACAGTGCAATAGCGGAGCGAAAACCCCGGATCCTGCCTAAAGTACGTATCGAAGGGAATGCCATTACGCACCGATTCCGGGAGATGCGAAACAGTCATCTGCATAGAATTTCCAGTAACAAGATCGATCCCCTGCTCAGCGTATCCTACATTAATATGCTCAACAATTACCGCCGAATCCGCGATCACATCCTCAATATTGCGGAAGCTCTTGCCGGTGAGAAATAACCACCGGGCATTGCAATAAAGATTTTACTGTTCCTGTCTCTATCGGTATGTATATCCACGTATATATTTTTGTCGTATGCATTTATTCAGAAAAATTTTCTTGCATCTCTTTCTTGTGACTATTCAGTCAATTCAGGCATATGGTAATTATTTCGACAGTCTGGAAACCAACGAACAACTTCTCCTTCTCGACTCGGTTTGTAATTCCTTTAACATTAAAGAATGCTGCGATACTACTTTAGGAACCTGCCTTACGCTGAAACCTGAATGTTCAATTGCACACCGCATGTACAATTTTGTCTCGTGGCTCATTCTGAAAAACGATCCCTTCGAAAAATGCATGAACCAACTAAATAAGCGTTATATATCATTTTTCGGACCGGACACTTTTTCCCTGAAACCAGCGGTGTTACCCTCTGCAGGAAACCCGGCATCTCCGATTACTGTTACCGTGTATATAAGTGCATCCTGCCCGCTTTGCAAAAAGGTGTGCATTCCTTTATATATGGCTGTTTCTAAAGACGGCCCCCTTTATCAGAGGGCCAGACTTGTTCTGAAACCTTTTACAACCAGGGCCGGCGATCTTGCCCTCATGGCCGCCAATGCACAGGGGGAATTCTGGAAATTTTATCTGTCACTTGAAAATGAACACCGCAGGCTTGACACCCGGATACTTATGCAAAAAGCAAAAAAACTGGCACTCGATCTTGAACTGTTTGAGAAGCACATTTATGAGCAAACATTCGCGAAAGAGTTAATGGAGATTAGGAATGAGGCGGTGACCAACGGGGTGACTATATCTCCAACCCTGTTTATCAATAACCGGCGATACCAGAGTTATAAAGATCCGCAATGGGTAATAGACGCGGTTGACTATGAATACTTTGAGCATATACAGAAAGTGAAAAAAAAATAAAATGAAAATTACTTTTCTGGGTACCGGTACCTCACATGGTGTACCGTCAATAGACTGTGTAAAAACAAATTACCAATACTGTCCAAAAGGCGTTTGTAAAGAATCATTGCATGATCCAAAACACAATCGAACTCGATCTTCAATCTTTCTGGAATATAATGGGAAAAAGGTTCTTATCGATGTCTCTTCCGATTTTCGACAACAGGCACTCAGGGAAGTGATTAAAGAAATTGACGCGGTACTTATTACCCATATGCACGCCGACCATATCATGGGTATTCCCGACATTCGTTCGTATACCTATCCTCCCAGCGATCCGTTACCAGTCTATGGTTCCGAAGAATCTATCGATACTATCATGCAGATGTTCCACTATATATTCGACGAGGATACGTTTGAAGGCGGCGGTATTCCCCGCCTTACCTGTCATCGCATAACCGAACCGTTTACCCTTTTTGACAAAACGGTTACACCCATTCCAGTGGTGCACGGCCCCTTGACCGGGTGTGTGGGGTATAGAATAGGCTCGATGGCGTATATCCCCGACCTGAAAGAGATCAGCGAAGAAAGCAAATCAATACTGCACAACCTTGATTGTCTGGTTATTGACTGTCTGCGGGAAACACGGCCGCATATAACCCATGTTATATTACCGGAAAGCATTGCAATTGCCCGTGAACTGAAACCGGAAAAATGTTATTTTATCCACATGTGTCATGATATTCATTATAAAAAGGATGCCGTATACCTTGATCCATGGATGGCATTTTCCTATGACGGATTAACAATAGAAGTATGACACATTTTTATCTTTAACAGTGCACAATCAACGAGGATGACATGGAAGCATACAAAGAGCGGTTTATAGAATTCATGGTCAGATCACAGGTATTAACCTTTGGCAGCTTTATTACAAAAAGTGGCCGAAAAACGCCCTTTTTTATAAATACCGGTAACTATAAAACCGGCGAACAGATTAAAAAACTGGGCACCTTTTACGCCGACGCTATTTGCGCAACAATACCGGAAGAGGTAACGGTTCTGTTCGGCCCGGCATATAAAGGGATACCTCTGGTGGTCACCACCGCATCGGCACTTGCAGAGCGCGGAAAAAATCTCTCGTTCTGTTTTAACCGAAAGGAGGCAAAAGACCATGGTGAAGGAGGAACGCTTATCGGCCACACCTTGGCCGACAACGACAAGGTTCTCATTGTTGAAGATGTTACCACTGCCGGTACCTCTATCCGTGAAACGGTTCCCATTCTGAAAAGAGCTGCGGCTGTTTCAGTAACCGGTTTGATAGTATCTGTTGACCGTATGGAAAAGGGAACCGGTGAAAAAAGCGCTTTACAGGAACTGCGTGAGGAATTTAATATGATCACCACGGCAATTGTCACCCTGGAAGAGATTGTTTCCTACCTGTATAACCGCGAAATCGACGGCATCGTGGTACTTGATGATTCGATAAAGCAGAATATTGTCGCTTATCGCCTTCAGTATGGAGCTGTGGAATGATACCGCTTTCACAGAATCCGCCCGCACGGTTCCCGGCCCGCACTATCCATGAAGCGGAAAACCCGTGGTGGGTGGCAAAAATCAAGCCCCGGCAGGAAAAGGCTCTGGCCTTTGATCTTATAAAACACAACGTAGAATACTATCTGCCGATGTACACCAAGGTCACGAGGCGGCGGGATAACAATAAACCGAGAAAATCAATTGTCTGCCTCTTCCCAGGCTATATAAGCTTCTCGCCGCAAAAGGGATATGAAAGGGACATATATGCCACAAACCGCGTCGTCAATTTAATTGAGGTAAAGAACCAATCCCATTTCAAAAAAGAGCTTGAGCAGGTATACCATGCAATCGACCTGGGCATTCCCATTGAACCTTATCAAGGAGACGATCTCACGCCGGGGCAACGTGTCGAGGTTACTTCGGGGCCCATGCGCGGGATTCAGGGATTAATTCACAAAATACATGCCCGTCATAAACTTATCCTTTCTGTGGATTTGCTTGGCAAGGCTGCTGTAAGCATTGACGCTCATCTGGTTAAGCCGATCTGAACTTTTTTCTGCGAATTTTCTCTACTTGCAAACCATAAATACGTAATAAATATAACAGTATCGCATACTGCTGATTTATATTGAAAATCAATGTTTTCTAATGTATAATTTATCAATTAGTTAGAAGCGTTACATTATAGTAATTTATTAAGATAAATCTCTGTATTTTATTACCTGAGTAAGCGCCTCATCAATTGAGGGTACTGCCGACGGGGGAATGGTATATCTATTGGTATTTTGAATCGGCATATTTTTATTCCCTTCCGAATCGCGGGGTGTTGTCGGCACAACCATGCGCCGTTTAAACAAATGCTTTACTTATGCTAATTGATCTGCATACCCATAGTACGGCATCGGACGGTTCATTTTCTCCTGAAGAGTTGATCGATTATGCGCTTGAGATTGGCGTTGACATTATCGCTCTCTGCGACCACGACACCACTGCCGGCCTCAACTCTTTTCTTCAGTACAGTAATACGAAAACTCTCAAAGCCATTCCCGGGGTCGAACTCTCTGCAACATGGAAAAAAGGTAACTGCCATATTGTCGGCCTCGGGGTATCCGACAACTACGCACCGCTTGAATCGGTGCTTCAGCAGATACGGGACAGCAGGGACAATCGCAATGAATTAATTATCAGAAAACTGAATGAACTCGGCATCGCGATTTCGCTGGATACCGTTGAAGCGCTTGCTGGCGGAGACGTTGTTGCCCGGCCGCATATCGCCCGGATCATGTTACAGCGGGGGTATGTTTCATCGGTTCAGGAGGCGTTCGACAAGTACCTCGCAAAAGGTGCTCCGGCCTATATCGACCGCTATCGTCTGGATCCGGAAAAGGCGGTTGCGCTTCTTAAAGAAGCGGGTGCATTGCCTGTCCTGGCACACCCGTCACAACTGCAATTACCCAACGAGCGGATTGATTCGCTGGTTGAAAAGCTTAAACCATATGGGCTTGCCGGCATTGAGGTATATACACCCTACACCGACGACAATGATATTGCACCCTATTGTGCTATTGCAGACAGATACGGCCTTTTCATCTCCGGCGGCTCCGACTTTCACGGTGAGAGTAAACCGGATCACTATCTGGGGTATTATAGAAAAGAAACCCCCATTCCCATTAAAGGTACAAAAAGTATACTCAAAATACTTAACTGCCCGGTATGATATATTTTACATGACTTTATAATACACGCACCAATCAATTGTAAGGAACAGTATGTCATATAATCCGAATATCTGTGTCATCGGCCTGGGATATGTGGGGCTTCCCCTTGCAGTGGAGCTGGCGAACTATTATGCCGTTATCGGCTTTGATATTAACGAAAAAAGAATAGATAAATTGAATAACGGCATTGACCCGAATGGTGAAGTTTCCGGTGAACATTTACAGGCATCGTCGCTGCGCTATACCTCTGAAGTAACAGATATCTTACAAGCCGATTTCATTATTATAGCCGTACCGACCCCTATTGATGAACACAACATTCCCGACCTTACCCCGATTATCAAAGCATCCGAGACGGTTGGCAGAAATCTGAAGGATGGTGCAATTGTGGTATATGAATCCACGGTATATCCCGGTGTCACGGAAGAGGAGTGTGTTCCCATTCTCGAAAAGGAATCGGGTAAAACCTGGAAAGAAGATTTCTTTGTCGGATACTCACCGGAACGAATCAATCCCGGGGATAAAGTACACACCTTTGCCACAATTACGAAAGTGGTGTCCGGCGATACTCCCGAAACGCTTGACAAAGTCGCGGATGTATACGGTACTGCCGTTACCGCCGGTGTGCATAAGGCGTCATCGATAAAAGTCGCCGAAGCCGCAAAGGTGATCGAGAACACACAGCGTGACATCAATATCGCCCTGATGAATGAACTGCGGATTATATTTGACAAAATGGGTATATCCACCACAGAGGTACTTGACGCTGCACGAACAAAATGGAACTTCCTTCCCTTCGAGCCCGGTCTTGTCGGCGGCCACTGTATCGGTGTCGACCCCTATTACCTGGCCTATAAAGCGGAAGCTATCGGGCATCACCCGCAGATAATCATGGCGGGCAGGCGCATTAACGATGCCATGGGAAGGTATTTCGCCCGGGAAATGATCAAGCGCATGATCCACCGCAACCTTACGATAAAAGATTCCCGGGTGTTAATCCTCGGCATTACCTTCAAGGAAAACTGTCCGGATATCCGCAATTCAAAGGTAATCGATATTATCCGTGAACTCCGGGACTTCCATGTCCAGGTTGATGTCTGGGATCCCGTAGCCTCTCCGGAGGAGGTTAATCACGAATACGGTCTTACCTTGCATGAACAACCGGAGCTGCATACCTATGACGGCATTATTCTCGCAGTAAAACATGCTATTTTTCTGCAATCTGGTGCTGACAAGCTTAAAAAGTACGGCAAAGAGGACACCGTGTTTTACGATGTGAAGGAAGCACTCGTATAACAAAACAATAATTAGTTGCTAATAACTATTTAATATAGACAAAGTTACGTTTGTCAGATTAAACGGAAAGCAATCAACTCAGATGAACATACTCGGCATATCAGCCTTCTATCACGACAGCGCAGCCTGTTTAATACAGGACGGCAAAATAACCGCTGCGGCGCAGGAGGAGCGTTTCTCCCGCAAGAAGCACGATCCCCGCTTTCCAAAACATGCGGCTGAATACTGCCTTCGTGAAGGAGAAATTACCGTTGACGAGGTCGATTATGTAGTCTTTTACGACAAACCCTTTCTCACCTTTGAACGGCTTCTTCTCACCTATCTAACCGTTGCGCCGAAGGGGCTCAAATCCTGGCTTGAGGCCATGCCGCTGTGGCTTGGAAAAAAATTACACATACCAAAAGTAATCGGACGCGAGCTGGGATATACCGGGGATGTCCTCTTTACCGAGCACCATGAAGCCCATGCCGCGTCAGCCTTTTTCCCATCACCCTTTGAAGAAGCCGCGGTTCTTACGGTGGACGGTGTCGGCGAATGGGCAACCGCCAGCTATGGCTTCGGCAGGGGAAATGATCTCACCCTGCTGAAAGAGCTTCACTTCCCGGACTCGCTCGGACTGCTCTATTCAGCATTTACCTATTTTACCGGTTTCAAGGTTAATTCCGGTGAATATAAATTAATGGGCCTCGCGCCGTACGGTAAGCCAAAGTACCGTGACATTATTCTCTCCGAGCTCATTGACGTAAAAGAAGACGGGTCTTTGCGGTTAAATCAGCACTATTTTAATTTCCTCGGCGGCCTTACAATGACCAACAAACGCTTTGCCGGATTATTCGGCGGGCCCGAAAGAAAGCCCGAATCCACCATTACGCAACGTGAGATGGATATCGCTGCAAGTATCCAGAAAGTCACTGAAGAAATTGTCATGAAAATGGCAACCCATGTCTATAACGAAACAAAGCAGAAGAATCTCTGTCTTGCCGGCGGTGTCGCACTCAACTGTGTTGCCAACGGCAACATTCTGCGAAAGGGCAATTTCGAACATATCTGGATACAGCCTGCTGCCGGGGATGCCGGCGGCGCACTGGGTGCCGCATTGTCCGTATGGTACCGGTTTCTCGGAAATGAAAGAAAGATTGTCGACGGCAAAGATTTTCAACAGGGCAGCTATCTCGGCCCGGTATTTACGAAAGAAGAGGTTAAAAACTTTTTACATTCGCGCGGCTGTCCCTATACAATACTCTCCGAAGAAGAAAAACCAAAGGCTGTTGCCGCTCAGATAGCTGCGGGAAAAATTGTCGGCTATCTCTGCGGCAGAATGGAATTCGGGCCACGTGCCCTGGGAGCACGGAGCATTCTCGGTGATGCGCGGAGCGAAGAGACCCAGACAACCATGAATCTGAAGATAAAGTACCGGGAGTCGTTCAGGCCCTTTGCGCCAACTGTACTGGAGGAAAAAGAGTCGGAATACTTTGAGATTGATACCCCCAGCCCGTATATGCTGCTGGTCGCCAATGTAAAGGAAGACCGCTGCATCCCTAAAAAGGTTCCGGACAATGCAGAGCTTATGCAACGCCTGAAAGAAAAACGAAGCGACATACCGGCTATTACCCATCTTGATTATTCAGCTCGATTACAAACAGTAAACAAGAACACCAAACCGGATTACCATGCGATAATCTCAGAATTCGAGAAACTTACGGGCTGCGCGGTTATCGTCAATACCAGCTTTAACGTGCGCGGCGAGCCCATTGTCTGCACACCGGAAGACGCCTATAAATGCTTCATGCGAACCGAAATGGATGTGCTGGTTTTAGAGAATTGTATTCTTTACAAAGAGAATCAACCGGAATGGAAAGAGGGTAAAGAGTGGCGGCAGGATCTGGTACTAGATTAGGAAGATGGAGTAATGGAGTGTTGGAATAGTGGAATGATGAGGAATTTTATATTCCGGATTGCAGATTTTAGATTTTAAAAATTCAAATAAAATAAAAATATTCTTGGTGCCTCTTTAGCTAAATACTACTATGACAAAACAAGAGACAAGAAAATTCGGGATAATCGCCTTTATCTTTTTCAGCGGCCTGTGTGGAGTAAGTGTCTGGCGTAATAAAGAGGTTTTAACCTGGTTCTTCGGCACCATTGCTTTTTTAGGGTTTGCTCTGCTCCTGCTGCCCGGCCCTCTTGCACCTCTTCACTCCGGGTGGCTGAAAGTTGGCCATTTTATAGGAAAAACAATAACCGTTATTCTCATGTCAATCGCATACTACCTTGTCATTACCCCCGCTGCTCTTATTAAACGAAGAGCAGGAGGCAGGCCGATTCCCCTGAAACCGGATAAGAACTGTTCAACATACTGGGTGGAACGAACAGAGCCAGCGCAGCCTAAGGAGAGATTTCTTAAACGTTTTTAAAAAAAATGCCACAGAGAGTAAGAGAATGGAGTAATGGAGTTTTGGAGTAATGGAATATTGATCAATTCATAAAACACTCTGCGAACTCCGCGGTGAACCTGTCTTCAAAAAGGATTTTATATGCTAAATCAATCCCTGATAAAAGAATTCTGGGAATTCATGAAAGTTAGGAAAAAATTCTGGCTCCTACCTATAATTATTATCCTCCTCCTCTTCGGAGCCCTGATCGTCTTCACAGAAAGCAGCGCTATCGCGCCTTTTATTTATACGCTGTTCTAATTATTTTATATTAATCTGTAATCTGAAAAACAGTACGATATTTGCCAGAAACAGACTCTAATGAATTCAGGATTAATACAAGATGATCAGTAATGAAAAAATTGATCAGGCCGTATCAATTATTGTTAAACATGCATCTCCGGAAAAGATAATCCTGTTCGGCTCCTATGCAAACGGTAATCCAGAAAAAGATAGTGACATTGACCTTTTCATAGTTGAATCAAAATTAAAAAATAAATACAAAGAAACAGTGCGGCTGCGAAGAGCCCTCAGCCCACTCAGAATCCCGGTAGATATTATCGTTCATAGTAATAAATCCCTTAAAAACTGGGGGCATATTCCTGGAACTTTAATGTACACTATTTTAAAAGAAGGCAAAACGCTTTATGAAAAAACCTAAGGATTACGCAGTCCTTTTATTACATAAAGCAAAACAGGACGCCCTATTATTCGATAAGCTTATTGACGATCATGAAATTTCAGATGAAATACTTGGATTCCATATAGAGCAGGCAATTGAAAAATCATTAAAATGCATCTTAGTATTTCACAGCATACCATTCCGTAAAACGCACGATATCAGAGAGCTTCTTGACTTAATACATGATAATAACATACAACTCCCCGAGAAATTCATTACTATTGACGAATGGACACCCTATGCAGTCCAATACCGCTATGACGATATAAACACTGATACCGCTTCATTTGATAGAAAAAATGCTCGAGTAACAATGTGGGATCTTATTAAATGGATAGACTCCTACATTGGGTAACTTTCAAACCGCAAAGTGCGAAATAATAACCTATAACCTTTTTTCATAAGAAAAAATTCCTATTAACAAATACACGATCGTCTTTACCGAAAGCAGCGCTATAGCGCCTTTTGTTTATACGCTATTCTAATAATTCATAAGACACTATCTATGAGCACAACCGCTACAATCAAACCAAAAATACATGTATATTTAAAATTGTTTCTTAAATTATCATCATTCTTTCTCTATTTTACGAAACAGACACCTGAAAGGCATGCGAGCCTTTAAAGAGGATTTTACCGCAAAAAAATATCTGGTCGTATCACTGGATAAAGAACCACGAAAAACATCAGACGGTATTGAAATACTTCCCTGAAAAACGTTCCTTGAACGATTATGGCAGGGTTAGATAGTGTAACACGAGGGTGCGAAGGTACGAGTGTATACAAAACACATTTTAGATGTTGGATTTTAGATTTATGATTTATCCCTCTTCGCATACCCCGGCTCCGCGTTCCAACGCCCAGGCAAGGCAAACGAAGGCGGCTGAACTCCGAAATAACGTATAATGAAATACAATACAAAGAAATATTTTTGAAGTATATTAATAAGTGGGAAGACAATATAACCAAAAGAGGACAAAAATGAAAACATTTAAAATTATCGTAGAAAAACATCCTGATACGTATGTTGCATACCCCCTAGGATTAAAGGGAATTATTGTGGGACAGGGAAACAGCTATGAGGAAGCCTTTGCTGATGTCAAATCCGCCATTATCTTTCACATAGAAACATTCGGTATTGATTCAGTTACAGATAAGGATGACCGGGTATTGGAAGCCTTCCTTGCAGAGACAGGTATAGCAGTTTAATGACTAAATTTCCAATAGATGCCCCTAAGAATAAAGTCCTCAAAGCATTATACCACCTTGGTTTTTCACTGGTACGTGAAGGAAATCATATCTCCATGATAAGAAATAATCAAGATGGAACAAATACTCCTCTTACCATGCCTAACCACCGTTTTATAAAATCATCTACATTAAGAACTGTTTGCTCGCAAGCAGGTATCACAAGGCAAGAA
>Ga0190359_1001025_pt1 | contig 18215 bp, 22 predicted proteins | sample 48721823_MG_FD_161269 | JGI IMG/M metagenome (GOLD analysis project Ga0190359, IMG submission 161269) | Hydrothermal vent microbial mat bacterial communities from Southern Trench, Guaymas Basin, Mexico - 4872-18-2-3_MG | ecosystem: Environmental > Aquatic > Marine > Hydrothermal vents >... | reverse complement strand
AATAAAGATACTTGAGATGATGCTTGAAAAACTAAAGAAAAACTCAGAATAATAAGATAATAATAAAAGTTGACATAATATACCTTATGCGACACAATATTTCCCATAAAGATAAATTACTGATAATAAAGGGGTTATAAGTTTTCACACGCTGTGGATATCTTTTTCGCTGATGTTTGACCGGTTTTTGTGCAGTTGTGGAAAAGTAATAAGCTAATTTAATATTATTTGTACTTTATAGTATAATCCTCATTCTCATCATATCCATACTTTCTTAAAAACGCAGAGATTGTGCTGTAGCTCTCATCCACATAGTCAGCCAGTTTTTCTTTGGTGATTTTCCCTGAGATGTACGCTTTGATAGCTAAGGAGATATATCTGGCGGATAGATGAGGTTTTCTGGTTTCAGCCCATTGGGAATACCGGTATTTTTTGTCAAAGTCTTGGAGATCTTCTTTTTCAAGGTCTTCTTGAATTGTTTCTTTACCCAAAAGACCTAGATTTCTTATTCTTACAAGCATAGATTCAAGCGGAACATTGAAATCCCGAGCAATATGGACCAAATCAAGAAGAGTTATTGATTTATCATCAACCATCTTCTCAAATTTATCTCTGAGCTCCTTTTCCGGAAGAAGGAGCGCTGAAGCAAATAAATTAGCTAATTTTTCAATCGACCTCTCCACTGTTTTTTGATTCTCATAGATTTCATCTTCTGTAAAGAGGTTCCAGGTCAAGAGATGAAAAAACTCGCAGCACAGGTCAAAAGAACGCCTCCAGGGAGCATTGTTTTCATTGATGAGAGCTGCCATTCCAAAATTCGGATCAATAATACAGCCTTGTGAAATATCTGAAGCCATAGGGAGAAATATGACCTTAATTCCCATCTTCTCCTCTAATGCATGAGCTAAACAACAAGACGGCCGGGATCCTAAATTCAGAATATGGCTGTAATTAAAGGCAAGATCTTCTACATATTTGGAAGCATCACCGGAAAGCAGTTCGTGTTTATCGATTTTGAACTTTAAGATCGCATTAGTTGCTTCATTTTCTCCAAGAAGTTCAATAAGTTTTTGATAACTCCGGCAGATCAAAAGAAACTGATGCTCAATGAGGCTTTTCTGCATGCTTTCTTCCGGACTTTTCCAGAGAATCCGCCTCTTATCCCGTGACTCTTCCAGATTCAGGAAATAATCAATATACCGACCGTAAATCTCAGCCAGTTTAGCCAGTTCCCAGGCTTTGACCTCCCTCTCCCCTACTTCAATGCTGCTGAGTGTCTGATAATGATTAAAATTCAATTTTTTGGATACTTCCACCAAGGTCATATCCAGAGATTCCCGTTCCTTTCTTAATAATTCCCCCAGTTTTTTCTGATAATCCATGTTCCTAAGCTGTTAATATATAATGAATAATTATAAATATCAATAAAAAATAATAATAAATATATTAAAATATTATATTAAGCGGCCTCAAACATCCCTGATAAAGGACAGGTTTTGTCACGAGTGTGATGATTTCCCATGCGAGCGTTTTCAGCCTTATGCTGACAAAGCGCATTTTCCGCACAATACAAAGATGTACCAACTGTGTATGATGAAGAAACTCGGCTTTTGTCAAGAGGCGTGTAGTATTACGAGGTGAAGCGGCGCCTACCTTTACGAGTTTGGCATGTTGAGAAGGCCCTAAATTCAAGGTCATTTCTTTTAAGTTCCCTTTTTGTTTTTGGTTTGGAATAATTTATTAAAGTTTTTCAAACGATAGCTTTGGCCATCGATATTGTGAAGATATGGGCTTTATGGAAGAGCCGGTCCAGGATAGCGGTGGTGGCCATCTCATCAGAGGCAAAGATATGCACCCAGTCTTTGACCGACCGGTTGGAGGTGATGATGTTGCTGCCTTTCATATAACAAGCTGAGATGAATTGAAAAGAAAGATGGGTCTCCACTCCATCCAGAGACTGATATCCCAGCTCATCCACCACAACCAGGGCATTTTTCACATGAGCGCGGCCCCGCTGTTTGACAACAGGCAAGTCTGTCCTCTTTTTCAACTGGTGAAGAAGTTCATTGATAACCGGGGGAATCCGGAGGAGAGGAAAACAATCAAGAGGAAGAGTCTTCTTGATCCTTTTCATGACAACATCTTATATTGGCTGAATGACGATCCGGGATACAGGGCCACCTGGACATACGATCGTCTTTGCAATATGGGTTTTACCGGGAGCTATGAGATTGTCAAAAGGAAAGCGCATGAGGTAAAAGCCGAAAAGCAGAGAGTGGCCTACATGTTGTGGATGGTCGGTCGGGACTCTTTATACACTTTCGAACCCTTCCGGCCATCCGGTTCCTTTGAACCGAATGTGATAAATCCTTTGAATCAATTTGATAAAGAAGCATATTTATATATTATAGCGTTTAAAAAAGAAACCCTTTTTGCTTATTTTATTGTTGATGTTAACACGCGGAGACAGCTTCAGCATCCATAGGGGTTATTATGGATGCGTATTGGGTGATGAAGTCGTGTGTGCCGCGGGGGAGGCTTGGAAAGTCGATGGGCTCTGGTTCGTTCCAGGGGGCAAGGAAGAGGTTGGAAAATTATCTTTCCGATTTGCTGCAAATAAAGGTGGACTTAGTCACCAAGAAAGCTTTAAAGCCTTATATTGGTAAATTGATCCTCCAGGATGTGGTTTATGTCTGATCGAAAGAAAAGGGAATTTCGAGATTATATCAATGACATTATAGAAGCTGCTCATAATATCCAGGAATTTGTCAGAGATTTGGACTATGATCATTTTTTTCATGATAAAAAGACAACATATGCGGTTGTCAGAGGACTAGAAATTATTGGTAAAGCAGCAAAGGGTATCACGAATGATTTCTGTAGGGAACATCATGAATTACCCTGGAAGAGTATGATGGGAATGAGAGATCGTCTTATTCATGGCTATTTTGATGTAAATCTTTAGATCATATGGAAGACAGTAAAGAATGACTTGCCGCCTTTAATAGAGAAAATCGAAAAAATCCTGTCTGAATAGTGCTGTGAATTAGGGGGAGGCGGTTCATCTCTCTTTTTTCGGACTGAATTAAATCCTTAGAACGGCGATTTTGGGGTAAAAATCACTGTCTTCTCCCCTACTCATACCGCAAGGCTTTGACCGGGTCGGTATGGGCGGATTTGAAAGCCTGATAGCTGACAGTCAAAAAGGCAATAAAAAGAGTCAGTATTCCTGAGAGAAGGAATATCCACCATTCTATCCTAATCCGGTAAGCATAATTTTTAAGCCAGGCGTTCAAAGTCAGATAAGCAGCCGGCCAGGCGATCACGTTGGCAATAACGATCCATTTGATGAACTCTCCGGAGAGAAGGCGTACGATGTGCCCTCCGGATGCCCCCAGAACCTTCCTTACCCCTATTTCTTTGGTCCTGCGTTCTGCGATAAAAGATGCCAATCCGAACAAGCCCAGGCAGGATATTAATATCGCGAGAAGCGAAAAATAATCGGAAATGGTCCTCATCTTCATCTCGCTCCTGTAAAACTCATCCATTTCCGCATCGAAGAAATGATATTCAAAGGGATAATTGGGATTCACTCGCTTCCACATGTCCTCAACAGCGGCGATTCCTTCCTCGATGTTCCCTCCCCGCAGCTTTATGAGTATCACGCCGAAGAGGTTAAGTTCCCCATTGACAAAGTCAGGGATTAAACGGTAAACCTCAGGTACGATCTCGTACTGGCGCGAGCGAAAATAGGCGTTTTTAACCACCCCGATGATATGCCTTGGCTGGCTGTCCTGGAAAGTTATCCGTTTTCCCAGGGGCGATTCGAGGTCCATGCGCTTGAGTGCTTCCTCATTGACAATAGCGGCGTCTTTGATATCCGAGGGGAAGTCCTGAGAAAAATCACGGCCCTCGATAATTTGCATGTCGAGCGTCTCAAAGTAATCATAATCGATCCACGGGAATTCTACCTCCAGTTTTTCGTCCTGATTCTTTCCTTCCCAATCTATCATGCCTATATCATAGGCCCGGGTCGGCAGCCGGTCCTTGGCCGTTATGGAGACGATATGGGGATTTTGCATCAAACTTGTTTTTATTGCCCCATAATTAGACCCGATATTCTCTTTCATCGGGATGTAGACTATGTTCTCTTTATCAAAACCCAATTCCTTGTTTCGCAGAAAATCCAGCTGTTGGTGCACGACCAGTGTGCAGATTATCAGTCCCACAGAGAGGGCGAACTGGGTTACGACCAGGATTTTCCGGAAAGCAGCTCCTTTCAAACCTGAACCGATGTGCCCTTTTAGGATTCGAGCGGCAGAAAACGCGGAAAGATAGAGCGCCGGGTAACTGCCGGCGACAATGCCTGTGAAAAAGATGATGGCTAAAGAAGTGAGTATAATTCTGGCATCAAAGAAGTTGACGCTTATTGTTTTCCCTATGATTTGATTGAAGAGAGGGAGAAAGATCTTGATCAAAACCAGAGACAGCAGATACGCAGCGAATACAAAAAACAGGGATTCGCCCAGGAACTGTTTGGTCAGCTGGCCCCTGGTGGAGCCCACTACCTTGCGCAGACCGACCTCCTTTGCGCGGCTTGAAGAACGGGCTGTGGCCAGATTCATGTAATTGATGCAGGCAATGAACAGGACAAAAAGAGCGATGAACGAAAAAATATAGACATATTCGATAGGACCCCCTCCGTCTACGGCATGGAGGTGTGCCTGAGTGATCGGCTGGAAAGAGATCCTCTCTTTGAACTGGGAGTGATGGGGATATTTGCTGTCGATGGCTGCGGTTATTTTGCGTCCTAATTCTTTTGGGTCTGTGTCCTTTTGGAGTTTGACATAGCTCCAGAAGATCTTCCAATCCCACAGCAGACCGGCCGGCCAGGAACGCTTCATCTGTTCGGTGTTTATCATGAGGTCGAACCGGATATGAGAGTTTTGCGGGATGTTCTTTATGACTCCTGTGACTTTACGGTCCAGCCAATTGTTCCAGGTCAGAGTCTTGCCCAGAGGATTTTCACTGCCGAAATATTTTTTTGCGATATCTTCTGTGATGACAATGGCATCTCCGTCTGAGAGGGCTGACCGGGAATCACCGGCAGTGAACGGGAGTGCTAGAGTGTCGAAAAAGGAAGAATCCACCTGCACCAGGCCCTCTTCGTAGAAAGCCTTATCCCCGTGTTCGAATAAGACCCGGGGGCGGCCGTTGATGGCGGCGGCAGATACTATTTCCGGGAATTCATCCCGCAGGACACGGCATAATTCCGCTGAAGTATAAATCGTATGGAAAGTGTGGCCCGGCTCGCGGACTTCACGTACGACCCGGTAGATATTCTCCGCATCCTTGTAGAAGCGGTCATAGCTCAGTTCGTCTTGAACCCACAATAAGATCAGCATAGCACAGGCCATGCCAACGGCCAGACCGGCGATGTTGATAAACGAGAAACCTTTATGCCTTCGCATGTTGCGGAAAGCGACTTTTATGTAGTTTTTAAGCATGACAGTCCCCCAGAAAATGGAAAAGATGAGCGAAGCCAGAACCTGACGCCAGAGCCACAGGCGTGCTTTAAAAACACTGCCCTGTTCGTCGACTATGCGGCTGTAGATCTCCTCATAATCTCCGATGGCTGTGTGGCCCAGATAGCGAGGAAGCAAATGTTTTATCGTCCAGGAAGCGAACCTGGGGAGGTTTTGTTTTCCGGATGGTTGGATTTTATTCATACAGAATGCCCTTTATGCCGTGCCACATGGCTTTTTCCACGCTGCGCGTGGCTCTTAAGGCCTCCACACCTTCGGAAGTCACGGTGTAAAACCTTTTGCTCTTGCCTCCCCTCTCAGAGGTAGGGGCGCCCAGTTCCGATTGGACATAATGCCTTTTCTCAAGGCGGTGAAGAGTGATATAGATGCTTCCCAGGGTCCACTTTTTTCCTGATACCTCCTGGACCTGATCCAGAATAGGAACACAGTAAGCATCCTTTTCCAGACGCCATATGGCCAGCAGGATCAATTCTTCCGCTCGGGTAAGAAGTTTCATATCGACCTCTCGATACCTCTCAATATGATTTTCCTTTAATTTAAGGGAATATGTGTACGCATGTCAAGAACTATTTTCCTTTATTTTTAGGAAATATTGGGGTTGGGGATTCAGTAAAGATGTTAAATAAATGGCACAAAGATGTCAGAGCAGTGGTTTTGACATGAGAAAAAAGATAGGTAACATGTGTTCTGTATTTAAAGGGAAAAAATAATATATTTTGCATATGAGTATTGACAAAAATACGATTAAAAGTAATACTATAGGTATGAAAACTGCCATATCTATCCCGGATGATCTTTTTAAAGAAGTTGACCGGCTTGCTGATGAGAAAAAAACATCAAGAAGCCGGATTTTTTGCAGCGCAGTCACATTGTATTTGGAAAAAATCAAATCACGGAGACTCCTTGAGGAATTGAATTCAGCTTATGGCCCTGAAGAAACCTCTGAGGAAAAGACTGTTCGAAAAAAGAGCAAGGAATACTATAAAAAGCAAATATTAGAAAAAGAAGGATGACCATCAAACAAGGCGATATCTACTTGGTCAATTTAGGACCTCCTCGCCTATCAGAACCTGGATTCCGTCATCCCCATGTGGTTGTTCAAAACAATGTCTTTAATGCCAGCCGCATCCATACAGTGGTGGTCTGTGCTTTAACCACGAATCTGAAAAGAGCCAAGGCTCCCGGAAATGTGATTCTTAATAAAGGAGAGGCTCATCTTAAAAAGAAAAGTGTGGTTAATATCTCTCAGGTTCTCACTGTGAACAAGTCTGACTTATCAGAAAAAATCGGCTCTTTATCTCCTGAAAAAACAAAGAAAATCATTGATGGTATAAAATTGTTGATCAGTCCCCTACCCGATCCGCAAAACTAAAACCAGCATCAATAAAACTCATTTGAGACAATTTAGGGGTCGCACCGCGCTATTTTATTCATATTAAATGAGTTATCATAATTTAAACCTTTAAAAAGCACCCTTAAATGAGGTTCTTAAGGATTGCGATTTTGGGGGCAAAAACTCGATGTCTTCAGGCTAGCAAACTGTGGAAAACTAGGGTTAACTTGTTGATTTTAATAAAGATGTCCGGGTCCGTCCCCTTAAAAAAATTAAGACTGTGCTGTTTGATCCAATAGTCGCTCGAATCGGCTCAGAACAAAAGATCTCCGGCGTAAGTCTGCAATCTTTTGAATCATGCTGTATGCTCTTTTGATGCTGAATTGAGGGATCAATTCGACTTCAGGAAGGACAGCAAACAGTCTAGACTTTGACTGACTAAGATATAGAAGGTCTAACAACGCTTTTTCAGGCAATGCCATCCTCACATGATGTGCTCCTCTCTCTTCATACCCAAAAAAGAAGCTTCCAGGGATATGATGAACCGAAATCGTTGCAGCCGGAGTCTTGTAAGTTCTCGTACGCGCCAGAGAGATGCAGTAGATGACTTCGGGGATCTGAGAGACCATATCGTGGTAGTAAAGCGCACTTTGTAAAGACACATAGCTCGGGAAAGGAGCAGTCAAATGTGGAACGAGCGCCAACGGCTCTAGTCTTTCGGGTATAGCCCAAAGCCCTCTCTTTAGCCGCATTACATGTCTATGCTGAGTCAGACGCTCAAGAAGTTTGCTTGCATGAGATTTTCGTATATTTAGCGCGACCATGATATCGGCTGTCCGAAATACAGGCTGCGCCATGGCTTTGATTTTTCCTAAAGCTTCCGAAAGTGTCATCGATTTAATCCTTCAAAGGCATTAGCTAATTTCAGAATCATGCTATCCCAAAGATCCGATGAAGAATATTGAGTTTGATAATCTGGGTGAAGAAAGGAAACGACTTGACTCTTGAACATATCATAAGACACAGTCCAAATATTGTCCTTCGCCTTATCTATATACTTCGCGGCCTTATCATAAACAACCGAAGTATCAACTCCAGAAGTAAGTAAAAGATGGAGGTCGAATATATCTCTTGCCTGAATCTGCCTGCGTGTTGCTAAAGCGATCACTTTTTGCACACATGCATCCTCTCGTTGATAATGGCTCGCCAAAATCGGTGTAAGTTCATACCTGCTTATCAGATTTGCATCTACCGAATCAAAAGAAAGGCCGGATTTCATTCCCCTTCGAGAGAATTCTATTTTTGTGCGGAGTGGAACACTTGATTGTGGAACCGAAAGAGCAAACTTCCATCGTTGTGTAGTTTCGGTTTGTTTTGGGGAGGATTTCTCCTGAATTTTAATTCCTTTCACATCGAGAATTTTTTCAATGGTATTCGACTTGAGTAACCGGCTCATGATGACCTGCAGTTTATCTTTTGATAGCGCTGTATTTACATCTAAGTCCATATCATTTGAATAACGAATACTTTTGAAAAAAAACTTCAGATTGCAGCCTCCTTTCAGTGCATAGAGCTTTTTATCTACTTTTCTCCCCAATAGGTCTAGTATAACAAGATGGAATAACTCAACGGATTCCCTAGGAGAATATAACTTCATGGTATTGCTCGAAATATATAATACGTTTAGTTGACATATTTGTCAACTAAATGATGTGGCAGAAAATCTTTATAGTTCTCTTATTTACACCAGATTTTAAGATCAAGTCTTTCTTAGTCTCATGAATTTCTCCAAATCCGTTATCAGTTCTATTTTTTGGTGGCTGTTGTGCCCGGGTAGGTCTTCTCGCCAGCTTCAATGCGCACGTTGAGCCAGTTTGCCTTATGAGGGGGGACCGGGCAGGTCGCATAGGGAGTATAATTGCAGGGCGGATTGACGGCCCGATTAAAATTGAGGTCGACTTTTCCGTTTTTGAGAACATCGACGGTCAAAAACCGGCCTTTTGCAAAAGTCTCTTCCCCGTTGGTCAAATCTTTAAAAACAATGAAAAGTTTTGTATTCTTTTCATTCTCTTTGAAAGCCTCAAGACGATATTCCTTCCCATCCAAGGCGAACAAGACAGAACCCGGAGAAATCATTTCAGCCTTTGTTCCGGCAACAGTGGTTATCTCGATTGTTTTTTCTTTATCATAAGGAACAAAATTTCCCTTTATTCTGAACTTTTCGCTGGGGTGAAAGAATTCCAATCCTTTGTATTCTTTGTATGCCTGTGCATTGAAGTCCCTCATCCTTATGCCACAGCGCTCTCCCCTCTTTATGACCCACATCCTCAAATCATTGAGTTCCAGGACATCAGGATTTCCCTGGTCATCGCTTGTGAGGATTTTTTCGTCAATCTCTTCATTTTTGATCCTGATCCCCGTTCCTTCGGCAGCAATAACCTTGACTTTGCCTTCTCCAAGGATAAATTTGCCGCAGAAAGAAGGAGCAGAGCCTAGGGGAAGAACCAGCTTGTTCGTCTTGTCTGTGCCAAAGGTATTCTCTCCTTCATCAAGCCAGAAAAGTCCGGCAATGGTCAGCCAGCTTGTCGGAGAGCGCATAGATTTATCCCGCGCCTCCCGCCATTTCATTTCTTGTTTGTCAAAGTCTTCATTTTTTTTGGCGCTTGTTGTGTTAGAACACGATACATTCGCCATCAAAAAAAGTCCTGCAATAACAGTAAAGAAGACAATCTTTTTTCTCATTTCAAGCCCTCCTTTTTTATTTTCCCTTGGGTATTTCAATGGTTTTTGTGATGTCAAATGAAGAGTATCAATTTCCGCAAGAAGAGTCAATCAGATAAAAAGCACCCTTAAATGAGGTTCTTAAGGATTGCGATTTTGGGGCCAAAAAATCGATGTCTCCAGGCTAGCAAACTGTGGAAAACTAGGGTTAACTTATTGATTTTAATAAGGATGGCCGGGTCCGTCCCCTTAAAAAAACCTTAAAAAAATTGTTTTTTTTCAGGCTTTCGCCAACTAAATGGGAGATGAACCTTATTTAATTAAGATATATTCATGGTGTAATAGATGATCCAAAATATCTTTTTATTCTAAAACATTTTTGAGTGGCCAGAATACCTGTCCACCTTTTTTAATTAGATCGCTAATAAGGCGGCGAGTTTTTTCTGGATAGTTTTTATATAGTATTCTAAAGGCATCTATCCAATCTTGTTCGAGGTAAAACATTCGTAATTTTCTTTTTGTTTTTACTCCCAACAAGTAAGAACGGATTATGATTAATGTATCTTCAGGGGCATTATAAGCAAACTTAGTCATTGATTTTATCAGTCCTCGGCCCCAATCTAAATCTCCTTCTGTTTTAATAAGTGTCTTTTGCACTTTATTTGCAAGCCACTTTAGTTCGAAAATATTATTTTCTAAGCTAATCCAAAGGCCAAAATATCTAAAGAGTTCTGGATTACTGTAGTTTTCAAGCAACCATTCCCAGAGTTTCTTTATTCTCTTTTTAATCATGGGTTTTTTCTTTAAAAGTTCATCTAATTTGGGATTTTTTCCAGAAATGAACACGCGTCCAATAAAGATTACAAATGATGAGTGTTGTTTAATAGTTCCTTTTTCCCAAAATAGTTTGAAAAGTTCATGATCATCTCCAAAATCCGCGTAATGCATATGGGCTAGGGCTAAGTGTGCGGCTAATCCTTCATCTGGATCTTTGAAATATTTTCTGTCTTTTTCCCTGATTCCTTGAAGATTTAATCCTTGTTCATAAAGTGCTTGGAAATTAGGATCAAAAAACATCTTTTCATAAAGATTATTGGCGAGATATCCTTCCCATGCAGCAAGATAAAGATGGCTTTGTTCTGGTTTTAAGGGAAATATACATTGTAAGAGGCTTTGTATCCACTTTGTATTACGAAAATAAAATGTCGGTAGATAATGTCCAAACATAAACATCAATGCACGTGTATTTTCTTTCTTCAAAACTTTTGAATAAACTTCTTGGACATCTTTATTTATTTTAACTTCAGCTTGTTTTGCGAATCTTTTCCCATCCTGATATACAAAAAGCGTAAAAGCCTGGAATGCCCTTCCTCGTACTGAATTTATCGCAATTGTAAAGGGGTCACTTACTAAATAATCAGGACCTTCCACAGATTGAATTTTTGATTTTGCTGTTTCGATTTCCTCGTCTTCTGGTTTCGGATCAGGATAGTTAAGAAGATATCTGAGTATTATTAGTAATTTATTACGATATTTCCTAAAATCTAATAAAACGGATTCGTTTCTTTCTGTAAGTAGTTCTTGAATAACGTCAGCTAAAGCTGAGTGAACACTATTCCAACCTGTAAGCAAAGCACTATATGATTCATGATCAATTTTTTCTCGGCCAAATTGTTCTTTGTTTCCAGTATCTTTTATTTTTATGAAAAACTCTATTAAAGCATTCCAATTTACATTAGAGGCAGATTCTTTATTTTCCTTTATTGCATCTTTAATACCCCAAATGAAAGAATAAGTATAATGTGGGTCAAGCATCTCTTTATCAAAAAATAGATTGGCTCTTTCTATATACTGCTGAAGACGCTTAGGGATATCGTTCCTAAGCAAATTTCCTGCACCTTCAGCATTAATGGGTTTACGAAAATCTCTACTTTCCTTTTGTTTGCTTAAATTTCTAGGTGTCCATTCAGATTTTAATTTTTTGGCTATATCCTTTATCTCAAGTTTTCCAAAATTTTCCTGAGTCATCGGTCCTTGTGGTAATACAATTCCACCCTCTATTGGTTCTATTATCGGACGAGGTTCATATTTCATTTTGAGTTTGAATCCTGCTTCCTCTGCTTTTTGTTTTTCTTCTATTGTGAGTTGATCTGAAATTATTGAAAGAATACGAGATCCACATTTTATATTCCAATCTTTTATTCCTCCGTTTTCTTGTTTTTTATGAGTAAAATATTCAATAACTCTGTCTGCATAAGTGCGTTTGTCCTTCTCAGTTAATACAGAAAATCCTTTCTGTAAAGCTTTTTCATATTCAGCGCCAGATATGATTTCATTGTAATGTTCAAACTTAAATAATCTAAAGAAGGCATTTTTTAGTTTGTCCTTGAAAACCTCCGGGCAAAGACTTAATACGAACAAGCGTAGTCGCCACATTGCCCAGCTATCAGGCAAATTCGCATTTGGTTTATTAAAATCCCCAATATATTTTTCATATAAAATATGAACTTCTTTTGGTTTATTACATTGCTCACCAATCAATTTTTCTGTAATGATTTTAATAACACTAGCTAGTTCGTGCATGTCGGTTCGAGAGGATAATCGGTCTTCCTGAGAAAACTCGAGTGTGAAGAAGTCAATGTCAAAGAGAGTATGTTTATCAGAGTATTTAAAGACTTTTTCTTTTTGATTTTCTTGGTCACACAAAGAAATAATTTCTGCCATTGTTTTAGTGGTTATGTCAAAAGCTTTCTCTATATTTTCATCATCAATATCGACCAAATGATAAAAAACTTTAGTTTCGGAAATTTTATATAAATAAAATGGGTTTTCAGTAATACTTTGATATTTAGTTTTTTTTATTTCTTCTTTGCTTTTTACTTGGAGTAATGCTTTAGTAAGGATAAGAAGACTTCTGTATTCTTTAGCTTCAGCAAGGGTTTGAAGCATATCTTTATATTCAAATCCCCACTTATTAAATTCTCCCATCAGTTGTATCCACTGCTCATCATGGATCTTAGGGACGATTTTTTTCAATTGTGCTACAGGTAGGATACTGCAAATTCTTAAAAATTGATCAATAACTTCTGGATTAAAATTATCCTCTGAAATAGAAACTGATTTCATAATTTCCACTACTTTGTCCGGCTTTTTAGCAGAGACTTTTACTAAATAATGTAACTCAGGTGTTTTGTAGCTGTAGCTTGTTGGATCTTCCGATTTTTGTTTGATTATATCCAAAAATCCATTTTCCCAAAGCCAATCTAGCCAATGTTCATCTGCCTTTGAAAAAAAGTATTGTTGAGCATCTGGATTGAGTGATATTAATTGTTTAACTTTACTAGGATTTTCCTCTTGGGGAGTTTTTCTGAAAAATTCATCTATCTCTTGGTGGATATCAATTTGAGTACGGAGTACTTCGAAAAGAATATCACCAAATTTGTGAACAATCTCTTTAAAGATATTTGAGGTAATAGATACTGGATGTTCTTTGCTCCCTCCAATTATTGGATTAGTTGAAGCTTCTGAATAGTTATGATGAGCTATAGAATTTAGAAATCCATAATATAGATTAATTTTTTTTCCTAGTTTTGCTTTATTGTATGAAGAACCATATTGAGCAAAAGCAGATTCCCATTTTCCATGAAATGGATAAAGAATTTCTCTTAGAGAATGTGCTACTTGTGCCATCCAATCAGGATTATTTTCAATATTATCTTTCTTCATAGAGAACAGAGCTCCTCTAAACATATTTGAAAAATATATATCTGTTTCAATCTCTGAGGAATTGTAGAAATTGTCTAACCTTTCGCAGATCTCTTCCTTTCTGGGGAAAGATATAGGCTCTGATGTTTTTTCTCCTATTGACTTTGGTAAGCCTTTATCTTTCATATTTTTATTCATTTTAAGAAGACTCCCATTCCCTTATCTTTTCTAGGCATTCCTTTTCGGGAAGCCTGTCATTTATATCCATCAATTCTTTTAATTTGTTTCCTGCTACCTCTGGAGAAATTTCTCCGTGAGAGATCAGTTGTTCAAATATCCATATACTTCCATGAATAGGAATATTCTTTCTTGATGCAATTATCTTTAACTGTTTATCGCCAGTTAATAGTATTGCCGATAAATGCTGACACAACCATAAACAAGAACAATCTGATTGAGAAAGCGGAGGGTAATCATTACTGAGATTCACGACTTCATCCAATTCTTCACCGGAAAGACTATGGATGTTTATCAATTTCTTTTTTACATAATTTTGAAATCTATTTAAAATTTCGCCTTTGATTTTTGAACTCACAAAGTCTGTGGTGTGTATCTCAAATGGAAGTCGAAAAAATTCATCTGAAATTTCTATTTCTAACATATCAATTAATGTGTTTGCATCATTCACAACAATAATCATACAGCTGCCTTGACTTCTTTCCGCAGATCCATGAGGCTCTTATTCGCTAGTTCTGCCCCTCGGCTGAGAGTTACAATTTCTTCATTCACAGCATAATGCAGTAGTTGGCTAAAACGAATCGCCTCTTCCCTACCCTCATATTCTACCGGTTCCTCTTTCTTCCATCCTTTCTGTTTCAACATTGCTTGGAAATTCCTATAGTAAAAATCTGAAACAATTCCCAAGATATTGGCTCTTTTAACAATAGCTTGCATAGAAATTCCATATATTTTTTTGAGCTCTTCTAATTCCCATATGGATATTTGCTTTCTTTTTCTCATTAATTCTTTTTCCATAGCTTCTTTTGGGAAAAGAAAAGCACCGGCAAAAGTATGGCACAGCTTCTCTTTATGTTTGTTGTGAGGAAATTCACAGAGAATATGTGCGAGTTCATGAGCAGCAGTAAAACGGATACGGTCAGTGGGTAAGTCTTTATTGATGACAATTACTCGAATATCCCCCACCCGAGCTGAAAGGCCGTCAAAATCGTCTATATTCCGGACTTCATAGACTCTTATTCCCTGTTCCTCAAGAAGTTCAAGAAGGTTATAGATGGGAGAAAGTCCTAAATTCCAAGCCTTTCTGAGCTCCGAAGCTGCCTTTTCAACATCTTCAAGCGATTCAATAGTATAGCCTTTCAAAGGATTTTCGAATCTATCACTGATTCCCAATATATTTTCCAATTCAATATAACGCTCTAAAAAGTCAATTGTTCTCTGTTTGAGTGATTCCAAAGTCTTTAAAGGAAGATCTGCTCTTTTCCGGGACTGCATGTTAGAGAGTTCAGTTGATTTTTTTCGGTAGAAATATTCTGGTTTGACACCTAATGCCTCAGCTAAACGGATTATCACATCACTGGAAGGCTTCATCAGCCCTTGCTCATATTTACTAATGGATTGTTTGGTGATGATTCCTCCTGATTTTTTTGCAAGATCCTCCATGCTTAATCCAGCCATTTTTCTGGCTGACCTTAAGCGTTTGCCAAAATTTATGGCGATTTTATTTTTATCCATTTCATCTCCCTCTATTGACAATATAGGTAAAATATTGTAAATTGTCAACTAGCTTAGGGGAAAAGAAGTAAGTAATTTAATCGTCTACCAAGAGAATTTTTACGTGACGTCAATTATATAGGTTTAAAATTCATGCCAATGCTGCTTTAGATAAGTTTTTATACCTAAACCTGGATTATATAAAGGATCGAGTTTCTTATATTCCGCTGCTGCAGATTCATAAGAAGAATCACTAATGACATTTAAATTTTTCGATAAATGCAGAAGTGCTAATGATGGAGCCCTTGAATCCCCTTGATTACAATGGAAGAGTATTTTTTTATCAGTATTAATGAACTCTTTACAAAATTCCAATGTTTCAGTAAATAAAGGATTCATGAAATACGGTTTATCTGGATCGATAATATTCAAATATAAATTTTGTCCTTCCCTGAGGAAAAGATAATTAGGGTGGTCCGGTGATATTCTCTTGGTATATCCAACAGCCTTTCTGTGGCATGGATACTTACAGGCATGGATAACTACCCAATCCCCTTGTCCAAATCTGCAGTCTTCTTCTTTTCCAACAAATATATTTTTATATACATCTCTCATAGTTTTTTCCATTAAGTGGATGTAATACACACTTTTTTATATTTACAGTAATTACAAATTTCTCTATTTTCTGTAAGAGGGAAATTTTCCTCTTTAGTTATATTTTCTATAGGATCTTCAAGTAATTTTTCCATTTCATCAATTGAGGTTAAAATATAATTTTTAGTTTGGTCTAAATCGAGATTACTTAGATAAAATTTGTTTTTTTTTCCTGATGATAGATAAAAATCAACCAATTTTACATTTTCAGGATCAATATCCCACTTTTGGATAGCAAATAGCCCATAACATGCGAGTTGTAGCTTGTCCTTTTCTGGATTTTCATGCCCTGTTTTCCAGTCGTAGATAATTATTTCCTTGTCCGTTTTGAAAACAAAATCTATAGCTGCGTATGTTTTTGTATTGTTTAAATGAAAATATGAAAATTTTTCAATTTCAATCCATTGATTTTCTGATAAATCTAAAATTACTTTATATACATCAGAATTGAAAAATTTATTTAAACATTCAACTACATTATCAGCATTTGATTTCCACTCTGTATCTGGTATCTCCAAATTATATTCATGCTCAAATAATGCACAAGTTTTTGGATTGGTTAAATAATTTTTATTTTTTGAACTGGTAAACTCTCGTCTCATTTTATTTAGAGTTTTACTTATTATCTGATTTACATTGATTGATTTATGACCATTTTTGATTGTTCTTATAACATTTTCAATACAATCATGAACTGTCATCCCTGCCCACATTTGTCTGTTTTGAAGATGCTTTAATATATAAATCATCCTGGTTCTGTCATCTGCTTCTTGATCCCAACCTCCCCAGGATCCATAATATTGAAAATAGTACATTCTTTTACATTTCTGAAAAATATCATCACGGGATACAGACCATGAGAATTTATTTTTAAATGTAGTCATAGTTATCAGAAATTTTTATAAAAAATGTCAAATATTGCTTTGTTCCTGGAGTTGCCCCCATAAAAACGGACACTAATAAGTCCTTTCAATAAGTTTAATATACTCTCTTGGAGACATCATTTTCAAGCCCTTATGCGGATGATACTCATTATAGTCCTCAAACCATTGAGGAAGCTGTTTCATCACACATTTTGCATTAGATAATTCATGCATACGAACATAGTCTCTTTTAAATGTTTTAATAAAGGATTCTGCCATACCCTTGGCCCCGGTGCGTAAAACTATACGCCGATCTGTGCGTAAAATATCGCGCCTTTTCACAAAGCATGAGGTATGTTTTGAGGGAAGTGTTTGATGTATTTATTGGTTTGTTCTGCTACGCCGCTGAGGGTGCTGCCGGTTGGTTTGGCTTCTAATACTCCAATGGCTTTTCTGTTTGTGAAGAGGGCGTAATCAACAGGGCCAGCTTGGGTTGGGAATTCCCGGACGGCTACGCCAGGGGCGGCGCCTAGGTTTATTTTTTTGTAGTCTTGAATGACCCAGTCTGCTGCTTTGAGCTGCTTGTCAATCTTTTTTCGGGCTTTTTGCTCCGGGTTCATTTTGTTTTATTTTTTATTATATGTGAGTTTATGTTATATCATATGATTTTATTTTTTTTCTATACTATTTTGTTCGGCTCAGCGATTCCCAAGAGGATAAGATTATAAGAATTGGAGGGTTTTTGCAAGGGGAATGATAAATAGGAATTATTTTTTTGGAGAAAACACAAATTTTTTTTTCTTCAACGACTAAATGATTAAGGGAGAATAGAGAGACTTATTCATCAAAATAAATTTAGGAGGCAATTATGGGATTTACAAGGTGGGGTTATTATTTTGAGGGTCCATATCATTATCCTGATTCCTTGTATGAAAAAGCTGGAGTTTATGTTATTTTTTGTGAATCTGAATCTGGTAACATTCTTGATGTTGGGGAATCTGATAATATTAAGTATAGAGTAAATAATCATGACCGTTCAGACTGTTGGAGCCGTCACTGTTCATCTTCAATTGTTTATTCAGCTACTTACATTATAAATGAAAAAGAAAGAAGAGAGTTGGAAAGCAGAATAAGACAAGTTGAAAATGTAGCTTGTGGAGAGAGATAATATCAATAGTGATCTGACTAAAAATAATTTAATGATTTACTTTTTGGTATTATCTTCAAGAAAAAGAATCACTCAATAAATCCCAAGTCTTTCAATATTGCCCAGGCGTAAGTTGGCCTCTGGTCATATACTAGTCTCTTGTAATCCGCCGGTCCTTCCAGAACAATTCCATTGTTAATTAGATTGATGGCTTTCTCAAGATTTTCCCTACTGATGTATTCCTCTTTGCTCGGAAGGTCAATATAGATAGCTGTGTTTGTTACTCTTGAAATTCTGAACTCTTTTCTGGTTTTTGTATAACTTATTGGATTTTCTTCATATCTCTGTTTTAGTGTTTCCCAATTCAAATTTTTCATGACACTTATAGTCTATCCGATCTTCCTTTCTTCATCAAACTTACAAGGCCATTTTCAATTATCCTTGCTTATTTGCCATTCTGCTGATGACCTTTCTGGCTTTTGTTGCTAGCTCCTTTTCATTCATCATTAACCCTA
>Ga0190359_1001023_pt1 | contig 18231 bp, 14 predicted proteins | sample 48721823_MG_FD_161269 | JGI IMG/M metagenome (GOLD analysis project Ga0190359, IMG submission 161269) | Hydrothermal vent microbial mat bacterial communities from Southern Trench, Guaymas Basin, Mexico - 4872-18-2-3_MG | ecosystem: Environmental > Aquatic > Marine > Hydrothermal vents >... | reverse complement strand
TAAAACCTGTAAAAAAAGTAGTGAAGACAGTAAGATTGCCATCAGGAATATTCGCCGCGATAGTAATGATAAACTGAAAAAAGCCGAAAAAGAAAAAGAGATAACCCGGGACGAGCATAAAAAAAGTCTGGATGAAATACAAAAATTGACTGATACCTTTATTAAAACAATTGACGAGCATCTTGGTATCAAAGAAAAAGAAATTATGCAAGAGTAATACTGAGTGATGGTGAATTAGTAAAAAAAGTTACAGGGCACCGGCGGAGTGCCCTTGTTTTTTGTGAGCAACCGATTTTTTCAGTCAGGAGTCTATTTATACCTGACATGGTATTATTTATATTTTAACCTCTCTATAAACTGTTTTAAAAAGAGTCAGCGAAAACCTGTTTACACGTGTTATGAATATTCCACGACATATTGGCATAATAATGGACGGTAATGGCCGCTGGGCGAAGAAAAGAGGCTTGCCGCGGGTAATGGGGCACCGAAAGGGTACCGAGGCGACTCATAATATTGTAGAGGCATGTGGTGAACTGGGTATTGAGTTTCTTACCATTTACGTGTTTTCCGCCGAAAACTGGGGACGCCCTGAAAAAGAGGTACACTTTCTTATGGAACTCCTTGTTGAGATGATTCATAAAGAGATCCGTGAGTTGAAAGATAAAAATGTTCAGCTGCATGCTGTCGGGGATCTTTCCAAATTGCCGCCGAAAACCTATGACGAGCTACAACGGGGAATCAAGGAGACCCGGGTAAATACCGGCCTTAACCTTATACTTGCGTTGAGTTATGGGGGACGTGATGAGATAGTAACCGGAGCAAAAAAATTCGCTCGCGACGTAATTTCAGACCCATCACTTCTTGACACCCTAACTGAAAAATCTTTTAAGAATTATCTCTATACAGCACCTTTTCCGGACCCGGAACTCATTATCAGAACTGGTGGGGAAAAACGAATCAGTAACTTTCTTTTATGGCAGGTGGCATATTCTGAACTCTATATCACCGACACACTGTGGCCTGATTTTGATAAAAACTGCCTTATTGAAGCAATCGAAGATTTTAACCGTCGGGAAAGAAGGTTTGGAAAGGTAAAAAACACTCAATGAATATTGCGAACCTTAAGAAACGGGTCTTTTTCGTACTCTGGGCAATACCTCTTGCATGGTGGATAATAAATTCAAATTTCTCGTTTTTTTCTTTACTCCCGGAATCGGTTAAAACACTATTATCCGGCCGCCATAACGTTGATCTTTTTCCGGGACACCTTCTTGCAATTACTGTAGCATTCCTTGCCTGTTATGAATATTTACAATTATTGAAACAATTATACCCGAAAAACGCTTTCTGGCTGGTCTACATCTGGCTTGCACTCCAGATTATCTCTTATTTTATTCCGGACAATTTTTTAAGAATGCAGCATGATATCTATATTTTGTTGATATTCATTGCTTTTGAGGCGTTTCTCTGGGGAAAACACACCGGACGGTGGAAACGAGCAAGTTTGCTGTTCAGCGGCACCATATTTCTGGCAATTGCAGTCTTATCAATGCTTGATTTTTACAGTCTGCCGTTTCAGAAGGTATTCCCTCGGCAATTCAACCACACCATGCTATCGCAACTCGGCATTGTCACCGTTCTGACGGCAATATTTCTCTGTGATTCTGCGGCATTTTTTGCAGGAAATTTTTTCGGAAAACATCATTTCAGCTCAATTTCACCAAAAAAAACCATCGAGGGAGGCATTGCCGGATTGATAACCGCCATTATCATATGTTCGCTGGGATGGTACTTTTTTGCAGACAGAAGCACGTATCATCTGATATTCGGCATAATTATGGGCGGTCTTATCGGTATCTTTGCACAAATCGGGGATATGCTCGTTTCATTGATAAAACGGTACTTTCAGGTAAAAGACACCTCAAACATGATTCCCGGTCACGGCGGGATACTTGACAGATTCGACAGCTTGTTTTTTACCGCTCCTGTCGTTCATCTGTTCATAACAATAATAGACAAGATAGTAATAAAATGATTAAAGTTCTTCTTCTTGGTTCAACCGGCTCGATAGGTACCAATGCCTGTAACTGCATACGGCGGTTCAGTGACACATTCCAGTTGGTCGGACTATCAACAAACACTCGCAGCGAAATACTGGGTAATCAGGTAAAAGAATTTGCGGTTTCTTCCGTATGTATATGTTCTTCTGACGCAGCGGAGAAAGCCCGCGCGCATCTTCCATCCTCGGTAAACATATTTGAAGGCACCAAAGGTCTTGTTGACCTGGTACGGGAAACGGAATTCGATATCCTCCTGAACGCACTGGTCGGTTCCGTGGGTTTTGCACCGACCGTTGCCGCTTTGGAGCGTAATAAACGGGTAGCGCTGGCAAACAAAGAAAGCCTGGTCGTCGGCGGCGATATCATTACCAATTTACTCGCTCAAGGCTCCGGCGAATTGATACCGGTTGACAGTGAGCATAGCGCGATTTTGCAGTGCCTGAACGGAGAGGATAACGCTGCTCTGGAAAGTATTACCATTACCGCCTCGGGAGGCCCCTTCCGGGAAACACCAATTGAAAAATTCCCGAGCATCACACCACAGGAAGCATTGAACCATCCGACCTGGACAATGGGAAACAAGATTACCGTCGATTCTGCGACCCTGATGAATAAAGGATTTGAGGTTATCGAGGCGCATCATCTTTTCAGGTTGTCCTTTGATAAAATACGGGTACTGATACATCCACAATCCATCGTCCATTCCATGATCACCTTCCATGACGGAGCGGTTATTGCACAATGTGGTATTCCTGATATGGAACTCCCTATTCAGTATGCGCTCAGTTATCCAAAACGATTACCGATACAGAGTACGCGCCTTGACCTTGGCGCTGTTGGCTCGTTAACTTTTTCAGAACTGGATTTCACACGCTTCCCCTGCTTAAAACTGTGTATTGAAGCCGGCAAAAAGGGAGGCACGCTACCGACGGTTCTCAATGCAGCGAATGAAATTGCCGTACACTATTTTCTAAAAGGCGCTATCCCGTTTATCCGTATTGCCGAAATAATCGAGCGTGCACTGAACTTGCATTCTCCCCGCACGGCGGATAGCGTTGCATTGATTGAAGAAATCGATGCCGAAACCCGTAATAGTATAATAAAAGGAATAATAAAAAAATAACTTTCACATAAAGGTAGTTGAATGTAATGATGTTTCTCCTGCAAGTAATAATCGGTATATTTGTTTTGGGTATTCTTGTTCTTATCCATGAGCTGGGACACTTTGTTGTTGCGAAAGCCTGTGGCATACGGGTACTTTCCTTTTCCATCGGCTTCGGTAAACCGCTCATCGCCAGAAAATATGGGGATACCGAATATCGAATAAGCGCCATTCCATTCGGTGGTTACGTGCATATGGCAGGTGAGCATCCTGAGGATAATCAAGTGGGTGCAGACGATGAATTCACCTCAAAACCAATCTGGCAGCGTGCGTCTGTAGCAATAGCAGGCCCGGTTTTTAACATCGTCTTCTCAATCTTCTTATTATGGATATTTTTCATGAAAGGAGTACCTCACCCTGTTTACCTTGATACCGCCCTTGTTGGTAATGTCAAGGAATTTACCCCGGCATCTGAGGCAGGTTTTTTACCCGGCGATACAATAATTGCCATAAACGGCACCCCTGTCCGGAACTGGGAAGATATTAAACATAACTTCACTCTTCAGGAAGAATCTTACACTATTACTGTTCACCGCCGGAGTGAGGAAAAAACATTTACTGTTAAACCCAAATCATTTGATGCAAAAGAATTGGTTAATGCTCCCTACCTGGGATTGGAGCCACCCTATCCGGCTAAAATCGGGACTGTCCTTGCCGGATCACAAGCTGAAAAATTTGGTATTAAGACCGGTGATCATATCATCGCAATTGATAACGAAACCATATATTCCTGGGATCAATTTTCTTCATTCACTGCGAATTATAATCCGTATTACGGTAATATGCAGATAGTAATTAACCGGGCAGATTCAATAATCGTTCTCTCCGTAAAACCAAAATATGATCCCGCAGAGAAAAGATACATGCTCGGTGTGGGTATTGCTCCGGCTCCAACGCGCACCATTCAATATTCGCCGATACATGCAATTCCCAAAACCCTGGAAAAAACCTGGGATTATACGACCATGATTTTCAGGATATTACCAAAACTACCGAAGATACTCTATAAAATTTTTACCCACCCGACAACACCGCAAGGTATTGCCGGACCGGTGGGTATCGTCCAGATTTCCGGTATGGTAGCGTTCGGTGGACTTATGGGTCTACTCGATTTCATGGCTCTTATTGGAATTAATCTCGGCATTCTGAATCTCTTTCCGCTCATTATCACGGACGGCGGTGTACTCTTTTTCCTGCTGATAGAGGCTTTCAGACGGAAACCACTGTCGGTAAAAACCCAGATGCTTCTCAATCGCATTGCCATAGCCTTCTTTATTACCCTGTTCGTATTCATTACATTTAACGATATCATTCGAATGTTTCAGCTGAACAAGTTACTCGGGAAATAAAAATCGCAGCCGGCCGGGACGGCATAGAACCTCTTGTCAAGTGTCATTCCTTCCACAGCATTACATTGCCAAACCAGTGACGGAATCGTATACTATAGTAGCCGTAAGTATCATATACTGTACACCGGTAATCCAGTAACAGAATCTTATGCATATCGGAACAATTGTCACCGCAGGCATCGAAAACAAAGCGTTTACCCGATCGCTTGAAGAACACGGGTATTCCCTAATTTCAGTAGACGACATTGATGCAGTATTGAATATAACTGTCCCTTTTGATATTATGTTGATTCGCGGTGAATTGCTTAAAGAAATTAATCATGCGGTACTCGAACATCTCTATTTTGTGAACAACAGCACTCCCGTTGCCCTGCTGTTTACCGATACCACATCCATTCCCGCCACACTGATTAAAAAGCTGCAAAACAGCTCCCTTGATATACTCTACGATTTTGAAATAGAACATGAGACAATTTATCAACGCATAGACCGGTTTTTCATCAATGCGAAATTAAACGACCACCTTACCACGCTTCAGGAAAAATTTTTAATGCAGAAGTCGCTGGAGAAAGAAATTTCACTGCGTGAACAGATTCTGAATCACGAGCGTGAGGTAAACGCTAATATTATTGCCTCCATTACCGCAGGCCTTATCATCTTCGATATAAACGGCTCGACCATTGTGGCAAATGAACCTGTCAAACAGGTACTTAAAAATGTAAGCACCGATATTATCGGCTCTTCGTATAAAGCACTCTTACCCCAAGAAATGAGTGAACTCGTTGAAAATGTCATGCATGAGATGAATGCTGAAGATACACGTCCTTATGTAAAAAAATGTAAGATAGCGGATACCTATTACGAGGTGTACTGTTACCGTATGTTGAATTATCATAACCAGCCTAACGGAATTTTAATGCTTATTAATGATATTACTGAACAGGAAAGTATGAATGTACTGCTCTATCGTTCGGAAAAACTGGCAACGGTGGGAACAATGCTTTCAGGTATTGCCCATGAACTGCGCAACCCTCTTGCCATAATCAGCGCACGTATCCAGCGGGCCCTTACCAAGAAAACATATGAACCGGAATGGTTGAAAAAAAGTTTCACCTCAATTCAAACGCAGGCGTCACGATGTGCTTCTATTGTAAACAGTTTGCTGAATTTTACCCGTAACACAGCAACGAATGCCGGGTATCATAAAATTGCTGAAATCCTTGATGAAACGCTTACCTATGTGGATTATCAGAATACTTTTGATAATATTAGCGTAGAAAAAGAGTACGATAAAGATCTTATGGCGTACGGTGACCGTTCCCGGTTTGTTCAGATATTTTTAAATTTAATAACTAATGCGGCTGACGCTATGGAGGGGAACGGTACTCTGACAATACGGACATCACTCGAATCTCCCTACTCGACACGAATCGAAATAAATGACTCCGGCCCTGGAATGAGTGAAAAAATTCGGGCAAAAATTTTTGACCCGTTTTTCACGACAAAAGAACCGGGAAAGGGAACTGGTCTCGGTCTGGCTATTGTTTATAAAATTGTTCAGGAAAGCAATGGTAGAATTTGGTGTCAATCGCATCCCGGTGACACCTCTTTTTTTGTTGAACTTCCCAGTGAAAAGGAACGATCGTATGACAGCAAAAATATTGCTCGTCGATGATGAAGCTGACTTCCTTGATATCATGACTGAATTTATCGAGGATGAAGGGTATGCGGTGAAAACTGCAACGAACGGCAAGGAAGCTTTACATATCCTTGAGCAGGATAATTTTGATCTTATTGTGTCAGATATAAATATGCCGGGTATGAAAGGTTTTGAATTACTTGACAAGGCGGCCGAGCTGTATCCTTCCCTGAAAAGAGTGTTAATTACGGCATATGATGTCCGCGATTACATTAACATGGCAAAAAATTACAATATCGGCAATATTATAACCAAAACAGCACCATTTAATTTCGATGAAATACGTATCTTTCTCAATAATATTCTTACCGGTGAGATTTTCGGCCTGGGACTGTATGTGCAGGGAAGAATTCATCAGACCTATTTAAAAAAGAGCAAGGATCTGGAGCGGGTCAATCACGAGGTAATTGAATTTATGAAGAGTGATTATCATAAGCGGAAATTCAGACAGGCCCTAAGTGAAATTACTATTAATGCCTTTTTCTATGGGGCAAAAAATGAGGAAGGCGACAAGAAGCACCTGTGGGAATTTGAAACAACCCTGAATGACGGTGAGGAGGTACTTGTCAGCTGGGCGTGCGATAACGAAAAATCCGGTGTTGCAGTTACTGATCAGAAAGGCCGTCTGAAAAAAGAGGACATACTGTTCTGGCTGGAACGGAATATGACTAAAGGGGAAGATGGTCTCTCTCTGGGGCTGCGGGACAGTCATGGAAAAGGACTGTTTATTACCCGCGAAACTATTGACAGGCTTATAATAAATATTGACCACGGTAAAAAAACTGAAGTGATCTTGATCAATTATGAAGAAGGTCTGTATGATGGACACCGGCCGCTGTGGATACAGGAGTTATAAATACGTTGCGGTTCGGAGAAAAAAGACTTAACCGTTACAGCAGTTCTTTATCTTTAACAGCCCCTTTATCCACGGATGACACCCAAAATTTACTGTTCAATCATCAACCACTGCCACACAAGTTCTGCCTTGCATGTTTAAAATCTTTTTTCTTTATTGATAATGCAAGATAGAACGCGGGTGTCCGTCGATAATAATACTGTGCGATTCATCAAATCATTGCCGGCGTCAGTATTGGATTCCTAAAGATTCAAGATAACAAATATCGTCTATTGCAGCAGCTCTTTTTTCCTTCACACGCCTCATTAAGCCACTTAATTCCAATAAAGTTATGCATCAAAAATTGGCAAAATACTATATTCCATATTATGAATTTTTTAATGTTAAGCGTTTTTTAATCAACGATTACCTTTACATTTCAAAAATCAATTTTGAAAAAGAGGAGGATATGCCATGGAAAACAGAGGGCAATGGGGCTCTAATGTTGGATTTCTGCTTGCCGCCATAGGATCGGCTATCGGATTGGGAAATATCTGGCGATTTCCCTATGTTGCCTATAAAAGCGGCGGGGGAGCATTTTTAATTCCCTATGTGCTGGCACTGGTAACCGTCGGAATACCTATTCTGATGCTTGAACTGTCATTGGGAAATAAATTGCGCAGTTCGGCGCCTAAGGCCTTCAGGATAATAAGTAAAAAATTCGAGTGGCTCGGCTGGTGGGCTGTTACTTTCGTCATGTTTGGTATCGAGATGTATTATATCGTTATTATCGGCTGGTGTGCCAATTTTATTGTGTTTTCACTCACCAAGGCCTGGGGTACCGATCCGAATGGTTTCTTTTTCGGAAAATTCCTCGGTATGGGAGGTGAACCACTCTCTTTTAATGGTATAAGCTGGGTGGTTATAGCAGCCATCGCGGTAATTTGGCTGGTAAACTGGCTTATTACCTATCGCGGTATTGAAAAAGGTATTGAAAAAGCTGTTAAAATCATGATGCCGCTGTTGTTTATTATCACAATAATTATTATTGTATGGTCGCTTTTTCTTCCAGGAGCAAAAACGGGAATATCTCATTATGTCAAGCCTGATTTCACTAAAATTACTGATGTAAAGGTCTGGATTGCAGCATTCGGCCAGATATTCTTTTCGTTATCCCTGGGATTCGGTATTATGATTGCCTATGCCTCATATCTTCCTAAAAAAACGAATATTTTCAAAAACAGTCTTATAATTGGTTTTTCAAACAGCGGCTATGAAGTTTTTGCCGGTTTCGGTGTGTTCAGTATTCTGGGGTATATGGCGACACAGCAGGGTGCGGCTATCCAGGATGTAGTGCAAAGCAGCATCGGGCTTGCTTTTGTTGCGTATCCCAAAGCAATATCACTTCTTCCGTTTGGCACACTTTTCGGCGTACTTTTCTTCTTTTTACTGTGTATTGCCGGTGTTTCATCCTCAATTTCAATTATTGAGGCATTTTCATCCGCGATGATAGATAAATTCAATATACCACGGCATAAAACCATCAATACAGTATGTCTTGTAGGATTTGTCGGTTCCATGATTTTTACTGCAAAAAACTGCGGTTTACAGATGCTCGATATTGTCGATCATTTCATTAACCAGTACGGATTGATCACGGTCGGCGTAGTCGAGGCAATAATTATCGGATGGCTATTCAAAACCGACCTGCTCAAAGATCACATGGAATCGAATATACCTGACGGCGGAAACAAAAAGATGTTTATGACCCTTCTTAAATTATGGAAATATTGTATTAAATTTATCACACCGCTTGCTCTGGGTGTTGCCATTATTTTCAGCCTTATTGAGGAATTTACCAAGCCATATGAAGGATACCCTGTAAAATGGCTTCTCATTCTCGGTGTCGGGTGGCTGCTGGCAACATTTATTCTCGCACTCATTTTCAGCAGCAAACCCTGGAAAAATAAAATTGAACAAATTCCCGAGAATTAGATAGCAGATATTTCAAAATTCTTTAATAGTAACTACCAGGGGGATAAAGAAAGACTCTTTATCCCCTTTTCCCTCATTGGAAGACATCCTGCAACCGTCTGCTTTTATTATAGTTACAGAATATAAGCTATATACATTTCTATAATAGATGGCATTAATACCCCACTTTTATACTTGAAACCTCCAGATGTCCACTATATAATCAGGAAGTAATACCTTAATTATAAGAATTGCCCTAAATGCACCGTATGTGACTCCAGTCACAGAATAAAAGGCCATTTCAGGATATAATTAAGTTAAAATAAAAATTGAAACAACATCTATTTCCCATTAGAGGGAGGAAGTATGAAAGTTCTTCAGAAAGGTACAAGAGAAATTACCTGTCTTGCCGTTTTCCTGTTATGCATCATTGGTACCAACTTCTCTCATTTGAACGCGCAATCACTTCCTACTGTAAAGGGTATGATTATTGATGAAAATGGTGTTCCTATGCCAAATGTAACAATTAGTGTTATGCAATTTAAAACAACCGATAAATTAAAAATTACACAAACTGGTCCTCAGGGTCAATTTTATTTTTATGATCTTCCTTTAGTATATGAATATATGGTTTTGGTAGAAAACACAAATTCCTCCCTATACCCTCCTCAATACTGGGGACAGGAAGCAAATACCAAAAATCCACCGTTGTACCCAATCAAACTTGAAGAGAATTTTATTTTCAGTGTACTTATCGAACTTGAACAAGCTCCTATAGACAACAGTATTCCTGTTAATACCTACCATGGTGCAATTGATGGGGTTCTGCGCACGGAAGACGGCACGCCCTTTCCTAATGTAAAGGTCGTGGTAACAACAGTCAGTGAATTGAATCCGGTTGCAGAGACAGTAACTGACATTGAAGGAAATTTTATTCTTTACCAGGTACCTGCCGGTCATCCACACTACCTCCATTTCATTCCCGGCAGCAATACCGGATATCCGGAACAGTGGCTCGGCAACAATAATATAACAACTAAAAATCCCAATTTTTCTTTGGAAGTATATCCCTTTGATACCTGGATGACTGGAGAAATGTGGCTCTCACAGAATCCGGACACTATAAACGACACAACGTTTAACGCGATGATAAAGATCACCCTGCAGGACAGTACCAACAATATTATTCAACCATACGGTGATATTACTTTATATGCAGACTGGGGATATGTTGAAAGTAAAAACATCGATCCGTCCATGTCCATGCCCATCGAATTTTATAATTTACCAACAGGCAATTATTCGATTTTTCTGGCTATTAACAATTATCCTTCACAATTCTATAATCCTGATGGGAATACGGTAGGAGATTTCTTTAATTTTTACTTATCGGAAAATGAGACCAAGGATTTCTATATTCCTCTTACCATGCACCCTGAGGATACTAATGCTGTGGCCAATTTTTATGGCAGCGTTAAAAACAGAATGGGTGAACCACTGGGTAACGCCGAGGTTGCAGTACATCGTGTCGATGATATGATGTGGGATCCCTGGTTTAATATCCCTAACCCCTGGTCTGAATATTCTGCAAAAACTGATGCGAATGGTAACTATGAGATATACAATGTCCGGCCGGGTGAATATGTCATTTTTGCCTTTACGGAAAACGAAAATTATACTCCGGCTTTTTATCCCAACACATCCAATTTTAAAGAAGCCAAGAGAATTCCTATCCAGAATTATAATGACACCTATCAACTGGAGTTTATGCTTGAAAAGGGTTCCTCTCTAAGTGGCTGGGTGAAAAATGCTACCACGAATGAGGGTATTGGTAAAATCAGGGTTGATGCCTATAATTGTATGAGCGATAATGCAGAGAATTACAGTTTTCATCATGAGTCTAAGACTGATGTAAATGGCTTCTTTATTATGCGGGGCCTTCCCAATGGAAGGTGGCATATCGGCTCCTGGGATGAAGAAAATATTTACTACCAGGTTGGTTACAATGAGGAGGACATAGAGATCACCTATCCACAGGATTTCCAGCTTTCCAAATATATACTTATGAAAGCCGGCGGCAACCTGACTGGAAAATACTCGATACCAAATGTAAACTACCTGGACGGCTGGAATCTGGGAAGACTTTTTATCTATCCTGAAGATTTCAATCAGGTTAATGACACTATCTTTGACGAATTCGAGCACCGTTATATCGGAATTCATAAGGAAAATGACTCTTCCAATACCTACATGACAGAGGTTATACCGGAAGGTAAGTGGCGCATGGCAATCAGTCCGAATGCATGGATCGACCATGACTCGATAGACATTAATAAGAATTTCATACCGTTTCTCAAATGGAAATTTATTGATAATGCCCTTACATTTCAGAGCACGCAACCTCTGTTAATTGAGCCATACCAGCAAAAGAACCTTGATATTTCTTTCGAGACCGGCGGGTATATCCTGTTCGGTACGATAAAAAGTGAGAAAGGTGAGGATTTCGGCTGGAACTCAATAACCAATACCTGGGAGAAAAATTATAATATAAGAGTGTTTATTAAAGATAGCGATGAATTGCTTCAGGTATCGGAAAGCTTCGATTTACGGAACAACCGGTTTTATATACCCGGTCTGGTAAGCGGACAGCAATATTATCTTGAGGTATGGGCAGACGGATATCCTGATCAATGGTGGGTAACAAATGACAGTGCGGTAGGTAAAGATGAAATGGCCCTCCCCTATGAATTTTCCACCTCAAGCTTTAAGCCATTAACCATGTTTCTATTAGTAGACCCTATTGGCTCTGACGATCCGTGGGATGGACCATCTTATCTTAAAAATATTAAACTCAAGCCGGCTGGTTTATCAAGTATCCGGATGAGCTGGTCGCCCTCACCACCGGAAGACAAGGTCGAGCGTTATGTAATTTTCCGCCTTAAAAATGCAACTGAGGATTTATTTGAGCTTTCTGAAGACAGTTCACACTGGAAACCGATTGACGAAGACTCAATTATGTCGCTGGTCGATTCATTCAATGTTGCCGACACCGACACCTTCTTTGTCGATACGACAGCAATCCCTTTTGTAAAATATATGTATGTTGCTTTTGGTGTAAATGCCAAAGGGAATATGGGCGAAGCACTCCCGGCTCATATCCCGCTCAGTGCCTATTTCACTGAAATTACCTATAAAAATTTTACAAACTCAATGTATGTAAAACCCCACATGTGGCAGATGGTTGGCGTGTGCGGACTTGACTCAATCACTGGTCTTACGACCACATCCACTACCGGTATACTTGAAATGTATGCATGGGATGAAACAGCGGACTCTACCAAATTGTACTCCTACTATCAGCCAAGGGAAAAGGTAACGCCAACCCGGGGTGTCTGGATTTACTCATCTGAATCAATCCCATTAAAAATGTCTGAAAAAGCTTTTAATAATTTAATCCCCAAGAAGAATAATATTTCTATAAAGGTAAACGAGGGCTGGAACCAGATATCCTCCCCATTCCCCTATGAAGTAGCTCCACTATGGCTTGGCAATACGTATACAGCATGGGAGTGGATAGCGGGTGAAAACAAATATATTGAAGCGAAGACTATCAAACCGTGGAAAGCGTACTGGATTAAATCCGACATTGCGAAGACCCTTTCCATCTCACATATTCCCGCAATAGCAACAAAACGGGAGCCGAGCAGGCTGCGACAGAGTATAGGATGGGAGTTGAAGGTTTCCCTGACTGGAGAAACAAGCTCCGATCCGGTTAACTTCATCGGTACACTGCCGAAAGAACTGAATACAATACTGAAAAATACCAGTGCCGAACCGCCCCCGGCCTTCGATTACCCGCATCTCTATTTCGTGAATGGACGGGAAAAGTGTGCCAAGTTGTACCATTATTCTTCTGTGGTCCCGGAGGAAAAAATAGAATGGAAGGTGGGTATCTCACCTGCTGCTCAATCGATGGTGGTTACCGTATCCAGCCTTTCGTCCGTACCTGAGCAGGTGAGTGTGTTCTGGCTGGACAATGAAAAGCTGATAAATCTCCGTATGAACAACACCATTGAAATTGCACCGCATTCGGAAACACGATACGGCTATATCATAGCAACCGCCAATCCGGCTGATGTAGCCCTGTTCACTGGCAAATTCAGACTGCGGCCGAATTATCCCAACCCGTTCATTCGTTCGACCACATTGGAGTTTACCGTGCCGTACCGATGGAACAAGGACGGCTCAAAATCCGAAAATGACTACCGAAAGATAGCATTAAATGTGTATAACGTCTCCGGTCGGCTGGTTGCCACTATATTATCGGGATATGCAAAGATCGGCCATCACCGCAGGGTATGGGACGGCAAGAGTAACAGCGGTCGATTCTTACCGAGCGGTATGTATATCGCCCGTTTAACCGGTGGAGATTTCTCTAAGTCAATCAGGATGTTTAAAGTAAAATAATACTTCACGATGCATGTCCGGTGGGAATATTTCTCCTCACCGGCTCTCATTTCTTTACAAATAATCGTCAATGCCGTTAATTCAAATGACTGCTCGGTATACTCACCACATTTATTCCGCCAGGCTGCTTTTGTCCTGATTTATTTTACACATCATTTACATCTTAACGCTAATATAGAGTATTGTTATAAATGAGTTCACTGAAAGCAAAACTGACGGACCTGTTTTCCGATACATTTGAGCAATGCGGTTATGATCGTACTTTCGGACAGGTAGTCGAGTCGCAGCGTCCCGACCTCGGACAGTTTCAATGCAACGGAGCCCTGGCTGTTGCCAAAGCGGTAAAGAAGAATCCCCGTGAAATTGCACAGCAAATCATTACACGTCTTGCGCATAACCCGATACTGGATACGCTCTCTATTGCAGGGCCTGGTTTTATTAATATAACGGTAAAAGACTCTTTTATCGCGGTGTATATCAATTCTCTGAATGACGATCCGCGCCTGGGATGTCCGAAAGAAGAGCAATCACATACAATCGTTATTGATTTCGGCTCACCAAATATCGCAAAACCGATGCATGTCGGCCACCTTCGATCGGCTATTATTGGTGCCGCACTCCAGCGACTCTTTTCCTTTATGGGCAATACAGTCATCAGCGACAACCATGTCGGTGACTGGGGCACACAGATGGGCATGCTTATCTGTGAACTGAAGAAACGGAAACCGAATCTTATCTATTTTGATCCGGCAATGGGCGGGCCGTATCCCGAAGCCCCTCCTCTATCAATTGAGGATCTTGAAGAGATGTATCCGGTCGCCAGCGCCCGGTGTAAAAATAACGAGAATGCCATGGCTGAAGCTATTGCCGCTACAGATGAACTGCAGAAAGGACGGCGGGGATACGTGGCGCTCTGGAAGCATTTTGTAAACCTCTCACTGGAAACGCTCAAGAAAGATTTTGACAGCCTCGGCATAACTTTTGATCACTGGCTGGGGGAAAGTTTCTACACGGAGCATATGAACATCATTATCGAGCAGTTGAAATCAGAGGGACACACCAAGGTCAGTGAAGGGGCTCTTGTAATTCCGGTCAGTGATGCACGGGATACCAGGGAAATACCGCCGGTTATGCTGGTTAAGTCAGGCGGCGGTTATCTCTATGCAACATCGGATATTGCAACCATTGATTATAGAATAAAAACATTTAAAGCTGACACCATTCTCTATGTAGTGGATCAGCGTCAGAGTCTTCATTTCGAGCAGGTTTTCCGTGCGGTTCGCAAAACCGGTATTGTCCGCCCCGAGGTGGTTCTCGAACACATCGGATTCGGCACGGTAAACGGATCGGACGGCAAACCGTTTAAAACCCGCGCCGGCGGAGTTATGAAGCTGAGCGACCTTATTAACCAGGTCACGCAACAGGCTGAAAAACGCATGGCTGAAGCTGGTATCGCGCAGGATCTTGGTGACGAAGAGCATGCGACAATTGCGAAAAAAGTAAGTATCGCAGCGCTCAAATTTGCCGACTTGATGAATCACCGCTTATCAAATTATGTTTTCGATATCGAAAAATTTACCCGCTTTGAAGGGAAAACAGGGCCGTACCTCCTTTATACCGCCGTACGGATCAAATCTATTCTCAGGAAAGCTGCTGAGGCTAATGTCGCCGAGGGAACAATTCTGGCGCCAACCGATGCCGAACGGAATTTGATGCTCCTCTTAAGTCAATTGCCCGACATTCTTTCAAGCGCTGCTGAAAATTACGCCCCAAACTACCTGTGCGACTTCGCATACAATCTCGCCCAGGAATTCAACCGATTCTATAAGGACTGTCATATCCTGAGCGAACAAAACAAGAAGAAACAGGGTTCGTGGCTTGCCCTTTCACATCTCTGCCTCAAAGAACTTGAACTGCTGCTGGGTTTACTGGGTATCGAGATTCCTGAGAGGATGTAAGCGACAGGAATCTGACCGCGGGTAATGTGAAATAAAACAACGTATGCTCATTGTCGTCGCTATACTAACCATGGGGCAATTTCTATAATTTATTTTTCACGTGAGCATTCCGTTTAAAATTAACGTGAGCAAATGCAATGATTAATACAATAAAATCAGCAGCTATAATTTTTGGTATTGCACTACTCACGACTGGTTTACAAGCAAGAAACAATCGTCCCGTTGTCATGCTGACCGGGTTCTGGAATCCGACCGGTAAAATGATCCAACAATTCTGTACCGATTCTTCCCTGAATCCCTCAGAGTTGGTAAAATGGTGCAGTGCTACAGAAATCCACCATTCTCACGTATTGAAACAGTACCATTAAAACTAAAATCCGTCACGTAACTGTACTTTTCGGTAATATGTCATTCGCCTGTTTTTAACCGATACGATAACAACCCCGGCACTTACTGATGATGCCGTCAGTACGAGGCCACGGGTCTTGCCATGTGAAAAACCTCTGCATACAGAAGGAATTTTCTTACCATTCAGGGCAAACAGAGCCGCAGTAACGGTCCCGTCATTGTAACCACTGATCTGAATACTGCGATGCGGTAACACGTTTATCCGAAAGGCATCTGTTGAATATTTCCGGTGTAAATCATCCGTTATCCCCGTCACGCCGGTATCCAACGGTGTGGGATCTCTCATCCAACTAATAAGATCGACCGGTCTAACGATGCGAACATCAGGATATGATAAGGCATAATCAATAAAATCTTCCAGTTGCCGGGCCCAGGTTGTATTTGAATAGTATCTCGAATGTGCCCCAAATGTCATGGGTGCACGATTGCCTTCATAATTTAGATCCAGTGTGTATTTAAGAATTCCCAGGAATTCATCTGCACTAACCTCCGCTTCCTCAATAAGATTGTAGTCCAGGCCGGTCAGTTTCCCCGTGGTTGTATCAAAATAATCGATGGTATTACAGGTTCGCGCACGCAACCCTCTAGAAATACCATAGTTCTCACAAATGGAATCGTGGGGTAAAATCAAATCATAACAGGCAATCTCCCATATTCCGGGGTAACTTTTTATTAATTCATAGGGCTGGTTCAATTCGATCATAGCTTTATTACCCGGACTGCCGTTATCCAGAGTGTGAGGCCAGAAATAGGATCCCGCAGTCTGATCCTTTTCAAAACCTTCTTCAATTGAACAATCATAAAGAAAACCAAGTGAAGTCATTGCTTTGAAGGTCGCATTATTATATTCCAGAAATGGTGTTCTGAAACCGACGATACTTTCTTCCGGAATACCGGCAGACGCAAGCATACTATTGCACTGCTCCATTTCATTTTCCCAGGTAGATTGACTTGTATTGAATCCGGTTGTATGCGAGTAGGTGTGGTTTCCAATTTCAAAGCCGTCGGAAAGTGCCTGGTAGTGAAGATTTTTTATTGTGGTATAGTCCAGATACTGACCTGCAGTATAAAAGGCGCAACGAAGAGGGGTGCCGTCAAAAGTCTCTTTCTGGCCAAGTCCCTGAGGATTTTTTCGTTGCTTGAAAATGCCAATTACAGCCTGCATGCCGGAGAGTTCATCCTGGTCATCAAAACCGAAAACCAGAAACTGGGGGACATTAAATACGGGGATATCGTTTGGCGGACTCTGCGAAGGTGCCACATTGTCACCAACAATACTTCTGCTAACTACCAACATTAAAGCCATTGTAAGGGTGCACCATGTGCTTTTATTCTGCATACCTCTCCCCCGGATAAATGAACATAAGGATAAACAATCCAGACGGTTATTCAAATTACGTTTCATATAGTAATATACAGTAAATAATCATACGATTACGATTTAAATGCAGATTATTAACGGGAAATATGGACCGTATAAAGCCGGGTATAATACGCTGAACAGTTCATAAGGAGATTTTCTATGAATGGCTATCGGCAGCTTTCTTTTTATAGTTCCGCCATACGATAAATATTCTCTGAAACACGGTAAGATAGGTTAAGCCTGCAACTATCCCCAGTCCCCAGGACATAATTTCAGGGCCGATGAACTGAAATACCGCCAGGACAATAAGCCGCTCCGGCCGCTGCATAAGGCCTTTATCGCATACAATACCCGCGCCTTCGGCCCGGGCTTTGACATAGCTGACCATGAAAGAACCGGTAAGGGCCGCAAAGGCAAGCAGGATATTGAGACCGTCAAATCGTGGATTATTGACATAATACAAAGCAAGACTTCCCAGCCAGATTATCTCTGTGAACCGGTCACAGACAGAATCAAGCACAGCTCCAAAAAAACTCCTTTTATCCGCTTCACGTGCAACCACCCCGTCAAGACCGTCCATACAGGCACCGATGGTCCCGACCAGCAAAGCCCATCGCCAGAAGCCCAGCACCGTGAGCCAGCCGCCGATTCCAAACAGCAGTACACCGAACACGGTAAGAGCATTCGGGTGAATCCCCGTTTTTGCAATACAACGGGCAAACGGCCTGAGCACCGCGTTATACAGTGGTTTCAATCCCTCTATCATTCCATTCTCTGCAAATCATTGATTTGAGCCTTGATTATTTGACAATGAAATATATATATTAACTCATCTTTTATGTATACCTGAGAGAATTATCCGGAGACAATTATGGCAAAAACATGCGAAATTTGCGGAAAACACCCCGTTGCAGGCAGATCGGTTTCACACGCACATAACGTAAACAGACGTGTTT
>Ga0190359_1001022_pt1 | contig 18231 bp, 19 predicted proteins | sample 48721823_MG_FD_161269 | JGI IMG/M metagenome (GOLD analysis project Ga0190359, IMG submission 161269) | Hydrothermal vent microbial mat bacterial communities from Southern Trench, Guaymas Basin, Mexico - 4872-18-2-3_MG | ecosystem: Environmental > Aquatic > Marine > Hydrothermal vents >... | reverse complement strand
TGGAGGCTCTGCTCGCTGAGGAGGCTTGGAGACAGGTGCTCAGTAGTCTTGTTATATGTTTCTTTGCTCGTGGATTGTACTCTCCTGAGCTTGTAGTCAGGGCGCTTGAGACCGCAGGTCATAAGGTTGATGAGACTGGGCTTAATCGTCTTGGCTTGGAGATTCTCAGGGAGAAGAACCGGTTTAAGATGCGTGAAGGTTTTGATCCTCTTAATATCAGGATTCCGAAGCGGGTCTTTGAGACCAAGAGTTCAAGGGGTGTTATCAAGGAGGAGACTATTCGTGACGCTATCCGGGGCTATTTCGAGAAACTAGCCCTCTAATCCTATTTATTGACACACTTTTTGTCGTTTAAACCCCGTTACTCATACACTTTTTTACGTTAATCAAGGCTCGATCTGGGCTGTTCTGGGGTTGGTTTTGTTGAAATAAGCTGCTTCCGGGCTTTTCAGGGGGTACCCCCCCTCCCCCCCGGAAAAAGAGGGTTATTTTATGCGTTTTGCGACGGGGCGCATCCAGACTGGTAGGTCGAGTCTGATGGCTTTCGTTGGACAGTCCATCATGCATGCTCCGCAGTGCCAGCACTCGTCTGGGTATGCGACTACTGGTCCGTTTTCGCTTTCTCTGGGTATGTCTCCGGGGCATATCTCGACGCATTTGAAGCAGCTGATGCAGTTCTCGTTGAATTTGGGTGGCATTATTGGGCCTCCTTTGGTGGGTATTTGATGCGAATTGGTTCTAGTCTGAACTTGGCTTCACCGTTTTCTATCTTGCCTAGGAACCATGATCCACGCTTGTACTGGTCTGGCTCGAAGGCTGCCTTGACCATGAGGATGCCTACGTCTATTAGGTTCATCACCTCGTTGCATCGCACCAGTTCGTGTGGATCATTTGCCTTAATCTTGACCTCTTTGAGCTTCCCAAGCATATCTAGGGTGTTTTGTAGACCGATGACGCTCATCTTGTCTTTTTTACCGGGGGGATTGAAGCCAGCCACGTACTTCTTGTACTCCTCCATGATCTGGTTCAGCTCCTCGTTGACTTCCTGCCAAGTCCTGCCTTCATCGAGATTTATTGGTTCAAGGACTCTTTTCTCCTCAGAGGCTAATTGTTCAGTTTCAAGATCAGCATTAGGTAAATCCTTGATATACTCTGCTGCTTTCTCCCCTGATCTCCAGCCAAGCACCGTGTAGGTGGGGGCCGCAACCTCACCAGCGAACTGTACTGGGCTGCATGCGAATAACCCCTCTAGACTGGTCCGAAGGTCTAGGTCTACTAGGGGGGCTAGGAAGCCTCCTGTGGGTCTTCCGGGTTCCTCAAGCTCTAGTTCGATCATGTGGGTTCTGAAGTCGATGTCTAGGTCTTTCATTATCTCCCGTAGCGCCCAGCAGAGTCCCTCGTTTCCATACGCCCAGAGCGCATACTGTATCTCTTCTTCATCTGCGTCTGTCCAGTCTTAGCGCCATTAACAATGATTATCTTTGGGTTATAATCTGGGTCATGGCGCCCCGGTACGGTTAATGTTCCACTTTTCTTTTCACCCGGAGCAGCGGCGATATCTCCTACCCGAATCTCGCTCATGCTCATACATGTCCCTTGGTTGGGTTAAAAAAATCTCTAAAAAGAGTTTACTGGATTATGATGGTTGTCTTGGAGTACTCGATGAACCCTGTGTCGATCTGATATAGCTCGGTCTTGATTTTCGTGAACTCATCCACAGCGGCATCAGTCTCTATTCCCACGACAAGCTGCTCCTCCAACCCATAGGGGCTACCAAGTATAATCAGTTTCACCTTATGTTTCTCGCAGATTTCCCTTACCTTATCCATCCAGTCAGGGACAGCTGATGCGTCCTTTAGATATGATTGGAATGAATCCTTTGTCATCTTAAAATAACTGAGATAAACACTTCACATCTTTCACTGAAAAATAAACACATCAAGTATGGATAAGACTACCGAGAATCTTCAACGAGCTGATAATCGTGGCCTTCACCCTTCTCCACCAAGCCCTCATCAATCAGTTCAAGAAGCTTCTTCCTGATCGTCACCCTGCTCCCAGTACCCCTCTCACGTTGAACCTCACGAGTAAGACCACTAACGTTCTGGGGTCCATGAATCGCCATGACATTCAATATAATTCTGCTGATCTCGTCCCTCGGCTCCTCACTACGTTTAAGACGCTTCTGGACGCTCATCAACCGCTGCACAAGCTTCAAAGGCTCAGTGTAAAGGCTTGTCCCCATCTTCAAACCACCGATAACCCTTGCTGCCTCAGAGTACTCGTTGTTCTGAGTCATCAACGTCTCCATATAGTCTAGTCTCTTCATCATAAGCTCAAGCTTCTCGTTGAGCTCCTTCAACTCATCTTCAAGACCAGACATTGATCAATGATATGGTTGACTTGTTTTTGAGTCTAACTGAGGCAAGCATTAAACATGACAATCCCCCTCAGAGTAATATGATTGATTTCTCACCTATACTCGACAAGGTACCCGAATGGGACAGGTTCCTAACAGTAGACGAACAAAACACGGAGTCACGCAAACTCGCTGAAGAGTACCCTGAATCCGTAGAGCTCATGGAACTCGGACCATCAACCATGGGCGAACAAATCCTGTGCCTCAAAATAGGATCAGGCAAATACAACGCATTCATTCACGGATTCCCCAACTGCGAGGAACCCTACGGAGGAAACCACCTCACATACCTCAGCAGAGCCCTAGCCGAAAACCCAGAACTCACCAAGCAACTCGACTATACATGGTACCTAGTAAAGTGCAGCGACCCAGACGGGGCAAGACGCAACGAGGACTTCCAGAAAGGACCCCTAGACCCACTTAACTTCAGCCTCAACTACTACAGAACACCCCACAGCATCACACCAGACGGATGCTTCCCATTCAGATACGGTCCATTAGACCTCAACAACCCAACAGCAGAAACACGAGCCCTAATGAGTCTACTAGACAGGGTCAAGATGAGCTTCCTCAGCAGCCTTCACATGATGAAATGGGGCGGCATCAGCTTCATGGTCCCCCATAAGGCTCCCGAACTCTACGCCGACCTCCAAAACGCCGCAAAACAATTCAACGTGTTCCTAAGAAAACGCCCCGGAACCATGCTAGCACCCGGAGTAATGCACGCACAGTACCTACAACCAGCAAGAAACTACGTCAGACACATGGCAGCGGGAAACAAACACCTTGAACCCATACAGGGATGCGACATCTATGAGTATGTCCAGATATGGAACCCAGACAGCTTCATAATAATCCCCGAGTGCTGCCTCTGGTATGAGCCAAGAATGCTTGACGACAACGTAAGCGAGTCAACCTTAGGCGAAGCCTTAGAGTATGGCAACGAAAAGATGAACGAGGCAAACAACTATCTATTGGATACATGGCGTGAGGCTGAACCCCACCTGAAAACAGAGACCCCCTGGAAGAAAATGACATGGGAAAACGTCGAGCCCCTAATAGCCAAGTATACGAATGTGAGCAATCCCCCCTTCAAGTTTAACCCCAAGGTACATGCACGCAAAGCCACAGTAGCCGAGAAGATCGGCATCATGGGCCATGATGACCTGTACAGGATGTTCAACATAGGCGGAATGTACAAGATGCTGGACGAGGAAGCCAAGGCTTCAGGCAGTGAGAAGGCAGAGGAACTCAAAGAGAGAACCCACGCCAAACTTGTAGAGTATAACAAGTTCCTCCACGAGAACTATGAGATTGTGAATACCCCAATACATAACCTCGTAGGGATGAGCATCGGAGCACTACTAGCCACAAGCCAGTACACTAAGACACTTGTGCGAAACCCCTAACATCTTTTTCCTCTTTTATCGTTTAACAGAAATACCTGAAAAACAGATATCATACGATAACATTGAACAAACCACTCCTAGAAAAGCTCAGCAACGCTTTCGGACCACCCGGACACGAGGCAGAGCCAAGAAACATACTCATCGAGGAACTACAAGACTACGCCGACGAGGTAAGAACAGACAAACTCGGCAACGTATTCTTCACCCACAAGGGCGACGAGAAAGCACCAGTCATAATGCTAGCCGCTCACACAGACGAGGTCGCCGTACTAGTCACAGACATAGACGAACAGGGATTCCTACGGTTCCACCCATGGGGCATAGTAGCCAACGTACTCCCCGGACAACGCATGATGCTCAAAGGCAAAAAAGGAACCCTCTACGGCATCCTAGGCACCAAACCACCACACGTACTCAGCGCAGAGGAACGAAAAGCGGCCATACCAGCCGACGAACTATTCATCGACATTGGAGCCACTGACCGCGAGATGGCTGAAGCCAAAGGCGCTTATGTTGGGATGACAGGCACCTTTGATGTCCAGTTCAAGGACCTAGGCGACGGTTACCTGTGGGGTAAAGCCTTTGATGACCGTGTCGGCTGCTATGTGATGTCTGAGGTCTTCAAATGGGCAAAAGACACCAGCTACAACATCGTCGCAGTAGGCACAGTACAGGAAGAGGTCGGACTCAGAGGCAGCAAGACAGCCGCATGGCAAGTAGACCCAGACTATGGACTAGCTCTGGAGAACACATTCGCGATGGATATGCCCGGGGTACCTGCGCATAAACAAAGCGCAGGACTACACAAGGGACCAGTAGTAACCATCGCAGACCGAAGCGTGATCGCCCACCCAAAGGTTCTAGGCAGCCTCATGGAGGCAGCAGACACCGAGGAAATACCCTATCAGTTCAAGAAGATACCAAGCGGAGGCACTGACGCGGGAAGCATCCACCTAACAAAAGCGGGAATACCCAGCGGTACTGTAGCTAACCCATGCAGATACATCCATGGACCATGTGGAATCACCACAGAGGAAGACATCGAAAACACTGTGGCTTTGGTGAAAGCTTTCATCAAGCGTATCAGCAGCTAACCTCCCAACCTTCTTTTATCTCATACATATTTTCTACTCTATGAAACGCCTCCTTGCTGGTATAGTAATCGGATTGGTTCTCGGTGCATTCATCGGTTATCAGCTAATACCAACAACAGACATCGCTGACTATGAGACCACAATAGAGACACTTGAGACAGAGCTAGCAAACACACAGACAACCATCAACGAACTAAACACACAGATAACTAGCCTAGAAACCGAGATAGATACCACAGAATCAACCATCACAGAGCTAAACAACAGAATAACCCAGCTAGAATCCCAGCTGGACACCTACAAGAATCTCGATAACCTAACAGGCGGAGGGCTTCCACTAAACCCGAACATCACTGAACCAGTAAAAGTGGTCTACCAGCTTCAAAACTACGACCTAGATGCACTGGCAGACGCAGAAGCAGACCTCTACATAATCGATTACTCATGGGAGGGCGACGAGGAGACAGGATTCACACCAACAGAACTAGACACAATACGATCAACATCCGATACCAAGATACTCTCATACATGAGCATTGGGGAAGCAGAAGATTACAGGTGGTACTGGAACACAGACTGGGAAACAAACCCACCAAGCTGGCTAGGCGAGACCAACCCAGAGTGGGAAGGCAACTACAAAGTCCGATACTGGCAACAGGAATGGCAGAACATCGTTTTTGATTATCTTGATAATATACTGGATGCTGGTTTTGACGGCGTCTATCTTGACATCATCGATGCCTACGAGTACTGGGGTCCAGAAGGAGACGCAGGTACAGACAGAGCCACAGCCGAACAGGAGATGGTAGACCTCGTAATAGCCATATCAGAACACTCCAAGTCAACAAACCCAGACTTCCAAATCTACCCCCAGAACGGAGAACAACTGGGAACCCACCCAGAATACCTCACAGCCATAGACGGCATCGGAAGAGAAGACGTCTGGTACAACGATAACACTCCACAAAACGACACAGAGACCACTCTAAACTACCTAGAACTATTCCACGAAACCGGAAAACAGGTCATAGTGATTGATTACCCGACAAACCCAGTCCTGATAGCTGAGTTTAAACAAAAAGCAATGGAACAGGGCTACTCATGGTACCCCGGCAACAGGGAGCTGGAAACCATCAGCGAGTATATAGACTAAGCCAATTCACCGCTCAAGAATAAACTCCCTACTAGGCGCAGTAGGCTTACCGATACGTTTCTTCAACATATCCTCACCCACCTTCTCACCAACCTCAATGGGGCGCAGAGATTCAAGCTGACGTATAGCGTTCTCAAGTTTACCCTCTTTCTCAGCGTAAATCCTGAACATGGGCTTCCCCTCAAACACCTTATCACCTGTCTTTGCGAACAACTGCAGCCCAGAGCCCTTATCGTTGGGCGTACCCGCGGCGCGAGCCACCTTCACAAGGTCACGGTTGTTGAACCATAGGGCTCTGCCGTCCCTTGGAGCAGGCACATCATAGGTGTACTCACCGGGCACAAGGTCATCAGGCTTCACTGATGCGTTTCCTCCCTGAGCGTCAATGATCTGTCTCATCTTCTCCAATGCAGCTCCGCTATTGATGAGATCCAAAGCCATCTGTTTACCGTTCTCATTCCCCACCATCTCAAGCAGAATACCCGCTAGATTCGTAGCCTTATCCACAATCTCATGCGGACCACGACCATACAGAGTCTCTATCGCCTCCCTTGCCTCCAGTATTGGGCCAATATTGTATCCGATGGGCTGGCTTCCCTCTGTGATAGCGCACTCGATGTTCATATCAAATCTGCCACCAAGCTCAATGAAATCGCTGGCAAGCTGCTCAGCCTCGTTCAGGGTCTTGATCTTTGCGCTAACACCCACCGGAATATCAATCACCACATGAGTGCTTCCCATCGCCTTCTTCTTACTGAGAATACTAGGAAGGAGTAAAGGGTCAATGCTCAGCGGGTACTCGACTCTGATGAAGAGGTCGTCAGCTGGAGCCAAATCAATACTACCACCCCAGACAATACATGCACCTATATCGTTCACGATCTTCTTGATTTTCTCAAACGGTATATCAACGGGAGCCAAAGTCTCCATACGATCCGCTGTACCAGCGGGGCTCGTAATCGCTCGGCTGCTACTCTTAGGGATACTGTAACCTGCAGCGGCGATGATGGGTGTAACAATCAATGTGGTCTTGTCTCCCGGCACACCACCGATACTATGCTTATCCAGAATAGGACTACGCATGAAATCGATCTGTTTGCCACTCCAGATCATGGTACGGCTCAACGCCTCGGTCTCCTCCATGCTAACTCCATGAACATGCAAAGCCGTCACAAACGCAGCCAACTCCACATCACTCAAGTGGCGCTCAACCACATCACCAACGATACGCTGAATCTTCCAAGGCGTCAAACGCTGCCCATTAATCTTCTCACGGACATAATCAAGACTCTCGGGACGACGAGCAGGCTCAACACTAACAACTGCGCCATCAGTTACCCTAAGCCTCTGAGCAACCTCACCATAGACGCCGAGGATGCCCGGAGAGTCCTCTGTACTGATGTTCAGTATGCATATCGCGTGGTTATCCCCATATCTGACGAAAATCCTGTCACTGCTAATGACTCCAAGGTCTCCTGCATTCTCTTTGTTCATCACAGCAACTAGTGGTCCGCCTGCCTCGATATTCAGTACGTCTATTTTTAGCTGCATCATTGTCCCTTCTAGAATAATTGGAATATGGTTGAGTAAAGGTAAAAATATAGTGCTCCTCTACTGATCCCTAGATGATTTATTTTGCGATACATTGACTTTGTAAACACCAAATACCGGCCAAAAGACACCGACCTCATATGCGAGTTCCACGTAGAACCCCACGACCAGCCACTAGACGTCATAGCAGGCGGCGTAGCGGCAGAAAGCAGCATAGGCACATGGACAAGCCTCACCACAGAGAAACCATATATCCACGACAAAGCTGCCACAGTCTACGAGATCAAAGGCAACGAGATCAAGATCGCCTACCCTGAGGCGCTTTTTGAGCCCGGAAACATGCCAAACATCCTCAGCAGCATAGCGGGCAACGTGTTCGGCTTAGAAGACATCAAATACCTCAGACTAAACAACATTCACTTCCCAGAAGAAATAGCCAAGAGCTTCAAAGGACCAAAATACGGCATAGAGGGCGTCAGAAAACTCACAGGCGTCACCGAAAGACCACTAGTCGGCACCATTATCAAACCAAAACTCGGCCTAGTCACCAAGGACCACGCAGAGGTAGCCTATAATGCGTGGAAAGGAGGCTGCGATGTCGTAAAGGACGATGAAAACCTCAGCAGCCAACGCTTCAACCCATTTGATGAACGCGTCATCGAGACACTAGAAGCACGAGACCGAGCAGAATCTGAGACAGGTGAGAAAAAGGTCTACTTGATTAACGTAACTGCTCCAATGGAGGAGATGAAACGCAGAGCAGAGTTCGTAGAAGACCACGGAGGACGATACATGATGATCGATATACTCACCACCGGATGGAGTAGTCTACAAGCCATGCGCGACCTTGATCTGAAGTTACTAATACACGCACACCGTGCGGGTCACGCAGCATTCACAAGAAGCCACAGACACGGCATAAACATGGTAGTACTAGCCAAAGTAGCCAGACTCATAGGCGTAGACCAGTTACACGTAGGAACCGCTGTCGGTAAGATGGCTGAGACACGGGAAGAGGTATTGATGAACAAAGAGGCATGCGTAGAGCCACTATATGGTATCAAACCCGTATTACCCATTGCCTCAGGTGGGCTCCACCCCGGTATGGTGCCAAAACTAGTCGAGATATTCGGCAAAGACACAGTGATACAGGCAGGCGGTGGAATACATGGCCACCCAGATGGCACAGTTGTAGGCGCTACGGCTCTAAGACAAGCTGTAGATGCAGCAATGAAGGGCATTCCGCTCAAGGAATACTCTAAGGATCATCCTGCACTAGAAAAAGCACTTGAGAAGTGGCCTGTGCTATAGCATCCACGGATAGTGCCTGTGAATCGCCTCTAGTATACTGTGGGGGCTTATGATGCCTTCCTCTGTTATCAAGCCATGAATATAGTCCCTGCGGGTAACATCAAAGGCAGGGTTTCTTATCTTCAAACCCTCTGGTGGGTCACTCCATATCTCATCTATGTTACGCTCCTCTATTGCCTCATAGGCACCGTGAATCGTAACCGGGTCAAACTTCAGCAACGTGCTTACTACATAGAAGGGAACTCTTGACTCCCACGCCGCTGAAGCGACTTGGCTTGTTCCTATCTTGTTTATGACGTTTCCCTCGCTTGTTATGGCGTCGGAGCCCACTAAGACAAAATCAATCTCTTTCATATAGTGGCGTGCAGCCGAGTCAACAATCATAGTTGTGTCAACTCCTGCTTTAACGAGTTCCTTTGCTGTTATCCTGCCTTGATATCTTGGTCTGGTCTCGGTTTGTATTACTTTGAATTCTTTTCCCTGTTCCTTTGCTTTGATGATGGTGCCTGTTACCCCGCTGCTGTGGCAGTGAGTGAGCACTGTGTCGCCGTTCTCGATTCGTTTGGCTCCTACATCGATCATCTTGTTCTTTGCTTCAGTGAATACTTCTAGTATATGGTTCTCGGCGTCCTGTACGAGTTTGCGGAAACCCATCTCGTTACTCCAGTTAGCCTCATGTATTTGGTTGTCGATGTACTTGAGGCCGTTTCTCATCATGGGTTCTGTTGCTCTTGATTCAATTAGGAGTTTCATTGATGTGGTTATTAGTTTGTAGACGTCTGCTGATGTGCTCCACTCGTGTTTCCTGAGTTCTTCTCCCAGCGCCTTTACTGCCTGTACTGCTATGTTTGTGGCGCCTTGTATCTCTAGGGATTTGATCTTGGAGGCCGTTTCTTGGACTGTCATGAGAACCTCTTATTTTGTTTAGTTGATGTGGTTTTAAGCTTTAGTCTGTATTATTTGGTGCAGTTTAGGTGCGCCTAAAGGATCGTTACCTTTATAAGTGATCATGTAGGACCAACTACCAGATATATGGGTAAAATACCCATAGGTAATTTTGGAGAAAAAGAAATGAACAAACTATACCAAGATCCACAAACGGACACAGGCTCCAACTGCCCCCACTGTGGAGGCACAAGAATAGTAAGTGACAGACAAACGGGAGAGATGATATGCGCTAACTGTGGATTAGTGGTAACTGATACCATTATGGACACAGGGCCAGAGTACAGAGTTTTCAACCTCCAGGAAGCAAACGACCGCCGCCGAACAGGCACAGGATACAGCATGAGTATCTATGATAAGGGCCTAAGCACGGTAATTAAAGGCGACAAAGACGCATCAGGAAAACGCTTGGACTATGAGACTCAGAGAAGAATGCGCAGACTACAACGACAAGATAACAGAAGCAAGGTAAACGAGACACATGCAAGAAACCTCAGCATAGCAATGGCAGAACTGGACAGGATGGCTTCAGAGCTACACCTACCACAAAACGTCAAGGAAAACGCCGCACTAATCTACAGAAAAGCACTAAAAGAAGACCTAATAAGGGGAAGAAGCATCGACGCCTTCGTAGCAGCAAGCCTATACGCTGCATGCAGACTGCAGAAGATACCAAGACCACTAAAAGAAGTGTCAAAGGTAAGCAAAAGGCTTCACAGCGAGGTAGCCATGACCTACAGGCTAATCCATAAGGAGCTAAAGCTCAGACCACCAGTTGATGGACCATTCAAGTTCATCCCAAGCATCGCAGCCAAGCTATCAGTAAACCAGCCAACAGAGCAACTAGCAATAAACATCCTGAAGAAAGCAGACGAGATCAAGGCTTTGACTGGTAAAGATCCAAGAGGATTGGCAGCCGCAGCGCTATACATGGCGTGTCAGGAGACCAAGGAGAAACGTGTCCAACGCGTCATAGCTAAGGCGGCAGGTACAACAGAGGTTACCCTGCGTAACAGGTACCGTGGTCTAAAACAGGCTCTAGATCAGATGGAGACCACGCCAGAGGACCTGGTTCTCCAAGTCTAAATATTACATACTTTTTTAACCGGACTCTGTAACTCGTTTTATGCAATCCCCGGGGGACAAGCAGCGTTCATTAATGATGCTGATGGTCATGCAGCTCTGCACTGGCTTCAGCATGGGTATCATATCCCCAATACTAGGATTATTTGTACGAAGTCAAGGACTGAGTATGACTCAGATTGGGCTCGTGGGCACTGCATCTATGTTAGGGTGGTTTATCTGGGAGCCCATAATGGGTTTGGTGGCTGACAGATTCAACAAACGACTGATGCTAGCAGGAGCCCTGTTTTTGTCTACTATCCTCTACGCTCTTTATCCTATGGCGAATACCTTCCTTGCTTTCGCGGTACTTGAGTTTGTTAAAACCAGTGTGCTCTCAGCGTACAGCATACCGGTTAAGGCGCTTGCAGCTGAGTTATTACCCTCTAAGGATCGAGGTAAGGCATATGGCCGGTACATGACGGTTATTAGCTTCGGTGGATTGATCAGTCCCCTTATTGGAGGATATATCTCTGAAGTGGCTGGATACAGTATCCCATTCTACTTAGCGGCAGGAATAGGCTTGTTATCTATCATAGCTGTTTTCCGTATTCAGTACGAGGAGCCTGCCCATGACCCATCGTCCAAGACATCTGATGGATTGAGAAGCCTACTTACGGCCCCAATATTAGCGATATTTAGCGTCAGAGGATTTTACTTCTTTAACGCCGGGTTCACAGGGAGCTTCCTTTCAATATATCTGAATGAATCTCATCACCTGTTGGCATCTGAGTCACAGGTAGGGGTATTTTTCACTTTGATGAGACTAGCCGGGGCTGCTTCACGATCTATATTGGGGACTTTTTGTGACCGTTTCGGTAAGAAGTTGATGATTAGCGGTAGTTTAGCTGGGATGGGACTCAGCTATATCGGGTTAACCATGTTAGGTGGAGTAATACCCATGTATCTGATGGGGGCGCTACAGGGATTATTCCAAGCGGCTGCTGACACTAGTATGATGCTTCACCTCATCTCTGTGATGCCCAAGGAACGATCAGGATTAACCATGGGATTGTACTCTGAGTCTGAAAACGTTGGTGGCTTGATCTCTGCTCCATCCATGGGGTATCTGTACCAGAATTTTGGTGGTAGCTACTCCTTATGGTTGTTATCTGGGGCTTTGCTGGCTAACGCTGGGTATAGCTATCTTGTTATCCGTGAGAAGGATGCTTAGAGAAGCATGTAGACTTGGGTTGATGACTCGTAGGCGACCTGTCCCTGTGCGACAAGGTGGGTCAGGGCTTTCTTGATCTGCATCCTGGTCAAGGTGACGTGGAACTCTAGCTCGTTTATCTTTGCTTTTCCTTCCTCAAGAAGCAACGCGAATGTTACTTTGTCGATGTTTGTGATCTTTCGTAGGTGTTCCATGTACGCTCAGCCCAAAGACGGCTTTACCCGGAATATAATCTTATCGATCAAAGACGAACCCGTATACGTCAATCATCGTATTTTACTTCGTTTATCTAGTTAAGGGTTAAAACCATGACACCCTAGCTAGTAGGATATGCCCACCAACCAATACACAATCAAGCTATCAGAAATCGAGGAAGGCTCGATCAAACAGGTTGGTGGAAAAGCAGTAAACCTTGGATTCCTTACACGCAAAGGATTCAATGTACCCGCCGGGTTCGTGGTCACAACAGATGCCTATAACCTGTTTATCAAGGAAAATAAACTCCAATCATATATTTTGGATGAGCTTGCAAAAGATCCAACACAAGCTTCACAGAATATCCGCGAAGCGATAACTCTCGGAGAAATACCAGAAGATATCAGGGAAGAAATAATCAACCAATACCATGGTCTCGCCCGGAAAGAGATCGCTGTAAGGTCAAGCGCCACAAGCGAGGACCTAAAAGACGCATCATTCGCTGGGCAGATGGATACTTTTCTTAATGTCAACACATCAGAAGCAGTACTGCGGTATATCAAACACTGTTACGCATCACTATGGACCAGCCGAGCAATCTCATATCGCGCAAAAAACAGCATAGATCATAAAGGAGTTTCCATAGCGGTTGTCGTACAGGAGATAATCGAGCCTAAAGCAGCAGGAGTCATGTTCACACATGACCCAGTTTCCTCCGAGAACTCTATCGTATTAGAGTCAAATTATGGCTACGGAGAATCAGTGGTCTCTGGGAAAGCAACTCCAGACCGGTTTAAGATAAATCGTGGAGCAATGGAGATCACTGTACGCGAGATTGGGACAAAGGAGCTTGAAGCAGTAAAAAGTCTAGAAGGTGGGATTGTTTTTGTTGAACCCTCTTTGGAGCGACGGGAGCAGCCGAGTCTTACTGACGACGAGATACTTGGTTTGGTGCGGCTAGGTGCTGATGTTGAGACCGCGTATGGAGCACCTCAAGATATTGAGTGGGCGGTAGCGGATGATTTGCACCTTCTCCAGTCCAGACCCATAACCACAGCTAAGAATAAGCATGATGCCACAGCTTGGACAAGGGGATACTCTGATGACTACTGGAACGATAACGTTTCTCCCCTCTTCTTCGAGTTGATGGGGGATCATATCACAGAGATAGTGAACGTTGAACTCAACGAGTTGATGGGTTACACTAAGCCGGGTGAGATGAATAAACTGCTCAAGCTACACAAGGCTCACGCTTACTTCAACCTAGACGTCTTAAAACACAAGGTAATCTACGAGATACCCAAATTCATCAGAAACAACGATGTACTAAACTACTTCCCAGAAGGTAGTGGACCTTACGGTAAAGAGACAGTCAAGAACCTACCATTCCACCTTGCCAAACGGATAAACGCCGAGTACAGGATCAGGACAAGAGACCCCAACGGAGCAACGGATCGGACCGCGGACGCCTACGATAAATGGACAAACGAAGTACTTGATCCCTTCTGGCGTGGCTTTGAAGAAAGATTAAACAAGCTCGACGGTGAAAACCTCGTCTCTTATTTGGGGCTCATGGATGAACTCAACGATGTAATCATAGAGCATTTCCGTTTGGTACGTTACGGTATACCTGTCCACAATATTGGCATGAACCTAATGACTCAGTATCTACTCAAACGTTTCTTGGGCGAGGAAAAAGCCTCATTGACTTACCCTATACTGGTCTCGGGGCTCAAGCATAGCACAAGCAAGACAAATGAGGCGTTATTCAAGTTAGCCGCCTACATCAGAGCCAACCCCCCTCTCAGAGAATTAGTTCTAGAAACAGAATCAGAATTGATTCTTGATAGATTGGTTGCATACCCTGATTCATCTGAGTTTCTCTTGATGTTCAACTGCTTCATGGATGATTATGGGTGCCGTGGCTTTACACGTGAACCGTTCTATCCCCGGTGGAGCGAGGCTCCTAGATATGTGTTTGACATCCTCAAGTCTCTGGTGGTGGATGAGGGAAGCGATCTCACGGTAATCGAGGAGAGGAACAGAGCTGAAAGGCAGCGAGTTGAGGCAGAGATACGAGAGACAATAGGGTCTCAGCCTCTGGGTTGGGCTAAGAACAAGCTACTGGATGCTATTGTTGGGGTCGCCCGTCGGTATATTGTGTTCAGGGAGGAGCAGCGCTATAATCTTGATAAATGGATATCCATGAACCGCCTGCTATACATGCGTATCGGAAAACGATTAACCGAGCAAGGCATACTCAATGAGCCCAATGATATCTTCTTCCTCCACCGAGACGAGATAAAACAAGCAATAAACGGCAACCCCAAGGTAAACCAGAAAACTATCCAGCATCGACGCAGCGAGTTCCACAGATACGAGAACATCACACCACCCAAGTTCCTCGACGGAGACCGCGAATACAATGACCCCATACCACCAACAGCACAAACCTACTACGGTTTACCTGCCAGCCAAGGAGTACTCACAGGAACAGTAAGAGTGTTGAACTCTATAACCGAGATAACTGAGGTCCGGGCAGGCGAGATACTTGTAGTGCCCCGTACTGATCCCGGTTGGACCCCTGTTTTCAGCAAGATCGGTGGCTTGATCACCGAGACCGGTGGGGTGCTTAGTCATGGCGCGGTGGTGAGCCGTGAGTATGGTGTGCCTGCGGTTACAAACATAAGTAACGCGTGCAGGATATTCCAGACAGGACAGGTAATCACAATTAACGGTGCCACGGGCTCCGTGCATCTGGATGAATAAATATGGAGAAACTAGTACACAAACCAACCAGTAACCCACAGTGGAACGAGTCATTCTATTTCTGCTTCAGCGACAGAAAGAACAAGGTAAACGCCATGGCTCGTCTCGGGTTCAAACCCAACATAGACGAAGCCATGACATTCCTCCTTGTATTTCTACCAGACGGATCAGTAGCTGGATACACAGGCGAAGAAAGCATAAACGGTGAATGGGGCAACCACAGCCTAGCCGCGAAGGGAATGAGGTTCACACCCCACCATGATGGGTCATGGAGCATCCAATATGAGGGAGTATTGGTGCAAGTTGAGAAGCCCTCTGATTTCCCATATGTCTCACAGGACAAGTCTCTCATCAAAGCAGTGCTTCCCACGAGGATGATGCTGGAGTACAAGCCGCTTCATGAGGCGTACGAGTACTCTGCGCACATGACGGCTGAGAGTCTTGAGATAGGTAAGAAGGCTGGTGACGGGCATTGGGAACAGATAGGTCTAGTAGAGGGCACGTTAACCCTTGGAGAGGACACTTTTCATGTGTCTCAACAGATTGGACAACGAGACCACACCTATGGTGTACGAGACTGGACCGGTGTCGGAGACTGGCTATACTACGTGGTTTGGTTCAACGAATCCCTTGCCGTTAACCCAGCTGCAATCGTGATGGAGGATGGTAGGGTCAGCTGGGGTGGATTCCTCTACAAGGACGGTGTAAATCAGCCCATCGTGGAGATGAGGATACTGGAACAGAGGTTTATCGACGACGTGATCCCGTTGAGCAGTAGGATCGAAATCGTAACCGGAGACGGAGAAACACATCTACTGGAGGGAAAAGCCGGACCAGTGGTACCTTTGCCCTTCATAGGAGCCTCAGGCGAGTTGTCTGTGTTATCTCAGAGCTTTGGAGACTTTACCCTTGATGGGTTAACTGGTGGGTATGGTAGCTTTGAGACCCTGAGAGTGAAAAAATAGTATCCTGTTTCAGCGATTATCTGCTCGACTTCAATGAGCAACTGGTCGAGGGTTTCTCTATTCAGTTCAGGGTAGCATGGTCTTCCTTCTCTGTGGGTTTTGAATCTCCAGAGAACTCTGAACAAGGGTAAGGTTTCTGGATCGTTTGGGCTCATTGTTGTTAATGTCTTGTGTATAGCGGTTATGATTGGCGGTATTTCGTTGGGGTAGATTCTGTGGCGGCGGGGCATGGATGGAAATGGTATCATTTCCATTATCGGTTTAATGGTACCAATATTTCTGCGGCTTGTTGACACCTTATCTAAAATGGTACCATTTTTTGGGGTCCATCAGATATTGGTACCAATACCTGCCTTTCAATAATGATACCATTTCTCAATTGGGGAAACCGCTAAAACCTCCAACACCCAAAATTCCCTATTATGAGCCAATACGAGGAAAAACTCCGAACCTACATCAAAGAACACGAGATTGATGCAGAGCTACTCACATTTAATCAATCAACCCACAGCGTAGCTGATGCATCTGCCGCTGTAGGAGCCGAGCCAGAGGATTTCGTAAAAAGCATAGCCATGATTGGACCAGATAACCAACTTATCGTAGCCATAGTAAAAGGCGAACACCGAGCCAGCACAAGCAGGGTCTCCAAAGCCCTCAAGATAGAGCGCCCAAGAATCGCCCAGCCAGATGAGGTGTTAGAGAAATCAGGGTACCCTGTTGGAGGCACACCAGCGTTCGGATATGAAGCAATTTTTCTCATTGACCCCAAGGTAATGGAGAAGGCCAAGGTTTATAGTGGTGGGGGCTCAGAGCAGGCCCTCACTTTGATGAGTCCAGAGGAGATGAAGCGAGCTAACGGGGCAAAGATAGCTCGGGTTCGTAGCTGATTCGATTATTTTTTCAACTCCTAGTCAAACTCAATTTCATGAATAGTTACAAGATATTAGCATTGATCGGTGACGGGATCGCTTATGAGATAGTGCCTGAAGCAGTTAAGGTGTTAACAGCAGTTGAAAAGAAGCATGGTCTGGATCTGGAACTTGTTGGACCATACGAGTTTGGCGCCAAATATTATGCTGATCATGATATGAAGCAGGGCTGGAGCCCAGAGATCACACGAGAACTATTGTATGAGGTGGATTGCTGGTTCAAGGGACCAGTGGGGCTCCCTGAGTATCTTGGTAAGCTTCCGGGGCCATATCTACCGATCAACCAGCGTTTGGATCAGGACTTGTACGCAAATATACGCCCTTGTAGATTGAGGGAGGGTGTTGATGGTGTGCTTAAGGGTCGTACTGCTGGAGACATTGATTTCATTGTGCTGCGGGAGAACACTGAGCACATGTATGTCCGTGTGGGCGGTCTGTTCAGCAGAGCAGGAACAACCGAGCTAGCCGTAGACAACTATATTCAGACACGAAAAGGCTGTGAACGAATCATCCGCAGAGGCTACGAGCTGGCATTATCCGGAGCCTATAAGGGTAAACGTGGCTCCCCCCGAGACGGAAAACCAAGACTCACAGTAGCAGCTAAGTGGGGTATCTGTAAGGGTGATGCCTTGTTCAAGGCGATTGCTGAGGAACTTGAGCCATCTTATCCTGAGGTGGAGACCGAGTATAGCTGGATTGATGCTTGGAGCTACTGGGCTATCATGCGTCCAGATCATTATGATGTCGTAGTTATGCCAAACCAGTATGGTGACATCATGAGTGACATGAGCGGAGCCCTTCAGGGTAGCATGGGTTTGGCTGGGAGTATCAACGCTGGTGATGATTATTGTTACGCTGAGCCTACTCATGGTTCTGCTCCTGATATCGCTGGACGTGGAGTCTCGAACCCTACCTCGATGATTCTAAGCGTTGGCATGATGTTGAACTGGCTTGGTGATAAAAATGGTGATAAGCGCCTCAAGGACGCTTGGATGAGCATTGACGCTGCTGTAAACACAGTGTTAAGAGAACAAAAAGTCAGGACTCCTGATCTTGGTGGCTCTAATAGTACTGTGGAGTTTGGAGACGCTGTGGTGGCGGCGCTCCTCTCTGAATAACTCCATCTTATTGGTACCAATACACCGATAATGGTACCATTTTCTCGATGCGTAACCCTAAATCCACGAACACCAAC
>Ga0190359_1001021_pt1 | contig 18232 bp, 46 predicted proteins | sample 48721823_MG_FD_161269 | JGI IMG/M metagenome (GOLD analysis project Ga0190359, IMG submission 161269) | Hydrothermal vent microbial mat bacterial communities from Southern Trench, Guaymas Basin, Mexico - 4872-18-2-3_MG | ecosystem: Environmental > Aquatic > Marine > Hydrothermal vents >... | reverse complement strand
CCCAAGGTGAGCAATCAGACTGCATACTGTTGCTATTTCTCTAATCAAACTGTTTGAAGACTTCATACCTGTTTCAATAAAATCCATCATTTCTGGCATTTTTTCTATAAGCTTCATCGCCTTCTCGAATTTGTTAATATCATTTTGCTGTCTTATATAAGATTTAGGGGATGGTAAAACATATTTGTAGCTGTTGGTTAATTTATCTCGCCAATATGCTATCCATATCGCATCATGATTGTGAACAACGCCTTTCCACTTTCCCGGCGGGATTTTTGCTTTTTCGCTTAAATTGAGTATGATGTCTTCATAATTTATGCGAGGTTTCCATCTGCCTCTTAATGGGTGTTTACCTCTGCCCATAAATAGGCCAGGAGGCTCTACTACATAGTTCATTATTTCAACTTTTTTCCCGTCATAATAAGCGTAACCATATTTTTCTTTTCTAGCTTCTTTTTCTAATTTTTCCCTTTCTTTTTCTTCTTTGCTTCTATTCTTTTTATCTTCTCTTTGCTTTTGTATCCCATTATAGGCTTCTTCAAAATCCCAATCATCAGGCCACTTTGAACTTTGAAGCTCCTTTGGAAGTTGAGGCTTAAAATCATGCCAGAAGTTCTTTTGGAAAGTTTTATCCTTCACGTAGTCTGTTTTAATTTTGGCAGCCCAAGCATAAGCCATTTCAGCTGCCAATTCTGTTAGCTGATATTTTTTTCCTTTTACAGAAACAGAAATATCAAGCATTTGCCGCTCAGGAATGTAAGGACCATTGTGAAAAAGTGTTTTCCACTTCAATATTCACTCCTATAATAGAATAGTTCTATGTTAACACATATATATGTTTTAGTAAGCATATAGATTTATCTTGCTTGCGCAAAGATAAAATAGACAGGTAAAAACTGTATCACATATAATAAATATAGTGGTTTTGGAGCACTAATGGAATACTCAAATAAATTTTATGTAGAAATAAAGGAAAACAGGCCGGCAATATATAAAATAAACGTCGCTGAGCCAGTTGAAGGTGAACTTGTATTCAGAAGTTATGAACAAATATATTCTGCTGGATTCATACCGGTGTTTTATCCTCTTGGTGTCCCTCTTAGCAAAGGATTGGTGTTGGAAAGAGGGGCAATGTTCGACAACTTAAAGGAATTAAAAATGTGGGTTATAAAGAAAATATTACGTTAGCCAGGTTCATAACTTACTACCTAATTCAATGTCAAAGATAATTTGAAACCTCTATTAATTGGAGAACAAATGATAGAACATATAAAATCAGCCAATGGAGACTATTTTGAAGTAAATGGAAAAAGAGTAGGTGAAATATATTCTAGCAGCAAAAAGCCATTCAAAGTAAATCAGAACAACATGCTGGCCGCTGTTGAAAAAGATTCTCAATGGGGAGTTATATATGTAGGTCCAAAAGGAGCTAGAACGATTTTGCCTTTTGTTTTTTCAAAAATATACATTATAACCAGAGGATTCAGACTTTATATGGGATCTAAAAGCTGCGTATTATCTTTTTATATTTATAGACAAGTGCCATCTTTAGCTGCCATTAGAAGAGAACTACGGGAACAAAAACCAAAGATGATAAGGCAGTTATTCGAGTCATAGGGGGAACAGAATTGAAAGCTTATGATAGATTTTTAGAGTCTTTTGTTAAACGTTTTGGGCTAGAATGGGTATCAACATCAAGGATTGTTGCCAATCTAAATGTTTCTAAAAAATACATTTATGATGCTAAAAGAAAAGGGCACTTAAAACAGGCGGATTCTCATCAAGCTAACCCTTTTACATCTGGCAGTGGAAAACTTTCAAATTACTACCAAATAACAGTAAGTGGTGTGAAATATCTTAAAACAATAAATCATGAATTAGCTAATAAATTGATGTTTCAAATAATTAAATACGCATTCGAGCATAATCAAATTCCTATATCGCGAGGCGAATAAAATGGTTATAAAATTCAAAAAATACAAAGGTTCTGTAGTTGGCACCAGCTTAATTGGCGAAATAGATGTATCCTATAAACAGCTAGTTAAGGTTTTTGGGAAGCCAGATAAAGGAGATGGTTACAAGACAGAAGCAGAATGGAGATTAAAATTTGAAGATGGAACTATAGCCACAATTTATGATTATAAGTCAGGTAAGAGCTATGATCCAGAATATGGTCTCCCTGTAGAAAAAATAAGAGATTGGCATATAGGAGGTCGCGTTCAAGAACGCGAAAAGGCATTGTTAAACGTTTACATGGCTGTTTTTGGTAAGCAAGGAATTATAAAGGGTATTTTTGAGGGAAAGGATGAGTTTTTAAAACTTCTGCGATTGCTTATTAAACGAAGTTAGAATTGGAGAGAATGGTGGAAGAATATCTTAAAAGTAGAGCGTTTATATTAAAGCCTCTTACAGGAATTTTACCAGATAAAAAGTGGTTTGTTTTAGAAAATAGAGCATTGTTTTATTTTTCAACGTTGAAGGAAATATTTGAGTTTCTATATAAAGAAAAATTTATCTCTAGCATACCTCAATTTGATTGGGGCCAGATAGAGAAAGAAATGAAAATAAGAATCGCGCTAAAGCTAGAAAAACCGTTTAAGGATGTAACTAAATTTGTAAATCATTTTAAAAGTTAAGAAATGAAATTTGTCAATTATGTAATCAATAAACATATTTTTATTTAGCAAAGGTAATTGGCAGAATTATAGAAACCTTTAGGACAGTTTCAAAATGATAGGATACTTTGCGCAGCTTGTAACCACTGCAGGAACACACAACAAGAGACTAGAAATATATAAGATAGAGTATTTTCCAGTTAAAAAGCAAAAAAACAAATTTATGATTAAAAATATAACATGTTTAAACAAAAAACTTGCTTGTGAACCGGATAAACTACATTTGCCCTCTGATAATCTGAATGAAAAATTATATTCTGAGCTTTTTGATGTCAAGAAACACATTATTAAGAATTTTCTCGCAGATAAATCTTTCAGTATTAAAGGAGTTGTTTTCAATGATTGATGTGCATAAACTAGCGCATAAATTATCAGCAGATTTAGATATGGATATATCTTCTAATCAGCTTAGGAAATTCATACACAGAAGAGGACTGGATAAAACTTCCAATATTTATATATACAGAAAGGCTTATAGATATTTTTTACAATATAAGGATGAGCAATGAAATTTACAGAGCTCAATACTTATAAAATAGCTAAGAATATAAGCAAGCGTGTAGGAAAAAATATAAGCCCACGGCAGATAGAATTGTTTTTAGAATCTCATCCAGAGCTGGATGGTAAAAGATATGAAGAAATATACAGAGCTATTTATAAATATTTTATGAGGTTTGGAGCAGTCTAAATGTATTATGAAGCGTTTACCAGACTTGATGGTAATAACATAAGGCGCGCGGTGATTAATAAAGTTGAAATTATTAAAGTTTTTAATAAACATAAATCTCTTGTCAAATTTATTGAAAATATAATAGGACCCGCAAAAAAGGAAGAACAAGAAAAAGAATACTATTCATTTCATAACCTCTTCCTTTCTCTTACAGACGCAAAATCTTATCTTATCAGAAGCTTTTTTGAAGGAGAGCCTATTTAAGATCATCTCTTCTTTTTTTAAATTTTTCTACTTTTATGTTTTTAACAGCATTATAGTATTTATAAGTTTGTTCTATAACTTCATTTTGAACTATTTTAAGCCAATGTTTATATGTTTTTTCAAAGTCTTCTTTCGTTTCCACATTAGCTGGAATTGATATTCCACCACCTACTTTTACAGACTCATAATCATCAAGTTGCTTTGTTAGCTGAAAATTGACAACAATAGTTGATTCAGGCATTTTTTCTCCTATCTATTGTTAATTTTATTTAAATCTACTCCTTGTTCGTAGCTGATTCTAAATATATCAGTCATAATTTTGTTGAGCTTGTCTTGAGCTAAAGACAGATTTAAATCTTTTAAATCTTCTCTTCCTTGCAAAGTGTGCGCATATATGGCTATTATTTCATCCTCTGTGAAGTAAACTTTTTTCTGTTCTTCCATTTTGGTAGATCTCCTAATATTTTTATTTAACTTTACCCCAAATTTTTTTCACCCAATCTGGTGTTTTTCTATTTTCTGGTTTTAATAATCTTGTAGCACTTTCTTTATTCATTAAAGCTTCTAAGATTTCTTTTTCGGTTTTTTGCGCTACAACTTCTCCTGTTTTTCTGTCAAATAAACCATATTCATTTAGAAGCCAGCCTTTTCTTTTAGCCATGCTTCTTAATTTTATATTAAATCCATATGGACCTGTATGATGAAGAAGTCCTGCGCCCCAACTTTCTTTTGGAACAAACTTTATATCTACATGCATTTTATCTATCTCAAATCCGACTTTATCTTCTCCTGCCCAATCTAGATTAAATTTGCTTAAATCTAAATACTTGCCACTTCCTTTCTCTACAAGAATATCTATGTCTCCTACATCTTCTTTTTTTCTTCTCCAGCTGCCGCAAATTTCATATTTAAATCCACCTTTTTCTAACATTTCTATAACTGGCTTTATCCTTTTTTCTGCTTCAGCTCTTGTAAATCTTTTTCCTGTTTTTGGCATCTTTTCCTCCGATTGCCTTTTCTTTAATTATAATGCTCTTTTTTATCATTGTAAAGCAGAATCCTTGCCACTGTATTTTTTTGCTTTTTATTTATTATTTCTTTAAGCTTCGCAACCGTATCGTGGTCTTTTTCAAGAGCCGCAAAAATAGAATATACATAAGCCAATCTTTTTATATCCATTTTATTACTCCAAATAAGACTCGTTTTTCCATATTATTTTACTTATTTTTGGCCCAAAGAAAAACTTGAGTAACGCTTTAATAGATCTACCAAAATATTTACAGCTTTTTTTAAAAAGTGCCATTCTAATTCTTTTTCTAAATTTTCTTCTTATTTCTTCTATTTCCATATTATGCCATTTTTTAAATTATATAATTTAAAAATCATTATAGAAGATGAATTAAAAGCAAATGATAACTCTAAAAGAAATTGATTCTCTTATAGAAAATAAAACTTTTCTTTATTCTATTTTGTTCAATAGAGTATATAAAATACTTTTTATTCCTCAAAATAACATTAGCTACAACCGTTTTAATATCACTAGCTATAGGTTCATTTGTATCAATAAATTTTGTAAATCCACTCAAATTTATATGTTCCGGTGCCGAATGAAAACTCGATATTTGAATTATTTTGTTATTTCTAACCATCACTAAACCTAAGTGAGCTGAATTCTCGAAATAAATTGGGACAAAGCAATTAAAGGTGTGCTTCGTGGTATCAGTGCTTAAAATAAAAAAAGTTTTGTTTTCCATAAGAGAATTAATCTGTTTTAGAGTTATCATTTGCTAATAAACACTCCTTTGATATGCTAATATTAAGCATTCCTTTGACCCATCTCGAGTTCTCGCTTCTTAATAATAATTTAGCTATTTTTGCTTTAGATATATAATTGTTATTCATGTCAACAATATCCCCATTAGCTGAAAGCTTTAAATACGAATCTCCAAATGATACAACAGCATAAAATCTATCAGAAAAATAATTTTGTTCTATATCATCAAACCATATTTCAGATATATAATTCCAATTATATATAAAGTTGTATTTATTATTTTTTTGAACAGCGAAGACTGAATTGTGAGGCATAAAAATATTGTCAAAAGGCCCAAACTCTGCTCCTTCTTGAAAAACGAGGAAAAATTGCTGCTTATGGTTTATTTCTCTCTGAACTATTTTATACCAGCTACTCTGCATTATTATCTTTTCCATCCAGAAACTCCCACATTTTCTTGAACAGCTGTAAAATTATGTATGTAATAGCTACTCCAGCGCTTACAAATAAGGGAGCGATCAATACTATTAAAGGTAACTTAATTATAACAGAGGATATGATGTATAGTAAAGCAAATAAGTTAATGGACCATAAGAATAACATTCCAGCCATTTTATCCCTCACTGTATGAACTTCACAATATTAAACATCTTGTAAAAATGCTTGGTATGTTTAGCATAATCGTTATTCATTACCGTTCTGACCATTTTAACCAGCTCCTCTCGTGGCATTTTACGAATGATTTTTAACGGTATATATGGTATACCATTTTTCGCATATATTATAACTCCATTTTCAATCCAGGCAGGGCCATTATTTCTATGAAGCTTGTCTTCTTTATAAAATTTCAAACCTGTAAGAAATATATAAGCCGGCTTATTGATTCTATGTATTTTTCCGTCATGAGTCCAAACAGCTTCCTTAGAGCTTATAATCGCTGGGCCATCTTCCCTGTGTATAATGTTCGTTCCCTTTTTATAAAAAGTAATAGAATTATCAAGATCATCCATCAAGATATCATATTTATCATTACTTCTGACATTTCTATATTGTCGTTCGATTTTGGCTTGTTCATAAAGTTTTTTAGCTCTAGAATATTCTCTTTCTAAATATCTTTTAAGATTCTGTACATTAAACCTTTTCACCGGTGGAGCCAAAACCGCCATCCTGTCTTGCTGTTTCTTTAACATCAACTGTTCCCTCTTCTATTTCGGGATATTCTACAGGAAGAATTATTCCTTGAGCTATTTTTGTGCCTTCGCTTAATTCTATATCATGATCAGATGTGTTGTAAAGGATAATCTTTATTTCACCCCTATACCCGTTATCAACAACACCAGCTAGCACATGAAGACCTTCTAAAGCCATACTGCTTCTGTCTTTTATTAGCATGAAAAAATTACGGTCTTCTATTTTACATCTCAGCCCAGTGGATATAATAGCTCTTCCATGAGCCGGTATAGTGGTGTGGTAAAATGTTACAAAATCTAAACCAGCATCCTCTGGATGCGCTCTTGTTGGAACTACAGCTTGCTCATTTAGCTTCTCAAATATAATTTTCATTTTTCCTCCAAACTTTTTCTATATATATGTTCTAAGGTTTAAGCTGGACAATAATATTAGGATTTTTTTGAAGTGTATCAAAGATGATCCTAATAATTCTTTTTTTAATATCTATAAGTTTGTCATATATAAGACTTTCTGCGGCGGTTTTGGTGATAGTAAAAGAATTTGATGGAGATGAAAGTTCCCAGCCTGTTACTAATATTGGTTTTCCAAGATATATTTTTTTATCACCATATTTATTTATGGTCTTTGTTTTAACTTCATAGAGATAAAAAGCGAGTTTATTAACTCCGTCCTCATATGTCGTTACTGTATTAAAGTAATACATAATTCATTTTCCTATTAGAGGAAATGTAATACATCATTTAAAGAAACATATTTTATTGTTTTATCGCCAAAAAGATTTTTGATCAAAAACTTTTTAAATCTTTTAAATCTATCTCCCACTAAAACAAAGCCATTGTCGTATTCGTTTTCGCTAACGATAAATCCTTCAAATTTGTTACTCTGTAAATCTATATGTTCAGTTTCAATCGGCAAATCCATATGCAGAGCATTAACATTTAATACAATGGCATCCATCCCTCCCCGCGACAAACTAGGTATATAACTATCTCTTATATATCGAGCTCTGCTTATCACAAACAATTCTGTCAAGCTGGCATTTGGATTAGCATGTGTATTGTATAAATATACAAAGGAATGTATTTTGCCTTTTTTAAGTTTGTTTTCAAATTCTTCAAATGTCATCTTTTTTTCTTTTTCTTTCTTTTGAGCTTGTTTCTAAACGGAAGTTTTACCGGTATCATGTTTTTGTTTCCTATATCAAAAGTATCAATAATTGAAAGCGAAGCTTTAGCTCTTTCTTCTAATACGCATCTACTGTTAGCTATTCTAATAGCTGTAGCATCATCCCCTGTGCGTCTCAGAACAGCGTTAGCTATTGCTGCCCATTTTTTCTTTTGTTTCTTGGTTAAACCTTTTTTGAATCTGTCGGCATCTTTTGGCGTCCATGGCATTTTACTAACCTCTAATTTATTGACTAAGCAAATCAAATATGGCTTGAATCAATTTCTCCTTGTATATATAAAATTTTCCTTTTGGAATAAGCTTGATGTATTCAGGTGAATAATTGGGTTGAACTGTTGGCTTTTCCTCAGAAGACATAACCCACTTGCTTAAGGCCGGCATGTATCCTATAAATATACCTATGGCTTTCTTAATATCCGTTTTATATAAAAGACCAATAGAGGAGTTTTCAGAATTATGGAAGAATATCCATCTATTAATCGGCTGACTATAAAAGTCTTTTCCCATAAAATTTCCTTAATCAATCACAATCTTTGGATTATATCTAAAAATATCTATAATAATCATCTTTTTTACAGACGCCATTGTTTTCAATTTTTCAATTTGTTCACTATGAACTAGTATCTTGATGCTATCGTTGATCTCTATTTTTCTCGGAACGCCTTCCCACAGCCAAGCCGTTATTCCCTTGCCAATTACATAAATTTTGTTGCCACCGCTAGCGGACGAGGTCACTTGCATGAAAAAAATGGTAGCATAATCAATGCCACATTCAGTGATTCTTACAATGTCTCCTGCCTTAACTGTCATTACTCATCCTTGTATTTCCAGCCAAGCTTTACCAGTTCAAATTTTTGTATTTCCTCTTTTGTTATTATTTCATCTTTTAACAAAATTTTCAAAAGAGCTTTGTGCCTGTAATACTTGTCTTTCTTGGTTATCTTTTTAGTTTTGGCCCCATCTTTAGCACAATTCTTATCTAACGTTACAAAATAACATTCCGGACAATATCTCCAATTTAATAGCTCTTTTTCTATTTTTTCACCAGGCTTTTTGATGATCTTTTTAATTTCTTTTAGTCTTCTTTTATCAGCTGCTTTCATGTTTTACCCCTTTTTGAGATGCATGATAACCCATTTTTACTTTATTGTAAATAGTAAGCACCTGTTCTGCATATTTTCTTTGATCAGGAGACAGATTTTTGAATAGAGTTTTACCATTTTTCCACCATCTTGCCATAGTTTTAGATGGGCCATAGTTGTAAGCAAGCAAAACCCACTCTACCCTTCCGTCATATTCATCAAAGAGATACTTTACAAATCTAATCTGTAACTTTTTGCTATATATAGGGTCAAAAAGAAGCCTTCTATCATATCCATCAACCTGTAAAAAATTGTAATTGGTCCTCGCGTTAGCTAGAAGCTTGGCTGTAAAAGGCATAAACTGACATATCCCCAACGCGCCAACAGGACTTACGGCTCTAAAATTAAAATTGCTTTCCACATAATCTATAGCCAGCAGCAAATATGGATCTATGCCAACCAAATTAGCGCCTACATAAGTAGTTTCCAAGTAATCTTTTAGCTGTTTGCTACTCATCCTATTCTTCTTAGCTACGTTAGATGAATAATATGTTCTGGTAATCATCTGGCTGCCTGAAAGCATAAAGTCCTCAAACTTTTTTTTGTCATCAATATAATATTCGCCTATCAAATTATCCTTGATATAAAAAGCCGTGTCTATTATTTCTTTCTTTTGAGCTGTATAATCAATATTCAATTGGGTTATTTTTTCTTTGTATTGCTTATTGAATTTAAAAATGAGGGAAGCTTCTAATCCAATAAAAAGAGATAGCAATATAATTATGATTAAACTTACTCTGGTATGTCTTTTTAAACTTTCCTCGTATATTTGCTTCTGATGATCTAAAACCAAAGTTAACTGTGCGTTTTTCTTTTGAGGTGTGTCTTCTTGCATTTTTGCCTCCTATTTTAGGTCTTTTATGTATGTTGATGCAGCGGGAACCTCAAACAAACGTTTGACAATACTTTTTTTGAGAAACTGTATTATTTTTCCTTGTCTAGGTTTATAACCAAGATGATCTTTCAGAGTGGAGATTAAAACGTATATTTGGCTTGTGCTTGGCTTATATGCTGGTATTTTTATACCTTTGTTTTGCAGATGCAGATAAGCCATTCGGCTGGTGAGATACTTTTTAATTTCATTTTTGCTTTTGCCGGATAGCTGAGTAAGGTCACCTAGATACTCTGGAGCGGCCTGATAATTCCATATTTTTCTAATATCATTTGCAATTCCTTGCTCTTTGGCCCATTCGTAGACGATTTTTTCTATTCTGGTGGAAATCAGGTAGCTGTATCCAAAACCAAAATGTCTCAGATTTGAGAGTGGTAGTTTTTTATCAAAATCTATAACTCTGGAAGCATTGACTACATAAAATCTTTCTGTGTCATGAAAAAAACTATTAGTCGGAATTAATACGCCATGTTTCACCAGCTCTTCGATTGTTGCGTTGAAGCCCACTTCAGATAACCTTTTCCGAAGCTCGGAAGGAGTGATTCGCTCGTATTCCGTTATTGCTTCTAAAATAGCTATATACTTATCCATCAATTTAATCCCTTTGTTCAAAAAAAACACACTTTTTTCTTTTCTTAAAATTCATCATTTCGCGTGCTTTACATATATTATATCTTTCTGTTTCGGCATAAAACTTACAATCATCACAGCCCTCTGTTTGAGGGATAACTGTCCAGACGGTGAATTCTATATCCTCAAATCCGACAGGAATATTTCTTTTTTTAGTATAAAAAAGTATAATCTTATTTTTAACGTGTCTTTCTCCTCTAAAAAAAATATTATCTCCATCTCCAGCATAAAAAGTGGTAAGTCTATCTTCTAGGTGACGGCCGCCAGAAAACTTATTGTATATAAAATATTTAAGATACTTCTTTTTTTCTGGCTCAATTAAAATAATCTGCTTAATTTTATCTGGAGTTTCTTCGTATGTTATTTTTATATGAGCGAATGTTTTCATTTTTTTTGTTCTGCGGCTCTAAGATCTTCTAACTCCTGTATTGCCATGCTGTCATATTTTGAAAATAAATTGTATAGGAGTTCCATTTGATATTTAAGTTCCTTAACAGCAATTAATATCTGTAATAAGATATCCTTTATTTCATTATCTGTCATTATGGCAACCTCGATATAAATTCTTGCAGAAAAGTTGAATATTTTTTGACAAGTTCATTGATTTCAGGAGCTACTACACTCTGTGCCTCTGAAAACTCTCCAATTATTAAATCTGCTGCTTGGGCTATAAGCATTGCCAATCTCTTGATGTTTAAATAGTTGCCTTTATCTACAATTTGTTTGCTAGTGAGGACAACTTTTTCTTTTTCATCAAAATCAGGCTCATGCTCTCTAGAATATTCCGGCTTTGCGGCAAATTCTGTTTTACCAGTAGAGGCTTCTTCAAGCTTTTTACTTAATTCTTCTATCTGCTTTTCGGCCTCTTCTTTTATAAGTTGAAGAGCTTCTTCTTTGGATATAAATTCTTTTGTGTCACTCTCCGGATGTTCATCTGGGGTTTTCTCTAGATTGTCTCTTGATGGCTCTTCATCTTCTTCATAGTAGCTTTTTTCCATCACTTTGCCCATGATTTCTATTTTTTTAAGTTCGTCCATTTTTTTACCTCTTACTTGTTATAATCTTTATTGCCTGTCCAACATGTTGAGGAAATCGAAAAAGTTGAGGAACAAGCGCTTTCTTTGCTGGTGATATCTTCTTCTTTTCGGCAAGTATATATTTTTTACTTAATGCCGAATCTATAGTAAGCGCCAGATATAGAGCTTTATTGCTCTGATCAGGAGCTCCTGAAAATTTCAAAATTTTAGTTATAATAGTTGGTTTGAGCTTGTTCAAACCCTTGATAATCTCTGACTCTGGTAATCCATTAAATTGTTGTAAAATTATATAAAAATCTGTCGATTTATTCCAGGAATTTTTGAGCCGATTTATATCAAGATTATTTTTCTTCGCCCACCTCCAAAATATTTTTTCTATGCGGGTGGGTAAAGTATAGCTGCAATTTAATCCTATCCATTTTGGATCTGAAAGAGGAAGTTTTTTATTGTAATCAATAATCTTCCAGGATTCAACAGCGTATAAACGCTCACTCTTCCAATAATCATTAGTAGGAGCTAAGACACCATGCTTCACTAAATCATCAACCGGAATATTTGTGTATTTCTTAACTTCAGAAGGAGTTATACTTTCCGCATATTGATTTAGCTTTTCTAAAGCAATTGTGTATTTATCCATCTAGCTCCTCATATTGATTATCAATTTCCTGAAATATCTCGTAAAATTCTTTTATATCGTCAAAAGATACTTCTTTTTTGTATAAAGAAAACGCGTTTTTTAAATCTTTCGTGTCCCATCCCGTTTCTTCTGCTGCTTTTTTGAACTCTTCCCTTATGTCATCATTTATGCTTTTTCTTTCTTCTTCAAGAGCTCTAACTGCAGAGAAACATTTTTTAATAGCTTTTTTCTGTTTGTCGTCCATGTTGTTCTCCTTTATTTTATATATATGTCCTTATAAGTATCTTTGGCTAAAGATAACAGAACAAAAAACAAATGCTAACTAAAATACGATTTGAAAGCAGATATGGTGCCCATTCTTATGCTAAGATAATTGGAGTAGGGAATTATAAAAATAAAATCAGATATTAACCCCAATTTACAGAGAGACAGAATGTATCTTAAAGATTTAAAATTTAAAGAAATTCCGATCGCAAATGGATTAAAATTAGAAGGAATAATAGTAACCGTCAACAAACATGGCATATTGACTTCTGTCAATATTGGGAAAGCGTTTGTCAAAAACAACATTTTTACAGCTATTGGTTATGGCGGTTATAACGCGGTTACAAACATTGCCGACTATGTAAAATTGCAAAAAAAGCCAAGTAAATTTCAAGAGCCAATTGAGCTTATAGACCGTCTAGCTCTTGTCACAACAAAAAGTTGGAAACGGCAGTTAATAAAAGAATTATTTAAAGAAACTTAGTTAAGTAATAGCAACGGATGCTTGTTGAATACTCGGATAAGTAGTTTTCGACCGTGAAAGAAAGGCCTCATTTTATTAATTTTGCCATTAAGCTATTCATCAAAACAATAATCGTATAATTTCAAATCTACTTAGCAATAAATTTTCCTTAAATTTTATAAAGCTCCTTGCTGAAAGCATTTTGGCGATCACATGAAATGTCAGCCATCTCTTTCCATCTATGTTTTCAAAAATATTTTGAAAGTATTTATGACCGTATACGTCATATAAATAATATTCCCCGTTTTCTTTTTTCTTTCCCCAAAATATGCCTGGCCGACACATATATTTAATGCCTACAAATGGGCCTGATAAGGTTTTAAATGTACCGTTTCGCATTTTTCTTTTTACGTAAATACCATCTGGTCTTTCTTCCGTATAGATATCACCAAATTCTCTCATTATTGTAGTCATCTTAAAATTCTCATTTCTTATTCTTCGGTCAATCTATCAATAATAGCAAGATGCCTTTCTTTATTTTTTATAATATATTCAAAAAGCTCTCGATCTTTCTTACTAATAGATTTTTTCAATTTGTGATCGTAATATTTTAGGTGTTTATCTATTAAATTTTTTATAATAGCAATATTTTTATCTATATCCTCTTCATATATATCTTTCATAAATTTCTTGTTGTCCAAACTTTTCCACAGGCTTATCGCATTATTTAAGCTGTCTTTAGCTATTCTGTGTAAAAAAGCATCAAATTCTTCATTAGTGTTAGTATGAGCCATAATATAAGCTATATTTTTGACAATCATCAACTCTTCTATAATTGTCTTTTCTGTTTCATAAACTTCTTTTTCTTTCATTTTTAACTCCGAATTTGAATTAAAGTTATTATTCCGTATATATGTAACAAGTTTTGACTCAATCGATCTTATCTTTAGATAAGAATAATTAGAATTTACGAAAGATAATTTTAGGAAACCTCATAATTTCTCTTGCGCCTTCATAATAATAAGTTACCGCAAGAACATCTGCTTCAAACAAATATAAGCTTTCTTTGACTTTGATCAATTTCATAATAATAAAATCAAATTTGTATGGTCAATGTATTCTTAATGTATATAAATTTTGTCTGATTTTAGCGTAAATCACTCCTGACCAAAACACAGCATAATTACTGTTTTCTTTAATTTGTCAAGCTGAGATATATCGAGTACAATTTCATTTTTTAATTCAGCCAAATTAAACTTAAATTCGCCAAACCCCTGCTTTAACTCAACAAGGCCTGTTGAATCAATATTTAATACTATAGAATTGCCTTTAATAACTGCTACATTATACTCGTTTTGAGCTTTTACAATGTCATATATAAAACCTATTTCTTTGGGAAATATATGCCTTCCAAAATAATAACAAACTATTTTGTTTTCCAGACTCTTTTTAATAAATTCATCAATTGTCATTGTTTTGCTGCTCCGTTTTCTATATTGTGCTTTACCAATAAGTTTTTAGATTGTGTTCCATCTTTATCTTGTTTTATTGGCTCAAACAACGAACGAAAATAATTGAAATCTATAATAATCAATAAAGATAATTTTAGGAGATGCAAATGAAACCAGGCGAAATTTATGTAATTAATGACCTTTGGATCAGAAGAATTGACAAAATAAAAGGTAGCACCGTATACTTTACGGCTATTCTTGTTGAGCATCAAAAAGTTAAATTTTGGAAAAATATGGGCCTAGAATTTCCATCTGTTGAAGATATGGAGCGCTCGTTCGGCAAATACGATAAAGCTAGCAAAACTTTTTTGTCTGATTTTAAAAGATTTGTATTAAAAACAGCTTTTCTAACCAAAATTGATTACCGTGAAGCATAGATATCAATTTAAGTCTTGCCCATGTCCTATATTCTCAGCAAACTTAACGTATTCATCTATTTTTTACTATAAGTTATAATTTTGTCTCAAATATTGCTTTTATGGCATTTTTCTTTATTTTTGGTGTTAGAGGGACTATAGAGGCCAGTCTTTGTTTACCAATTTCATATTTTAAACCGCTGTAATCTTCTATGTTTTTGCCATCTATAAGCACTGCTTTTTTCATCTGAATGATAATTTCTTTTTCATCAATAAGCTTCCAGCCTTCAACAAATACATAATAGCCAGAAAACGGATTTATAACTATATTTTGTCCTGCTGACTGTAATATTTCTATGCCAACTCTATTAGCCATTTTACAATCTCCGTTTTGTGTTCATAAAGTGTTTTTTTGAATTCGCCAAGATTCCTATATGAAACATCTAGCGTTAGTTTATGTGCTAAATCCTCAACTAGTGTTATTGTGCCTGACAAAATGGGAGATTTATTGAAACCAACCAACCTAAAAACAGGAGGTAAATACCATCTACCTTTTGTATCAATAATTCCTCCATTATTAGAGTCTACTTTAGCAAAGGCCAGAAAATTATTGCCTATGTAAACAAAATTTACCGGAGAAACATAATAAAATGGTCCAACAAGTTTGTCCTCCGGGCCTTTTAGATAATATTTGCCATCTTTCTCCACAATACGCTTTCTAGAGCGACTAAATCTTTTCATACTCTCGTCCTTAAAAATGCGCCAACAACCTCAGTGGCAAGTTTAACATATTCATCAGCTTTTTTGTTGTAATCAAGTTTAACAACTCCTGCTGAAATGTCTATTTTTAAGACTCTAAGACCTTCAACAGTTTCTAAAGCTGTTTTGAGCTGATCTGCATTGTGCTTTCTTAAATTATCTATAACAAATATTTGTATCATATTGTAATATAACTCTTCCTGTCTAAAAGAGCTGAAATAAGCTTTTCTTTTAATAAATAATAATCTTCTATAAAAACTGCTCCTTGTTTATATTCGTTTTCTGTTATATAAAAATTATTCTCAGATTTATATGTTATATTGTCATCTCCCAAGAAAATGTATATGTAGTCAAGATCCATTTTTATAAACATTTCTCCTAGAATAGAAGAAGATTGTTCTACCTTTTTAACATTTTTGACAAGAAATATTTCACGGGCTCTTGTAGATGTATAAATATAAGCATAGCCAAACTGCTTTATATCACCGTCCTTAAGAGCCATATAAAAATCAAAAAAATTCATTCGAGCTCCTTAAAACCAAAACTCAATACAATAGACATTCTCTTTAATTTAGAAACATTTGAGGCATCAAAGACAACTTTACCAATTTCGTTCAAATCAAATCTAAATGCTCCATTTGCTTTCTCTATACCGACAAAACCCGTTGGTTCAAAAAATATAGATATATATTTGCCCTCAAAGATGACAGCTTCGGGTTTACTTTTTACTTTCACAATGTCATATATAAATCCTATTTCTCTTTCGGAGGTGTTTTGCCCCAGATAATAACAAATTATTTTATCTTTAAGCGCCCTCTTGGCGAACTCCTCCATTGTCATAATTTTACCATCCTAAAGAGTTTATAGTGTTAAATGCTGGCGGTTCTGAAGCGGCAAATATATCTTTAATGACCCTTTTCTTCACATCTCTAAAATCTTCAGCCAGTTCGAGCTCATTACTATCAAATAACCTTCCGCCTGTCTTATAGGCGCTAACAGCTATAATTTCATTTATAGATTGATCATAGATTGTTGTAAGCACCTCGGCTTTAAATGTATATGATTCTCCCAATTTCTCCACATTTTTCATAATTATGAAATTAAAAGAAACTTCATCAACATTCGTGTTTTCTGTGTCTAAATAAACTTTTCCAATCTTTATTGCCATAATTTACCCTACTTATATATCTATATGATCAAATATCCTGTGTCTTACCAATAGGCTCCTGGGACTATGCCCTATCTTTATCTTGTTCCTTACGGGCTCAAATCTTCTAAATTCGTTGAGAAGTTCATGGCCAAACCATTTTACTTTATTGGACTTAAAATGAGGAGGAGTTTGTGTATCTTCTCTTTGCCAAAAACTATAAAACTTATCAACATATAAATCAATTCCTAAAACAATAATATCTGTAAAACCCATAAATAAAGCTAGTTCTATAGCATATATAGCTGAGCTCCCAGCTCTTCTTAGTCCCTCTTTGGCAAAGAGTCTATTATCTCCAACAGGCAGTCTTCGGACTTGAATCCATCTATATTTTGAAAATTTTATTATAGGAGCAAAATCTAAAAGGTTGTAAATGTTTTGCTCATTACCATTTCTGTCCCATATCCAATAATAAGTAGGCCAAAATGGAATGTGAAAAACGCTTTTGTTAAATGCTATAGTGTTTTCGTTTCTAATTTTATTCCAATCAAAATCTCTAAGAGATGCTCCTGTGCCTATGATATAAACTCTTTGGCCAGAATGCTTATTTTCAAAGTCTTCAAATCTGTAATTTTGGTTGAGATATTTTTCTATAAGCTCCACAAAGCGCTCCTTTTCAAAATATTTCTTTGCTCACTTAAATTGTTCAGGAGAGATTTCCCCGTCATAAGAATAAAAACTAAATGTGGCATACAGTGTTTTATTTTCAATTCCGTCAAAGTCTATTTTCAAACCTTTTTTAGAGAAGTATTTTTCCACATAAAATCCTGTAGAGTATATATATGTTCTTATTGTTATCTTTGGCCAAAGATAATAGCAGACAGATATTGGAAATATATAAATGTATACATATTTTATCATAACTAAAAACAACAAAAAGTATCTCGGCTTATGGAAAGTTAAAAAAAGCGGTAATATGGTTACATTTATCAAACCACTAATAGATACTGGACCTTTAATGGCTATTGATATCTGGCCAGGTATTCAAATAAATAAAAAGTTAGTAGAAAAAATTTCAACATTAGAAAAAAGCAAAAAAGATATAATTGAGACAATGTTTAAATACCCTGGTTTTAAATGGGTATTTTATTTCGAGGAGAAGTAAATGGCAACTAAAATATTTGCAGATCAATTCGATGATTCGTCGTTTCAGGATAAAGTAGAGGTTACCGTCAACACTGGAGCGGCTTCTGATGATTTGGTACACAAAAACGGCGATACTATGACAGGGGCGCTAACAGTTCCTTCTTTACAAGTAGAAAATAATGCTTATATACAAAATTCTGCCCAAATAGATAGCTCTCTTCAAGTTGGAGACAGCCAGGTAGTTCTTAAAGCAGATACTTCGAATAACAGAGTTGCTGTAAATCTAGATAATCCGCAGAGCGCTTTGCATGTGGCCGGTGATATAAGAATGACAAATGGGGGATTACAATTTACCGATACAACTACCGAAGACCCAAAAGTTGTGCTATATAAAGGTGGAACAGATTTTGCTATTCTTAGAAGATATGCCAATGACTATACCATATTACAAATATGGGCGCCAAGCGAAACATGGTTTACTTCCAATGA
>Ga0190359_1001020_pt1 | contig 18248 bp, 17 predicted proteins | sample 48721823_MG_FD_161269 | JGI IMG/M metagenome (GOLD analysis project Ga0190359, IMG submission 161269) | Hydrothermal vent microbial mat bacterial communities from Southern Trench, Guaymas Basin, Mexico - 4872-18-2-3_MG | ecosystem: Environmental > Aquatic > Marine > Hydrothermal vents >... | reverse complement strand
GGCATCTCTGATGCAGCGGCAGTTACCATTATTTTATCAAAGGGAGAATACTCAAGCCATCCCTCTTTCCCATCACCCAATTTTAACTTAACATTATTAATACATAGCTCTTCCAATCTCTTTTTTGCTGATTCATAAAGCTCTATTATTCTTTCAACCGAAAAAACTTCCTTTGCAAGGTGAGAGAGAATTGCTGTCTGAAACCCGGAACCGGTTCCAATTTCAAGTACTCTGTCTTCAGGTTTAATTTCTAATTTTTCTGTCATATAAGCAACAATGTAAGGCTGTGAGATTGTCTGGGAATGCCCGATTGGGAGAGGGGAATTCTGGTAAGAAAAATTCTTGACATCTTTTGAGACAAATAGCTCTCTCGGATATTTTTCAAATGCTTCAAGAATCCTTTGATCCTTTATTCCGTCTCTTTTTAATTCTTCTATTAATTCTTTGAGATTATTCAATTTTTTAATAAGATTTTGCAAAAAAAGGCACGAATTTTGCGGGTTTTCCGCATACTATACACTTCTGGACTTCCTTTGCTTCCTCTCCAATTGTTCTTATTGTGGCAGTGGTTTCCTCTTTTATCTTAAGTTCACACTTTTCATCTCCACACCAAGGTGCCTTAATAAAGCCTCTTCCCTCTTTCATATAATTTTTGAATTCTTCAATATTTTCCGTGCTTTTTGTATGCTCGTCCCTGAATTTTTTAGCTTTTTCAAAAAGACCATTTTGGATATCATCTAAAAATTTCTTAACTTCATCCACGAGCTTATCTATGGATATAAACCTTTTTTCTCTGTTAACTCTGCTTACTAAAACAGCCTGATTTTTTTCTATATCCTTTGGCCCTATCTCAATTCTTAGAGGTACTCCTCTCATTTCCCATTCGGAAAATTTCCATCCGGGGGTGTACTCTTCTCTTTCGTCAAGTTTTACTCTAATATTTTCTTTTTCAAGTGTTTCTTTTACCTTTTCCGCTACCGGAAGAACAGTCTCTTTCCAGTTTCCTCTTGAGATTGGTATTATAATAACCTGAGTAGGAGCAACTTTAGGAGGGACAACGAGACCATTGTCATCTCCATGTGTTAATACAAGGCCTCCTATGAGCCTTGTTGAGACTCCCCATGATGTTTGGTGTACATACTTTAGTGTGTTATCTTTATCTTCATATTTAATGTCAAATGCCTTTGAAAAGTTTTCTCCGAGATAGTGAGATGTGCCAGCCTGAAGAGCTTTGCCATCAGGCATAAGAGCCTCAACTGTATATGTTTCAACAGCACCGGCAAATCTCTCTTTGTCGGATTTTTTACCCATAATTACAGGAATTGCCAGCACATTTTCAATAAAATCTTTGTATATGTTTATTATTCTTAATGTTTCTTCCATTGCCTCTTCTTTATTCCTGTGAGCCGTATGTCCTTCCTGCCACAAAAACTCTGTTGTTCTTAAAAATGGTCTTGTTATCTTTTCCCATCTGAGAACATTAACCCATTGATTGATAAGAACAGGAAGATCTCTCCATGACATTATCCATTTTGAATACATAGAGCAAATTATTGATTCTGATGTAGGCCTTATTGCAAGTCTTTCTTCAAGCTCTTCGGAACCTCCCATTGTAACCCACGCCACTTCAGGGCTGAAGCCTTCCACATGTTCAGCTTCTTTGTTTAAAAGTGATTCTGGAATAAGAAGAGGAAAATAAGCGTTTGTGTGGCCAGTCTTTTTAAATTCTTTATCTAAAATTTTTTGAATATTTTCCCAAATTGCATAACCTGAAGGCTTTATGACCATCATTCCCTTTACGGGAGCATAGTCAACGAGATCAGCTTTTCGTATTACACTTATATACCATTTTGATATATCTTTATTTTTAGGCGGAATTTCTTTTACAAATTTTTCACTCATTTTTTCCCCTCATAAAAATAAAAAAAAACGCCCCCGACGGGACTTGAACCCGTGCTGCCGCCTTGAAAGGGCGATGTCCTAACCTGGCTAGACGACAGGGGCGTGGTGAGCCGTGCAGGGATCGAACCTGCGACACCCGGCTTAAAAGGCCGGTGCTCTGCCGACTGAGCTAACGGCCCAAAAAGTTATCGTATTATATCAGCCTTATTTTCCTCTGTCAACAACTAATTAGCTAAGAGGCTCAAATTTAAAAATTATCCATCTTCCGTTCTGGGTTCTATTCCCAAGATCGAGAAGATATCTGACAAAGATAACCTTAAAATCTTTTGCTCCTGAAGCACTGTTTACTGTTATGATAACATCTTTAAATTGTTTTTTGATATTTGCATTTTCGAGTTCAACTCTTTCGCCTAAAGATTTCTTTATTATTGTTACTACTGCATCAAGATGCTCTTTTGCAGCCTGTTTTTCTTTTTGAAGTTCTTTATACTGATTAAAAAGACCATCCTTTTTCTTCTGAAGCTCTTCCACTTTTTTCTTCAATTCTTTTTTCTTTCTAAAAGATCTTACCTTTGCAAGGTCAGCTTTTGCAGCCTCAAGTTCATCATTAGTATCTAAAACCTGAGGTTTTAAATCCTCAAGCTTTTTTGTTATTTCCTGATATTTTTTTACAGCTTCTGCGAACTCTGTTTCTCCTTCCTGGAGTTCTCCTATTGTTTTTACTTTAAAAGTAAAGGGTTTGGCAAATGAAACAGGCTCAACAGCCATAGCTGCCATAGTATCCTTATCCTGCATCTGGACTGCATTAAAATACTTTTTCAAGAAAACCTCTTCTGGCTTGCTGCAGGAAATCACAAAGACCATTGAAAAAACTAAAACTGCCGCTAATAAATACTTCTTCTTCATACTCAAAACCTCCTAATAATTTTATTCTCAAATTTTATCTCATTTTCATAGAAATTAGCAAGGCTTAAGAGATTTCTCTCTCTCAAATAATTGCTTACTATTTGAAATCCTATCGGAAGATTGCTCTCTTTTCCTATTTTAAAGGGAACATTTATTGCAGGAAATCCTCCAAGACTTGGGGGTATGGTGAAATAGTCTGAATAGTACATGCTAATAGGGTCTTCTGCTTTTTCTCCTATTTTAAAGGCTGTCTCCGGTGTGGTAGGAAGTATGAGATAATCAAATTTCTCAAATATGTTTTTTATTTCGAAGGCTATTTTATTTCTAACACTAACTGCTTTCATGTAGTATTCATCATAAAAGCCTGAGCTTAGTGAAAAGGTTCCTAACAGAATTCTTCTTTTAACCTCATTCCCGAATCCTTCACTTCTGCTTTTAAGATAAAGGTCTCTGATACTATCAGCTTTTGCTCTTCTCCCATATCTCACGCCATCATACCTTGCCAAATTTGCGCTTGCTTCCGAAGATGCTATTATGTAATATACATAAAGACCGTATTCCCAGAGTTCTATATTAACCTCTTCTAAGATAAAGCCATTCTTTTCGAAAAATGAGATGAACTCTTTATAGGCACTTTTTATTTCAGGTGATAATGATCTTTCTGGTACTTTTAAGACTGCTATTTTTGTATCTTTGGGATTAATTTCATAAAAATTACTGTATTTTTCAGTATCTTTTTCCGATGATGTTGCATCATTCTGATCTTTTCCTGCTATTATCTCTAAAACAATTGCAATATCTTCTGGATTTCTTGCAAATACACCAATCTGATCAAGGCTTGATGCGAATGCAACAAGGCCGAATCTTGATATTCTTCCGTATGTGGCTTTTATCCCATAGACGCCACAAAAAGCGGCAGGTTGTCTTACAGAGCCTCCAGTGTCAGAACCTAAAGCGACAGGAACTTCAAGAGAAGCAACTGCTGCTGATGAGCCTCCGCTTGAACCTCCCGGAACTCTTTCCAGATCCCATGGATTTTTTGTTGTAAAAAAAGCAGAATTTTCGGTAGATGATCCCATTGCAAACTCATCTAAATTTGTTTTGCCTATTATTGAAAAACCGGAATCCTTTAATCTCTTTACAACAGTGGCATCGTAAGGAGGAACAAAGTTTTCCAAAAATTTTGAGGCACAAGTTGTTTTAATTCCCTTTGTTATAATATTATCTTTTATTGCAATCGGAACTCCTTTAATATAACCGTTCTTATTATAAATAAGTTTTTCCTCTTTTGTTATAAAAGCGTTAATTTTTTTCTCTTTTTCATCAATTCTATTAAGAAAAGTAGAATACATTTCCTCAGGGGAAATCTCATTTTTATCTAAAAGATTTAAAAGCTCTTTTAAATTCTTCTTATAAAGCTCATCCATTTTTTACTACCCTTGGAACCACAAAAAAATTATCCTTTTTTTCAGGTATGTTTGATAATAAGCATTCCTTTTCATCAAACTTTTTTCTTGTATCTTTTCTTAAAATCATGATATTTGAATAAACTTCAGGAGGTTTTATATCTTCTGTACTAACCTCTTTTAATTTTTCAATCCAATTTACAATTTTTTCAAAGTCTTTCTCTACTTCGGAATTTGAAGATACTTCAAGGTTGGCAAGTTCAAATATTTTATTAAAATCCTTCATATAAGATTATAAATAAGATAAAAGATAAAATCAACTGAAAATATCCTTAATGAAAAGGTGTTAAATTAATTTTATCCCGAGATAATTGGATACAGTTGCAATATCCGAGAGATATATTTTAATGGAAATTTCTTTGTTAGTGCTTGAGTTTTTATTCCTTATAAGGTATGAAGGGTTTGCTGTTTTTATCTCTATAAAGTTTCCTATAAGAAGGGCTTTCCCTGTGGAAATAGAAAAATCTTTTGCATCTCTTGGTAATTTTAAAACAGGTTTTTTAAAGGCAAAGATATATATATTTTTATCTGTTATCACAAAAGCGCCTATTAGTGTTTTGTTATTATATCCGTATTTTATTTGATAATTTATTCCCTCTTCAGAGTATATGACATATTCTCCACTAAAGTATTCATTAGAAGGGAGCTTTCCTCCTAAAGAGAGGATAAAGTTTATTAAAAGAAAGATTAAGAGAGTAAAAACACTCACAAAAACAACAATCCCTTTTGGGGATTGACACAAAAGGTAAAAGGATTGAAAGCAGAGAGATGATAACTCCTTTTCAAAAGCTTTTTTTGTTAATGCTCTTTTTATATTTTTGTCTGAAGATTCTATTGATAAAAGAATCTTATCAAAAATTTTTTTGTAAGTACTCAACGTTGATGAGGTGTTAAAATCGAGCCAGTATAAATTATTCCCAACTATAAAAAAATATGTATATATTATTCTCTTTCCCTTTTTTCTTATGGCATAAACTCCATTATTAAAGAGAGGGATTTCTTTTATAAACATTAATCTTTTTCCAAGAGTTAGTTTTTTCCCTGATTTGGGAAACTCCTTAATTCTAAAGTATTTTGCTGTAAGGTATTTAAAATTAGGGTTTTTACCCGTAGCTTTGGAAAATCTGAAAATCCCTATTCCTCTCCAATAATATCTTTTTACAATCCAGCCTTTATCAAGATAGACCTTTTCATCTTTTGGGCCATGTAATAAAGGGAGTTCAAAGCTTAGCTTATCAATGAAGATTCTTTTTGTGAGATATTTTTTAAGGGCAGGCTCTTGAGTATTGCTAACTGTTTTTATAGTTGCATAGGTAATGCCAACAATAAGAATTAATGTAATGATAAATATTTTTTTATAATACTTCATAATATATTATAGTAAGCTCTATTTATTCTTGCAAACAAATAACAAATTTTAACATTTTAAAATTGACTAAAAATACTTTTTAAGTTAAAATAATATCACATTAAGAGAGGAAAAAATGAAAGAAATACCATATGAGGAGATACCATTAATGGAAGAGGAAATAAAAATTTATAAAATTGGGGATGATATTTTAAGGGAAGAGGCTGAAGAGGTTAAAAATATTGACGGAAAGTTGGTGGATTTTGTAAAAAAGATGTTTTACACCATGTACAATAATAGGGGGATAGGACTTGCTGCAACACAGGTTGGTTCAAAAAAAAGGTTTTTTATAGTTGACCTTACTTTGAACCAGGAACCCGGGAAAAAATTAGTTATAATAAACCCTGTAATAGTTGAATCAGAAGGAGAGGAAATAGGAGAAGAGGGCTGTTTGAGTGTTCCCGGTGTTACGGAAAATGTGAAAAGAAAGGAAAGAATTCTTTTAAAGGGTATTTCTCTTGATGAAAAAGAAATTGAGATAGAAGCAAGCGGACTATTGGCAAGAGTTTTTCAGCATGAGATAGACCACCTTAAGGGTAAACTTTTTATTGATTATTTATCTCCTATTAAAAAAGCTCTTATTATTAAAAGATTGAAAAAACAGAAAAAAAAGGAAGGATGGTAAAGAAAGTAGCCTTTTGGGGAAGTTCTAAAGATTCCCTTCCTGCTCTTGAATCAATTTTTAAAAAATTTGAAATTTCCTTAGTTATAACTTCTCCCGATAAACCCAAAGGGAGGGGTAAAAAAGTTTTGCCATCAGTCGTTAAAGAAAGAGCTCTTGAACTTGGAATAAAAGATGTCCTGACTCCAGAAAAATTAACTACTGATTTTAAGGAAATTTATTTTTCAAAAGAAATAGATGTGGCAGTGGTTGTTTCTTATGGCAAAATTATTCCGGAATCAATTTTAGATTTCCCTAAATATAAGACTCTTAATATTCATTTTTCCCTACTCCCGAAGTGGAGAGGAGCATCACCCGTTGAGAGAGCAATTTTAACTGGAGATAAGGAAATTGGGGTTTCAATAATTAGACTTGTAAAAAAATTGGATGCAGGACCGATTTATTCAAAAATTTCAGTTCCCCTTGATAAAAGTAAATTTGCATATGAATTAAGAGATGAGCTGGCAAATTTAGGGGCTAAAGAGATAGTAAGAATTTTAAAAAATATAGGTAAGATCAAGCCTCAAAAGCAGGATGAGAAGGAAGTATCCTATGCTCCCAAAATTACAAAAGAGGAGGGAGCTTTTAAGTGGAATTTTCCAGCTTTAAAGATATATAGGATGATAAAAGCATTTACTCCATGGCCCTCTGTTTACACCTTTTATAAAGGTAAAAGGCTTATTTTAACTGATGTTGAAATTTCCGAAGAAAGAGAAGGAAAGATCGGACAAATTTTTAAAATTACAAAAGAGGGGATAGGAGTGATATGTGGGCAAAACACATCTATAATTTTAAAAGAAGTAAAACCTGAAGGTAAGAAAAATATGAGTGCTTATGATTTTTCCAATGGAGCAAGGTTAAAGATAGGGGATTTTTTATCTGAATAGTTTATTTCCCTTTTTTAGTAAAATAAAAATCGCAGCCCACTTTCCCCCAATCAAATTTTAACCACAATGATTCATCTAGAAAATTAAAACTAAGATTCTTAACATCTTTCTTTTTAGAGATGAAATTTATTATTTCCATTATTTTGCTCTCCACTTCAATGCTTTTATATTCATCAGGAATTACAAAATCAAATCTCTTTTCAGGGAAAAATTCTGTTATAAGCTTTTCTATGTGATCTGGGTTTCCCAAGAAGAACGTTATTTTATACTCCGGTAAAAGTTCATTGAAAAATGATATTAATAATCTTAAATCCGTTGGGTCCGAAATTACAATATTTATAAACTTGTCTTTATGATTTACTATTAAAGGGAAAATATTAAATTCAAATATTATTTCTTTTGGTATTATTTGATCCGGGATATTGATCTCTTTTAAATTTTCAACATTTATGAATGAGATTCCATATTGTTTGGAGAGTGCGGAAAGAAGCTCCTGCTCATTTATATAACCATTTTTTAATAATATATAACCAATTTTTTTCCCTGTTTGGCTTTGCTCTTTTAAAGCTATCTGAAGCTGCATAGGGGTTATAACGCCTTTATCAAGCAAAACCATTCCTAATTTCATTCTGCTCTCCGAGATATATTCTCTTGAATGGTGCTTATTTATTGTTTCATCAATTAACCATTCTTTGAAACACTTTTCAGAGCAGAACCAGTTACCATTCTTTTCTATGCCTTTCAAAGAGGAGGAAAAAATAGTTTTAATAAAGAATGGTTTTTCCTTTCCACATTTTTTATTGGCACATTTTGTCATAATATAATTAAGTTAAACTAAAAAGGTACAATTGTCAAATTTTTATGAAAAATTTCTGCATAGATACAGTAGTAGCCAAATTTTCTTTACTTTTGGATTACAAAGATTTTCGGAAGATGACTGTCGTTTTGACAGGTCTCAGCCTTTTGTATATAATTTTTCCTGAAAAAGGATAAGCTATAAGGAGGAGAGTATGAAGCTTACAATGGTAATTCCTACATATTGGGGAAGAGAAAAAAATATAGGATGGCAACCGGGAGATGCTGTCTATGATCATCCGACTCCTTTAAATAAAGAGGGAACTCTTGTAAGGACAATAGAAAGTCTTAATATTTTAAATGATAAAGATTTTGAGCTTGTGATTATAGCCACTGCTACTTCTCAGGAGATAGAAGATAAGGTTGAAAATAAGGTTAAGGGACTTGTGAAAAGGGCAAAGAGTCCTGTTAAAACCTATATTTTTTCTCACTCTGATCTTGAAAGAGTAAAAAATAAGCTTCCGGAAAGAGAGCTTTCATATCTTTTACAGTTAAGAGGTTATTCGAATATCAGAAATTTATGCCTCTTTTTACCTCATCTTTTGAACTCGGATGTTGCTCTTCTTATTGATGACGATGAGGTTTTTGAGGATCCTTTTTTTATTGAAAAGGCTAAGGAATTTATCGGAAAGGAGTACGAAGGTGAAAAAATCTTTGCCGTTGCCGGATATTATCTTCAGGAAGATAATGAATATTTACTTTCAAAAGAGTTTAAACCTTATATGTTTTACTGGAATAAATTTGAAAGTATGAACGAAGGATTCAGGAAAATAATTGGAGAAGAGCCAAGGCTTAAAAAAACTCCCTTTGTATTCGGAGGGAATATGGTAATTCATAGGGAACTTTTTATGAAAGTCCCCTTTGATCCAGATGTTACAAGAGGTGAGGATATTGACTATCTAATGAATGCGAAAATGTTCGGGTATGAGTTTTACCTTGACAATAAACTTGCAATAAAGCATCTTCCCCCTCCGAAACCTCATCCGACATGGAGAAGGGTAAGGGAGGATATTTTAAGATTTGTTTATGAGAGAGAAAAGATTAGAAAGCAAAAAGAGATAGAGGGAATGGTTAGAATAAAAGCTGAGAATTTTGATCCTTACCCGGGAGTGTTTTTAAAAGAGGATTTGGAAGAGAAAGTTGCAAAGGCAAGTGAATTACTTGCTCTTGAGTATTTGGCAGAAGAAAAGCCGGAAGATGCAAAGGAAGCTCTAAACAATATACGAATAATAGAAGAGAGTGCTGTCCCCACAAAAGATCCTTTTGATAATCTTTTAAAAATTCAAAAGGATTGGGAAAGATTAATGAAAATTATTGATGATAAAGGGGTAAAAAAGAGTTTGATTGAAGAATTTTTGAGAGAATAGTTTGTATCAATATCAGAAAACAAAAACTTATCTTGCGCAAGTTCCGGAGGATATTAAAGAGCTTGCTGAGGAAGAGCTAAAATCTCTCGGAGCAAAGGAGACAAAGCTTACGTACAGTGGAATATATTTTGAAGCTGATAAAGGAACACTTTATAGAATAAATTATAATGCGCGATTGATAATTAGGGTTCTTGCTCCTTTAATTAGTTTTGATTGTCATTCTGACAGATATCTTTATAAAACTGCATATAATATACAGTGGGAGGATTTTCTTAAAGAGAATGATTCTTTTTTTATAATGGCGAATGTTAGCAATAGTAAAATAAGGCACTCAAAATTTGCAGCCCAAAGATTAAAAGATGCAATAGCAGATTATTTTAATAAAAAATTTGGGAAAAGACCTTCTGTAAAAAAAGAAAATCCTGATCTTATTTTAAATCTTTTTATTAGAAATAATAGGGCTGTAATTAGTATTGACACCTCGAGAGGCTCTTTACATAAAAGAGGATATAGAGTAGAGAGTGTCGAAGCTCCTATGTCAGAGGTTCTTGCAGCTGTAATTATTAAGCTTTCAGGATGGAAAGGAGAAACTCCTCTTTATGACCCGTTCTGCGGTTCGGGAACCATTCTTTGCGAAGCTTATATGATGGTTACTGATACTCCGGCAGCATTTTTAAGAAAAAGATTCGGGTTTGAATTGTTACCTGATTATGATTTTGAACTTTGGCAAAAAATAAAATCTGATAGTAATGAAAGAATAAAGGAAATAAATAAGGGGCTTATATCAGGTAGCGATATTTCCGAAAGTGCCGTAAATATTGCAAAGAAAAATTGTTCTCTTATTGATAAAGGAGGTAAAATCACGATTTTGAAAAAGGATTTCAGAGATATTAAGTTTGAGGAAAAGAAAATTATTATGACAAATCCTCCTTATGGTATAAGACTTAAAACCGAAACTCTGATTGAAAATTTGTACAAAGAGATAGGGGATTTTTTTAAAAGAGAGCTTAAAGGTTCTGCCGCATTTGTATATTTTGGCAATAGAGAGCTTATAAAAAGGATTGGGTTAAGGCCTTTTTTTAAAAGAATACTGTACAATGGGGGGCTTGAAGGAAGGTTGGTAAAGTATGATATTTTTTAAAGAAAGTTTATAGAGATAGAAAGGGGTTATTTTAAAAAAATAAAGAAAAAAGCTTGACATTTGCTTTAAAAAGCTTTATATTTAGAAACTGGGAAAAATTGGGAAAATTTGGGAGAAAACGGGAGAGAAATGCTTTTAGGTAGTGCTTTAGTTAAGATTGATGGGACAGGAAGGATTAAGATTCCTGGCGACTTTTCAAAATACATAATCTCTGCATATGGAAATGAGCTCTATATAACATCTGAGAAGGGAGATAATGTTTTAATCTATCCTCTCCCGGTTTGGAAAGAATGGCTAAAAAAAATTCAAAGCTCTTCAAAAAATTATCCTATAACAAGAAAGTATTTAAATATCACAGGTTATTATGGAAAGATTTCTTTAATAGATAAGAAAGAAAGAGTTTTAATTCAACCTATTTTAAGGGAAAAGGCAAAACTTGAAGGGGAGCTTGTTTTAATAGGAAATCTTGATCACCTTGTTCTCTGGAATAAAGAGATTTTTGAGAAGAACAATATTGAAAAACCTCTAAGTGATGAGGAACTGACATTTCTTTCCAGAGGTGAGGGCTAATTGCATATTCCGGTTTTGGAGAATAAAGTGATGGAACTGTTGGCTGTGGAAAAAGGCAAATATTTTTTTGATGGGACTCTCGGATTAGGAGGGCATACTAAAGCAATTTTAGCAAGAAACAGAAAAGCTTTTGTTTATGCGGTGGATAGGGATGAGCTTTCCATTAAAAAAGCTCTTGTTAATTTGGATAAATTTAAGAACAGAGTAAAAATGATAAAGGCAAATTTTAAAGAAATCTTTAATCTTTCTCTCCCGTTAAAAAAAATAGATGGGTTTATATTTGACCTGGGGATTTCCTCTTTTCAGTCGGATAATCCTGATTTGGGCTTTTCTTATTCAAAGGATTCTCCTCTTGATATGAGAATGGACAAAGGCCAGCAGCTGACAGCGGAAATAGTAGTGAATGATTATTCTTTTTCAGAACTTGTAAGAGTTTTTAGAGATTATGGTGAATTTAGAAAGCCAGAGAAATTAGTAAAGGAGATTTTATTAGCAAGAAAAAGGGGAAGAATTAGAACAAGTAAGGAATTAAAGGAGGTGATAAGAGCAATTTACAAAAGAAGAAAAACAATGGATCCTCTTGCTCGTGTATTTCAGGCAATAAGAATTGAGGTTAACAGAGAGCTTGAAGGGCTTGGGGATTTTATTTACAAACTTGCATTTGAGATTAAAAAGAGAAGCAGGATTGCTGTTATCTCTTTTCATTCTCTTGAGGACAGAATAGTTAAGAGAAGTTTTAAGAAAGCTGCTGAAGATGGATTCTTTAAGATTCTTACGAAAAAACCGATTGTCCCAGCTGAAAATGAAATAAAACAAAATCCACGCTCAAGATCTGCAAAACTGAGAGTGGGTGAAAGATTATGAAAAAGGATAAAGTAGAAAAAAGTGAGAATTCTTTTTTTACTTATATATTGATTATAATTTTCTTTACCGTTTCTATTATGTTCTATCTCTGGCATCACATAGATGTTATAAGAGCAGGGTATAAAATTGAAGAAATAAAAAAGGAAAAGAAAGCTCTTCAGGAGGAAATTCGTCAGCTTAAAATTAGAAGAAGCGAGCTTATGAGATTGGATAGAGTTGATGAAATAGCTAAAACCAAACTTGGGCTTGTAAAAGTTAGAGAAAATGAAATTATTGTGGTAAAAAATGATAAAAACTAGTTCTCCGAAGGTTAATAAGAATAGATTAATTTTATTAAGTGTATTTATTTTTTTATGGTTTTTTATAGTTATAGGTAGACTTTTTTATGTGCAGGTTTTAAATGCTGAAAAATTCAAGAAGATAAAAACAAGACAGAATGAAAGAATTATTAAAATTTCTCCTGAGAGGGGATATATCTATGATAGATATGGAAGAGTTCTTGCTTTGACGGCAAAAAGTTATTCCATTTACCTGGAAAATAGGAATAAAAAAGAGTCAATAAAAGAGATAAAAAAGATTAATGGGAAAATTTATTTCCAGCCAGATACTTATAAAAAGATATTAAAAAGAATTAAAGAGGGGCATAGATTTATCTGGGTTTTAAGAAAAATAGATGAGGAGGAAAAGGAAAAGATATTTAGCTTGGAACTTAAAAATGTTCATGCAATAAAGGATAAAAAGAGGCATTATCCCAACATGAGAATCGGATGTCATGTTTTAGGGACAGTTAATGTGGATAATCAGGGACTTGAGGGTGTGGAAAGGACTTTTGATTCATATTTAAAGGGAAGACAGGGGGAAGCAATAATTAAACAGGATGCAAGAAGAAAGGTTTATGAAGCAAGAATAATAAAAAAACCTGAAAAAGGGGAATCAATAGTCCTTACAATTGATCTTGTGCTTCAATACATCGCACAGAGGGAGATAAAGAAGGCAGTGAAAGAAAATAAAGCTATAAATGGAACCATAATAATAATGAATCCAAGAACCGGAGAAATTCTTGCAATGGCCTCTTATCCTGATTATAATCCGAACAATCTTAAAACTTTGGTCAGAGATAGGAGAAAAAATCTTGCGATAGAATTGAACTATGAGCCTGGTTCTATTTTTAAGGTGATAACGGCCTCCTCAGTTCTTGAAGAAGCCCAAATTGATCTTTTAAAACCTATTTATTGTGAAGATGGAAGATTTAAATACAGAGGGGAGGTTTTTACTGATCACACAAAATACACATATCTTTCTCCCAGAGAAGTAATAGCACACTCCTCCAATATCGGAACCATTAAAATGGCTCTTCTTTTAAGGGCAAGAGATATTTACAGATATGAAAAAAGTTTTGGCATAGGGAGGAAAACCGGGGTTGAACTTCCGGGAGAATCTTCGGGAATATTAATTCCTCCTAAAAAGTGGAGTGGAGTTACTCAGGCTTCCATGGCGATAGGTTATGGCCTTCTTACTACGCCGCTTCAGATGTTAACTGCTCTCAATGTAATAGCAAATGACGGCTATCTTGTTTCCCCAACAATTGTTAAGAAGGGTCCGGAAATTAAGGAGAAAAAGGTTAGAAAAGTTATATCTTTAAAAACAGCAAGGATTATGAAAAAGTTTTTAAGAGCTGTTGTGGAATATGGAACAGGCAGGAATGCAGGTATAGATGGTTTTTATGTAGCAGGAAAAACAGGCACAGCTAGAAAAGCGATTAATGGACACTATTCAACAGAACATTATTTTAGCTCTTTTATGGGATTTGTTCCGGTAAAAAAACCACTTTTATCCATTATAGTTGTTGTAAATGATCCCCAAAATGGGAAATATTACGGAGGAGAAGTTGCAGCTCCTGTGTTTAAGATTGTTGCAGAGGAAAGTTTAAGACACTTGGGAATTTTTCCCTCTTATTTGGAGAAAAAGAAGATAATTTTCGCAAAAGTTGAAAGAGTGGGAGAAAAAAAGGATAATGAAACTATTAAAGTTAATTGAAGGTATTAATAATCTCAGAGTCATAAATCCTGAGAATCCTGAAATAATGGGTTTTACAGATGTTTCAACAGAAGTTAAAGAGGGTTTTCTCTTTGGAGCATTTAAAGGTTTGAAAACTGATGGGATTAAGTATATTGAGGATGCTTTAAAGAGAGAAGCTTCTGCGATTTTGACACATAAGGAAATAGAAGTCGAAAGAGTTCCTATTTTAATTAGTGATAGTGAAAGAGAAGTTTTTGGTAGATTGGTAAAAAAGTTTTATAAAAACATAGATGAGAAGATGAATATTATTGGTATTACGGGAACTAATGGCAAAACCTCTGTCTCTTATATTCTTGAAGCTGCTTTGCTTAAACTTTCCGTGAATGTTGGGGTTATTGGTACTGTTAATTATAGATGGAAAAATAGAAAGCTGAAAGCTAAGCTTACAACTCCCCAGGTTCATACGATTTTTGAGTTTATGCAAAAAATATATAAAGAGAGAGTGAAAAATCTTATTATTGAAGTTTCTTCCCATGCTATAGATACAAAAAGGGTGTGCTCAATTTGTTTTGATTATGCGGTTTTTACAAACCTGTCGGGCGATCATCTTGATTATCATAAAACAATGGAAAATTATTTTTCAGTTAAGAGTAAATTTATAAAAAGAGTGGCACGGGAAGGTAAAAGGGTTTTTATAAACGGGGATGATCCTTATGGTAGAAAGCTATTAGAGAAATTGGACTTATCAGCTATTTCTTTTGGCTTTTCTGAGCTAAATGAGATAAAAGTTATTGAGTATAAATTAGGGAAAAGCGGAACTTTTTTTGCTGTTGATTTTTCAGGAGAAAGACTCCAGATAAAGACAAATCTCATTGGGAAAACAAATATTTACAATATTCTTCCTGTTATAGGGATTTTGAAGGAGATGGGCTTTTCAAATTCTGAAGTTGAAGATTCTATCCGCTTATCTAAGATTAAAATCCCAGGAAGATTGGATTTGGTTGAAAATCCTTTTACTAATGTGTATATTGATTATTCTCACTCTGATGATTCTCTGAAAAAAGCAATCTTAACTTTGAAAGGGTTAGGTTTTAAAAAAGTAATATCAGTTTTTGGCGCAGGTGGTGATAGAGATAGGAGCAAAAGGCCGAGAATGGGAAAGGTTGCTACGGAGCTTTCAGATTTATCTATTATTACTTCAGATAATCCGAGAAGCGAAGATCCTGAGAAAATAATAGAAGATATTTTAAAAGGTGTTGTGGGTTCAAAGTATATTGTCATAGTTGATAGAGAAGAGGCTATAAAAAAAGCCATTGAAATAGCTGGTAAAAATGATGCTGTGTTAATAGCAGGAAAAGGTCATGAGGATTATCAGATATTAAGGGATGGAGTGATTCACTTTTCAGATTTTGAAGTTGCAAAAAAGGCTCTTGAGGAGGTTAAAGGGAAATGGTAAGAATAGAAGCTGATTTTCTTAAAGGTATTGAAGGGTTAAAGAAGATTGTCGGAAAAGTTGATAATGAATTTTCAGGTTTTGCCTATGATTCTCGATTGGTAAAAGGTGGGGAGCTCTTTTTTGCCTTCAAAACTGAAAAAAATGATGGGAATAATTTTGTAGCTTCTGCATTGAAAAGGGGAGCGAAAGGGTATATAGGTCAGATAGAAAATATTGATTTGAATGAAAACCAAACAGCTATAATTGTTAAAGATACTTTTGAATTTTTGTATAAAATTGCAAAGAAAATTTTGGATAAATCCTCGGCAAGGGTTATTGCATTAACCGGTAGTGCTGGGAAAACAACTACCAAGGAATTTTTGGCATCTCTTTTTAATCACTATTACAAAATATATAAAACTCCGAAAAATTTTAATAGTGATATTGGGGTTCCTCTTGGGGTTTTGGAAGCCTTTGAAAAAGATACAGAGGTAGCTATTTTTGAACTGGGGGCAAATAGATTTGGTGAGATCGAAAAAAATTCCCTATTGATAAGACCCGATGTGGCAGTTATTCTTAATGTACTAAGATCGCATCTTGAGAAGTTGGGAAGTGTGGAAGGTGTGGTTAAAGCTAAAAAAGAGATATTTTCAGGTTTGAAAGAAAATGGAAAAATTTTGCTTAATTATGATAATGAATATACGAGAAAGATAGGAAAAGATTTTAATAATCTTACATATTTTGGGTTCTCTGAAAAAGCGGACTTTAAATTCATTGTTTTAAAGAGAAATCTTTTGAATGGCTCTTTAATAAAGTTTGAATCAAACGGGGAATCTGAGGTCTTTAAAGTAAATTTATTTCTTAAAACACATATTGAAAATTTTGCTGCTGCTGTTTCTCTGGCAAAAGCAGCCGGGCTTGAACTTTCGAAAATAAAAGAAGTTTGCTCTTCATTAAAACCTTATACTCATAGAGGTAGAATAATAAGGAAAGATGAAGCTTTGATTCTTGATGATAGCTATAATTCAAATCCCGATGCATTAAAGTTAGTGATAAATGATTTTAGTACTTTGAAGGGTAAAAAGGTTGTTGTTATTGGAGAAATTTTAGAATTAGGGGAAAAGAGTCCGATGATACATAAAGAACTTGCGGAGTTTTTTAGAAGTATAAAAGGAGAAATAGACAAGATTTATTTTATAAAGGGCGATATGATTTATCCTTATGAAATCTTAAAAAATGATGATTTTTGGAAAGAGAAAGTGTTTTTCTATGATTCTTATAAAGAATTCAGAGAAAGGTTTTTTTCTATTTTAAAGGAAAGAGTTTCTGTTTTGATAAAAGGTTCTCATGGTACAAATCTTTATAAATTAGTGGAAGAGGTAGAGAATGAAGTTAAAGAATAAAGTGATTGGTATAATTGGTTATTCAAGAACCGGTAAGGCTGCTGCAGAGTTTGTGAAGGCTCGTGGAGGGAAGGTGAAAATTTCCGAACTTTCTAATTCTGAAGAATTGAAAAGAGAGCTTGTGGTAAAAGGCTTTGATTTTGAGCTTGGAAAAAATAGTTTTGAATTTTTGAAAGACTGTGATTATATTATAATTTCTCCTGGCGTACCTTCCGAAAGTCCTTTTGTGCTTGAACTTGAAAATAAAGGTAAAATAGTAATTTCTGAAATAGAATTTGCCTCAAAATTTATTAAAAGTAAAATTATAGGAATAACGGGTTCTAATGGAAAATCAACTGTGACATCAATGATTTATCATATTTTAAAAGTAGCAGGGGAAAAGGTTACTCTTGCGGGTAATATTGGAATTCCTTTAATTAAATATGTAGAGGAAAATTCAGATTATTTTGTTGTTGAACTTTCAAGCTTTCAGCTTGAAAAAATTGTGGATTTTAAGCCTTTTATTTCTGTTTTGCTAAACATTACTCCGGATCATCTTGATAGATATAAAAGATTTGAAGATTATGCTGAAGCGAAATTTAATCTATTTAAAAATCAAAAAAGTAGTGATTTTGCTATTTTAAATAAAGATGATGATTATATAGGGAAAAATAAAAACAGAATAAATGCGAGTAAAAGCTTTTTTTCAATTGATGATAGAAGAGCAGATGTTTATTGTGATAAAGATATAATTTTTTTCAAGGATGAGCTAATTCTTAAAAGCAATGAAATTCCGCTTTTAGGTGTTCACAATATTGAAAACACAATGGCTTCTGTGGCTGTTGCAAAGGTGATAGGTTTGGAAAGTAAGATTATAAAAGAAGCCATTAAATCCTTTAAAGGCCTGGAACACAGAACAGAACTTTGTGGTGAGATAGATGGCGTTAAGTTTATCAATGATTCAAAGGCAACCAATATTGATGCAACTTACAAAGCCTTGATGAGTTTTGATTCTCCATTAATTTTGATTTTGGGAGGAAAAGATAAAGGTGGTGATTTTACAAAGTTGAATGAATTAATAAAAAGTAAAGTCAAAAAACTGATTCTTATAGGTGCTGCTAAAGAAAAAATAAAGAAGCAGCTTTCAGAGGATATTGATTATATCGAGGTTGAAAGTATGGAAGAAGCTGTTTACAGAGGCTTTGATTTTGCTGAGAAAGGAGATATTGTAATTCTGTCTCCCGCCTGTGCAAGTTTTGATATGTATGAGAATTTTGAGGAGAGAGGGCAGGATTTTAAAGGGATTGTAAAAAGGTTAATGGAGGAGAAAAAAGATGGTTAAACCACAAGGAATAAATAAAAAGCTAATTATTCCTGTAATAGTA
>Ga0190359_1001019_pt1 | contig 18259 bp, 15 predicted proteins | sample 48721823_MG_FD_161269 | JGI IMG/M metagenome (GOLD analysis project Ga0190359, IMG submission 161269) | Hydrothermal vent microbial mat bacterial communities from Southern Trench, Guaymas Basin, Mexico - 4872-18-2-3_MG | ecosystem: Environmental > Aquatic > Marine > Hydrothermal vents >... | reverse complement strand
CAGCACAAGAGCATGAATAACAGGATGATCCAACAGGATCTTACTAATCTCAATGCCTTTGTTTCCTATCAGCCCAAAAGGATTTACCGCCACCTGAAAAGAGCGAAAACCCATGAGCGTATCCCCTGCAAAAGGTTCTTTCCCTATTACAGACAATTCTTTCAGGTTAACATTCAGCTTGGGAAAACTACGTATCAGGCTGATCTTAAGGTCATCAAAATCCACCCGGGCATTCACGCTGTTATTCAATTCGGTACGCGCCATATCCATCAGCCTGCCCTTAAAGGCAACCGGGACAATGATCATGGCCAGGATAAAAAGTCCAATGAGGATAAGAAGTAACTTTCCGAAAATCTTCAATGCTTTTTTCATAGGTTGACGATGTATTAGGGTGTATTAGATATTTTGAGTAATTTTTTTCAGAGTAAATATAAAAAAAATTAATCTGCCATGATTTAAACAGACCTTTTCAAAACAATTCAGTATAGTTTTCCGGTTTGCCAGCTATTTCACGAATCATCTTTATGATGAATCGTAAATTCCAGGCATAAATTGAACGGTATTGAAACTTTGGTATCCCGGAATCCGCAAAGGAAAAACAAAGATATTTTCCATTGCGGATCGCTTTCGCGTAGCTTCAGCGTAGGAAAGGTTTATCCCCGAACGCATCCGTTCAACGCTCTCGGGCTTCCTAATGCGTAATTCAGGTTTCTGAAACAATTTCCTTCATTTTCCAGTTATAGCAAACAAAAAAAATTCCTACCTTTGCCTCACGTTTTTGAAAACATGCGTATACGTAACCCGGACCTGTAGCTTAATTGGATAGAGCACCTGACTACGGATCAGGAGGTTGGGGGTTCGAGTCCCTCCAGGTTCACATTAAAAAAGGCCTTTCCACTCCGGGAAGGTCTTTTTATTTGACAACCTTTTGTCCCAAATAAGCAATAGAAAAATTCTATTGCTTATTTGACGAAGAAAATCATGGCATTCCATCAAAATGGAATGTAAGATTTTCTTGTCAGGATTAACCCAATGCAGCCTTCGGCTTATGCGCAATAGGAGCCATTTACAATAACTCTGTTGCGCAATTTAGGTTTATTTTTTTCAAACCTGAAGGGAAGACAGATTATCTTTGTACTTTAAAACAGAACCTGCGGGAATACCTAAGGCACGGTTGCAGGTTTTCATTGTTTGTTATTCCTCCATTACTACAATTATCCTTCCGTCACTTTATATCTCACAAATGCCTCCACCGCCTGATATTCAGCGAGCCCCAGCTTGTCCAGGAGAACGGCGGTCTGGTGATTACGTTCTTCGGCACGTTGCCAAAACTCCCGCTGGTCCGTCCCCGGGAAAAGGGCCTGGTCTTTCTGGGACTGGTGCTTGAAAATGGCTTTTCTTTTTTTCACAACCTCATCGGGGCTCAGGGGCACCAGCATGTCGGTCTCGTAAATGTTCCACTCCTGCCAGGCACCCCGGTACAGCCACACATAGCAATCCTGCATCCAGGATTGTCCTTTAACCCTGTCGAGCACCTGTAAGATTGCATCCAGACAGACACGGTGTGTACCGTGCGGGTCGGACAGGTCGCCGGCGGCAAAAATCTGGTGGGGTTTCACCTCTTCCAGCAGATCCTGCACAATCCGGAAGTCTGCTTCCGTTAGAGGACTCTTTTTCACCCGGCCTGTCTCATAAAAAGGCATATCCAGAAAATGAATATGATCTTCGGGGACTCCGACAAAACGACAGGCTGCCCGCGCCTCTTCTTTCCGTATCAGGGCTTTTACTTTCTGCACCTCGGGGATGTCCACCTGACCGGGATGTTTTTTGTCAAAGAAATCCAGTACTTTCTGATAAAACGACAGGGGATACCCTTCGCCGGGAAGAAAATCCCCGGCAAAGTCGGTCACAAAACGTACAAAGCGAATCACATCATCGTCAAAGACCGCGATATTGCCACTGGTCTGGTAAGCCACATGTACATCGTGGCCCTGATCTACAAGCCGTGTGAGCGTCCCTCCCATCGAAATCACATCATCGTCGGGGTGAGGACTGAATACCACTACTCTTTTCGGATAGGGAACAGCCCGTTCCGGACGGTTGCTGTCGTCGGCATCGGGCTTGCCTCCCGGCCAGCCTGTAATAGCATGCTGTATCTGATTAAACACTTTTATGTTGATATCATAGGCTCCGCCTCTTTTGGCAATCAGGTCTCCCATGTGATTTTCATTGTAGTCCCGGTTGGTCAGTTTGAGGATCGGTTTGTTCTGTTTTCCACACAGCCAAATCACTCCTTTTCTGACCAGTTCATCATCCCAGTCACAATCACCCACCATCCATGGGGTCTTGAAACGGGTCAGTTCAGCGGCGGAGGCTTCGTCCAGTATCACGGTAGCATCAGGATGTTCCTGCAGGAAAGAAGCCGGTATATTCTCCGTCACAGGCCCTTCTACCGTCTCCCGGATGATCCGGGCTTTTCCTTCACCCCAAGCAAGCAGGATCACCTCTCTGGCATCTAACAAAGTCCCCACCCCCATGGTGATCGCCTTGCGCGGCACATTATCTTCTCCGAAAAAGTCGCTCGCCGAATCGGCGATGGTTACATAATCGAGAGAGACCAGCCGGGTTCGTGAATGACGGTCAGAGCCCGGTTCATTAAAGCCAATATGTCCCGTACGACCAATCCCCAGCAACTGAATATCTATTCCACCAGCTTTTTTTATATCTTCCTCATATCGGCGACAGAACTCATGTATTTCCTCCAGCGGTAAAGTGGCATCGGGTATATGAATATTTTCCCGCAACAGATCCACCTCATCGAGCAGATGTTCCCGCATAAATCGCACATAGGACTGCAATTTTCCGGGATTCATCGGATAGTATTCATCCACGTTGAAAGTGATCACATTTCGAAAACTTAATCCTTCTTCCCGGTGCAGCCGCACCAACTCATCATACACCTCCACAGGGGTAGAGCCTGTCGGGAGTCCTAAGACACAAGGCTTCCCTGCCTTCGCTTTTGCCGTAATAGCTTCGGCAATATGTGCTGCCACTATCTTCGATCCGGCCCTGGAACTGGCAAATACCCGAACGGGTATTTTTTCATACTTTAGCATCTCCTCTGCCGGTACTTCGATCTCTTTTATCGCATCCAAACGAAAGGTAATCATGATTCTTGTCTTTTATGGTATTTTTCCATCCAGCATAGAAAGGGCAAAATGCCCTGCTCCGATAAAGCCTGCTTCATATTGCAACTGTGCCGGAAGTATTTTTAATCCTTCATGACAGGAAGGAATAGAATTTTCCATGGTCGATTTACGGATCAGATCAATATAGAGATCTCCTGCTTGAGACATCCCTCCACCTACCACGATCAGGGAAGGGGAAAAAATATTTACCAGATTCCCCAGACCGACCCCTACAAAACGTGCATTTTCTTCCACTACGTCCCTCGCCTCCCGTTCTCCGGCCTTAAAACGCTCAAAAACGGGAATAGGAGAAGTAACCAGCCGGCTTATATCCCCCTGTTTCTTAATCTTTTTATTATACTTATCCACCAACACTCTTGAGGAAGCATAAGACTCAAGCGACCCTCTTCCTCCCCACTTATTTCTGGGACCCTGGAAGTTAATCGTCATTTGTCCAAACTCACCACTGGTATTGTTGTTGCCACGGTATAATTTTTTATTGATAATAATAGCTCCCCCAATACCCGTCCTTAAAGTGATAAAGATTACATCATCTACATCTCGGGCTACCCCAAACATCCATTCGGCATATCCCTGCAAAGTAGCATCATTATCCACAAAAACCGGAAAACCGATCTTTTCCTGCACGATGCCTGCCAACGGTATATCTATCCAATCGCGAATATGCAGGGCCACCCCACGTACATATCCGGTATTCAAATCCACAAACCCCGGAGAACCGATGCCGATACATAAAGGATTGATCCCCTGTTCAGCCGTATAGGCCAGCACATCATCCAGCACATTAAACAGTTTTCGTAAAACGGCCGTTTTATTTCGCTGCCGCGAATATCGGATTCTGTTATGCCAGAGTACAAAACCATCCTGTCGCACAACCCCGTAGTTAATTCCGGTACGTCCTACGTCTATTCCAATGGCCGTAGCAAACTTATACATTCGAAAATGTTTGAGCGTTGTTTGCAAATATAATAGGAAAGAATGGAATTATGGAATTTAAAGAATGAAGTGAACGATCTCACGAAGTGAAGTAAATAATTATTGAATAATGGAAAATGAGTACTATAGAAACTTGTGAGAACTCTTATAACTTAGCAGCAAGGCAAACTAACCGTGTTGCACAATATCCCGGAGTAGTACCGAGAAGTTATCTTGTAATCTCGCAGAGCAAGCACAGCCTTAGATACCAAAATAATACTGAAAAACCCTTGCTCCCGACATACAGGCAGTAAAATATTAAAAATATATCATCGCTTTCATCACTCCGTCACGGTATCCGGCCACCAATTCAAAAGCTTCACGGGTTTCTTCAAAAGAATAATGATGAGTTATCAAACGATTTATGTTCACCCTGTCCGATTCGATCAGATCAAGGGCTTCCTGCACGCTGTTCAGCTGACGCCGCACATTCTGTACCGTTATCTCCTTATGGCGGAAATCATCCACCGGGAAACGCCACTCATCAAACTCCGGGATGCCAATAATCATGATCTTGCCTCCGGGTTTCAGCAATTGCACAGCCTCGTCCATAGCTTCCTGTTGTCCACAACATTCAAACACCATGTCTGTTCCCAAAGGCTCCTGTTTCAATATCCCTTTCACCACATCTTTCCTGTCCGGGTTTCCGGTCCAGATCGCACCGGATTTTTTTGCCAGCACCAAACGCTCGTCAATCTTATCGGTCATATATACAGCCTCTGCACCATAAGCCAGTGCTGACAGGAGGACGCTCATCCCTATGGGCCCGGATCCAAGTATGGTGATTCTTTTCCCTTTCACCCCTCTGGAAAGCCTGACGGCATAAACCCCAATGGACAAAGGCTCACTAAAAGCTCCTTCTTCAAACGAGCTGCTTGGTTTCAGCGGGAACAATGAGCTCTCCGGCATGACAACATACTCGGACAGACAACCTTCCGCTTGTCCCGGTGTGCCCAGAAACTTCAGGTTACGGCAGGTGTGGGGTCTTCCCGAACAACACTGGTCGCAGACACCACAGGGCATGGCCGGATCGATAGCCACTTTATCGCCCGGTTTGACGCGCATCACCTCCGATCCTACCGCCTCCACCAAACCAGCCCCCTCATGACCTACTGTAAAAGGATAGTTTACCACCTGACTGCCAATGCGTCCCGTCAGATAATAATGAATGTCGGAACCGCAAACACCCACTGCCTTCATACGGATCAACACATCATGCGGAGATTGTATTTCCGGTTCCGGAACTTCTTTCATTTCCATCTGCCGGAGGCCTGTCAGCAGAAAAGCTTTCATATTCTTTTATATTAAGTTTCAAAAATAATAAAAGCTATACAAAGAATTTTATTATTTTAGACCAGTAAAACAATTCTTATGGAAGACATCATCAGAAATATCCTGAAACAGGAGGCGGAAGCTATACGAAACATTCCTGTTAATCACCAGTTTACCAAAGCGGTAGAGCTCATCCACGAAAGAGTTCATCAACTGGGAGGAAAGGTAATTGCCAGCGGGATGGGCAAAGCAGGGCAAATCGGCATCAACATTGCCACTACACTTTCGTCTACAGGAACCCCTGCTGTCTTTCTGCATCCCAGCGAAGCACAACACGGGGATTTGGGGGTAATCCAGCCTCATGATGTTTTACTGCTGATCTCCAACTCAGGGAAAACAAGGGAGATCCTGGAACTGATCGACCTGGTAGAAAAACTTTATCAAGGACTTCCCCTCATCGTTATCACCGGTAACCCAGACAGTTTACTGGCAAAAAGAGCCACCATAATTATTTATACCGGTCATCCTGATGAAGTATGCCCGCTGGGTCTCACTCCTACCACTTCAACTACGGTAATGACAGTTATTGGAGATACCCTGGTCGTGTTGCTGATGAAAAAAATAAATTTTACTGCCCAGGATTATGCAAAACGGCATCATGGAGGATATCTGGGAGAAAAATCAAGGCAAAAGGTAAATGGAACGATAAATAAGGAACAATGAATATAAAAAAAGTAAAATGTAAAATTAGACGTGAATAACATAATCTGTCCTTCTTTATCTTATTATAAAAAATGTGTGTAATTTCAAAATATAAAACCATGAGCAAAAAACTCTTTTCGATCCTGATCTTTCCCGCGCTGATTTTTTTTTTTCAGAGCTGTAATTGTAGGAATCAAAACACGCTGCCCCCCGAGCTAGAGAACCCACATGTCTTTAAGGAGAACACAACACCTCCGCATGCAACATTCTTTCCCTATGACAAGGTGGAACAGGTCATTGCCAACAATCCTTCGGCTTCTCCCTGGTATATCCTGCTGAACGGCACCTGGAAATTTCACTGGACCGATAGTCCGAAAGACCGGCCTATGAACTTCTACAAGCCTGAAGTAGATGTAAGTAACTGGGATGAAATACCCGTGCCCTCCAACTGGGAGCTGCAAGGGTATGGAGTTCCCATATATGTTAATATCCCATATGAGTGGACCACAAATCCTAACCCTCCTCACGTACCCCATGATCATAATCCTGTAGGATCATACCGGCGTGATTTCCAGATCCCGCAAAATTGGGATGGCCGGGAGATATTCATCCATTTCGGGGCGGTCAAATCAGCCATGTTTATCTGGGTCAACGGTCATCGTGTAGGCTACAGCCAGGGCAGCAAAACACCCGCCGAATGGGATATTACCAAATATGTAAAGCCGGGCAACAACACGCTGGCGGTACAGGTGTTCCGCTGGAGTGACGGTTCTTTTCTCGAGTGCCAGGATTTCTGGCGCATCAGCGGGATTGAGCGGGATGTCTATCTGTTTGCCACGCCTAAAACCTCCATACGTGATTTCTTTGCCAACGCAACCCTTATCCACAATTACAAAGACGGACTACTTACCGTCAGCACAGAGCTGAGAAATTATGCTGTCCGTACCCGCAACAATGTCAAAGAGCTTACGCTCTCTCTTATTGATAAAAACGGGAAGTACATAGCGGTTCTGCAAAAACCCGTTGACCTGAAAGGCAAAGGCAAACAATTTATCACTTTTGAAAAAGAGATCCCTGCTCCGGCCACCTGGTCGGCCGAAACTCCGAACCTGTACCATCTGGTATTGACACTGAAAGATGATCAGGGAAATATCACCGAGACCACGGGATGTGATATCGGCTTCAGGACTTCCGAGATCAGGAACGGACAATTCCTGGTTAACGGAAAACCTGTCTTAATCAAGGGAGTAGACCGGCATGAGCATGACCAGTACAAAGGGCATGTGATCAGTGAAGAACTGATGCTGAAGGATATCCGGCTGATGAAGGAAAACAATATCAATGCAGTCCGTACCAGCCATTATCCCAACGATCCGAAATGGTATCAGCTGTGCGACCGTTACGGCATCTACCTCGTGGATGAAGCCAATATCGAATCGCATGGCATGGGATACCGTCCCGACCGTACACTGGGCAACCGGCCCGAATGGATAGACGCTCACCTGGATCGTACCAGACGCATGGTGGAACGGGATAAAAATCATCCTTCGGTGGTAATCTGGTCACTGGGCAATGAAGCCGGTAACGGAGTGTGTTTCTATGCCACCTACGACTGGATCAAACAAAGGGACCATACCCGCCCGGTACAATATGAACGGGCACAGTTAGATTACAATACCGATATTTTTTGTCCGATGTATGCACGTATCGGATCTATCAGCAAATATGCCGAAACTCATCACGACCGGCCGCTGATCATGTGTGAGTATGCTCATGCCATGGGCAACAGTACCGGCAATTTTAAGGATTACTGGGAGGTAATACGGCACTATGACAATCTGCAAGGTGGTTTTATCTGGGACTGGGTAGACCAGGGATTCGTAAAGAAAACCCAAGACGGGAAGGAGTTCTGGGCCTATGGTGGAGACTACGGCCCCAAAGATGTACCCAGCGACCATAATTTCTGCATCAACGGACTGGTCAACCCGGATCGTTCCCCCCACCCGGGTCTCACTGAGGTAAAAAAAGTGTATCAGAATGTTCTGATCACTTCTTCTGCCCCGGAAAAAGGAAAAATCTCTCTTACCAATGAAAATTTCTTTCGCAATGCTTCTTATCTGAAAATGAACTGGGAGATCACGGAAGATGGAAAAGTTATCGCACAGGGAAACAGGACTGACCTGAACATCGCACCCGGAGCCACCCGCGACTACACCCTGACTTTGCCTTCGGTCATGCCGAAACCCGGGCGTGAATATTTCCTGAATGTTTTTCTTCTGACAAAAAACAAGGAACCCCTTATCCCGGCCGGTTTTGTGCTGGCAAAAGAACAATTCGGGCTGAACCTGAAAGCACCGGCACCACAAGCCGTTCTTTCCGACATGACTCCGGTAAAAACGGAGGAAACAGATCAGTCCTATGTGATTTCGGGAAATGGCTTCAAAGCGGTCATAAATAAACAAACCGGCATTCTGGATCAGCTTGCCTACGACGGACAAAACATGCTGAAGAGAGGCCCCGTGCCTGCATTCTGGCGTGCTCCCACGGACAATGACTTCGGAGCCAATCTGAACATAAAACTGGGGGTGTGGCGCCATGCCGGAAATCACAGGAAACTGAAAAGCCTTACTGTAAATAAAGACAACAACCGGAAAGTGACGGTACATACTGTCTTTGACTTGCCTGATGTTTATTCCACTTATGAAATGAATTATGCTGTTTATGGTGACGGGACGATCCGCGTCACCAATCATTTCATGCCGGGAGACTCGATCCTTCCCGAGCTACCCCGCTATGGGATGGATCTGCAAATGCCTGAAGATTATGCCCAGGTTACCTGGTATGGCCGCGGTCCGCAGGAAAACTACTGTGACCGGAAATCCGGAGCTTTTGTAGGACGCTATCAAAGCAGTGTGGATGATCTCTTCTTCTCCTACATAAGTCCCCAGGAAACAGGCACACGCACAGATACGCGCTGGGTAGCCATCCGTAACCACGACGGAAACGGGCTTTTGTTTGTGGGATTGCCACTGGTAAGCTGGTCAGCTCTTTACTATACCGAAGAAGATCTTACCCAGCCTTTCCGGGGCAGTATGCATCCTTATCAACTGAACAAGGAAGACTTTGTCAATATCCACATGGACATGAAACATATGGGCGTAGGAGGTGACAACTCGTGGGGTGCCCGGCCTCATCCGCAATATATGATCCCGGCCAAGGAATATTCACACAGTTATCTTATCAAACCATTAAAGAAAAATGAAGATCCGGGAAAAGTAAGCCATCTGATATACCGATAGACAAATTATTTTCGCATAATAAAGAACACCGGACAACATCCGGCGTTCTTTATTGTTGAAACAAAGGTGTACTCAGGTATTTCTCACCCCGGTCCGGAAAAATAACCACAATTTTTCCTTCGTGCAATTCTTTAGCTATCTTCCTTGCACCAAATAACGCTGCCCCGGAACTCATTCCTGCAACAATTCCTTCCTGCAACGCCAGATCCCGGGTAGCCTGATAAGCCTCTTCCGTAGTTACCTCAATGATTTTATCGGGTACCGATGGATCATATATCCCGGGAACAATGGCTTCCAGGAGATTCTTCAACCCCTGTATTCTGTGATCTTTCTCGGGTTCCACACCAACAATGCAAATATCCGGATTATATTCTTTCAGTCGTTTCCCAACTCCCATCAAAGTTCCGGTAGTGCCTATAGCTGCTACAAAACATGTAATATCCGGTACCTGGCGGATAATTTCAGGGGCTGTTGTCCGATAATGCGCTTCAATGTTGGCCGGATTATCAAACTGAAAAGGCATCCAATAGCGGCCAGGGTCTTCAGAAAATATTCTCCTGGCTTTATCTATGGCACCATCGGTACCCAGCGCCGGATCTGTTTCAACAATTTTTGCTCCCATGGCACGCAAAATCGTCTTACGTTCACTACTCATGGCCGCCGACATTGTCAACATTACCGGATACCCTTTTGCTATACCCACCATTGCCAACCCAATACCGGTATTTCCCGAAGTAGGCTCAAGAATCACCTTATCTCCGTCCAGCAAGCCTTTCTTTTCGGCAGCTTCAATCATAGCCACGGCCACCCGGTCTTTGACCGAACCCCCGGGATTCTGTCCTTCCAGCTTTGCATATATAACTATTTTTCCGGAAATACAGGAGCGCAGTCTGACCACGGGGGTATTCCCAATCGAATCAATAATACTATTGTATACCATTTCAATACAGTTTAAAATTAAAAACTCCCGGCTTAGGACCGGGAGTCTCAATACGAAAATATCTTTCTAAACTAAATATTACTTACATAACATCGTATTCTTCCCGGTAAAAATCCATTCGGGAACAACAACAAATGCCATATGCATAATATTTATTCATCTTCAGCGATTACGGACTGCTAATATAGAAAAAAGTTTACTTCCAAACAATCATATTGAAATCTTTTAAACGAAATTTCTTTATTACACCTCACCCGAAACTTTCTCTGAAAGTTAATACCTTTCCTCAAGGAGAGGCATAAGCAGCTCCCCGGAACTCCGAAGAATTCTTTTGAATGAACTATCCCGGGGAATCCCTGATGTATCACAAGGTATTATTTGTTTCCGACCAAAAGGGTCGTGGAAATGAATCTTCCCGCTGCAAGCAGAGGTGATATCATTATGGAGTTGTTAATATTTTCGCCCCTGGCAGCAGGAATTCCCCCCTTCCTTGTCCTTCTCCTGACGGATTGTCCGCCTTTTGGCGGATTAAAGTTGATTAATGCATGGAAATCAGAAAATACTCAAAAATTACCGATCTGTTTTTTGTCGGGATAAGGCTAAAACGACACTCCCTTATAGACACGGGACTTATCCAGCGGTACAAGGTATCCGGAATAATTCAGTTGTGCCGAAGAAGTTCCTTTGATGGTAGCATCCACTCTGAGTGTAGCCCCTATGGCCGACAAATGTACAAAAAGAGTCCCTCCGGAAGAAACGATTCGAAAATCCACGAAATACATTCCTTTTTTATTCGTTTTAAATTTATATTCCCGGAGATTCCCTTCTTCAAAACTACCCCCCACTCCGTTATAACCAACATGGCTCCCGTCGGCAAACTGAAAAGCAACCTTATCCCCGTTTACCACAATAAAATTAAAGGTGCGGGTAACCGATATCCGCTGTCCCTGCTTGCCGGATACAAAATCGGCTTCAAGCACAAACTTCCGGCTTTCAATCATTTTTTTTGTAAGCTCTTTGTTCATAGCTTCTTCTCGGGCCCTGGCCTCTTTCTTGGCTTGTTTTTCACGTGCCCTGAGTTCTTTCTTGCTTTGTCCGTATCCTGCCGAGGCAATCATCAGCACCGACATCATCACAATAACGATCTTTTTCATTTTCATTTATTTATAAAGGTTTATTTTTTAAACAATCTGTTCCTAATCTTTTTCAAAAAGTGTATGTAATGCCCAGTGTAGTCTGGAACATGTTAACAGGTATTTCTACGCTTTTTTCCTGATAGGGTTTTTCGGTAATCCCTTCTTCATAAACATAATTTACCCCAAAGCTCGTTTTTGTTCCTACATAATCCACTCCAAGCCTTAAGCCATAATTTCCGGAAGAGTTGTAAGCAATACCGGCACCTACCAAATAGGCCAGTTTCACACTCTGTCCCGAAGACATTGAATGCAGTTTATTCTCTCCCGATTCGATATCCATTTTCCAGGTGGGCGGCATCACAAAGCTCATCCCTCCCATTGCCCGCATCTCAAGGTAGATAACCGATACAGGAAGGGAAAGCACGGGCCCCACCAATGCATTCACATTACTCCAAGGAGTAGTGACAAACTGAACAAGAGCATCCGGAGAAATCTCTACATCCGGAAAAAGTTCTTTCAGATGGGCAGTGATATCATCCTGTAGTGTCACATCATCCAGAAAGTTCATCCCATAGGTGAGGCCTCCTGTAAAACCGATCCTTCCCAGAAAATAAGTCCCTTCAAAAGACATCATAAATCCGGGGCCTGCATATCCGTTGGTTTCCAAACCATTATCACTAAACTTTCCTACCGGAACACCTATACCGAATTTCATATCCAGATAATCATCTTGAGCAAAGCCCGTCACAGACATCAACAAACCGGCAAAAAACAGCCCTATAAATATCTTCATATGCTGCTTTTTTAAATACTCTTTTTGTACGGTAAAAATATAAAATTATCACAAAACAAAGAAATGACTTATCTACTGATTTTCAATCCGATAACAATCAGGTCAATAATAAATTTCAGAAAAATCGTATCAAAACGGAAAATCTTCGGTTTTTTCCAGGGGATTTTCAAGTTTTTCTTCTTTGGGTTTTTCGGCCAGATTATGAATCTCATTGCCATCCACATAAATGGCTTTGAAAGGGGTTGTGGGACACACATGTTCACAGGCTCCGCACCCGATACAGATATCATCGTTCGTTTCCGGGATAACCAGATCCTCTTTATAGGGAACCATATGAACCGCTTTGGTCGGACAATGTTCCGCACAGGCACCACAGTTGGTTTCATCCGTATAAACCACACAATTTTCTTTTACAAAATGAGCCAGCCCCGTTTGTACCGTCTGTTTGGCCTCTTTTTTCAGAGGGAGGATCGCTCCTGTAGGACAAACCTCCGTACAACGTACACAGTCATAATTGCAATAGCCACTATGATAATCCATTGTGGGTTGCATGATCCCCGCCAGACCATATTGCATGAATGCAGGTTGCAACACATCGGTAGGACAGGCATCTATGCATAATGAACAGGCGGTGCAATAGTCGGTAAAATGACGGATGCTCAAGGATCCGGGGGGAGTTACCGGAAAATTTTTCTTCTCGGGAATGGTTGTAGGTTTGGCATTTTTAACGTACTCCTTAGCTTTTGAAATGCCTGTTATTCCGGCAAGAAAAGCCAGAGACCCGAGAATAAACACTCTTTTTCCGGGATCATGATCCCCATTGAACATCTTCCTGTTACTTTCCCGGACTTTAACGGGTTTAATGACAGAGTCGGTTTTCAGGGCTTTACGGGTTGTATAACTCATAGCTCCCAGTTTGCAGGAAGTCAGACAATCAAAGCATGTAACACACCGTGTTTCATCTACGGTCATGTTCACCACGTCAAGGCAGGAAGACTTGCAGGAAAATTCACAAAGATGACATCCCGTACAGGCCTGCGTATCGAATCTGAATTTAAATAAGGAAAACTTTGACAACAAACCCAGGAAAGCTCCTACGGGACATACCGTATTACAATATAAACGCCCCCGTGTAACGGACAGCCACAGCACAAGGCCCAAAATAATGACCGGAACAATATACACGGCAGCCTTTATCGGTTTAAGATCCACCGGATACAGGTAATACACATTTATCCTGGCCAGTAAAGGAGAGAACAGATTGTTAACCCAAACCAGCAAAGGTTTGACAAAGTAAGTCATGATACGCCCGAAATTGCTGTATGGATCCAGCAGCAGGAGCAGGTAAGTTGAACCGAAAACAAGCGCAACGGCAGTTATTCCCAGAATCGTATAACGCAAAATATTCTTTGCTTTCTGGTAATGATACCTGCCTTTCCGTCTCGACTTGAATTTTCTGGAAATATAAGCCACTACATCCTGCAAAACACCGAGCGGACAGATGGTAGAACAGTAGATCCTGCCAAACAATAAAGTCAGGACTATCACTACGATAAATCCAAAAACCGTAATCTTCAGTACAGTAAAAAACTTAAGAAAGGAAGGCACAAATTGCAAGGATAAAACCGTACTGAACAAGCTTTCCGGAATCATTTTCCGGTAATCCAGAAAAAGCAGGGATGTAAGAATCAGAAAGAACAGCGAAACCACCACTCTTAGTTTTTTCAACCAGTGTACATTCATTTTCTGATTCAGATTTTTATCCTGCTAATATTCAATTTAGATAAATCTATGTTTCCGGCGTGCATCTCATGGGCAAGGCGAATGTATCTTATGGAGGCAGGATCTACCCCGAATATTTTTGCCGCAGCAGCATCGGCAGCTACCATATCGGTAGTCACAATCTGGGCTTTCATTTTGACCACATCGCTTTTGGATACTCCTCTCGGTCCGTTTTTCATCATAACATTATAAGCATCCACCACCACCAGATCGGGTTTCCGGCTGTATGTAGCATAATCGGCAATACACTGGTTCAGGTCATTGCGGTGCCAGTATCTGCGATCCCAGATCACCCCCATCAGGTTTTTCATGCTGATGGTTAGTTTGGCAGCATCATGACTTTTTAAAATGGGAACATTGATAAATACATCGGAATCCAAGACCAGCTCGTGTACTTTCACTTTTTTCAACCTTTTTCCCCGGGCTAACTCAATTTCCTGATAATAACCCTCCGTATTTCCCGGAACCATCTTTCCTCTTGCAGACTTCACATATTTTTCAATGCCACTGTCCTTGTAACACTTTGTCCATGTATCGCATGTATTATCAAAGACTAACACTTCTTTGGCTCCGGCCTGATAGCAATGTTGCACGATCCGTTTGATCAGTAACGGGTTGGTGGTGGCTGCCCGTTCAGGTGGAACATCCCACCCGATATTGGGTTTCACCACCACTTTCTGACCTTTTTTCACAAAATGCTCCATGCCACCCATAGCGGCAATGGCCCTGTCGAACATCACATCCGGTTCACCACCGCGGACTGCAGCCATATCCGGTAAAGCAAAAGCCGACGGTCCTGCCGTCAATGTCTTATAGCTACCCAGACTCATGACAGCACCCAAACCCAACCCTACACCTGCCGATTTAAGAAAAAAATCTCTCCGCTTCATCGTGTCTTCTTTTTGTTCATATCATTTCAACATATAAAGATAAGTAAATTATTTATCCGTTCGGATATTTACATTATTTTTATGATCCTGTTTAAAGGATACAACCATGCGTACGCACAAAAAAAAAATATTATACTATCAATGTTTCTCTGGCATCAGTGGGGATATGAATCTGGGAGCCATGGTAGATCTGGGGGTTCCGGAAGAATATCTTATCGGGGAACTGGAAAAGCTCGAATTGTCCAACGTTAAGGTATCTTTTGAAAAAGATTCCCGCAATGCCATTTACGGCACCAATGCCATGGTTACCGTAACACATCCTACACAAGTCTCAAGGAATCTGAAAGAGATCCGGGAGATCATCGATGATACCTCCCTGAATCAGGCTGTAAAGGATACAGCCAAAGCTATTTTCCAGGTGCTTGCCGAAGCAGAGGCAAAGATACACCGTTCTTCTCCTGAAAAGATCCATTTTCATGAAGTGGGAGGCGAAGATGCAATCATTGATATTGTCGGTGCTGCCATTGCCTTTCATTATCTCCAGGTAGATGAAGTCTGGGCATCCACCATAGAGCTGGGACAGGGGTTTGTCAAAAGCGCCCATGGCACCCTTCCCGTACCTGCTCCTGCAACCGTAGAAATACTGAAAAACAAACCTGTACATTTCGGAGGTGCTGATTTTGAAACCACCACCCCGACAGGGGCAGCCATCCTGGCAACCCTGGTAACACGGTTTACCGATGACCCCGGCATGTCTATTCTGCAGATGGGATATGGCATAGGAAAGCACCAGAGAACCTCACGTCCCAACCTCCTGCGTACATTTTTGGCTGAAAGCATAGAAAACACAAATCTGGGCGAGGAGATAGCCGAAGAAATTGAATGCACCTTAGACGATATGAACCCGGAATGGTACGACTGGATCATAACCAGACTTTTCGAGGCCGGAGCCCAGGATGTTACGTTAACTCCGGTATTTATGAAAAAAAACCGGCCCGGAATGAAAATATGCGTACTTGCTCCTGTTGAAAAAAGTAACAGAATCGGCCTGATCCTGCTAAAAGAAACAACGACCATAGGTTTTCGGCGTCGCCGGGTCCGGAAAAATTTCCTGGTCAGGAAGATTTCCTCCCTGGATACCCGGTATGGAAAGGTCAGAATCAAAGAAGCTTACCTGGGAGACACCCTGATCAACCGGAAACCCGAATATGACGACTGCAGAAAAATAGCCATGGATCAGAACCTTCCGCTAAAACAACTCTATAATGAAATCAATATCTTATTGAATGACGCAGATAGAAAAAATAAAACATAAAGGTTTTCAAAAGCTGGTAGCATTTTTGCCGGATCATGCACCTGCCGCACTGGCCTTTTCAGGAGGTACAGACAGTGCTTTTCTGGCTTTTGTGGCATCCAGGGTGATCCTGCACTTTTCAACCTATACCTTTGACACGCCTTATATGAACCGGACAGAAATCAGGGAGGCCAGGGAATTCTGCGAAAAATATGAAATCTCCCACACTGTAATTTCTCTGCCTATACCGGCAGGTGTCCTGAACAATCCCCGGAATCGTTGTTATCTCTGCAAACTCACACTTTTCACAACTTTTAAGAAAACCGCAGCACATGACAGGATGCAATATTTCTTTGACGGTACCAACATGGATGATACACAGGAATACCGCCCGGGAAGAAAGGCCTTGAAAGAACTCGGGATTATCAGTCCCTTGTTGGAAAGCGGACTGACAAAGGAAGATATCCGCAACCTCTCAAAAGAACTGGGCCTTCCGACCTGGGACAAACCTTCCAATGCCTGCCTGCTGACCCGTTTGCCATACAATCACACAATCACCAAAGAGATTCTGGAGCGTATCGAAAAGGCCGAATCTTATCTTCACAGGCTGGGATTTGGAAACCTGCGGGTCAGGACTCACCATAATCTGGCACGCATTGAAATTCCTGAAAAAGACTTTCCGATGATCATCAGGAATGAGATAAAAGACAAGATCCTTCAGAAATTCAGAAAGCTTGGTTTTGATTTTGTCACGTTCGATCTTCAGGGATTCAGGAGCAGTAGTTATGATAACCTTTGATAAAAATACCTATGGACAACAAAGATCTTGAAAAATTACTGAAAGACGTAAAAAGCGGGACCCGCAGTGTAGAAGAGGCCTTGCATGAACTACAGTCTTTTTCCATAAAAGACCTTGGGTTCGCCAAGCTGGATTATCACCGGGAGCTGAGGCGCGGGTACCCGGAGATCGTCTATGCCGCAGGGAAATCCGTTGTGCAGCTTGAAGGCATCGTAAGAGACATGCTTGAACATGACAATAATATCATCATCACGAAAGCTTCCAAGAAAAAATACGATGTGGTAAAAAAGCTGGCACCGAAAGCAAAGTATTACAAAGAAGCAAAGATCATAAGCATCCGGAAAAAAGAACCGGTGTTGCCGAAAACTTATATTTCAGTCATCACCGCCGGGACTTCCGACATACCTGTGGCGGAAGAAGCAGCAGTCACGGCAGAATTATTGGGAAATACCGTCCGTCGCATCTTTGATGTGGGTGTGGCAGGCATTCACCGGCTCACCGTCCATCTTGACGAGATCCGTAAATCCCGGGTTGTCATTGTCATTGCCGGGATGGAAGGGGCCCTGGCCAGTATTGTGGCAGGCCTGGTGAACATCCCGGTAATAGCTGTACCTACCAGCGTAGGCTATGGTGCCAACCTGCAAGGCATATCCGCCCTGCTGGCCATGCTCACCAGTTGCAGCGGCGGGGTGGCTGTGGTAAATATTGACAACGGATTTGGTGCAGGATACTATGCCGGTATGATCAACCGGTTATGACCTTTTCCCTGTAACCCCCCATTTATGAATCAAAAAAACGTGTTTTCAGTATCTATGGAAAAAGAACCGATTATTCTTTTATCAACAGCCTATCTGCCTCCTATTCAGTACGTATCAAAATTTTTGTTGGGGAAAGTCCTTATTGAAAATGACGAAAACTATATAAAGCAAACCTGGCGCAACCGTTGTGTTATCACGGGACCCAATGGAATACAGACACTTGTAGTCCCTGTTAAGAGAGGCAGTTTTCATAAAATCCACATAAAGGATGTCGAAGTGGATTACGATCTTCCCTGGGTCAGGAATCACCTCAGAACATTCAATACCGCTTATAAACACTCTCCCTTCTACGAATATTATATTGAGCATCTGGAACAGGTTTACAGAAAAAAGATCCGTTTTCTGCTGGA
>Ga0190359_1001018_pt1 | contig 18264 bp, 7 predicted proteins | sample 48721823_MG_FD_161269 | JGI IMG/M metagenome (GOLD analysis project Ga0190359, IMG submission 161269) | Hydrothermal vent microbial mat bacterial communities from Southern Trench, Guaymas Basin, Mexico - 4872-18-2-3_MG | ecosystem: Environmental > Aquatic > Marine > Hydrothermal vents > Microbial... | reverse complement strand
CTCAGAACGATTTCACCCTACAGGCTCCATCCGGACGATACCGGGACAAGGTTGATGCTCCATCTTCGGGAGCAGGACGATACCGGAAACGTGAACAGGCTCCGCGAGACGGGGGTGGAGGAGATGGAAGTGCTGAGGATAGGGGAGATTAGAAGATGCGGCATCTTCTCCGTCTCCGTTGCCGGGGGGACGGTGCACCTGAGCTTCATGGATCCCGTAGGGGGAGACTGATTCTATCAGCGTGAAAAAAAGACGAATATATTTAATTCGTATGTGCCCTTATCTCGCCTGTTACTAGTACATGGACCGTGCGCAGAGTCCAAAACTGGGGGAATTGTCAGTGATACTTCCAAAGGGGACCATCGATTTCTCCCGCCTTGGCGGGGACGGAGTGATGGACGAGATCATGGAACTGATCCGGACGGAGAAGAAAACGGGATACATCCTTGTTATCGGGAATCTGGTGGACATGGAGGGGAACAAGCAGGACGTCACCGCACAGCTTGTCTTCCAGGACGGAAATGCAAAACTGTGCGAGGCAGTTGTGAACGACACATCTCACAAGGGTCCGGACGGCATCTATTACCTGCTCATGTCCATGATGAAGCCTGAGAACACGATAGAAATGCACAGCAAGATAGACGTCGGCCCCCCTCTGGCATTCTTCAAGGAATGCAGGCTGTCCGAGGAGGATGTCGACATCGAGGGCTTCAAGAAAAGGGTGGCGGAAGAGGAAGAGGAGAGAAAGAGAAAGGAAGAGGAACAGAGAAAAAGAAAGGAGCATCAGGCCAGGATCAAGGAGGAGGTGGAAGGGTGGATCGCCTCTGGCTTCACCATACCGGGATTCCCCGATATACTCGGAGAGGAGCATGAGGCGATAGTGGAATGGTATAACGGACTCTCCTCGAACATATCGAAAATAAGGGAGATACTGGAATGGGTGCAGAAGGTTGATGATGTCGAGGTGAAGGAGGAGAAGGAGAAGCTGATAACAAGCTGCAGCGAGCCGTTCGCCATGGAGGTAATCGAGAAGTTGAGAGAGGATCTGGAAACCAAACTGGCGGACATCCGGGACAGAAGGAGCGAGATGGAGAGATGGGTGAAGCTCTGGAAGGAGGAAGGTTACAACACGGAGAGGATCGAGGAAGCCCTCAAGGCGGACCTCACAACGGCATGGAGCAGTTTGACTGGCTTCATGGATGACATCCAGAAGCTGAAGGACTTCAAGGAGGAACTCGACATTCTCAGGTCCAAAGACGAGAAGGAACTGTTCGGACCGGAGATCAGGGAGATAGATTTCCTTCTCAATGATCCGATGGAAATAGAGAACATCGAACGCCTCCTGACCGAGCTGAAGGAGACCATGGAAATGGAGGAGGAGGAGAAAAGAAAGCTCCTTGAGGAGGCCGCGGGTTTCCGGGAAAAAGGATACGACACATCTTCCCTGGAGGAGAAGATCGGAGAAAGACTTGACACGTTCAGGAACCTTCAGCAGCAGTTCATAAATGCGATAACCAGAATGGAACAGATCAAGGATGAGGTTGCCTCCCTGGACAGGAGGGACCTTTCAAAGGAGATCGATTCCCTGAAGGAGGGGATGTCGGATCCCTTCTCACTGCTCGAATACGAGAAGGAGCTGTCCGCGCTGAAGGAGAAGATCAAGGCCCTTGAAGAGAAGAGGGAGGCCATCAAAGGGGAGCTTGAAGAACTGGGGAAGGAGGGGTTCAAGGTGGATGTTATGGAAGGGATGATGGACCTTCCGATGGAAAAATTATCCTCGGAGTTCGAGACGTTCAAGGAAAAGATATCGAAATTGAGGGAGTTGAAATACGTTATCGACGAAATGGACCACAGATGGCTCGAGAAAGAATTCGAGGAGCTCGAGAAGCTGACATCGGATACTGCAATGATAGAGAAGATCGAGGAGACCATCTCATCCCTCAACAAGAGGATAGAGGCAAGGGAGAGAAAGAGGGCTAAGATAAGGAACGATATGGAGGAATGGGAGAAGGAAGGATTCAGGATGGATGCCCTCAAGGAGGCCATCGAAAAGGACGAGGAGACCTTCAGCTCCGTTCACGAGGACATGATGGAGAGGGTGAAGAAGGCCCGAAAGATCAGGGAGAAGATGAACAAAATGAACATGAAATTCTTCCCTGCGGAGGCAAGGGAGATCAAGGAGCAGCTCAAGGACCCCATGTCCGTCGAAAAGGTATCGGAGGAGTTCGAAGCCCTCAGGGAGCGCGTATCGAAGGACTGGGACAAGAGGAACAAACTCGGCAGCAGGCTGGACGAACTCAAGGAGAAGGGATGGAAGATCGGGGAACTGGAAAAGCTCATGGAGGAATCACCCAGCCTCATAGACGATAGATTATCCGAGATGGACGAGATGCTTTCCCGGCTCCAGGGGGCCATCGATGATATGGACACATGGGATGCACTGGAATCAAACTGGTTGTCCGAAGAGATAAATGAGATCAGGACCCGCCTGATGAATGTCGAGGAGAGGGATGCGGCACTGGCGGCATACAACGACCTGAAGGGCAGGATCCAGAGAAACGCGGAGAGAAGAAAGGAGATCAGGGCCGCCCTGGAGGAATGGAACGAGAAGGGATACATCACAAGGGGGGTCAAGGAGAAACTGGAAGCTGCCATGTCCGATCTGGAACCGACCTTCACCGATCTCGAGGAGAGAGTGAGAAAACTCGAGGAACTGCAGAAGAGATTCGATTCCCTCAAGATAGATCATTTCAGGGCAGAGGCGGAAGAGATAGAGTTCAAGCTGAACGACCCCTACCTGATCGCGGAGATAGAGAAGGAGATCGAACAGCTCGAGGAGAAGATACGCAGGGACGAGGAGAAGAGGGACGAATTCAGGAAGAGAATACTCGATTACGTGGATGAGGGGTTCCAGGGAGCAAAGAAACTGGAAAAGGTCATGGGTGAGGACATCTCCATAATCGAACTCGAATTCCGGAACTTCGAGAAGGAGGTCAACCTCTTCAGGAAGTACATGAACTCCACCGGTTACACGTTCCCCACGGGAGAGGAGAAAGAAAAGGAGAAGAAGTCCAAGGATGATGAATCTACCAAGGAGAAAAAGCAAAAAAAGAAAGGGGAGAAAACGCAGGAAGCCTCACCGGAGGAGGGACAGGTATTCGATAACTTCATAGTTGACGGCACGAACGAGGTGGCTCACAAGGCCGCATGGGATGTTTCCGAAAACCCGGGAGAGGCCTACAATCCACTCCTCATCCTGGGGGACGAGGGTGTTGGCAAGACCCATCTCGCGAAAGCCATAGTGTCCAGGCTGTCCTCGGAGAGACCGAACCTTAAGATACTCTTCCTCACGGGTCGGGAATTCCTTGAAAAGATGAAAGAGCACAGGGAAAATGACAAGATGGAGGATTTCAGGGACCTGTTCCGGAATTCGGATGTCCTCGTCATGGACGATCTGGAGGATCTCAGGGATTCCGAGGATGGACAGGATATGTTCATAAACCTGATGAACGGGTTCCTTGACAGCGGGAAACAGGTGGTCATGGCGGCCAAAAGAGAGGTGAAATCCATTATCAAGCTGTCCGAACAGATACGGACCAGGCTGGATAAGGGAGTCTCCGTGGACCTGGTTGGAACGACACCCGAATTGAACAGGAAGCTTGTATCCTTCTACGGGAAGGATTCGCTGCCGAAGGATGTCGCGGACTACTTCTCCGAGAACATATCGGGGTCAATAGAGAACGTAAAGGATGCTGTCAGCTCCTTCCTTGAAGGATCGAAGGAAAAGGGGAAGGATCCTCTCGAGCTTGCCAAGGAGATCGTGGACAGGATATCCGGTGATCCGGGGAGCAGGAAGCTCGAGGAGGCACTCCGGAACACGCTGAAGACCATGGACGAGATGAACGGGAAGGAGGTCGTGGTCTGCACGAACTGCGGTGCGGAGATCCCGGCCGATTCCACCCAGTGTCCCGAATGCGGTGCACTGTTCGAGGACGTGGAGATGAAGGAATGTCCGAAGTGCGGTGAGCTGGTAGAACTCGATGCGGAGAAATGCCCCAAATGTGGAGCGGATCTCTGAATATCCTTCATTCATCCTCGGTCATAATGATGAACACGCCGCCCTGATGGACCGTCAACCTGAAAGGTCTGCCAGGATTCTCATTGTGTATCCCTCTCGTGGAACCGGGAAGAAGAACCTCCCTGTCGAGTTCCCATTTCAGACCCTTGAGGGTGACCCTGCACGGGCCCATTGCAGGGATCAGGGAAACGATCGGGCGGGGTGTCCGGATGTCCCTCTCTTCCCCTTCCCTCAGCAGGATAATATCATCATCGTCGAGATGGAGGACGCATTTCACGGAACGGGGGACTATATAGAGAAGCTGGAATGATGAGAGAACGTGGTCGGACCTGCCTTCCTTTCCCCCGTAGATATCCATTCTTGACGGGGCGAACTCGAGGCCGAGCCTCACCGCCAGCTCACCATCGGAGGCATCCTTGTCCTCCGGATATCCCACAATTGCAGCCCCCTTCCCTGCCATCCGGTCCAGAACGTGCCAGGGAATGGAGTCCATGTCTCCTATGATGATATCCGGGACAGTACTCCCCTTCTGCAGTGAAAGAGCTCCGGAGTCAGCGCAAATCAGAACCTCATCATCACCTATCGGGCCTCCCTGGAAAACAGCACCTGGCAAGAGGATCAGGCATCCGGATATCCCTTTCTGTCCCACATCTCCCCGTAGAGGGAATGTCCAATATAAATACGACGAACTGAGCGGGGAAAGAGGGAGCCTTTGAAATCCGCTACGGGGATCGGGCCCTGGTCCCAAGCTCCCGTTCATTCCCGGGGGAGCTGCCGATTCGGAGCGGTCTTTCGGGTCCTTCACTCCTTCTTGTAAAGATGGGGATACTCGGATTCCGGAAAGTCCTCATCGATTCCCCTTCCCTTTCCAAGGACCATTATCAAACCCACCATTACGATGAGAACTACTATGACGGCCACGATTATGAGTATGATGTAGAGTGTGGTGTTATCCTTCTCCTCTTTCTTGGCATCAGAAACGGTCGGGTCCCTGACAGCGGGTCCTTCGAGATATTCCTCGATGTTCGGGTCACCGTCACCATCCGGATCCTTCTGATCATCTCCGGGCACCAGCGGATCCATCACATCCCTGTGATCGTACTCGTAGTTGTCGGGAAGTCCGTCATTGTCCGTATCCGGGTCCCACGGGTCCGTCCCTATCTTGTACTCGAGATAATTGGAGAGTAGGTCGCCATCGAAATCGCGATCCCTATCGTTCACTTCCGGGTCGAGCCCGTATTCCTCTTCCCATGAATCGGGTATCCCGTCATGGTCGCCATCGAAATCTCCGGTCTTCTCATCCACGGTGACGATGAAGAAGGTGGTATCGTTGTTTCCGGCGGAATCGTATACCGTCAGGGTGATGTTGTATTCTCCCGGCTTCTCGAAGAAATAGGTGAGACTCGAACCGACATGCGTCTCGGTACCGTCCGGCCCATGAACGGCCCAGACCCAGTCGACAACTCCCACATTATCGGTCGAGCCCATATCGGTAAAGGTCGCTGTTTCCCCTTCCATCATCTCGAGGTTCCCGGGCCCCACGGCAGTGGGGGGGAGCATGTCGATTATATCGATGTATGCCGAGGTCTCCGCCTTGTTCCCCTCCGCGTCCATGACGGTGAGATAGAGGGACATGTTCCCGAGAGCGCCTTCGAGGTCGAATGTGAACACGGGACCATTTCCATTGACCACCGTATTATCGGGTAGTATCAGGGTCCATAGATACATGGTTATACCTACGTTATCGGTCGATGCGGATGCGTTTGCCACAAATGGTAAATGGTTTCCCAGGACGGTCGGGACATCCAGGACTATCACGGGTGCATCGGCGTCCGTGATCGTGATGTTCCTCGATACCTCGACTCCGGGATTCGTTCCGTCGGATATCAACAGGGTTATTGTGTACTCCCCAACATCATCGAATACGTAGTTCACAACAGGGCCGGAGAATGGTTCTCCATTGATCTCCCATGTGTAGCTCACGATGCCAACGTTATCGCTCGACATCTCCGCGGAGAAGGTAACCTCCTGATGCTGTCTGGCAGTATCCGGGCCTTCCAGAACCGCGACCGGCCCCTCATCATCGATGACGGATACGTTGAAGGTTTCCCCGGATACCACCGAGTTGCCTGATGTATCATACACCGTGAAGAAGAAGGACATGTACCCGCTCGCATCGTTCGGTATCGTCAGAATGGCACAGAAGGATGTCATGTTCCTTTCAAGGGTCTGCGTCACGGGATCCATTCCCATGAGGGCATACGTGACATCCACGTGATCAACCTCTATGTTGTCGGTTGCGTTTACCTTGAAAAGGAAATCCTCACCCGTATATGCCTCATGGTCGGAGAGGAAGTCCAGGAATGCGGGGTCGTCATTGTCCATCACATCGACGTCAAAGACCGGTGAAATCCCCTTGTTCCCCACAAGATCCACGGCTTCGATCCAGAAATGGAGCGCTGCCAGGGAATCGGGGATGTTCAGCTCGAATGTGTATGTCGATCCCGAGGGGGTCCCATCCATGAAGGGGACGGCCCCGGGTATATCCTCACCGAAATAATAGAACAGTCTTACGAAATCCACCTCCACATCATCCGTGGCATCCACGGAGATCGTGAACGTATCGCCCGTATACGCAGTTCCCGGATATGCGGGAGCGCCCAGTTCCGGAGCCGTATTGTCCAAGATATCCACATGCATGCCGGTATCCAGTGTGAACTCATGCATGAAAATATCGACTGCTTTGAACTTGTAATACATTGTCCCCGAGCTTGGCGGGAGGTCTATCATAACATAATAGATGTCCCCTGAAAGCTGTGACATCGTAAGAACATGCTCGGTGGGGTCAAAACTGAACCAGTAGGTCACCTCAACTGTCTGGACGGCTATATTATCCGTCACCATGACCCTGAATGAATAGTCCTCCTGGCCTGCTTCCGCCGATCCCGGGCTCATATCCGAGAATATCTCCGGAAGGTCATTGTCGGTTATGTTTATCTGCTTGTCAGCGGAGGTGTACTCGTTCATTGCTTCATCAATAGCGGTGAAGTTGTAGAATAGGGGAGAGATCGTGTGCTGAAGGTTCAACACAACAAACCAGTTGTCCCCTGTCCCCTGTGTCATGGGGATCATACTGAACGAATCACCATTCTGATATGCATAGGAGAGATAAACGGACGAAACTCCAATGTTGTCCACGGCATCCACGGTGAAGTTGTGGAGGTCTCCTGTCGTCCCAGCATTGGAGGTGAGATCCGATGTGAAATAGGGGGCATCGTTGTCATCGACCCTTACCGAGAAACCGGTCTCCAGCATCCAGTTTCCTGCAGCATCCGCAGCGGAAATATTGTAGGTGATCGGCGCCACGCTGTATAGGTTCATATTGAACTGTGTCGAATACCAGAGCTGATCGGTAGCATTGTACGAAAGCGATATGTTTGTCTCGGGAGAGTTTCCCTGCTTGTAGACCACATGGACCTCGGGCACATGAGGACCGTCAATATTATCGTTCACACCGATCTGAAACAGGAAGGGGTCGCCCGTGGTTGCTGTCCATGGTTGTGTCCAAACTACCACTGGATGGTCATTATCCGTTACTGGAACGGTTGCGGTTGAACTCGGGCCCGAAGTCCATTCATTTCCATCGAAATCATAGAAGCTGTAGAAATAATTAAGTGAGTCTAGTGAAGTAGATGGTATAGTAATGGTTCCTGTCCCCGTGACATCAGCACCGTATCCGTAACCGGTCCCCGTCAATGTGATCGATGAATGTGTTCCACTACCAAACCAGTATTCCACATAAGCATGGCCTATCCCGACATTATCATTCATAACTATGGAAAATGTAAAGATATCTCCAGTAGTTGCAGTTGTATCTGAATTGTCGCTCTTAAAAGTTGGTGCTTCTTCATCCACCACATGGATGTAGGCGGGAGTTGATGACCCGACATTTGAAGAAGTATCCGTTGCTTCGAAATAGTAATACAGATAGACCCAATCGCTATCGCAAGTAACATTGAAAGAGAAAGTATCGCCCACCACATTTGTCATTGTTCCAGAGGTGTAGGATGCATCGTTTACATCTCGGTAGTATACCTTAACGGAGCTTGGGACATATGCCACATTATCTGATACATCAATGGATAGGACCGTGTAACCTCCAGTTGTAGGTGTGGGAGAATAAACGAAGTTTGAGAAAGTCGGAGCGGACATGTCGATCGGGACGAGGCTCACGATGGAGCCTTTGGCCCAGTGACCGGCATAATCGCTTGCAGAGAAGAAGTAGTATACAGTATCAAGAGTGCTAGGGATCGTAATGGTCAGATCGTACGGAGGACCACTGGTGAAGGTATGATTTGTGTGTGTCCCGGATCCAAACCAGTATTCCACGTGAACGGATTTCACACCCATGTCATCCGTGACGGATGAAAGAGAGAGATCGAAGCCCTGACCGGTGTAGGCAACGGTATCGGAATTGTCGGTTCCAAGAACCGGTCCAGAACCATCTGCATCTATACTGCCGATTTTCGATACAGTTGCTTCATGGTAGGTACCTTTTCTTGATGTCTGATATGCTCCCAATGTTGTGGGAAATTCCCCGTATGTGGAGGAATATGTCGAAGAATACTGGGTATAACCACAGACATAGGCCACGTTCTTATAATCCACATCAAGCCCATATCCATAATCGCTGTACCCCCCTCCAAGATAGGTGGAAAAGCCGATCGATGTTCCATTCGCCGAAAGATTTGTTACGAAATAATCGTAATAACTGGAATAGGCCATGGAATTCTGGTAGGCATTAGCTGTGGGGAAGTCTGTCGATCTTGTATATCCAGCCACATAAACATATCCTCCCGGACCTATTTCAAGAGAATCATAATAGATGTAATCATCGTATGACCCACCAAGGAACGTGGACCAGACAAGACCGGTCCCGAGGTTGTTGATCTTTGTTACGAATATATCATAATCAGAAGTTCCCGTTCCAGGCCTTGAAGATTGATACGATCCGCTTGTTGTCGGGTAATCGGTGGAGCTGTAAGATGAGGAGTAATCCGTTCTCCCTGCGATCACAGCATTCTCGTTCTCATCAACAGCAATTGCCGTGCCGTAGTCGTAATATCCACCCCCTATAAGTGTGGAATAGATTGCAGCACCTGCAGAATTTAGCTTGACACAGAATGCATCCTCGTATGTATTTGTGATGGTTGTCTGATAAGCGCCACTGGTTGTCGGAAACAGATTGGTGGAGTCGTAATCCGTATATCCCACAACGTAGGTATCATCATCCCCGTCAAAGGCCACACCATACGCATAATCAGAGGCCCCCCCTGCCAGGAACGTTGAAAATATTAGAGATGAGCCGTCATTAGTGAATTTTGCTGCAAAACCGTCATACTCCGTTGAGGATGTCTGCGGCCTCGTTGACTGAAAACTCCCTGATGTTGTGGGAAAGTCACCATATCTGGGGGAATAAGATGTCGAGTATGCAGTTCTTCCCACAACGCAAGGATTCCCATGGGAGTCCACCTCCAACCCATATGCATAATCATAGTATGCACCACCGATATATGTCCCGAAATCCAATGATGAACCCGAATTATTTAACCTGGCTACGAATACTTCAGGATAACTGTTGTATTTGAATCTGGTTTGATATGCTCCACTCGTAGTCGGGAAATTGCCTGAAGAGGAATAATAGGTATACCCGGCGATCAGGGGATTTCCGTTCGAATCCACCGCCCCAGCATATGGATAATCACTTGCCCAACCTCCTATGAAGGTAGAATAGACGATATTTGTACCATATTTGTTGAACTTCGTAATAAAACCGTCATAAGAAGTCCCTCCCCTTGAGGTCTGATATGCTCCCGTTGTTGTCGGGAATTCCCCATACCTATTTGTATAAGTGGAACTGTATTGTGTCCTTCCTATCAGATATGCATATCCGTTATCGTCAACGGAGACATCATATCCATAGTCGTAATATCCACCACCTATCATTGTTGAATAATAAAGAGGATCGATAACTATCGGACGTGATCTGTCATAGTTCTCAAGAGCAAAAGTGTAAGTGTCTTGGGATATCAAGCGAAAGCTGGCATCTATTGTTTCGTCCATATCATCCGCATAAAAGACCGATAGACCAGTGTCCTTCAGCTCCGTTTCCCCATTGACATCTACAATAAGTGCGCCGTCATCTATTCTCAATGACCTATGACCCTCCATTTTTATCATTATCTTGGATGCGTCAGCATAAGGTTGAAGGATCAGATCATATTTCAGACCATCCCGGGGATCGAACCGATATTTCAGATCTATTCCTGGGTAGATGTTTCTGTAGACAACCCCATTATAGGTGCAAACCTCAAGGTGCCATTCCTCTTCATTCCCTATCATCCAGTTCTTGACACCCTGCCTCCTATCAACACCTATAGGATGAGGCATCTCCGAACCCGGGAAGGATACCTTTATGACGTGACCTCTTGTAGAGGTGCATCCCTCTGATGATTCGGTTTCATCCGTGACCTCATGTTCAAGAATGAAATTCATGTAAATGCCATCATCGAACAAGCCAACATCACCAAAGGAAGTGGTTCCGATAAACCTTACATCACCTTTCCACTGACCCATGTTCTCTGTGAATTCTCCAGTCTTGGTCAAGTCCTCATACTTGACACGATCTTCGTTTTCATTTGGGCGACTAACTTTGATCGCAATAGCACCACTATCGAGCGATTGAACCGAACCAGCCAGAACGAACCCGTAGAAAACGGATATCACCATGGTCAATGCTATAAAAATCGATAACGTCCCCTTTCGCATGTATATCACCTAACGTTTACCCCAGGTAATTCTCTGTACCTCTATAGGAATAGGTGAACGAATAAACCATTATATCATATATAAAAGTTCGTTGATCGAGCGGATGGCTGGATGCCGGGATGAAGCAAAAATCCGGGGTAATCAATGAAAAAACCGGTACCTCTCTCTTCCAACTCCGGATCAAATGTCTACGATATGTGTTCCGGGGGCCTTGGAGGTGATGGGAGCTCCGGCCGCTTCTGCGGGGGTCGGGGAAGGGGGGCCTGAGGGTGTGAATGGGGGTCGAAAACGGGATGGCCCGGTGGAGGGGGGATATGTTCCACCTCTTTCTTGTGGTGCTTCGAGATAACAACGATCATTACAGCAAGGGCCATCAGAAGTATGAATAACGCAGCACCGATGATCGCGTAGAGTATCCATGAATGGTTTCCGTTTTCCGAGGACTGAACATCACTGCCATTTCCGGATTCGACGGGAATTACCACAACTTCCTGGGATCTCTGGGCCACATTCCCGGCTCCGTCCTTCACGTAGGCTGTTATTGTATAGGTTCCCGGCTCGCTCAGTACCAGGGAGAAATTCGGGTCGGGAGACCACCGGAAGTCCGTTGAGCCGTTGATGCTGATACCGTAGAAGGAGATGCCGTTCCCGTCGCTCGAATCCGAAAGATCGACAAGGATCTCGGATCCGGCCTGGACGACCCCATCGGCGGGACCCTGGAGCGACATCGCGACTGACGGAGGGGAGGAATCCTTCTTGAACTGTATGGACCTTGCCTCCATCCTGTTGCCGGCGGCATCAACCGCCCAGTACATCAGAGTGGAATAGCCTTCCGGAACCTTCAGGGCACTTCTGTAATCCTTGGCCTCTTCCCCCATCCATTTATACCGGATATTCACCGGGGAGGAGCGCTCATCATCACCGCTGAGGGTCAGTTCCACTTCCACCGTCCGGTCCAGGTACCATCCATTGACAGGCTCCGAGGAAATGCCGGGTTCCACGAACGGAGCCTTCCTGTCTATCTTCAGGAAGAACCTGAGGGGTTCCGCGGGATTTCCCGCAGGATCCACTCCATATATCCATATCTCGTTGACGCCGTCCTCGAACTTCACAGGTTTGGTATAATCGACGGGGGCCCCACCGTTCAATGAATAGTTCATGAGCATCCCGCTCTCGGAACCTTCAAGGGTCAATACGGGAGCGAAAGAAAGCCAGCTGGAGGAATTATCGGGGTCATACTCCCAATCCCCGAAGCTTCCGTTGATGTGGGGGGATGTTGTATCCACCTTGATGTCAAATCGGAGCTGATCACCCCTGTTCCCGGCCTGATCGATGGCAAGCATCCGAACGGTATAGGTTCCGTCCTGGATGGTGAACGGGCCGATGTAGGGGAGCATGTCTCCCCCGTTGAGTGAATAATATATGGCTTCCGAATCGTCGGAGCGCAGGGTCACCCTGGGAGTGGTCCTGTAGAATCCGTTCTCCCCGTCGGGAAGCGCCGGGAATATCTCGTATTCCAGTGTGGGTGGGATTGTATCTACCTTGAAAAGCCTGGATCGCTCCGTCTCCATGTTGCCTGCCTGGTCCACGGACCTCCAGAATAGATTGGTAAGTCCTTCCGGAGGATTGAACGGCCCGGTATAGTTCGTGTATTCATCATTGCCGAACTTGTACTGCAGGGTGGTCATGGGATGGGCCGTGTTGAGTGTTATCAACGGGGGGGTGGTGTACCATGTATCCTCGGGAAGGTCCGGGTCCACATCCATCGAGGAGGTTGGCGTTCTCGTGTCGACCTTTATATTGAGGTAGTTGAAGGGCTCGATATTGTCATGTCTGTCCACCGCATGGAAGGAGATGTTCCAAACGCCATCCGTTGGATATATGGGATCGGAATAGAGCTGCTGTTCCCCTCCGTTCATTGAATAATATATCTTTGCCCCCGCTTCGGATTTCAACGTTATCTTGGGGGTTGTGGTGTACCATCCGTTCTCTCCATCCGGAATATACGGACTTACGGAGACGGATGAGACTGGGGGTTCGAGATCCAGGATGTCCAGCGTGTAGCTCAATGAGGAAACGTCCGTGGATGTCGTTATCAGCTGGAACGAGTTGAAATCCGTCCCCCATCCTTCAATGTCCAGTGTGACGGACCTCGATGAGCCGAAGTCAATGATGTCCACCTCCCTCGGGGCCGGGGTTTCGTAATAGAGTGCTGCGATGGGATCTCCCGCGCTGTAGGTCAGGGTCATCCTGTATGTCTCTCCCGGTTCAGGTGGGGAAGAGAAACGAATGGAGTTCACGGAATACAATTCCATGCTCGAGAACGAATCCGTAACGGGTGTCCCCAAATGGGAGCGGGAAAGGGGGAGGTTCAGGCTTCCGTAGCTGTAGGATTTCAGGGAATACGAATAGTTGCCGTCCCCGGCATAATCGTCGTTTATCCTGGTCGCAACCATGAACTTTGTGAAAGCCTCATCGAAGCGGTCCGTTGAGCCCACCGCAGCAAGTGCGCGGTTGACCCCGTATACTCCCCTCTGGGTGGATTTCACAAGGGCATGGGTGTAATTCTTTCCTCCGTAGTGCTCGATCATGTAGAGCTCGAAGAGGAAGCTGGAACCGTAATAGGAGGTGGTCGTATCGGCATAGAAGGTGTAATCGTCAACGGGAACCGTATGTCTCGGCCTCCACTGGAGATAGGCATACACATGAGAGGACAGGGTATTCTGGATCCCGTATACGAGATATGCTGCGAAATCGGCACATCCTTCATCCACCCACAATCTCTCGTAGGCATCATACTGCCTGTGAACGTAATGCTGGAACTCGTGGGCAGCTATGATCCCTCCCCACGAGAAATCATCCCTGTCCAGATGGAATTCGTCTGTTCCTGGCTGATAGTATCCGCCGGTTCCGGATGGCCCGTCTATCTTGTGAACCTTGAAATCCACGTGATAGACAATATCGTTCGGATCGAAATAATCCTTCACCCGGGGCCATGCGTACTGTTCGAAATCATCAATGATCCTGTCAAGCTGGTTCTCTTCACTTGATGACAGGTCTCCCCCTCCGGAGGAACTCGTATCCACATACACGTCGATGTGGGTTCCGTTGTAATAGAGGGTCCACTCCGCTGCCCTCGTAGGTGAGCCGGAAAGCGTTTGAGGAACCCATCCGTACGGATGCATAACCGCATCCTCGGGCATGGGGGCCAGTGTCTGAATGAACGGGGAATCCGGAGACGGGAATCTTGGCCTGAACCCCTGCTTGACCAGAGGATCCTTTTCAGGGTCATATCCACCGGGATACGGCGAGATCGAGACCCCATCCGAGATGCTCTCCGTTCGGATGGAAGAGGCAAGGGGAAGAGCGGCCGTGATGGCAAACAGCAAAATTATCATCAACGCCGGAATCGTGGAAGCATTTCCCTGCCCTCTGCTTTCTTTCATTCTTTTTCCTCCGGCATTTTTCTTATTATACACTATTGGTCTTTGAACCATCCATAAAAACCATTGCTCCTAATTATGTCGGTGAATAAGTCATTCCGGCCGACATGGCCAACGGGACCCCGAATGGATGGCAATGGGACATCCCGCTCACTTTCTCCTTCTCAGCATCAGCATGGTTATGGCCAGTGCCGGAATGAGGAGGGTAAAATATGGAGCGGGGCTGCTGTTGACTTCCGTTCCCCCGTCGGAGGAACCGTCATCTCCCTCGGCCCCCTCGTTCCCGGTCCCATCCGCCGAAGAGGGGGGCTGAACCGTGAAGGTGCTGTCGGATGACCTCACCTCGTTCCCTTCCACGTCCGTGACCAGAACGTTGTACCTGACCGTATCACCCTCCGAAAATGGGCCAATCGCCAGAGAATAGGTTCCGCTTCCTTCATCGTCCATCTCCTCGGGGAGGAGGCAGATGTCGCCAATGCAGTATGTGAGCTCCACGCTGGAGATCTCCGTATCATATTCGACAACATAGGCGGATATCATTACCTCATCGCCCTCCTTTACCACCTGTGGACTGTGATGGACCTCGACTATCTCCGGTGGAACGAGGGAGCCCTCGTTCTCCACCACGACCTCCACGGAGTCCATCCCCACCAGGCCTTCCCGGTCCCTGGCCTTTACCGTTATTCTCACGGGACCGTTGGAAACCTCGGTTGTGTCCCATGAATATGTATACACCCCGTCCAGGCCCGACATCTCCAACCAGTCCCCCTGTCCTATCTTCACCTCAACCGTATCGATGCCGTTCTCGGAACCGATGCGGGCATCTATATCCGCCACCCCCGACACCCTTCTTCCCTCACGGGGCGATGTGATCTCCACGTCGGGGGCCCCTCCGAGCTTCTGAGGATGGGCCTCACCCATGGCATCGGCATAATGGGCGGTATAGTATGAGGGAGGAACGGTCTTTCTTACCTTCAGATTGGAATCGCTGTTGAACACGACGGCGTATATCACGATATTGGAGGGGTCGATATCGGAAAAATCGTTACCGAGAAGATCCTTCTCAGCCGATCCGACCCAGTCAATGGAGGTGGTGTATGATTCACCTCCCTGTATGGATATATCCTCATCCGCAGCGTAGCCGAGAAGAGAATAGGGGTAGGGGCTGCCGTCCGAATCCTGATACCTGGATACGATCTCCACGACATTCACGAGAAGCCGGCCGGAGTATTCGGAGGAGGCGCCATTCTCGACCTCCAGGTCTATCCTCAATCTCGAGCCGCCCTCATCGAAACAGTCCACGATGACGCTGATCGGAGGGGCATCTCTCTCCTGACAGCTGTCCACTGCTGCGTCATAAGCATCCGTGGACGAAGGTGCCCCAATGACCTCCTCGTATCCTCCATCGAACATGACCGTGGGAAAACCCGAGGGATTGTACTCCTCATTCCTTGATGCCGCATCGGGAACCCTGTCGTCGACAAGTGTGACGAACCTGAAATCACCTCTCTGTGCGGATAGATCCGAAAGGCCCTGCGACGCTTCAGGGCAGTATCCGCACCATGTTGCGGTGATGTCCTCGACGAACACCATATGACCTGACGCCATCGTGCTGCCTCCTGCACCCCCACCGGTCGATGCCATGGGGAATTGGAGAAGGGGGGCCAGTATCAACAATGCCCCGATCAATGTATACGAGCGAGAGGAGATCATCATATCACCTTAAGCTACTATAAGCATCTATTGTAAAAGCTTTATTATATATCGATACAAAATCGAGCATGGTTGAGATCATATCTGTGTCCGGACTCTCACCCCCCAACACATATTGTCGGGAGTTTGATATCGGAAGGTGGACAGCATCTCTACCCGGAATGGTCGAAACGATATGGCAGATTCGCTCCTTATCGATCCCGGGCCAGATGCCATGTCGTTGTTTCCCCGTCCTCGAGTATGATCCCGGTGGAACGCAGGCGGTCCCTTATCGAATCCGCAAGAGCCCAATCCTTTCTCTTTCTGGCCTCATCCCTTACATCAATAAGTATCCGGACCAGTTCGGGGAGGAAGCGCTCCTCCGCTCCTTCATCCCGGTCCCTGCGGGAATATATCAAACCCAGCACGCCCGATATCTCATCCATTACATGCTTGAGTGCAAGTGAATGCTTCCCATCGAGCCTGCCCTCCTTATCGAGATCCCGTATCCTCTGGTCCATCCGGAACAGGACGGTGACCCCCACCCTGGTGTTGAAGTCGTCATCCATGGCTTCCTCGAAATCTTTCCTGAACGAATAGGCCATCTTCAACACATCCTCGTCCGGCTCCCCGAGGTCGGGTATGACCCCCTCCTCCACCTCACCTATCCTTTCGGACAGGAGCTCGTGGAGCCTCCTGAGTCTCTCGTACGACCTTCCTGCCTCCTCCAGGGCGCTATCCGAAAAATCGATGGGGGATCTGTAATGCGTATACACGAGGAAGAACCTCAGAACCATGGGTTCGAACCTTCCGAGTATGTCCTTGATGGTGAAGAAGTTCCCGAGGGATTTGGACATCTTCTCGCTTTTCAATTCTACGAACCCGTTATGGATCCAGTACTTCACGAACTTCTTCCCCGTGAACGCCTCTGCCTGAAGGATCTCCGATTCGTGATGCGGGAAAATAAGGTCCATCCCCCCGCCGTGGATGTCGAGGGTCCTGCCAATGTACTTCCAGGCCATGGTGGAACACTCGATGTGCCATCCGGGCCTCCCCTTCCCCCATGGGGAATCCCAGGATATCTCCCCGGGTTTCGCCGCTTTCCACAGGGCAAAATCCTTGGGACTCCTCTTTTCCGAATCCACCTCTATCCTTGCTCCATCCCTCATGTCCTCAAGGGATTGATGTCTGAGCTTGCCGAACAGATGAGATGCCTTTGCCACCTCGAAATAGACCGACCCGTTCACCTCGTATGCATACCCTTTCTCCATCAGACCCTTTATAACGGTTATCATGTCCGGCACGGTCTCGGAGGCCTTCGGGTGAATGTCAGCTTTTCTTATGTTCAAAGCGCCCGTATCCCGGAAGTATTCCTGGATGTAATGCTCGGACAGAACAAGCGGCGGTATGTTCTTCTCCGCCGACCGGTTGATTATCTTGTCATCCACATCCGTGAAATTCTGGACATATGTGACCGTGTACCCCTTGTATTCGAGATATCTCCTTATCACATCGAAGGCCACGTATGAGCGGGCGTGCCCCACATGACAATCATCGTATACCGTGGGACCGCAAACGTACATTCCCACCTTGCCCTCCTCGATGGGGATGAACTCCTCCTTACTCCTGGATTCCGTGTTGAACACTCTAAGGGCCATCTACGCGTCCTCCGCAAGGTGCCCCTTTAGCTGGGTTCATTTATTTGGATTTAACCCGTATGAAGCTGTTCCTCCGGAACATCCTCCGGTTCCGGTACGGTCATCGAGATGGCAATGGAGTTCCTCTCCGGCGGGACCCACTGGAAGAAACACTGATCGAACTTCAGCTGCACCTTTCGCGCCTTCATCATGTAGTCCATGGCATCGAAGTCCCTTTCGGGGGGCTGTCCGTTCATGTGATTGATGACCGATCTGGAATCTCCCTTCATGATGAGGCGTCTGACCCCGTTCCTTGCGGCAAGCTCCATGCCCTGGATGAGGGCTTCCCATTGTGCCCTGGACCCCGAACCCGAATACGGAACCTGGCCCCCCAACCTGTCAACGATCTCGTTGTGCTTTACCAGAACGGCTCCAATGACCATCTGGCCCCCGGGATAGAGCAGCGCTCCGTGAAAATAAACCTCATGATTCTCTTCCATGATCGACCCCGGGGTGTGTATTGTCAGGTTACATTAATATTGTTTTGCAAAGCTAGTTACCGGGATGGGGCTTCCCCCTGCGCTTG
>Ga0190359_1001016_pt1 | contig 18276 bp, 15 predicted proteins | sample 48721823_MG_FD_161269 | JGI IMG/M metagenome (GOLD analysis project Ga0190359, IMG submission 161269) | Hydrothermal vent microbial mat bacterial communities from Southern Trench, Guaymas Basin, Mexico - 4872-18-2-3_MG | ecosystem: Environmental > Aquatic > Marine > Hydrothermal vents >... | reverse complement strand
CCTGGTTTTCTGCCAAAATTAAATAATAAGCCGACCTCAATATTTGTTGTCTTCAAGTAATTGATTAATTGAGCTTCATGTGTTGTGTCAAGAACACGAACCGCTTTAATTTCAGGATGACTTTTTGAATCAAGACTGTTTAAGTATCAAGGGGAATATTGGGAGCGGTTATCAATAGATCGTTTGAGGGTCATACTGTCTATATATTTAAGGTCACCCCCCAGGGGAATACCCAATGCGATTCTTGTAACAGTCAAATATTTTTCTTTCAGGAGATTGGCAAGGTATGAAGCTGTGGCTTCCCCTTCTACGCTTGGATTGATTGCCAGTATAACCTCCTTTATATTTTCTTTTCTCAGGCGCGTCATGAGTTCAGCAATACGTATGTCCTCTATTCCTACACCATCTAAGGGGGAAAGGACACCCTGTAGAATATGGTATCTCCCTTTAAAGGTCCCTGATTTTTCAATGGCCAGCTGGTCTCCAGGCCCCTCAACAACACAAAGGACGCCATTTGCTCTCCTTTGATCGGTGCAAATTGGGCAAGGGTCTATATCAGTAAGGCTGAAACATACGGAACAGAACTTGATCTTTTCTTTTACTTCAAAAAGACTGCGGGCCAATTCTTCAGCGAAATCCTTTGGAGACCTCAAGACATAAAGCGCCAATCTCTCCGCTGACTTCTTTCCAATACCAGGAAATTTGCTAAATTGTTCAATTAGCTTTCCCAGTGATGATGGATAGATCCCCATTTCAATACCTAAAGCTATATAAGATATGTGATATGTGGCTCATATTCCGTATCCACTATCACAATCGGACATCGGAAGTTTTTACATCAAGCCTGGTATATTAACGCCACCTGTTAGTTTTGTCATCTCTTCGCTGACCATTTGCTTTGCCTGAAAAAGTGCGTCATTGACTGCTGCTAAAACAAGATCCTCTAACATCTCAATATCTTCTTGATTTATAACCTCGGGGTCAATTTTTATAGAAGCGATCTCTTGCTTTCCAGTTGCTATAACTGTTACCATTCCACCGCCAGCTGATGTTTCAACTGTCTTTTCACTTAGTTCTTCCTGCAGCTTTGCCATTTGTTCCTGAAGCCGTTGTGCCTTTTTAAGCAAATTACCCATGTTAGGCATACCTTTCAACAATTCTACCTCCTTATATCAGTGTTTGTTGTGGTTGTTTTTTCTTTGTATTTATGATTGTAGCTCTTTCTTTGCCTTACGTACTGCCTTTTTAACTTCTTTAGGCCCAGTTGCTCCCTTAATATTTCTACGGTCGATACATGATGCGGGATCGAGCCATGCGTAGACATCATTTCCAATAAGGCTGCTGAAATGTTTCATTTCATGTAAGTCAAGTTGATGCAGTTCCTTATTTTGCTTTTGAGCTGAGAGGATCATATCGCCTACAATGTGATGAGCCTTTCTGAATGTCAGGCCCTTGGTCACAAGATAATCGGCCAGGTCTGTTGCAACAAGATATCCGTTTTCAGTTGCCTTTTTGAGATTTTCTTTTTTGAAGTCTATCTCTCTGAGGAGCAGCGATAAAATGCTCAGTGATTTTTCTACGGTGTCAACAGTATCAAAAAGAGGCTCTTTATCTTCCTGCATGTCCTTATTATAGGTAAGAGGAAGGCCTTTCATGGTTGTGAGTAGTGATATCAAGTGACCATATACCCTCCCTGTCTTTCCCCTGATCAGCTCAGGTATATCGGGATTTTTTTTCTGGGGCATGATGCTGCTGCCAGTAGCAAAGGAATCGGAGATCTCTATAAAGTCAAATTCCTGTGTTGACCAGATAATTAGCTCTTCACAAAGCCGAGAAAGATGCATCATTAAGAGGGAGGATATAAAGATAAACTCCGCTATAAAATCTCTGTCTGATACTGCGTCCATGCTATTTGCCGTTATTCTTTGCAGTCTTAGCTCCTTGGACAGGAATTCCCTGTCTATGTTAAAGGTAGTCCCTGCCAGCGCAGCGCTCCCCAGGGGAAGGACATTTGTTCTCTTCAAGGCCTCCTTATATCTCTGCGTATCCCTTTTTGTCATCTCGTAGTAGGCCAGTAAATGGTGTGCTAAAAGCACGGGTTGTGCCCGTTGAAGATGGGTATAACCCGGCATAATCAGATCCTGATTCTTTTCAGCCAGTTCGATCAAGGATAATTGAAATTCCCTTATCAGTTGTAGAATGTTTCCTGTTGAATTTTTTATGAATAACCTTGTATCAAGGGCTATCTGGTCATTTCTGCTTCTTCCTGTATGGATCATTTCACCCAGCGTGCCGGTCTTCTGCCTCAGGGCCTTTTCAATAAGGGTATGAATATCTTCCGATGACTCATCAAAGATAAATGTGCCTTTTTCTATCTCGCTATAGATCTCTTGGAGGGCAGAGAGAATCTTTTTGGCTTCGTTCTCACTGATTATACCCTGTTTTCCCAGCATTTTGCAGTATGCTATACTGCCCTGGATATCCTCTCTCCACAGCCTTTTATCAAACTGGATAGAGGAATTAAAGGTATTCACCATCTCATTTGTATCAGATGTGAAGCGGCCTCCCCAGAGCTTTTTACTCATTTTACTTTCCCTGTCTCATGATATTTGAGATTTTCGATTCATAACCATTATGCATAATAAATCCGTCGGAGGCTTTCTGGTTATATAGCGTATCTTCTTTAAATCTGATATGTTTCTCAAGGGCTAAAAAATACTTTTTCATATCTTTATTCCCTGAAATATTTCATCCAGACAGTTGATTAATAGATCAATCTCCTTTTTTGATATGATTAAGGGTGGTACAAACCTGAGAATTTTTCCCTGGACACAGTTTATTAAAAACCCTTTTTTCATGCATGCACTTACAATGTCAGCTCCGTCTCTATCAAGCAGTAATCCAAGTATAAGGCCTAAACCCCTGATATCTCTTATAGCAGGATATTTTTGTTGAAGATAAGTGAGCTGATTTTTAAAATAATCCCCCATCGTTCTGGCGTTTTCGATCCAGCCATCATTCAAAAGGCTTTTGACAACAGCTATGGCGCCAGCAGTAATCAGGGGACTTCCTCCGAACGTTGTCGCATGACTCCCTGGGCCAAAGGCATCAGCTAATTCCTCTGTTGCCAGCATAGCGCCGATAGGAAGACCGTTACCCAAGGCCTTGGCAAGGGTCATGATATCAGGTATTATTCCAAAATGTTGGCAGGAAAAGAGCCTTCCTGTCCTTCCCATACCGGTCTGCACCTCGTCTAATATTAAGAGAAGCTCGTGCTTTTTACAGATTTCTTTGACACCCTTTAGGTAATCACCGTCAGGAACAACAACACCTCCTTCACCCTGTATTGGCTCTAACATTATAGCGCACACAGATCTATCTATAGCAGCATACAGTTTATCCAGATCATTAAAGGGCACATATCTAAAATCTTCAAGGAAGGGCTCAAAGCCTATTCTGATCTTTTCTTGACCTGTAGCTGAAAGTGTGGCCATTGTCCGGCCATGGAATGAATTTTCCATTGTTATGATAGCATATCTCTCAGGCCCAAATTTTTCTTTTGAATAACGCCTGGCTAATTTTATGGCTGCCTCGTTAGCCTCAGCCCCACTGTTACAGAAAAACACCCTGTCTGCAAAAGAGTTCTCTACCAAGATCTGGGCAAGTTCTGCCTGAGGTTGTGTATAAAATAGGTTAGAAACATGTACAAGTTTTTTCGACTGTTCACACAGGGCTTTGCTCACTATAGGTGAGTTATGCCCAAGGGCACAGACAGCTATTCCACCGACGAAATCGATGTATTCATTGCCTTTCTCATCCCATACCCGGCATCCATCACCCTTAACCAGAGTGATGGGTAAGCGTTTATATGTGTTGAACATGAATGTATCTGCTTTGGATATGGTGTTAGAAATCATGATTATCTCTATAGTTTAAAGTGAGCTAAAGTGCCTAAAGTGAGCTAAAATTAAGGATAGGATTCATAATTATTTATTAACTTTAGGCGCTTTTAAAATTTAGGCACTTTAGACACTTATTAATTAAGAACTATCTCTGTTCCTACCCCTTCATTTGTAAATATCTCTAAAAGGAGGGCATGCTCCTTCCTGCCATCAATGATATGGACCTTTTCCACACCTCCTTTTAGTGCATCGAGGCAGCATTGAAGTTTTGGTATCATTCCTTCCTTAATAACCCCGCGAGTTATCATTCTTTTCGCATCATCTGCTGTGATACTACTCACAAGATTGCCATCGCTGTCAAGAACTCCCTCGACATCAGTTAAAAGAACAAGCTTTCGCGCCTCAAGGGATGAGGCAATATGACCAGCTACAAGATCGGCATTGATATTGTATGTCTCATTGTCTTTGCCAGCTCCAACAGGTGCAATCACAGGAATAAATTGGCTATTTATGAGACTTTTTATTATTCGGTTATTAACAGAGACCACCTCACCAACGAGTCCAATATCTATTATCTCCGGGGGGTTATCAGGTTTATCCATTTTCTTATCAGAATTTGGAAGAAACCGAAGCTTTTTGGCAGTAATAAGATGGCCATCTTTACCTGAAAGGCCAACTGCCTGTCCACCATGTTGATTTATTGTGGTAACGATCTCTTTATTTACCTTTCCAGCAAGAACCATCTCAACTATATCCATCGTTTTTTCATCAGTAACCCTGTGGCCATTGACAAAATTCGATTGTATGGACATTTCACTCAAGATTTTTCCTATTTGAGGGCCACCACCGTGTACTATTACCGGATTAAGGTTGACGTATTTCATAAGGATGATATCTAAGGCAAAAGCTTTTTTTAACCTGGAATCCACCATGGCATGGCCACCATATTTAATGACAATTGTCTGGTTATTAAATTTTTGTATATATGGCAAGGCCTCGATCAGGATTCTTGCCCTGTCTAAACCAGTATTCATCTGACATTCACCTAATTCCTAAAGAAGTACCCGTTCAAGGTTCATGGTTCAGGGGTTCAAGGTTGACCAAAAATCTAAACCATGCATAACGAACATAGCGTTGTATGATGTGAATACTCATGCCTGGCTCACCAACCTTGGCAGTTGTGATTTTATCAAGCGCTTCCCAGCCTATGGGAAAGATCAAAAAAAGACAAATAACCCTGAACCCTGAACCTTTTTCAACCTTGAACGGGTTACCTAAAGTATATATTTACTTAGATTTATATCTTCCAGTATGTCGCTTAACTTATCACTTACATAATCTTTATCAATTGTTATTTCTTTTTCTTTCATGTCTGATGCATTAAAAGAAATATCATCCAAAAGCGCTTCCATTACTGTATGTAAACGTCGTGCGCCTATATTTTCCATCGTCTCATTTGCCTGATAGGCCATTTTTGCTATCTGGGCTATGGCTGATTCAACGAAGCGCAGCGTGATTCCTTCGGTAGATAGCAGGGCCTCATATTGAATTATTAGAGCGTTTTGCGGCTCTGTCAATATCCTTACGAAATCCTCCTGGGTAAGGGAGTTAAGCTCTACTCGTATAGGGAAACGACCCTGGAGCTCAGGCAAAAGGTCAGAAGGTTTGCTTCCGTGAAAGGCCCCGGATGCAATGAATAAAATATGATCGGTCTTTACCATTCCGTATTTTGTAAGGACTGTTGACCCTTCCACAATAGGGAGAAGATCCCTTTGCACTCCCTCACGTGATACGTCAGGGCCAGATCTTGAATCGTTTCCTACTATCTTGTCCAGTTCGTCTAAGAAAATTATTCCGTTTTGCTCTGTCCTGCGAATGGCCTTTTCAACAACCTTATCGATATCAATCAGCCTCTGTGATTCTTGCTGTGTTAATATCCCGATAGCGTCTTTTACCTTTACCTTCCTTTTTTTGGTTTTAGAAGGGAGAATTTGTCCAAAAATTTCCTTTACATTGATATCCATTTCTTCTAATCCAGCGCTGGAGAATATCTCCACAAGGGGGAAAGACTTATCGCTTATCTCCAACTCTACGTACCTTTCATCGAGCTTCCCTTTCCTTAAGAGACGCCTCAGTTTCTCCCTGGTAGAGTCAAGATTAGCAGATCCAGTTTTAACTACCTCAAGCATCCCCTCTCTTTTTTCCTCGGTATCTTTCTCCATCTCCTTTTTTGGTTTAGGAAGAAGAATATCTAAGAGTTTTTCTTCTGCCAGCTCAATTGCCTTGGTTTTTACATTTTCCTGCTCCTCTTGCTTGGCCATATTCACAGCAAGCTCTGTTAATTCCCTGATCATGCTCTCTACATCTCTGCCCACATATCCAACCTCTGTGAATTTTGATGCCTCTATCTTTAAAAATGGTGAGTTAGCTAATCGAGCAAGGCGTCTCGCTATCTCAGTCTTTCCAACGCCTGTAGGGCCTATCATAATTATATTTTTGGGGGCTATTTCATCTCTCAGCTCTTTAGGAACCTGTTGCCTGCGCCATCTATTTCTGAGGGCTATAGCCACAGAGCGCTTTGCCTTGTCTTGACCAACAATATATTTATCCAGCTCTAAGACAATCTCTTTTGGAGTTAAGGGCTTCATCTCCTCTTCTATCTCATCGGTCTTTTCCATTAGGTCTCCATTAAAATTCCTAAATTAAGAAGCGGGCAGTAGTCGGTAAAAATTTCTTTGCTGCCTGCTGATTTTTCTCTTATGTCTTTGTGTTGGGCAGAAGTTTTACCTCAAACTCTTCATTGGTATATATACAGATGGAGGCTGCGATTTTCATTGATTCCATGGCTATAGATTTGGCATTTAAATCGGAGTGAGCCATAAGAGCCCTGGCGGCAGCTAAGGCATATGGGCCTCCAGAACCAATAGCTGCTAATTCCTCATCCGGTTCAATGACATCTCCATTACCCGATAATATCAAGGTATGCTCCTTGTCCATCGCAAGGAGCAGGGCCTCTAATCTACGAAGAATCTTATCTGTTCTCCAATCTTTGGCTAACTCTACCGCGGCTCTAGATAGGTTTCCGTTATATTTTTCCAGCTTTGCCTCCAGTCTTTCAAAAAGGGCAAAGGCATCTGCTGTTGCCCCTGCAAAGCCTACAAGAACCTGATCATTATACATAAACCTGACTTTTTTAGCCTTTTTTTTCATAATTGTGTTTTCGAGGGTTACCTGCCCATCTGCAGCCATAACTCCCTGTCCGTTTTTCCTGACAGAAAGGATTGTGGTTCCCCTGATCTTCTTTTGGTTTGACCCGTATCTTTTTTCAAGTCCTAATTCCAATAGATAACCTCCTTGGTAAGGAAGGAATGCTGGAGTGATGAAATAATACTTAAGCGCTCCAGGCATTTCCCATTTTTAGCTTCTTGGGTGAGATCTATCATAAACCTCCATTAACTTATCTATACTCACATGCGTATATTTTTGAGTAGTTGAAAGGTTGACATGACCTAATAGTTCCTGGATTGATCTTAAATCTGCACCGCCATCCAGGAGATGGGTTGCGAATGTGTGGCGAATTGAGTGGGGACTGATGTCCGCTGTTATCCCGCATTCCCTTGAATATCTTTTGACCAATCTATCTACACTCCTGGACGAAAGCCTTCCCCCTCTGTAATTAAGAAAAAGAGGTCCATTAGTTGCACTGAATCCGGCCTTTTTTCTTGCCTTCTCTGTATTTTTAAGATATTCTTTGATCACAACAATAGCCTTTTTTCCAACTGGCAGAAGCCTTTCTTTTCCCCCTTTGCCTGATACCCTCACAAGACGAGAAGTAAGATCTAATTTTTCTATGTCTAAGGTCACAAGTTCACTGACCCTGAGACCACATGAATAAAGTAGCTCCAAAATAGCCAGATCTCTGAGTCCCAACTCTTTTTCCCTGTCAGGTTGCTCGAGCAAGGCGAACATATCATCTATTGGAAGATACGCGGGAATACGCTTTTCTTGCCTGGGGGTACTTATATCTATCGCAGGATTGAAGGCTGTAAGTCCTCTCAATTCCAGATAGCTAAAAAATGATTTTAATGTCGAAAGTTTCCGGGCTATTGTGGTTCGCTTGCGGTTATCAAAAAGTTCTCCCAAATATAATCTGATCAGCTTATAATCTACAAGGTCAATTCCTGGATCACCTTTTTCGATACCTTTTTTAGTTACAACAAATTTGATAAATTGTCTTAAATCGCTTTCGTAGTTCCTGATTGTGTGCCTTGAATATCCCTTTTCTGCTCTTATGTAGTCGATAAAAGAATGTATCAGTTTTCTCATTACACATTTACTGAACTGCCAGGCTACCTGAGAAAGATAGTAATAATATTAAGATCATATATAACTATCATATTTGTTAATATAAGCAATTAAAATTTTTTATCAATGGCGCCTTTGGTTTTTTAATAATGCCTGCATTAGGCTGTATTAAATATTAGGATGAGAAATGAAAGCCGGGTGATGGAGGTAAAGATCTTTTCCGATAACAATGACGTGATAATAACTTAGCTCCGCTCCGCAATTGGAATGATGGAATAATGGGTTTGGGGGACTGGGAAAATGGTCTATTGGGAGAATCAGCTTGACAAAGAGGGAAATAAATATGAAGCTTCCTTTAAAGATATTCATTCATCATCATTCCATTATTCCATGTGTGAGGCAAAAGATAACAGCCTCAAAAAACCTCTTTATTTTTAATAAGTTGTACAATTTCCGAGACGTTAAATTACGGCTGAGCTAACAAGACTAATACATTTTTTCATATGAAAGTGCCTAAAGTGAGACTGCCCTGCCCGCCAGGGCAGACCTTAATAGGGGACCTCAGCGTGCCCCCATAAATCGGGATTTATGGGGTGTCTTAAGCATTACTTATTGGGCATGAGACAAAAAAGACATACCTATGTTCCCTGGCTTTCTGCAGGCGTCTTATTCACTGACAGATAGCCCAACTAATTGCATTTATTCTTCTTCAAGTAAAATTCTGTGATCAACAAGATGCATCTCTTTGATTCTTGCTTTAATTGTGCGCTGTCCACCAAAGATATCCTGAAGATATATACCATTGCTCTCAGGTCTTAAGGTGTCTACATTTTCCATAATGAGTTTTTCTTCCCCATCTTTTATGAGATATGCATTTGCCTCACACATTTCTCTGCCTCCTTGTAACTGGAATAAAAGCCACGATGAAACAATTTTAAAAAAAGACAACCAGAAAGGGATATGAATATTTTTTATAAGCCTTTCTGGCTTTTTTTCAGTTTGTCTACCTTTTTGTAGCTTCTTGCTAACGCTTGTGGAATTTATTTAAAATAGAAAACTATATTTGTCAATAAAAATTGATGGGCTCCTTGCTCGTGAAGGATGTAGAAATTTTAAGAAAAGGAGGCTACCAGATAAAGAGAGTGGGGAAGAATTCATTTTCACTTGAGGATAGTAGTTGACTTTGAATGGGAGTACAAGGGATGAGGGGGATATATGCATAGTGAATTAAATGCACACTATGCCCTGTAATGAGATAACTTGTATAATCTCTGGCTGAACTGGCGAAGCCTCTCAAAATCATGTGGATTACCTTCTTTTGAATCTACAGGAAGTTTCAGAATATCACTATTAATAAAGCTTATGGCGTTTTTAAGATTGAGTTCGGAGAGGGCGCCGACATGATCAATGACTCCTAGTTTATAAAATCGTTTTCCGAGGTAATTCATATTTTTCAAAAGGTCTCCTGTATTACTGTCTATAAGCTTTTGTTGGCTCATCGATTTGGCAGCAATCCAATATGATTCAAGGAATGTTTTGGCCAGAGCGGCCCAGATGGGTAGTTTATTGAAACCGAGTTTTGTTATTTTGTATCCCCCATTCCTATTAGATCTGGATAAAAAGGCAGAATCAAGAAAATATTCCGTTAAAGAAATGGTTTTTTCTTGGAGATCCTCCTTCTGATCAAAAATAAACTCGTTTTTAAAAAGATTTTTCAAAAAGGCATAGTCAGAAATAATTGATTTGAGATCCTTTTCCTCTTCGCCACCAGTTAAAAGCGATATTGCTACAAAGGAGTGGGGGATGAAAAAGTGGATGATGCTGTTTTTATAATATTCAAGCTTTATTTTGTTATCTTCATCTACGTAGTAAAAAGTTTCCTCCTTTCCTGTTGCATCTTCCAGAAAATCGACAACCTTTTGGTTGATTAGCAGTGATAGTGTTTCCTCTATGGTTTTTGCTGAATCTACAAGGGTAGATGCTGTAGGGACGTCGTAACTTTTTATAAATCTTAAAAGAATGTTTACGGTTTCAGCAAGTTCTGAAAGATGGAATCCCCTCTGGTGATTGGCTAAAATGGCCGTAGCAATTAGCGAAAGAGGTGTTACGAGAGAAATAGCATTTATTGACTGAACTAAATGGAAGGCCAGGCGACGAGGGGCATTTTTTACTGATGAATCTATTTGAGAAAGATACTCATTCAACGAAAAAGGATGACTGAATCGAATATAAATCTTGCCATATCTTTTTTTTAGAAACCGTCTCGCTTTTATGATCTGCCTGAAATTTTCTTTCTTTTTAAGACCTCCCGCAATCTCTTTTTGATAGGATTTTTCCTCTATAATTCGATCATAAATTATAGAAGCGGGAATAAATATCAGATCTTTGCAAAATCCTTCACGATATGCACCAAGCAGGATTGAGAGGAAGCCAGTTTTGGGAAGTATCAATTTGCCATTTCGGCTTCGACCACCTTCAATAAAGAATTCAATGGGATGCCCTTCTTCAAGAAGTGATTTAATATACGCTTGAAATACCTCTGAGTAAAGTTTTTTACCCTTGAAAGAGCGGCGGATGAAAAAGGCACCGCATTTTCTAAAAATTTGTCCCATCGGCCAAAAGGCCAGATTTTTTCCCGCAGTAATCCTGGGGGTATGCATATGATAATTATAAAGTATATAATTGAGGATAAGGTAATCTATATGGCTTTTATGGGAAGGAACATAAATCAGTGTTCCTTTTCGAGCCCATTCCCTCACTCTTTCCAGGCCATCCATATCAACATCTATCCCTTCAAAAATCTTTTTCCAGAACCAATTTAATACCTTAACAAAGGTCTGGATATAGGTCATGTTATAATCTGCAGCAATCTCTTCAAAATATTTGCCAGCCTCTTTTTTAAGCTGTTTGAGCCTTTTTTCATTGTCAGAGGCCAATATATTGATTTCCTTGGTGACCCTTTCGTCAGTAAGAACCGATTCCTTAATCTGCTGTCTGGATTTCATGATCGGGCCCAGAATTACCCTTTTCTGTTTGTCGATGCTGTTAATAAGCATCTGCCTTATTTCTGCGGCCATATCGTGGAGAGGTCGGGTGGGTGGTTGGTTTTTTAAATAGGCTTTTACATCCAGGGGACGACCAAAGTCGATAAATGCACGGCGATTGTGCCTGAAAAAAAGGACAATCTTTCTTATAACGCCAGGGTGGTCTTTGAACCCAAAAAATATGCCGGTGAGGCTTGAATAGTCTCTTTCAGGTGTCATTTTGTAGAGGACGAGTTGTGGAACGATATAAATGGGACGATCCATATTTTTTTGTATATCCAGGAGGAATTGCAGATGGTCCTTTTCCTCATGAATGAAGTGTCTGATAAAGCCCTTTGGGTCAACAAGAAAGATAAGGGAAGTAGTGCCTTGTTGAATAGCCTTTTCATAAAACCCTGAATGATACGGGCTTGGAAGACGACCGTGATGAAGCAGGAAGGAAAGTTGAGAGACCATGACTTTTACGAAGTGGGTAAGAGGTAAATACATAGAAATATTGAGGTCAAAGGCTATTGTGGGATATGGCAGTCGTTTTCTGCGGAAATTATAATGGTAGAGAAGGTAGTCTAGCTGCCCCCTATACTTGATTGCATAGACTACTGTACCTTTTCTGTGCATCTGCTTCAGGTCTTCTTTCATGCTTTCACTAAGGCTTACTCTTTTAAAGAGTCTATAGAGCAACCAGTTGAGAAAGAATCCCGGTTTATGATCAAGCACATAAGGATAAAGAGTTTTTTCCTGAGGTGTATTCATGGATTGATTGAATTGAAATATTCCCTTTGTTGGATGGGAAGTATAGGAAGAAATAGAATTATGTGTCAAGGGAAAAGGGTACTACCAGATATTCGGTTTTTGGGTAAGAATATGAGTTAGATATATATTATTTTCTCCTGAGAAGATGATACACGCATCAAGCATCTGAAAAGAGGCAGCATAGCGTAAGTGCCCAGTGAGCCGCTGATGCCAGAGGGAAGGTAACAGACTTGCGTTAGCAGCCCTCTCGTCTATATTTATCCAGAAATCCTATCCAGTTCACTGTCATGGTTATGGAACCGAAATCCTCCTCTATCTTTCCTTTGAGAATATAAGGGCGCATTTCATTCAGCATGTGGCAGAATTGATTATATGCCTTCGGAAAGAACACGGTTTCATAGAGGCCGGTAGTATCCTCGAAGGATACGAATTTCATGGGCTCTCTATCCTTTGTATATACTGTCTTGCCGCTTATCAGCCAACCGATAGTTGTCACATGTTTCCCCACATGGGCGTTGAGATCACAAGCCCTGACAAAATGTAAGTCCTTCAAGACCCCCTCGTATCGCTCGAGGGGATGGCGGGAGAGGGAAACACCCAGGGTTTCCAGTTCATGTTGCAACATGAGACTTTTCGAGTAAGGAGGCTGTTTTACAGGGAGTTGAGAGGCAGATGCGGAAAAAAGGGTAGGGGTCTTTTCTTCCTGATGTTCGCCGCCAAAAAACTGAAGGGCCTGCCACATCAGAGAAGGTCTGGTTAAGCCACTGGCGATACTATCAAAACACCCTGCCTTAATTAGAATTCTCACATCCTGGAGGTGGAGATGGCGACTGGATCTGAGCAGAAAATCCTCAAAATTCCTAAATGGACCGTTTTTGGAGCGCTCATGGATGATGAATTCTTGAGCATACTGGGATAAGGCTTTTAACCGCATCAGGCCGACCCGGATTTCTTTGCTTTTTCCGGTATATTTGATCTTGCTCCGATTGATGTCAGGAGGCAGGATTTTGAGCCCCATCCGCCTTGCCTCTGACAGATATCCAAATGTGGAGTAATACCCTCCGCCGTTGGAGATGACAGATGCCATAAATTCGGCTGGATAATGGGCCCTGAGATAGGCAGACTTGTAGGCCACCAGGGTATAGCTGGCCGAATGTGGCTTGCAGAAACTATAGCCGTCAAAGCCCATCATCATCTGCCAGATTTTCTCTATCACTTTTATGTTTACACCCCGCTCTCGAGCCCCTTGAGCAAATCTGGTATAAAAATCACGAAGTTTCTTATCCCTATGTTTTTTGCTCATCACCTTCCTAAGGGTATCTGCCTCTGCGGGATTAAAACCTGCCAGGCGCATGGCCACTTGACTCAATTGCTCCTGAAAGACCATGATTCCCATGGTTTCCTTTAGGACAGGCCGTAAAAGAGGATGGGGTGCATCCCAGGGCTGGCCATGGAGCCTGGATATCCATGCCCTGATGCTCTGATTTGAGGCAGGCCGGATGATGGAGGTGACCACCACATTGAGATGAAAGTGATCCAGGCGACGGTACTCATGGAGGGTAAATCCTGAGCTGACCTTTTTTAGTGCCTGCCTTGTGGCAGGACTTTCAAAATAGAAAACACCGAAGGTCTCGCCCCGGTAAAAAACCTCTACGGTCTTAGGGTCATTGATGGGGTTCCAGCTGGCGTAATTGATCCGTCTGCCATAATTTTTCTCCACCAGATCAAGGGCATCCCGAATGACTGCAAGGCTCCGGTTGCCCAGGAGATCTATCTTAACAAGTCCTGCTTTTTCCACCGAATCCTTTTCCCACTGGAGCACCTGTACCCCACTTGCAGAGATTTCTACCGGGCAGTAGCGCCGAATCTCATCGGGCACAATTACCAGACCGCCGCAGTGTACTGAGAGGTGGTCGAGGTGATCTTCAAGCTGGAGTGCAGCATATAAAATATCATCCCAGGGCTTCTCGAAGTCTATCCCTTTCATCTTGGGATGCCTGGCAAATTTGGTCCAGGTATCTTCCAGACGCCATCCAAAACCGATTTTGCTGGTTATCCGGCTGATCTCTGTCTCGGTCAGGCCAAAGACCTTTGCTACCTCCCTGACAGCAGATCTGGCTCCATAAAGGTTATGATTGGCGACCATGGCGGTTTTTCGGTTTCCATATTTGGCAAAGACATAGTCGATAACCTGATCCCGTTCGTCCCATGCGAAGTCCACATCGATGTCCGGGGGATCCATACGTCCAGTGTTTAAAAAACGCTCAAAGAAGAGGTGATGTTTTATGGGGTCTACATGGGTGATCCCCAAGGCATATGAGACGATGGATGCGGCGGCGCTTCCACGGCCACATGACCGAGTAGCCCTTCTGGTAATATCAGCCACTACCAGAAAATAATGGGCAAACTTTTTCTTTTGGATGATCTTCATCTCGTAGTCTATTCGCTCTCTGATTGCTTGGGTGAGCTTTCCATATCGACGCCTGCATCCCTCTATGGTAGACTGGTAGAGGGTTTCATAGGCCTCTTTGTCTGTCATCTGCTTAAAACGAGGGAATATGATGCGGTCAAAATCCCAACGCACAAGACATCTTTTGGCCACCTCAAGGGTATTATGGATTGCCAGAGGGGCATGGGGAAACTGATCGATCATGGATTGGGGGGCATTCAAAAAATTGTGCTCCCTGCAGATGTCTTTAAATTGCAGGCGGGAAAGCTTGGTGTTCAGGGCTATGGCACGAAGGATCCGATGAAGCGGAAACTGATCCGCCTTGATCATATAGACACGGTTGGTAGCCAGAGGAGGAATGCCGCTCTTACGTGAAAAGGCATAGCAGCTCGCCATATTGTAGCCCGGGGATAGCTCTACAAAGAGGTCCTCTTTTGAATCTCTTTTAAGGGCCTTGAGCAGTGTGAAGTCGTCAGAAAAGATGATGAGTCCCTCACGTTTCTCCTTCAGGGATTTGATCAGGTTATAATCCTGCTGGCAGTGGCGGTCTGAAATAATCCGGCAGAGGTTGGCATACCCCTCACGGTTTCGAACCAGCAGAACAGCGCGGTGCTCATCGGCTGTAAGTTCACTGCCCACAATGGGTTGAATGCCTATCTCCTTAGCCGTCTGTATAAAATGCAGGAGTCCATACAATCCATTGGTATCGGTCAGGGCAAGCCTGTCCATCCCCTGCTGCTTGGCGGATCGGCAGAGTTCTTCAATGGTGCCCATACCCCAGCCTTTGGAATAGTGGGAATGGACATTGAGATGGACAAAATTTTTCTCTGTGCCCTCTGCGGCCCTGCGGTGAGCTATGAAATTACGCTGCTCTGCCATATTTGATCGCCTCATAGCCATATCTTTCCCTAATATGATTAAGGGTCTGGAATGCCATGGCCTTTTTATCCGTGACAGGGGAGCTTGTGGAAAAGAGTGAGAGCTGTGACTGGAGAGGGGAGAAATCCTGAAACCACACCTTCATAAATCGAACCCTTATCCGACGACGATAGGCCTTTAAAAAAATCCTCTCCAGAGGTGCGTAGAGATCGAAATTCCAGAAGCTCACATGGGGCAGATTAATCTGGCGTATAATCTCTTTATGGTCTGTGTAGCTAAAGATCAACCCTGCCTTGCGGGGACACAGTGACCTGTTCAGGAGCTGATGCGAGCATTTTTCCACCAACCTGTAAAGGATTCTCAGTAGTTTTTCATCATCGATCTCGTCCTGGGAAAGGATGGCCTCTTCAGTTATCGTGGGCTCCATATGGGGAGGATACACCGGGGTTGGGTCTATGCCGAGGGCCCGCTGATGGATCACATAAGCCTGCCTTCCAAAAATAAGTTTCAGGCTATCCATATCGAGGGCGGCTATTTCCCTGATCGTAGTGATATTCAGCTCTTCCAGGAGGATTTTTTTGCGGGCATGGCCTACGCCGGGCAGGAGACTTGCCCTTAGGGGGGCTATAAAGGCGGACTCTTTGCCGTGATCTACATCCAGTACTCCTTTGGATGAGCCAATCCTGGAGGCGATGCTGGAAACCATCTTGTTCCCTGCTATGCCCACCATTCCTAAGAGATGTACATGCTCTTTGATTTCCCGTCTGAGACGGATGGCCGTGTCTTTTGCACTTCCCCAGAGACGATCCGTTCCTGTTATGTCCATATAGATATGCCCCGGTCTGGATGGTTCCCAGAGAGGTGTATAGTGCGCCACTACCTTGGCCAAGGACTTGGAGACCTTCCCGGTGAGGTTCTGGTTAGGGGGTAAGACAATCAAATCAGGGCAGAGTTTTATGGCCTTTTTGAGGGGCATGCCCTTAAAAATACCTTCCCTGCGGGCCTCAAGAGAAACAGAGAGGATAAACGCCCGTTCCGAGTGAGGTGGGGCCATGGCCACAGGGCGATCCCTGAGCCCTGGCTGGGATACCCGCGCCACAGCTATGGGAAAGGCTGGGATGTGGATGTGAATAATGTGACGGTACATAGCTCCTCAAATTCCTAAGTTAAGCGCCTAAAGTGGGCTAAAATGAACTAAAGCGCCTAAAATCTATGATATAAAACAAATGTTTAAAGTTTTTGTCTTTAACTTTAGCTCACTTTAGGCACTTTAGCTCACTTATAATGCCTCATAACCCCTACAACCCTTCCTTCAATCCGGAAATCTCCTTCTTTGATAAGAATTGATTCCATATCCGCATGGGCGGGGCGGAGTTCTACATAATTTTTTTGCTTGTAATATTTTTTAACGGTGGCCTCATTGTTGATCAGGGCCACCACGGTTTGGCCATTTTCGGCCGTTGGCTGCTTTCTCACTACGATGAAATCACCGTCCAGTATCCCGTCCTCCTTCATGGAATTTCCTCTGACCTGAAGAACGAAGTGGTCTCCCTGTCCAGTCATGGATGGGGGGACTTCAATTGCATCTGCCGTTTCCACTGCCTCGATAGGCTTTCCTGCCGCCACCCTTCCCAGCAAGGGGAACTCGAGCCGTCTGGTTTCCACAGGACTAATTACCTCAATGGCTCGCTTCTGGTTCTTTTTATTGGGAAGGCGGATATATCCTTTCGATTCCAGGGTCTTGAGATAGGTGGTAACTGTGTTGTAAGAGGTGAAGCCAAAATGAGAGCATATTTCTTCAAAGCTCGGGGATTGTCCCCAGTCCTCAATATAATGGGAGATATATCTCAGAAATAACTTTTGCTTTTCCGTCAGTTTCATGACCTCCTCCATTTACAGTAAAACGTAATAGCTCAGCCACAAAGACACCAAGTCACCAAGATTATTATATAATTTTTTAAATATCATTTTTTAAATATGCATAATCATTTCTTTGTACCTTTGAGACTTAGTGGCTGAACTCATATAGCAAAATTTACCATTTTATTAGTATAAATACTGTAAATTATACTGAAAGTCAAGGAAAAAATAAAAAAATTTTTACTAAATAATGAAAATTGACTGTTTGTTGGAAGATGTATGAGAAATTTTTAGGGGGTGTGTATAAAACTTAGTAGCGTTAGAGGGCTATTCAAAATACCCGGCTATTGTCTGGTTACAAAATTTACATTCATTTCCTTTCAAGTTATAGTTTAATATCTGGTAATTTTGTCTTTCAATGAGCAGTTCTCCGCATTGGGGGCAGTAGGTATTTTCTGCTGAATGACCAGGAACATTTCCGAGATACACATATTTCAGTCCTTTATCCATGCCAATTTGTCTGGCTTGTTCCAGCGCGGGTATGGATGTATAATCACAGTGAGATAATTTAAAGTGGGGAACAAATCTCGTGATATGCCATGGGGTTTCAGTCCCCATCTGATCTACAATCCACTGTGCCATAGCATGCAGCTCCTCTTCATTATCATTGTATCCGGGCGTAAGGTTAGTGATAATCTCAATATGCATATTCCATTTATATTTGGCCATTTTTATAATTTTTAAGATTCCTTTAAAATTTGAAATATTTGCAATCCTTTTATAGCTATGGGAAGAAAATGCCTTTAGATCAACCCGGTAGGTGTCTAAATAGGGGCCAAGAAGATTCATGGTCTCTGGAGTAATATAGCCATTGGTTACGTAGTTTGTGAGGAGGCCTTGGTCCTTGGCTAATTTTGCTGTATTTAGAGTATATTCTAAGGAAAGAGTAGGCTCATTATATGTCCAGGAAATGCCTTTACATTTATCTTTTATTGCTATCTGAACCGCTTTTTCAGGTGAGATATATTCTGTGAGTTTGATCTCTTTATCAATGTCTGCGTGGGAAATTTCCCAGTTTTGACAT
>Ga0190359_1001015_pt1 | contig 18302 bp, 14 predicted proteins | sample 48721823_MG_FD_161269 | JGI IMG/M metagenome (GOLD analysis project Ga0190359, IMG submission 161269) | Hydrothermal vent microbial mat bacterial communities from Southern Trench, Guaymas Basin, Mexico - 4872-18-2-3_MG | ecosystem: Environmental > Aquatic > Marine > Hydrothermal vents >... | reverse complement strand
ATTGGCGAGTTGCTCTGCCATTGCCGGTTGCGTCAAAGAGAACAATCCGAAGAAAAGCAAGACGCTTGCAAGCCAAGGTTTACTCTGTTTTGACATTTTTCGGATCTCCGATTCAAAGTTCGACAAGAGAAGAAGTATACTGCCGCCACTGGAATTCAGGCCAGACCGAGTTTGTTTTTTCGGGAATTAGGGCTTTCCCGGCGGTTGCCACGGTAGAAAAAAGGGGCAATAGAGTCAAGTGTTTTTTCCTGTAGATTTCAAGGAAGACTGCAAGGAATTATTACCCTTTAGAACGCTACTCACCCACTTTTACTCTGCAAGAATGCCGTGAAGCAAAATCCCACAGAGCTACTTTCTAAGCCTTTTTGAAATCTGGCCGAAGACACTTTCAGGTGTCATGGGAGTGTGCCGCATCCTGATGCCTGTTGCATCGAATATGGCATTTCCTATTACAGCAGCCGGTGGTGCCATGGTGGGCTCCCCCAACCCCTTTGCTCCAAAGGGTCCATAGGCGGCAGGGACCTCTACAATGACTGGCTCAGTTTCAGGGACATCGAGAGAGGTTAAGAGCTTGTAGTCGCTAAAGTTAGGATTCAAGACTTCGCCTTTATCGCCAATAAGCAAATTCTCGCTCAGGGCAAAGCCAATGCCCATTGAAACACCGCCTTCGATTTGCCCTTCAGCCGCCATCGGGTTAATTGCTCGGCCGATGTCGTGGGCGGCAACGTATCTCTTGATTTCCACATGCCCTGTGTCCGGGTTCACCTTGACGATAGCAGCATGGCAGCCAAGGGTATTTCCCTTGAATGCTGTGAAAGAAAGGCCCTTCACCCTTTTGGGATCTATTTCATCCATTTCCGGCAGGAACTGGATCGAGGCAAAAATGGGGCCACCCTTCTTGATATGGCGGTCATAGGATATTTCAGCAAAACTAACCATCTTTTCTGGATCAGCTTTCAGGAAAATCCAGCCATCCCTTGTTGCAAGATCTCCCGGGAAAACTCCCAGCCTTTCAGCAGCCTCTTTAAAAAGCTCTTCTCTTACTTTTGAGGCTGCCATTTGAGCCACCCTTCCGATAGTGAAAGTTCCCCGACTGCCTCCAATCCCATGATCATATGTGGTCCGGTCCGTATCTCCTTGAACTAAGTTAATATCCTCCGCATTCAGGCCAAGTTCTTCAGCCACTATTTGGGGCACGCTGGTGTAAAGATAGCCCGTGCCCATATCGACCGCTCCGGTAACCAGGCTAACAGTTCCATCTTCATTTACTTTTACCGTGGCAGAGGTAGCCCATCCGCCGCTCAGCCAGAAAATACACGCCATGCCTTTGCCGACATTTTCTTGTTTTTTTATGTTCCTCCATCCAATAGCATCGGCAGCAGCCTTTACGACTTTCTTATAGTCAACATCAACCAGTGTTTGACCCACACCTGTCTTTTCTCCTTTTTCAAGCAGGTTTTTTAGCCGGAAGTCAAGGGGGTCCATTCCTATTTTTCTGGCCAGGTTGTCCGTGTGGGATTCGATTGCAAAGGTTGTCTGAGGGCCGGATGGTCCTCTCATGCTGCCGCAGTTCATCTTGTTTGTGTAGACGCAGTAGCCTTCGATGAAAAGGTTTGGTATGCGATACACCCCGGCGGCTAGTTGGCACGAGAGAGTTACGGTTGTAGGTCCGTTTCCCGAATAAGCACCTGTATCGTAGACCAGTTTCACATGCCTGGCCAGCAGCGTTCCATCTTTTTTGATTCCTGATTTAACCCAAAACAGGGTTTTATGCCTTGGGGTCGTTGCCAGAAACTCTTCATCACGGGTGTAAACGATCTTGACGGGTCTACGGCATTTCCTGGCCAGCACAACGGCATACGGCTCTGCGATAAGTTCCAGTTTACCCCCAAACCCTCCACCAATTTTTGTAGCCTCAACGCGTATTGAGCTGATGGGGATCCTCAAAGATTGAGACAGGTATCGCCTCATGGCAAAGGGCTTTTGAGTTGTACTCCACACTTTTATCCGTCCACGAGCATCCACTTCGGCAAGGGCAGCATGACCTTCTATGCTTGCCTGATGTTGGATCTGGGTGGAAAATGTGTCTTCAAGCACCACATCTGAATCCGCAAATCCTTTGTCTAGGTCTCCTAACTTTACGTTTGCTATTGTACAAACATTTCCTTTTCTTTGCGTATCAAAACTGATCTCGTAATCTTGCAGGTTCTCGTGAATGATCGGGGCCCGAGGCTCAGAAGCTTCAACAGCGTCAAATACAGCGGGAAGAGGCTCGTAATCAACTTTGATCAGCCGCAGCGCCTTTTTCACAATTTCCTCGGTTACGGCAGCAACGGCGGCCACGGCATCTCCTCGGTACCTCACCTTGTCGGTGGCAAACACCAGGCGGTCTTTTATGTCTACGCCAAAGTATCCCTGCTGAACGTCCTGACCCGTGACAACCGCCAAGACCCCTTCCAGATTTTGGGCTGCAGAAGTGTCGATATGCTTTATTCGGGCATGGGCATAGTCGCTTCTGAGTATCTTGCCGAAAACCATGCCTGGTCTTGAAATATCAGCTCCGAACTTGGATATTCCCCTTACGTGTTCAATTGCGTCTCGACGAACAAAACTATGTCCAATGTTGGACTCCCCTTGACTCAGGTGAAATGAAGAATTTGTAGAAACAGCCTCCACCGCATCAACGATTTTCTTGTAACCACTGCACCTGCAAAGATTCCCAGACAGGGCTGTTTTTATCTCTTCTCGTGATGGCCTGGGGTTTTTGTCCAGGAAGCTCTTGGCAGACATGAGCATCCCCGGCGTGCAAAACCCGCATTGAACAGCGCCGTGGTTTATGAAGGACTCCTGCAAAGGATGCAGCTCTTCTTCATCAGGGGCCAGGCCTTCAACCGTAAGGATTTCAGCGCCATCACAGTCCGGGGCAAGCACAAGGCAGGAGTTAATGGCCTTGCCATCCAAGATTACCATGCATGCGCCGCATTCTCCGGAGCCACACCCCTCTTTTGTTCCTGTTAGTCCCAGGCGGTCCCTCAGGGTCCTCAGCAGTGTTTCCCCTGGAGGTACCTGAAGTTTGTACGTCCTTCCGTTTACCTTCAGAGATATGGTACAGGTTTCCAATGCTTCTAGCTATCCTTTCAGGCTTGACTCAGCGCGCGTTGAACTAGCGTGCAATACCAGCCTTTCTACCAGGCTGGCTACCATTTTTTTTCGGTAATCAGCAGATGCACGAATATCCGATATAGGCCTTGTTTCTTGCATAGCAACCCGGGCCGCCTTCCTGATCAGATCTGGCGTGATCGTTTTACCCTCTACTATTTTCTCTGCTTTTACTGCCCTAATGGGAGTGGGAGCTACTGCGCCAAGAGCGATTCTTATATGCTGGCAGTAGATTCCGTCTCTAAGCCCGATTGAGACACAGGCACTCGCAATGGCAATCTCCATTGCTTTTCTTATGCCCAGCTTTTCATAGTCGGAAAATGATTCTTCTTGGTATGTGAGAACAAATCCCCTCAAGATTTCGCCTTTTGCAAGGATATGGGCCGAAGGCCCGGTGAAGAAGTGTTCAATGGGGACCTGCTTTTCACCTGCCTGTCCGCGGATAATTGCCTTTGCTCCGTAAGCCAGTAAGGGCGGGGCAGTATCTGCAGAAGGGGAAGCGTTTGCAATATTTCCCCCAATGGTGCCTAAGTTTCTTATAGAAGGGGAACCTACGAGGCTCGAGGCTTTTGAAAGAGCGGGAAAGTATTTGTTTATCAAAGGAGATTCTGCGACCTCGGAATGTGTTGTCATTGCGCCGATAAAGACTTCGTTTTTTCCATGCTGGCGTATTCCCTTTAGTTCTTCAAGCTTCTTAAGCGAAATGACTTTTACGCGCCGTGCATGATCGCGCGAAAGAGCAGGCACTAAGTCTGTGCCGCCAGCAACAAGTTTTGCACTTCTTGGGTGGGCAATCAACAGATCCGATGCCTCTTTCAGGGTGCGCGGTTGAAAATAGGCTGATTTAGATGATGAGCTCATTTCAATTCAATCTTATGTCGGAAGCGATGCTGAAAGGATTATTTTATGCAGCATGGTGGAGCGTTGTTGTTGTCTCCTCACTTGTAAATTTCTTGAGCACTTCTATCTTCCTCTGTGTTTGTGCCTGGATGTGCGCAATTTGCTCCTCATCCAGGTGCCGAAACTTCCCTATCAGGGACAGGTACTCTGCTACTGGCAGAGGGTTTTCCACAGGATGCGTGAAACGGATCCTGCCCACCCTGTTCTCATACTCCCACAGCGGAACAATGTTTGTCTGCACTGCCTTTCGCCCAACCTCAATCAGTTTGCTGGGCGGGAAACGCCACCCCGTAGGACAAGGAGAAAATACATGAATGTAAGCCATTCCCCTCCTGGCAGCTTCAATCGCCTTTTCAAGCTTTCTGTAGTAATCCTCCATAAAAGCAGTTGATGCTGTTGCCACATACTCGCAGTTGTGCATCACCATCAGAAGCGGCATGGGCTTGGCATCCCTACTCTTCCCCCTCAAAACCGTGCCCACCGGCGTGGTGGATGTCCAGGCACCATATGGGGTCGTGCTCGATCTCTGAACCCCTGTGTTCATGTAACCCTCATTATCCACACAAATGTAGATCATCTGCTCCCCGCGCTCAGCAGCCCCTGAAAGAGACTGAAACCCCACATCAGCAGTGCCACCATCCCCTCCAAAGGCAATCATCGTTACATCCCTGCCTATGCGCTTGTAATAGCGCTTCGCCCCGGCAAGCATCGCCGCCGTGTTGGTTAAAAGAGGATGAAACACCGGCGCCTTCACCCCCGTCTTGCCGTTTACCCCCACCGTGCCCACTCCCGCCATGCACCCAGGCGGTGTGGCCACCACAACATTTGAGCCCACCCTGCGAAGTGTATGCCTTAAAACAAGCTCCGAGTTACAACCCAAACACGCCGATATCCCCGGAACCACCAGGTCCTCCAGCTCAGCCCACTCATTAAATATCTCCGCACCTCTTTTTAGCTCCAGTGCCCCCAGCGGACACGCTTTCACGCACGCAGGATCACCCTCACAAAAATCACACTTCATCACTTCTTCGCTTACCACGTTGTAAGTTATCCCCGCATACGGGCACGCCAGAGTGCAGATATGGCAGTTTACACACCTGTCCCTGTCCCACTTGATAACTCCACTCTCCGTATCTTTTTCAAGTGCCCCCGCAGGGCAGTTCATCACGCACTGGGGCTCCCCGCACTGCCTGCAAAGCGCAAGCCCAAATGCTCCCCCAGCTTCCACTACCTTGATCCTGGAGTGCACTGGATCAGTGCTGCCCGCGTGAAACTCGCTACATGCCTCAACACACTTCTGACACCCATCACATCTCTGGGGGTAAAATGCTATCGTCTTGTAACCCTTGCCCATTTTTCTCCTCTCTCTATTCTCTCTCCCTCATCCCGGCTCTTAGCGCCACACCTGGCTCATCAACACACGACCCATCTCAAGGGGCTTGGCTGAAAAAACACCTTTTTCCTCCTCCAGATTTACCTTCCTTCGGATCAGCTGGTACAAAACCCCGGGGTCAAGCTCAGTGTTAATCCCCGAAGCCCCAACCAGGTACCCCCCACTAAATACCAGCTTCTGGTAGCAAAAACTCGAAGGCAGGTAGACCTGGTCTACTTCAAAATCATCCTCAGATTCCGACACCTTCCCCATTCCAACCGAAAATGCCCTGTGCTTGAAAAAGGTGTATGTGTTAACCGCCATCCCACCACCATAGGGCTGAAGCGCTGAATCACCCACCATGTCCATCCCAGCAATCCTTCCCTGCTCCACAGCACTTAAAACTGTGGCATTTACCCTCTTGGAATCGCCAAAAAACCCCCGCGCCTGCGCCACGTCCCCTGCTGCCCACACATCCTCCACGCCCCCGGCTCTCATACGATCATCCACCACCACTCCTTCTTCTACCTCCACCCCAGAGCCTTTGAGATACTCAGTTCGGGGTTTTACACCCGTTGAAACAAGCAAAAGATCCCCGCTGAGGGTCTTTCCAGATGAAAGTGAAAGCTCAACTCTTCCCCCACTCTGCGCTACACCCTCTACCCTCTCTCCTGTAAGTATCTCAATTCCTTGCTCTAAAAATGCCCTCTCTATTAAATCAGCCCCCCGAGGGTCAAAGTATGCAGGCAGAACCTGATCAAGCGCTTCAACCACCCTTACCTTTAAACCAGCCTTTAACATGTTCTCAGCCGCGTGCATCCCTATGAGCCCAGCGCCAAGCACAATCGCCTCCTTTGCCCCACTCATTGCCGCCCGGAGCTTCTCTGCATCTTCAAGTGTGCGAAGCACGTGGTAGGAAACTCCTTCAAGACCTTCAATCCGGGGTATGCTCGGCGCAGCCCCGGTTGCAAGCAAAAGCTTCTCGTACTCCCACTTCTCCCCACTTTCCAGCTCCACGCTGTGATCCCCAGCCTGAACTGATACTACCCTTGCACCTGCCTCAAACCTCACTCCCATGCGCTCAAATCTATCACTACGCCTTAAAAACACCTCCTCTGCCCTTACCTCTCCGCTCACCACGTAAGGCAGTATGGTGGGTGAGTAAGGAGGGGTGCTCTCAGCACAAAGAAGTGTTACTTCCCCTTCAGGCTCTATCAGCCTTATCGCATCAAGTGCTGATAGCCCCGCGTGAGATGCTCCAACTATAAGGTATTTGCTGTGAAACATTTTAATTCCCCGCGCTTTGCATCATGTGCTCTCGTTGAGCCAGATCGGCTCAGATGGTACCTCTCCCCCCTCAAGCACACGCTGCGTCTCATCTATTACCCTTCTGAAATGATCAACTGTAATATCGGCTCCTGCCAGACCCCCTATAAAGCTTATCGCTGGAATCGGAGTGCTCAAAAAATACATGGAAGAAAGAATCTCCTGGTACATGGGCCCTGAGTTCCAGCCAAAACTAACAGATCGGTCCACAACTCCCGCTGCCTTTACCTTGCTGAGCGCTTCACACAACGCTTTTCTCGGAAAGGGCCTGAAAGTCTTCATCTTTATCAACCCTACCCTCTTTCCCTCCTCATCGCGTGCCATATCCACCGCATCTTTCCCTGCTCCGCTCATGCTCCCAATAGTCACCACCGCATAATCGGCTCCATCAAGCCTGTACTCCTCCACCAGGGGAGGCCACTTCCTCCCAAATCGCTCCCCCCACTCCCTGTGCACTTCCTCAATCACCCTCAGCGCATTCTGCATCCCACGGCACAGCCCTTTTCGGTACTTCACAAAAAGAGAAGGCCCTATACCCCCGGCACCACCCGTGAGGGGGTCAACCCCCATGGGCCGCTCAGGGTCAAGCGCTACGTGCCAGTTCACATTCTTCTCCCCCAGAAAAACATCCACCTCCTCCTGATCCGGTACCTCCACCTTCTCCACTCCGTAGGAAAGATAGTTTCCATCGTGATTGACATTTACCGGCAGCATCACATCACGGTGCTCGGCAATCTTAAACGCCATTATCACAGTGTCCAAAACCTCCTGCACATTCTCACAGTGCATGTGTACCCACCCTGTCTCCCTCACCGTCATCGCATCCTGTTGCCCTCCCCACACACTCTGGGGAGTAATACCGTCCCTGGTCACAATCGACATCACTATGGGAAGACGCAGAGGAGGTGTGCGAAAATAGGGCTCAAACATGAACGCCAGCCCCTGCCCGCAGCTAGCCGTAAATGTACGCGCACCGGCAAGCGCAGCACCTTGAAGCACAGAGAGCACACTGTGCTCCCCTTCAACATCCATAAGATCCGCCTTGATAATACCGTCTGCAACAAACTGTGATATGTACTCCGCCAGAGACGATTGCGGCGTTATGGGATACACAGCCACCATGTCGGGACGGGCCAGAGCCACTCCCCAGGCAGCAGCTTCGTTACCATCACAAACTATCACTTTTCCCATCTCTACTCCTCTTGCTCCTCCACCATCCTTATCGCATGGTGAGGACACTCTTCAGCACAAATACCACACCCCTTGCATATCTCGAGATCAGCCTCAAACCACCCATCCTTCTCCACTATGCACTGCGTGGGGCAGTAAACCCAGCACGTGGCACACTTAACACACCTGTCTCTGTCCACCACCGGCCTCTCAGCCCTCCACTCCCCTGTCTTTAGCACAATGTACTCAGTGGCTATCGGGCACAGATCATCAGGTATCCCCGATCGGTCAAACGGCTCCCTGGCTTGCTTCTTCATGCTCGCTCCTCCATACCCCCTCTTAAATCATATACCTTGCTCTCCTCATACCCCCGCCTCGCTGCCTCAATGTTCTTGTCCAAATCAGCATCCCTGAACGCCACAGATCCCATAGCCTTCACCAGAGAATCCATAGAGACCAGAGCAGTCGTCCTGGCAAATGAACCAAGCATTATGGAGTTGGTAATAGGCCTTCCAAATACCTGAAGCGCTATCCCAAATGCATCACAAAAACCTACCCTGGAAAGCAGCGCAGGATATTGCACCTCATCAAGTGCCTTCTTGGTCGCCTGAACCCATACCCCACCCTGCTTTATGTCCTCAAATATGTCCACAGAGCGCGGAAGAGTGGGATCAAGACACACTACACAATCAGGATGATATATGTTGGTGGTCTGCCGAATCACTCTATCGTCAAATCTCAGGTATGCAGCCACAGGCGCCCCTCGCCTCTCAAATCCAAATGAGGGTATGGCCTTCACATACTTGCCCTCCTCTACCATGGCCTTCGCCAGTATCTTGGAAGCCAAAACCGCACCCTGACCCCCCCTGCCGTGAAACCTTATCTCATACATCACCAGTCCTCGTTATCGAAAGCTTTAAAGTGCTTTTTCTCCAAGCATCATCAACTTGAGTATCATTCTTTATATTTTCTGAGAAACTTTTTCCAGATGTTATTTTGAAAAAGTCATCTCAGGGCGCGTTTTGCCTTTCTCTGTTCGATCTCTTTGATTAAACCAGCCATATGCCTCCCCCTGGATACAGGTGCTCTGCTCATGAGAGGATCGGTGACCCAAAAAACGAGAGGAGCCAAGCGATCTCACCCAAATCCATAAAACTTTATTAAGGCTATATAAGGAATGCACTTAAAGTCAAGACATGGATTCAAGGGGTGCATATTTGATGGCTGAACCTCTGCTATCTCGACGTCCTCAACCCAAAAAGGTCGGATCAGATTAGTCTGAAATATTAATACATAAGATCGCAAACCCAGATAGCACCTCTCATTTTATGTTGACACTCAGGCGCAATCTTTTTATACGTCAAGCCTGCAAATAGGCGACTTGTCAGCACTCCAACCAGCTCAACCTGAAAGGCAGGGCTAGTTTCTGATCTCTCCTAGCCGGGTGAAGAGGTTCTTGCAGATCAGGGCGGAGCATAGCAGCACAAAGAATATTTTTGGAAGAAGGAGAAGGATAGCCGTGGAAATGTCTCGACCCAGCAAGCAAGAAGAAATGGTGGGATTTCCTGTGCCGGATTATCGTTTTGACCAGAAAAACGAGATGTTTAAACGAGCATTCTGGGATGAGCAGTTTGAGACGCAGCGAACGCGTTTTTATAATGAAGTAGGATTCCAGGACAAGCCGGGTTGGGGAAAGGTGGATTTTTCGATTCGCAATGCAGCCTGGAATGTTGAGTGGAGCTTTGGCATGGGAAATTCCCGGAGCAATTCAGGTCTCTATGCGTGGGAAGGCATTCATCCCAAAGCGGAACGCTTTGTCAGGACCGGCGGAAGGGTTGAAGGAACACCTTCAGAGATGAGCAACGTTGTGAAGAAAGCGGCCCTTCACCTGGGGGCGGATTTGGTAGGAATCTGTCGTGTGCATCCGAACTGGGTATACTCCCATGAGTATAACCTGATTACGCAGGAACACTATCCTCTCGAGCTTCCGAAAGGTTGTGACAATGCAGTTGTCATGGCAATAGAGATGGATTACCATACCCTGCGTTCTTCCAGCATGGTGCTTCAGGGCTTTGCCACAGGCCATGCATACTCAAAGATGGCTTTCCTTGCGAACATGGTAGCTGCCTTTATTCGGGGTCTTGGATACCGCGCGGTGCCGTGCGGCAACGATACGGCTCTGAGCATTCCGCTGGCAATGGCCGCAGGACTCGGAGAATGGAGCCGCATGGGCCTTCTGGTAACCAAGAAGTTCGGACCCAGGGTTCGACTTTGTAAAGTGTTTACCGATCTGCCACTCGCTCATGACCACTTTGAGCCGTTTGGCGTGGTTGAATTCTGTAAAACCTGCAAGACATGTGCAAGCAATTGCCCATCGCAGGCCATTTCTCACGGGCAAATGACAACTGAAGGACCTAATATTTCAAGCCATTCGGGAGCGCTCAAATGGTATATTAATGCAGAGAAATGTTATACTTACTGGGGTACAAGGAGAACAGATTGTACACAGTGCATTCGGGTGTGTCCTTTTAACAAGATGCCCGGGAAAATTCATGACCTATCTAGGTTTCTCATAAAAAGGGCGCCTTTGTTTAACCGCTTACTGGTTAAATTGGATGAAGTTCTCGGTTATCAAAAGACCCTGCCGGTAAGCAGGTTTTGGGGGAAGGGGTAATGGCCCCTGAGGCATGTTTTTCAGGACTCGTAACCAACCGGCATCACGAGCAAAGGCTCATGGGAGGCAGGGGCCCTGATCGTTTTGTTAAGATCATGATCGCGGAAGGCCCCTATGATTCCTGCTGAAAGACCCAGGGCGCAAGCCTGGAGAAAAATGTTCTGGCCGATGTGCCCGGCTTCTATCATGGCGTATCTTACGCCCCTTTCTCCGTATTTGCCACAAACCCGGTTGTATTCAGCCGTTATGACAAGGCTTAGCGGCGCCCTTGCCATCCACATTTGCCAGAGAGCCGTTTCGGCAGCCCGAGCCCTGAAGTCTCCTTCTTCTAGAATTGAAATAGAGTGGCTATTGGCCTCATAGTGGTAGATTCCTTCTTTTAGGCTTTCTACACCGTTTTTTCCCACAATAGCGTAAACGTCCATAGGATAAAGGGCACCAGCTGAAGGGGCCGCTCTTTTGAAACCCCCTTCTTCTGTTATACCCTGGGAGGCCCAGAGAATCTGTGATAACTGCTCAAGGGTTAAAGACTTGCTGAGGAATGAGCGGTTTGTTCGGCGTCTCTTGATTGCTTTTTCCACAGAAGTCTTTCCGTCAAATCTGGGTTTAGGCAGCTTCATGTGATTTTCCTCCCGTTTGTTTGAAGAAAATTCCAAGGCTTTGACACAGTTGGCCGGGAATGCCGAGAAAAAGCAGAAAGCCTCTGCTATCAGGGCAAATGTCTTAAGAACCTCTCTTCTCCCCAGTTCTTTAAAAAAGTGCATGGCCCCTCCGGCATTAGACAATTCTTTTGAAAGCTTTCGATAATATTAACGACGAAAACGCGACTAGACAACATAATTCTATCAGGAACCGACCTGGTGATGCTCATGGAAAATTGAAAATCACAAGGAAGCTTATGAACGCCATGGGAACCAGTTCTTGAAGCTTATGATGCTTTCATATTAAAGCAGCTCCCGCTTGTTTTTTGAGGGGGACAAAAACTTGTTAGCGCTCCTGAGTGAACCGGCACAAAGCCGTTGACAAGCTTCAAGGATTCAGATAACAAGCAGTTGTAAGCCTTAGATAATCTTTTAACTGGGGGATCAGAGATGGGTAATGTAGTCGTTGTGGGAACCCAATGGGGGGATGAGGGGAAAGGCAAAGTAGTTGATCTTCTCGCCTCCAGTGCCGACATCGTTGTCCGCTTTCAGGGGGGAAATAATGCCGGGCACACTCTTGTGGTCAATGGGGAGAAAACCATTTGCCACCTTATTCCTTCCGGAATCCTTCATGAGGACAAGAAATGTCTCATTGGGAACGGTGTGGTTGTTGATCCGGCTGTGCTTCTTGAAGAAATGAACGATTTGGAGAAACGCGGAATATCAGTAACCCCAGAGCGTCTTTCTTTGAGCGAGAAAGCACACATTGTGATGCCTTACCATAAGGCTATAGATCTTGCCCGGGAAGCGGCCAAAGGGTCCGGCAAGCTTGGAACAACCGGCCGCGGGATCGGGCCCTGTTATGAGGATAAAGTTGCGAGAATCGGAATAAGAGCTGTTGACCTTCTTGAGCCTGACACCTTGGAGGCAAAAATAAGAACTAATCTCAAGGAAAAGAATTTCTATCTTGAAAAATTCCTCAAAGCCGAGCCCCTGGAATTTCAGCCTATCTATGAAAAGTATAGCTCCATGGCTGAGATCCTGGCCCCCTTTATTGCAGACGTGTCCCAGGAAATAGACCAGGCGATCAAGGTCGGGAAAACCATTCTTTTTGAAGGGGCTCAGGGAACCCATTTGGACGTAGACCATGGAACTTACCCCTTTGTCACATCCTCAAATCCTATATCCGGAACAGTTTGCGCAGGAGCTGGAGTGGGCCCGGACAAGCTTCATCACGTTGTGGGGATAGTAAAAGCATATACGACCCGAGTCGGTGCTGGACCTTTCCCCACCGAACTTCTTGACGAGACTGGAGACTACATCCAGGAAAGAGGTGCAGAATTTGGCGCAACAACCGGACGACGGCGCAGATGCGGGTGGCTTGATCTTGTGGTCGTGCGAGATTCAGTTCGTTTAAATGGACTGACCAGCCTGAGTATAACAAAGCTGGATGTGCTTACAGGACTTGAAAGGGTGAAGGTGTGCGTTGGTTATGAACTGGATGGCAGGAGAATTGAATCAAGGCCTGCGAGTTTGAAGAAATTGGCCAGATGCAAGCCCCTTTACGAGGACTTGCCGGGATGGAAAGAAGACATTTCCTCGGCAAAGGCTGTGAAAGATTTACCTCCACAGGCCAGGAACTACCTCAAGGTGATCGAGGAGAGGACCGCGGTCCCATTTTCTCTCGTCTCCGTAGGACCAGGCAGGGAGGAGACAATAAAGCTCAAAGACCCATTTGAAACTTCCTGAGATTGACCGCCGGGCGCAGTGCTCCCTAAAAGGTATCCCTTATGATAGAGCCTGAAAAAAGTCCAGTAATCAGACCCAAGAAAAGAAGATATGCCAACTTGTGAAAAACACTACGATGTTATAGTGGTCGGTGCGGGACATGCGGGTTGTGAGGCGGCCCTGGCTGCTTCCCGAATGGGCCATCCTACACTTCTTCTAACAGTCAACCTGGATCACATTGCGGCAATGAGCTGTAACCCTGCTATCGGCGGACTGGCCAAGGGACATCTTGTCAAAGAGATTGATGCCATGGGGGGTGAGATTGCCAAGAATGCGGATCAAACAGGAATTCAGTTCAGGCGACTCAACACCCGGAAGGGTTTGGCTGTTCGAGGGTCACGATCACAAAACGATATGGACTTGTATCGCAAGAGAATGAAAAGCATTGTCGAGACCCAGCCAAATCTCGACTTAAGACAGGCGATGGTGGAAAGGCTTCTGGTAAGAGAAGGTAAAATTCAGGGGGTTGAAACACAAATCCATGAAAGATTTCTCTCAAAGACAGTTATTCTCACAACAGGTACTTTCCTCAGAGGTCTTATTCATATTGGGCTGGATCATTTTCCGGCAGGCCGGATGGGGGATCCCCCGTCAACGAATCTTTCAAAACAGCTCAAGGAGCTGGGGTTCGAAATCGGAAGATTGAAGACAGGAACTACTCCGAGGCTTAATGGTCGGACCATAGACTACAAGGGTCTGGAAATTCAGTTAGGGGATAAGGAGCCGAGACCATTTTCTTTTTCCACGAAAAAGATACCGCTACCCCAGGTTCCCTGCCACATCACCTATACCAATCAGAAAACACATGACTATATCAGGTCCGGGCTGGATCGCTCCCCGCTCTACACTGGAATAATAAAGGGAACGGGCGCAAGGTACTGTCCCTCAATTGAAGATAAAGTTGTTCGCTTTCCCGAAAAGGAGAGGCATCAGATTTTCTTGGAACCAGAGGGTCTGGACACAGTCGAGGTGTACCCGAACGGCATTCCTACAAGTTTGCCCATAGACATCCAGATCAAAATGGTCAGGTCTATTGAGGGGCTGGAGAGGGCAGAGATATTGCGTCCAGGCTATGCCATCGAATATGACTTCATAAACCCCTTGCAGCTAAAACCAACACTGGAAACTAAAATCGTTGAAGGCCTTTTTCACGCTGGACAAATCAATGGGACCTCAGGATATGAGGAGGCTGCGGCTCAGGGCTTCGTAGCAGGCATTAATGCTGTTTTGAAAATAAGGGGTGAGGAGCCATTGATTCTGGAAAGGTCTCAGGCCTACATTGGTGTATTGATCGACGACCTGGTCACGAAGGGAACAACGGAGCCGTACAGGATGTTCACTTCTAGGGCTGAGTATCGGCTCCTGCTCCGAGAAGAGAACGCAGACTTTAGGCTTCGTGATATTGGCTACAGGCTCGGCCTTGTTCCAGAAGGCGAATATCGGGAATTTTGCAGAAAAAGGGAAGAGGTACATGAGCTTATAGATCGTCTCAAAGCTTTCAAACTGAGACCAGAGCCTGGAATCCAAGAAAAGCTCAAGGAGCTGGGCACGGCGCCCATAAAAAACATTGTCACGCTGGCTCAACTTTTGAAGAGAAATGAGGTTCTTGTTGAGCATCTGCGTTTCTTTGATCATGGGCTTGAAAATATTGACAGGAGAATAGCTGAAGAGGTTGAAACCCGAATCAAGTACGAAGGATATATCAATCGCCAGGAGAAGCAGGTTGAGAAACTTAAGCGAATGGAAGGTTTCAAACTCCCTGAAGAAATTGACTACCAAACAGTTCATGGACTTTCAAAGGAGGTAAAGGAAAAGTTGAGTAAGGTAAGACCAATCTCAATAGGCCAGGCTTCTCGCATCTCCGGGATCACCCCTGCTGCGCTTATGGCGATTCAGGTCCATCTGAAAAAAGTGGGTATGAAAGGGGATCTCTCAACATCGATTCGGAACTGAAAGCTGGATTTGGCCGCCAAACCTAGGCTGCATATTTTGATACGGTAATGGAGACTCTGATCTTCACTAAAGGACTTCTTGTTGGCTTTTTCCTGTGCGCGCCTCTGGGGCCCATAGGGCTTTTGTGCATGCGGAGAACTTTGATTGAAGGTCGGCTGGTCGGCATGGCTTCCCTGCTGGGGGCATCAACGGTAGATGCCATTTACTGCTTTGTGGCCGGGTTGGGAATTACATTCATTTCCAACTTTTTGAAGCATGAGGAGATCCTTTTCAGAATAACAGGCGGCCTTATTTTTGTGTTTATTGGAATGGCGGTATTCCTCTCGCGACCATCAGAAAGAGCCCCGGAGACACCTGGTAGCGGTATACTGCGGGCTTATGCTTCTATTTTTGTCATCATGCTGGCGAACCCAATACCGGTTCTAATATTTACAGCGGTGTTTACTGCTCTGGGGGTATCAGGCTGGAGAGGGGCATACGCCAACACCGCAGTGCTTGCCGCAGGAGTTTTTGTTGGGGCGGGACTCTGGGCCCCGATACTAACCTCGGTTGTGAGCTTTTTTAGAACTCGCTTCACGAGTGACAAGCTTCATCTGGCAAACAAAATCTCAGGAGCACTCATTTTCACATTTGGAATACTCGTAGGACTGACAACGGTAATAAGGCAATGAAAAGAGCAAAGCGTGCGAATGCTTTGAACAAGGTTGTTTGCGGCTTCGGAAATAACGGCACAACAAAATGAACATACTTTCTATTACTCCCGGGTCAGAGCTTTTCATTCTGGGTTTTGCTGTAATTTTAGGGCTGTATATGGCTGCCAATATTGGGGCCAACGACCTGGCCAATGCCATGGGCACATCGGTGGGCTCCGGCGCCCTGACAATGAAGCGGGCAGTGCTGGTGTCAATGGTGTTTAATTTGGCTGGGGCTGTCCTGGCCGGCGGGCATGTGACCAATACAATACGCAAGGGTATGATAGACCCGTCTTTGCTTGCAGGGAGTCCTGAAAAGCTGCTGCTGGGCATGTTTGCAGCCCTTCTTGCAGCAGGAGTGTGGGTGCAGCTTGCCACGCACTTAGGGCTTCCGGTCTCAACCACTCATTCCATCGTAGGAGCGGTTGTTGGTTTTGGAGTGCTGGCCGTTGGTTTTGGAGCCATATCATGGGGCAAGGTAGGTGCCATAGCACTTAGCTGGGTCATATCGCCCGTCTCAGGGGCGGTCGTTGGAGGAGGTATCTTTTACCTTATCCAGAGAAAGATCATTAAATCCAATGCCCCTTATCGAGCGGCCCAGAGATATGCTCCATGGTTACTATCTCTCGTATTCATAGTGATTATTCTTTCAGTGATTTTTAAAGGCCTTAAAAACCTGCACCTTGATCTCAGCTTCAGCAGAGCACTTCTTGTTGCTTTGCCGGTTTCGGTTGCTGCTGGTTTTGGTGGAAAAGTGGTACTTTCCAGGCTGGGGGGACCTGGTTGCCGCTGGATAAGAGGAGACGAAGAAGAAAAGGTGGAATGTGTGTTCGGCTACTTGCAGATCATGACTGCATGCTATGTTGCGTTTGCGCACGGTGCAAACGACGTGGCCAATGCCGTTGGTCCACTGGCTGCTATATATTCTGTTGTAAAGACAAAAACAGTTGCCATGCAGGTGGAGGTTCCTGTCTGGATGCTGGCAGTGGGTGGCATAATGGTTGGAGGGGGACTGCTTGCTTTTGGCTCCAGGGTGATGCGCACCATAGGGAAAAAGATAACGGAGATAACGCCTGTTAGAGGTTTTTGCGCTGAGTTTGGCGCAGCTACCACCATACTTTTTTGCTCGCGTTTAGGGCTTCCGGTTTCCACCACTCACGTACTAGTGGGCTCGGTGGTAGGGGTGGGTGTCATGAGGGGCATGGGCTTTCTTGATCTCAGGGTAATCAGGAATATTGCATATTCCTGGCTTGTTACGCTGCCATTCACAATCGCCCTTTCCATGGCTCTTTATAAGTTACTTATTGCGTTTTTGTCATAGCAAAAAGGGAGAATAAACGATGCGAACAACATTTATGTATCTTTTTTACAAGTCGCCGTTTGAAAACCTTAAAAGGCATGCTGACAAGGTAAGTGAGTGCGCGAGAATGTTTTCAAAAGCAGTAGATTGCCATCTGGATAAGAAATGCGAAGAGTTCGATAACCTTACCGACGAAGTAGCGAGGCTGGAATCAGAAGCTGATGCAATAAAGCGAAACATTCGAGGCCATATGCCAAGAGGCATCCTTATGCCCGTGGACAAGTTTCAGTTCTTTATGTACCTGAGGGAACAGGACAAGGTTCTGGATTCTGTGGAGGAGTCGCTCTACTGGCTTTCCTACAGACCTCAGGGAGTAGAAGATGAGATTGGAGAAGATCTGGAGTTTCTGGTTAGCAAGGTGGTTCCAACCATAGAGAAACTCTCCCCCCTGGTGGACATGGCCATGCGGTTTTTTAAAGGCCGGTATAAGGAGGAGAGGGTCAGAATCAAGTCTCTCATTCGAGATATCCGCCAGCAGGAACACGAGGCCGATCATCTAGAGCGGGAACTTATACACAAGATTTTTACCACTATTAAGGATCCGCTACAGGTGTTCTTTCTTGTGAGACTCGTGGAGACGATCGGGTCAATAGCCGACCACGCACAGAACGCCTCGGACATGATGCGAGCTATGATTGCAGAATAAAGTAAAACCCTATCCTGAGTTTTAGGCACAGCCTGGGGCAAAAAAGACGATGCGTGAAAAGAAGAGTGCGCGGTTGATTAAACTGCATGCCCCTGATTTTCAAACAAAACAGAGTTTTCTGGGAGGTGATGCCGCTCAACACCCGAATCACCGCGGGTCATAATAACGAATGCCCTTATGGTTGGTGAGTTTGACGGCCAGGAGAATTGGAACAGGGCGGCTGCCCTTGGGGTTGCCAACTATGGGCAGATGACTGCCGGGGGATGTATATAGGGCCTCAAGGCATTGTTCACGGTACCTACAGCACCATTTTGAATGCAGGGAGAACGATGCTGGGCATCCCGGAGAACAGCGATTTGAGGGGGTGCCTTTTCGTCTCCTCCGGGCTGGGGGGTATGAGTGGTGCACAGGGTAAAGCGATAAAAATAGCAAATGGTGTGGGCATTATTGCTGAGGTGGATTATTCAAGGATAGAGACTAGAAAAGAACAAGGGTGGATCACCGGCATCTCAGATAATGCAGAAGAAGCTTTCAGGGAAGCAAAAAGATACCAGGAGAAAAAAGAGGGAGCAGCTATTGCCTTCTACGGCAACATAGTTGATTTGCTCGAATGGGAAAAGG
>Ga0190359_1001014_pt1 | contig 18302 bp, 15 predicted proteins | sample 48721823_MG_FD_161269 | JGI IMG/M metagenome (GOLD analysis project Ga0190359, IMG submission 161269) | Hydrothermal vent microbial mat bacterial communities from Southern Trench, Guaymas Basin, Mexico - 4872-18-2-3_MG | ecosystem: Environmental > Aquatic > Marine > Hydrothermal vents >... | reverse complement strand
ACGCCGAGATGGGAATATGGCAAATTTTCCCCATCACAAACTCCAATCACCCACTCATAAGCGTACCAGCACCACGATCCAAGCAGTGTAATATGAGCCTTTCCAGGAGATTCATTTCCGCGCCGGCCATAAATTATTAGGCACAACAGTTATCAAAGGTGGGGTAAATTTGTTAAGCATTGTGGTTAAACACATACCTACCTTGCTCGAAAATGCAAGAAAAATGTGACGAATAAGAGGCTCGCCAAAATAGAATCCATGTTGCGGCTGGTTAGCAAGGCGGGATTAGCTCTTGTAGAAATTGTCAACGAGATCCCCAACTCGGCTATCTGCCCACCCAGTTCTGAATTTTCAAACCGGGAACCCGTTGAAATTCTCGCTCGTTGTTGGTGACTATAGTAAGAGCCGCCGCCTTAGTGTGTGCGGCAATCCATAGGTCGTTGTTACCAATAAGCTTTCCTTTGGATTCCAATGATGGGCGGATGGGCCCATACGCTTTAGTTGTGAGCTACCTGCGAGTACTGGCCAATCTACCCACGGAAAGATTCTTGGCCTTCGTTTTTCAAGTCCTGCGGGAGTGGTCTTGGCACAGGGAAGTATGATCATCTGGTCCCTCTTCTGGATTTACAACACCAAGGACGACAGGGAGCCGGTGCTCGGGCTATTCTTGAATTCCCTCTCGGGCCTTCCGTCATCGGTAACTTCACCCTGAGATCAGCCAAGAAGGAGGCTCAAAGGTCAGAGTGAAAAGAGCCGATTGGAATACATCCTTCCAAAGGTCCCTAAATGTTTCGGTTCAAATCTTACCCGATGTTGAACAACTCCCTGTCATGTGGTATCTTGCGCAAAGCGGCCGGCGGCCAAAGAAAGTCATGCCGTACCGTGGTTATCGAGGATCGGAACACACGGGGGTTTCGAGCTCCGGTCACCTAGCCTTTCAACCCGAATCTCGCAATGCCCTTGGGTAGGAGACCGTTGAAAATCAACTCACTAAAAAAGTGAATAGGAAAGATCAAGAACGGTTTGCAATTCTGAGTTTTGCCCGAACCCTTGGGAAATTAGGGTTCAAACGGAGGTGTGGACAATGAAGTATCTAATTTTTGGCGCTATCGTAGTCTCGTCCGTGTTGCTCTTATTTGCCCTTTCCTTTCCCGGTAGCAATGACGCCGCAAAGTCAGCTTTGAAAGAGAAAAAATCAGACAATTCCGTAGAGACACAAAGGGTTTATCCAATTGCTCCCGGGGTATGGTATCCAGGGCAAGGCCCTTTGCCGGAAAAGCCCATCAGGTATTACAGGGTCAGGTGTTGGCCCGGCTGCCACAGCGGCAGCGATTACGGCAAGTATCCTGACAAGCCCTTGAACATGGAGCCCATACACCAGACCTCGGCGCTGCGGGGCCATAAGGGCAAGAACAGGCCGCAAAGATAGCCTTACGGACAATGGAAAGGCAAAGGGGCAAGGGGCCGCGGCGTCTATTCCATGAAGCAGGCCACCTGGTGATTCTGGTTGATTTTTCTCAATGGGGGTTCATCCATCCTGCATGTGGGCCTTGCAGCATGGCAACGGGGATGAAAGCGACAGCCTGATGGAGGGTTCACCGGGCTGGGTATCTCTCCCTTCGGGATGGGACGGGTCCTCCTGTACTTGGGATCCGGTACGGGCACTGCCTCCAGTAAAGTCACGGTGTAGGGGTGTAGCGGGTTCTTGAAAACTTCCTCCAGGGTCCCCATCTCTACGATCTTGCCCAGGTACATGATGGCCACCCTGTCACAGATATACTTGCAGGTAGCGAGGTCATGGGTGATATAGAGGTAGGTCAGGTCAAACTCATTCTTGAGTTCCGCCATCAGTTCAAGAATCAATGCCCTGACTGATACATCCGCCATAGCTATGGGTTCATCCGCCACCACGAACTCGGGCCTGGTCACAAGGGCCCGTGCGATCACTACCCTCTGTCTCTGCCCGCCCGATAGCTGGTGTGGATATTTCTTGTAAAGGAAACCTTCAGGGGTCAGGCCTACTTTTCTCATGATTTCCAGACATATCTCCTTCCTCTCCGCCCTGGTGTACTCACCATGGATGGCCAAGGGATGTTCAATGGCCTTTCCGATGCACATCCTGGGACTCAAGGAGGCATAGGGATCCTGGAATACGATCTGGATCTTCTTTCGCATGCCTTGCATTTCCTTTTCTGACAAGGAAAAAATGGATCGCCCCCTGTACTTCACGTCACCGGCAGTAGGTTCCAGGAGCCGCAGGATAAGCCTTCCGGTGGTAGTCTTGCCGCAGCCGCTCTCACCGACCAGGCCCAGGACCTCTCCCTTCCTGATGGTGAAACTGATTCCGTCCACCGCCCTGACCGATCCCTTCTCCCTGGCCAGGAGCCTGCTGATCAGCCCTTTTTGCAGGGGAAAATGTTTTATCAGCCCATCAATTGTTATCAGGTCATCCGAATGCATGAATCCTACCCGTATAGCCAGCATGATATGAGACGGCCGTTTTTCTTCACCAGGCCGGGCTTCTTTACCCGGCAGACTTCCATCGCATGGGGGCACCTGGGATGAAAGACACACCCCTGGGGCGGATCTACTAGGTCGGGAGGGCTGCCCGGCATCGTCTTCAGTTTGGGCTGGTCCAGCTTGATATTAGGGATAGAAGCCAGGAGACCCTGAGTATAAGGGTGCAGGGGATTTTCGAATATATCCCCTGCCTCCCCCACCTCTGCGATGCTTCCCCCGTACATTACCGTAATCCTATCCGCCAGCTGGGCGACATTGCCCAGGTTGTGGGTGATCAAAATTATGGTCAGATGATAGCGTTTCTGAAGGTCGGCCAGGAGATCCAGAAATTGTGCCTCCACGATAACATCAAGGGCGGTTGTCGGTTCATCCGCAATCAAGAGGTCAGGCCCCAGTATCAGGCCCAGACCTATCATAATGCGCTGCCGCATACCCCCCGAAAGCTGGTGGGGATACTCGGTCAGCTTCTCCGGAGAAATGCCAAGGCTCTCAAGCATCTCCTCGGCTCTTCGGTAGGCATCCTTCCTTGTCAACCCCTTTTCGTGCGCAAGGAGGGTTTCTATGAAATGCTGGTCGATGCGGAAGAGGGGGTTCAGGGATGTAAGGGGGTCCTGAAAGATCATGGCGATCCTTTTCCCCCTCAGCTCAAGGATTTCTCTTTCCGGCATACGGACAATATCTCGACCCTTGTAGAGTATGCGTCCTTGGACGATCTTTCCGGGAGGACGCAGCAGGCGGAGGATTGAAAAACCCAGGGTGGATTTGCCACAACCGGATTCCCCCACCAATCCCATCACCTCGCCCTGTCTCAGTTCCCAGTTGACATCATCAACGGCCCTCACAGTCCCGATATTGATGGGAAAGTGCACTGAGAGGTGTTCTATTTCCAATATTCTTTCCAATGGTCCTTCACCGCTCCAGCAACCTTGGGTTTAGAATCTCCGCCAGGCCTTCCCCCAGCATGGTAAACCCCAATGCCAGGATCGAGATCATGGCCCCCGGGAAGGTAATCATCCACCACTGCCCTGATGGCAAGAACTTTTTGCCCATGGAGAGGTCCATGCCCCAGTCCACGATAGTCGGCGGCAGGCCAAGTCCAAGATACGTAAGTGCTGCTTCGATCATTATGGCATCAGCCACGTTGAGGGTGAACACCACCACCGTGGTGGCTATGACATTGGGGAAAACGTACCTCCACAGGATTACAGGCCCTGAGGCCCCTATTGCCCTTGCCGCCTCAACAAAGAGTTCCTCCTTGATCTGAAGGGTCTGGCCCCTTACCAGCCGGAAGTAAGTGGGAATATAGATGACCGATACGGCCAGGGTGATGTTAATGACACCGGGCCCCAGCATGGCAGCAAAGGCGATCGCCAGGATGAGCCCAGGGAACGAGTACAGGGAATCCATGATCAGAGACAGGGTCCTGTCAAGATACCCCCCGGAAAAACCTGAAAGCAAACCGGCCGGTATCCCGATCAACAGGGAAATCACTGCTGCCAGGACCGCTACCCTGAGGATGGTCCTGGAACCATGTACCATCCTGGACCACACGTCCCTCTGCAAATTGTCGGTGCCCATCAAGTGGACCCTGTTCGGGGGAGATAACTGGGGCCCCGTATTCTGATCATGGGGGCTGAAAGGTGCTATTGCCTCAGCGAACATCGCCATCACCAGGATGGCAAGGATTATCAAGGCCCCTGCCACCAGGATCCACCACTCGACACCGTATTTTTTGGCCGGCGCTGTAAACCTGGAAATTACTCGAGCCATGGCTGCCGCAGGAGAAAATCTCATCTTGCCCCCCAAAAGAACCCTTCCGTGAAACTTGGCATCTGTCTTGTCCTCTTCAGTATCTCACCCTGGGATCAATAATTGCATAGATGATATCCACGACCAGGGAAACCAGGGCTACAAAAAGGGCTATTACGATGATGATCCCCTGAATCGTGGGATAGTCCCTCAGATATATCCTTTCCAGCAGTAGCCGGCCCATGCCCGGCCAAGAGAAAGTGGTTTCAGTAAGTACCGCCCCGGCCATCAACAGGGCAAACTGGAGTCCCATCATGGTCAAGATGGGAATGAAAGCGTTCTTCAGGGCATGTTTGTAAACTATCACCCTGTGACGGATCCCCCTGGCCTCGGCTGCAACAATGTAGTCAGCCCGGAGCACGTCCAGCATGTTAGTCCTCGTAAGCCTTACGAAGATCCCCGAAAGCACCAGGCCGAGTGTAACTGAAGGAAGGATCAAGTGCTGCAATATATCAAGCAGTGCTGAGAAGTCCCTGATGAGGATCGTGTCAAGGATATAAAAGCCGGTCTTCTCAAAGGTGGACGCAAAGACCCGTGGACCTGTCCGGCCCGCAATGGGCAGAATATCCAACCAAATACCAAAAATGAGTTGTAACATCAGCCCCATCCAGTATACAGGGATGCAATATACCACTATGCCATAAAGCCTGATGCCGTAGTCCCTGGCCGTACGTCGCTTATCGGCCGCATAGGCCCCAAGAAAGACCCCCAGGAACAGGGTTATGAGCATGCCGCACAGGGTGAGTTCCACGGTCGCAGGGAGCTTCTCAAGGATGGCCTTGCTGACCCGCTGCTTAAATACCATAGATTCGCCGAAATCCAGTCGACAAATCTGCCACAGGTAATTCACGTATTGTACCGCAAGGGGTCGATTCAGGCCCAGGGCCTCCCTCTTTTGCTCTATTACGTGCTCCGGGGCATGTCCCCCCAGCAGGGAAGACACCGGGTCACCGGGCATTACCCTGAGCACGATAAAGACTATGCTCAGGAGAATAAAGACCATCGGGATGGTCAAGAGCAACCTTGTCACAATGTACTTAGCCAGGTTCTTCATATCGACCACACGGGGAGAGGATAATCAGGGGCTTCAAGGGCAAATGGGAAGGGCTGCCCCAGTGGGACAGCCCCCCGTTGAACCGGTTATTTGGCCCTGTATATGGGCCCGTAATTGAACTGGAGCGTCGGAGAAAGCAGGATACCTCTTATGTCCTTCTGGGCAAAGACATATAGGGCTCCCTGGAAAAGGGGGACAGTCGGGACCTCATCCGTCCACATCCTCTGTAGTTCCTGGTATATGGCGGCCCTCTTCTTGATATCCGTAACGGTCTGGCCTTCCACGAGTTTTTGGTCCCAGAGAGGATTGGAGAAATAGATACCCAGACCCTTGGAGCCCGCGGTCCCGGCAAAGGGAGAAACGTAGTTGTCAGGGTCTATATAATCCGGATACCACCCCAAGAGCCACATGGGCATCACCTTATTTGCCCAGTTATCCCTGTAGGCGGCCCATTCAGCGGACTTGACGTTCACCTTCATCATGCCCGTCGCTTCCAGTTGCTCCTTGAGTACAGCCGCTATGTCCACCTCCGTGTCCCCATAATGGGTCGGGGTGTACCACAAATCAAAGGCCAACTTGTTGGTTTCACTATAACCCCGGGATGCAAGCAATTGTCTTGCCTTCTGGATATTGCCGTCACCAAACACCTCCTTGAATGCGTCGATATGGGACCACATTCCCATTGGGACCATAGAATAAAGCGAAGCATTTTGTCCCAGGAATACCTTCTTCAGGAGGGGTGGACGGTTGACGGCAGCCGCAACGGCCTGTCTCAAGACCTTGTCGTTGAAGGGAGGGGTATCAGTCAGGAAACAGATATACCTGATATAGGGCCCCTGGGCCTGGATGGTCTGAACCTTGCCTGATTTCTGCAGATCGTTTATGTCCGAAGGATTGAGGCTCTTGAAAACAAAGTCAACCTCCCCCTTTTCCAGGGCAAGACGCATAGTCGTGGCATCTGCAAAGTAGCGGATAACGATTCTTTCTGTCTTGGGCTTTTCCCCGTAATAGTTCGGGTTTGCTTCCAGGACTATTTCCTGGTCCCTCTTGAACGAGACCACGTTGTAAGGCCCCAGGCCGACCAATCTCCCTCCCTTGAGCTCCGAGGGATCACGGATGATCTTGTCCTTAGGGTACACATTTGGGTTGACCGGATAGTAGGGTACCGAGGCTACCAGGGAAGGGAAGTAGGCCACGGGGTTCTTCAGGACAAACTTGACTACGTAATCGTCAACTACCTCCACTCTATCCACAAAATCCGAGACCAGCCACGACGGGTCGCCCTTCAGGGCCATAACCCTGTCGATGGACCACTTGACCGCTGATGCGTCGAAAGGGGTCCCATCCGTGAACTTGAGGCCCTTCCTAAGGATGAAAACATACTCTTTGCCATCGGGGCTGATGTAGTAAGACTCCGCCAGTCCCGGCACAAGATTCGTCTTCCCCGGGGGATATCTCAGAAGCCCCTGGTAGATATTGTAGAATATCTCCCAGGTGTGGAAATCATAGGCGTTCGCCGGGTCCATATCAATGACCTTTTCCGTGGTTCCATAAATAAGCGTCTCTTTCGCCGCGCTATTTGTTGGAGAAAAAAAGAAACCCAAGGCAGCCAATAACAGGACAATCATCTTTACTCTTCCCATTTCTTTCCCTCCTTTCAAGGCCATAAGGTTGGAAAATTCTCATCACCTGCACAGTTCTAAATCTTAATTATCTATTTCATGAACGGTAGAGAAGTCAAGGAATAAGCCCAACCCCAAATCCAACGGCTAAATCAGGTCCCTCCCAGCCCATGTTGGTCACAATCCCGAACACCTTATACCTTGTCTCGTTTTTAACCATAGCCTGGAATGGCGACTCCCTGACGTGCCCTTCCTGAGTTCAAGGGAATCTCCTTTCGCATGTTCAAATTTCTGTGCAAGGCAGTATGATCCCCATTTTTTGGAATTTTAAATCGATAACAACAAAAATAGCGTCATTATCTAATAATATCTATCGGTTACATCATATATCAAAAACGTTAGCCGGACAGTAGTGAAGGTCTATTTTCTTCCCCGATCGTCAATCATCAATCGCCTCCCTCACCTTCCTTACCAGGCCTTCAAAGGAAAAGGGTTTCTGGATGTAATGGATATCCCCAGAGAGTATCCCTTTCTGCATGATGATGTTCTCGGTGTATCCCGACATGAAAAGGACCTTCATGTCCGGTCTTTCGGATCGGAGCCTCTCGGCCACTTCCTTGCCGCTCATACCCGGCATTATGACGTCGGTTAACAACAGGTGGATCTCCCCCTCGAAATCCCGGGCCACCCTGACGGCCTCAGCCCCGTCTCGGGCAGGCAGGGTCCGGTAGCCGTATCGGTCCAGGATCTTTACAATCATGTCCAGGACCTGGTCGTTATCTTCCACCACCAGGATGGTCTCGGCGCCGGTCAATCCACCGCCCACCTCCATATCCCCACCACGGCCCGGCTCAAGGACTTCGCCGGCCCGGGGCAGGTACACCTTCATGGTGGTACCCTGTCCCGGCTCGCTGTATGCCCAGATGTACCCCCTGTTCTGCTTGACGATCCCGTACACAGTGGCAAGCCCGAGTCCCGTACCCGTTCCCCGGGGCTTGGTGGTGAAGAAGGGATCGAATATCTTGCTCTGTGTCTCTTCATCCATGCCGATTCCCGTATCCGTCACCGCCAGCATCACATAAGATCCGGGCTCACTTTCTTCAATGCCGTGCTCCCGGAAATAGGCCCGGTCCAGCTCCACATTGGCCGTCTCGATGGTGAGGGTCCCGCCCTCTGGCATGGCATCCCGCGCATTGACCACCAGGTTCATGATGATCTGGTCCATCTGGGAGGGGTCCATATAGACCGGCCCGAGACCGGCTTCGGGGTTTATTACCAGTTCGATATCCTCCCGGATCAGCCGGCGGAGGATCTTTTCCAGCTCCGCAACGGCTTGATTAAGGTCCAGTAGCTCGGGCCGGCGGGCCTCCTTGCGGCTGAAGGCCAGGAGCTGGCGTGTTAAACTGGCGCCCTTTTGGCCGGCATTCTTGATTTGGATTATATGCTCGTAAAGCGGGTCGCCTTGCCCGAGCTGCATCAGCGCCAGCTCCGCGTAACCCAAAATGGTGGTTAGCAGGTTGTTGAAATCGTGGGCCACGCCGCCGGCGAGGGTGCCAATACCCTCCATCTTTTTGGCCCGATAAAGTTGGGCTTCCAGTTTTCGGCGCTGTTCTTCCGCCCGCTTTCTCTCAGTGATCAGCTTTTCCAGCTCCTCTTTTTTGGCCACAAGATCCGCGGTCCGTTCCGCCACCCTCTGCTCCAGGTTGTCCCGCGCCTCCCTTAATTCATCCTCCCTTTTCCTTGCTTCGGTCATATCGGAGACGACCAGGCAGAAGCTCGGGGGTGTCTCATGGGGAATAAAGGAAAGAGCCAGCCGAACCGGAATCAGGGTGCCATCAGCCGAGATCAGGGCGGTCTCCATCTCCTTGCGCCCGCGCGTTTTCGATATAAGCATGGCATTGAAGTGGGCACGATCGCGCAGCGTAATCATCGAGCGCACATCCTCTCCCATGACCTGCTCCAGCGGCAATGCCACCATCTCCGCAAACCGGCGGTTGCAGTAGAGTATGACGCCGTCTTCGTTGATGGTCACGGCGCCCTCCCCCATCTGCTCCACCAGTGCACGGTAGAAATAATCGGCGCTTCTCAGGGTGTATATTCGCTCACCCTTATCGGTGGAGACCACGAGCGAATCCACCTCCCCTTGGCGAATGGCGCGAAGGGTCTCCTCTGCTTCCTCCAGCCGGGACCGGAGGTCTTCGATTTCTCGTTGCAGTCGCCTTTTTTCCCGGCTTGAAGACCTCTCATCCATAAGACAATCCTCACGTTCAAATGGCGTCAAACGCCCGTTATATTCAGGCCTGCCAGCACACGCTCTGTCACGGACAAATCCCCAACGAGCCGGCGTGTGGGAAGGGGCAGATCCTTGATCAGCGTGGGTACGGCCACAATCTGATCCTCGGCCGCCAGATCTGGTTGCTGGTAAAGGTCAATTACCTTCAGGTCGTAGCGCCCCTTCAAGTGTTGCTCACAGATGGCCTTGATCTTGTTGGTGGCCCTTCGCGATTGGGGTGTGGCCCCTGTCACATAGAGGCGAAGATGATAAACGTTGTCTCTTGAAACCCTCTGCGCGCGTTCAAATGCCTCTGTCGCGTCTTTGGGTTGGGGGTTCTTGGGCATACAAATTCTCCTTAGCGAGCTGGGACCAGGTCAAGCCCCACCAGCACGCGCTCGGTGTTTGAGAGGTTCCCGATGATCTTTTTCAGCGGCGGTGGGAGTTTCCGAACCAGGGTCGGGATCGCTAAGATCTGGTCCCCGGCCGCCAGTTGCGGATTCTCCAGAAGATCAATCACCTCGATCTGGTATCTCCCTTTGAGGTGCTCCTCACAGATCTTCTTGAGGTTCTCAAAGGCAGCAATACAATTGGGCGTCTGACCAGTCACATAAAGCCGGAGTTTGTAGGTCTCTTCCTGCTTATCGGCCCCGGCCGAGGTGGATTTTTTTGTCTCCTTCATGGCTACCTCCTGTATAGAACCCTGATGCGTGCGGGTCGGCATCGGCCCTCATGTTCTATTTGCCAGCGGACTTCAGGGGGTGTGCTTTGCCTGGCGCTTCAAGGCCATCCTCTCGCGATCCTGTCTCAGGTGCTCTTCCTCTTCCTCGATATTCTTGATCTCTCTCAATATCTCAGCCTCCTCGGCCTCAAACTGGGCGTGCAATGCCTGAATCTGTGCATCCATGACCTTCCGCTTGCGCTCCAAGTCCAGTTTCAATCGCTCTATCTCCTCTTGCCTCGCCCGATGCTCCGCCTCTTCCCTGGCCTCTTGTGCCAGCCGGGCAGCGCCACTCAGCACACCGCCTGGACCGACGTATACATCCACAAGCTCGATGCCTCTGTCCGTGATAAGGAACTCCCGCACCTGGTTGGAGTGGGCCAGACCACGCGACTTCAGGACATACATCAAGGAGTTGCGCTCGCCGCTGACCTCCACATCACGCAGCAGCAGCCAGGTGTCGGCCAACGAGGAGATCCCCGTGTCAGTGGATTCCAGCGCCTGGCCCCCGGTCGTCAGGCTGGTCAGAATGGTGGTGATCTGGTCGGTTTTGAGGTAATCTACCAGGCGCACCAGCATGGCTTTTGTATCGGCTGAACTGCCGATGAGACCGAAAGCGGTAATCGGATCCAGGATGACTGCCTGAGGCCTGAACTCGCGAACGGCCCGCATCATCATCGCCAGGTGCATCTCCAGGCCATGGAGCGTTGAACGGGTGTTGTGAAATCGGAGCAATCCCCGGTCCACCCACTGCGCAAGGTCCAGGCCCACGGAACGCATGTTGCGGATGATCTGCTCCCGGGATTCCTCGAAGGAGAAATACAGAACCCGTTCCTGGCGGCGACAGCAGCCATCCGCAAAGCTCGCAGCGATGGTCGTCTTACCCGTGCCCGCCGTGCCGGAGATCAGCACCGTGCTGCCGCGATACCATCCCTGTCCCTTCAGCATCTCATCCAGCCCGGCAATACCTGTAGAAACCCTGTCGGTACTGGCCGGGTGGTCCAGTGCCAGCGAGGTGATGGGCATCACCAAGATGCCCTTCTCATCGATCAGGAAGGGATAAGCGTTGGTGCCGTGCATGGAGCCCCGGTACTTGAGGACACGAAGCCTCCGCGTGGAAATATCGCCTTCCAGGCGATGATCGAGCACGATGACGCAATCGGACACATACTCTTCCAGTCCCTGGCGTGTGAGCGTGGTTTCGCCCTGCTCTCCAGTGATGATAGCGGTTACTCCCTTTTCCTTCAGCCAGCGAAACAGGCGCCTTAGTTCGGCACGTACGATGAACGGATTGGGCAGGGCGGCAAAGAGCGACTCGATCGTATCCAGCACCACGCGCCTCGCGCCGATGGTATCAATGGCGAGCCCTAGACGAATGAAAAGGCCTTCCAGGTTATACTCGCCCGTCTCCTCGATCTCCGATCGATCTATATGAACGTGATCAATCAGCAGACTCTTTTGCGCCACCAGTTGGTCCAAATCATGGCCAAGGGAAGCCATGTTTGCGGCCAGCTCTTCAGGGCTTTCTTCGAAGGTTACAAAGACGCCCTTCTCCTTGAACTGCTCTACGCCGTGGACCAGGAACTCCATGGACAGGAGCGTCTTGCCGCACCCAGGGCCCCCACACACCAGTGTAGGCCGTCCCCTGGGCAACCCCCCGCCCGTAATCTCGTCAAGCCCCTGGATGCCGGTGGGGCACTTTTCAATGCTTGTTGCCATAATCCTTCTCCCCTCCTGTTGAATAGACTCCCGAAAGATCCCGCACATGCTGGAGCAGAGTTTCCATTTCAAGAGGCTTTGCCATATACCCCTCCGCCCCAGCAGACCTCAACCGCGTTTATATCCGGCAGTATCAGGTCCAGGACCACAAGGCCGGGCCTCGAAGCCGTCTGCCGCTGTTTCCGCTTCATACTTGTGAGATCGGAGGGTTCTGGCGAGCACCTTCCGAACCTGGGGGCATCATCAACGATGAGAATTTTGCTTGAAGAATGTTTATAAGCCAGGGAATACATCCCTTTTTCAAGGACAAAACCCTCCAGATCTTTTATTAGGATTCGGTAGTGTCCGCCGGGTGTGCACGGGGCCCTGATTTCCCCTGATTTTACCCGACGAAAAACGGTTTCCCGCCTCACACTGTTCCTATAAACCTATAGAAAAGCGCGCTTGTAAGTCAAGATAAAAGGTCGCACAACACATGGTGGTCTCATGCCTTTTGTGGGTTTTTTAGTGCGGGAAATCTTGTGTAATAGCTCAATAAAAAGGGGCAACAGAGTTTTTCTGACGCGACTGTCGAGAGGGCGCCGTCACGCACTCAGATTTCTGGAGATGCGAGGTGATTGCCTAAATGCTCTCTGCGTGTCTGACCAGCCCGGAGGCCCAGAGCGGAAGAAAAGCCCTCCTACCCCGGTGGGAGCTTCACTGTGCTTCCCCTAAATATCGAGCTGTTACTTAATATCGCTCCCTTATTTTTTGCAACTGTCCAAGATCGGTTAGAAGGTGCTTCAATTTCAGCAAGCGGGCATACCACTGTGTCGCCTCATCAAATTTCTCCATCAATAAGCACGCCATGAAGGCAGTTCTGGCTGCAGATGCGCTGTTTTTAAGGCTCCATGACCTTTTTGCATGTTCCAGGGCCACTTGTCCATTATTGTTCCTCAATTGCCTTGCGGCCCTTCCCAGTTCATATGTTGCAGCCTCACGAATCTGCCGAAGTATGGATAGATCGCATCCGCAGCGCAGGCACTTATCGCCGGTCTGATTGGCCTTTTTGCAAGCAGGACATGTTATTTCCATCAATCCTCCAGATAAAAGAGCATATCAGAGAGTGATTCGTTCAGTTCGGCCACCCTTTCTATGTCCCCCCCGGCAATGGCATCCTTGGTTTGCTGAATAAGTGCCTGAAGCTCAGAGGCATCTGTCTCATCAATGATATCCATTATCTTTTCAGCCCGTTTTCGAAGCTCCTTGGCCTCTGCCACAAGCCCCTCTTTACTTTCAGCTACAACGGATTTGCCCTGTTGCGCGAGATCCTCTTCATTGAGCAAGGCTGCGATATTTTTTCTTGCCTTCTGGAGGTCAAAAACATTTCCTGGTTTTCCGGTATCCATCCTGACCGTTTTTGACAAACCGGTCCTCTTTTCCTCTGCCGTCACTTCCAGGACACCGTCGAGATCCAGGTGTAGCTTGAGCATTATCTGGTTTCCGGCAGGGACATGGCTCAGGCCATTTATAATAAAATTGCCTATAAATATATTATCTGAGGCAATTGGTTTTTCACCCTGATAGATCCTGACATCCACTGACTCCTGCCCGTCAAAAAGGGTTGCAAACACCTCGGCCTTGGTGACCGGAAGAGGGGTATTTCGTTTGATAATAGGAACAAACACATCCTCACAAAAATCCCCCTTATGAAAGTCCACCGCGCTGGTTCCAAAGGTATATGGGGTAATATCCACTAAAACAGAGTCGGTTTCTACACCCCCGATCACACCGCCCTGTATGGCGGCACCCATGGCCACAATCAGATCAGGACTGATTTCGTGCCTGGGCTCTACTCCCACCTCGTTCTGTAGTATTTTGGCGACCAGGGGTGTGCGGGTGGCCCCTCCCACAAGGATGATCTTATCAATATCGCGGGGAAGTAAATTGGCATCCTTTAGGCACTGATGAACTGAATGAATGGTCTTTTTTAACAGAGGAGCTATCATGGCCTCGTACTCGGATCTAGACAGTTCCACATCAAGGTGATGATCGCCATGGATAAATTCTTCCTTAATTGAAACATATGGCATATCGGATAGTTCCCTTTTGGCCTTTTCCACAGCAGACCACAACCTGTTTCGAGAACGAAGGTCAGCCAACAAATCAACCCCATGCTGCCTACGAAATATCTTGGCCACATGTTCCATCAAAAGGTTGTCAAAGTCATCTCCCCCAAGGTGAGTATCACCGTGACTGGCCTTCACCTCAACCACCCCATTTTCCACTGTCACCAATGAGGCGTCAAAGGTGCCTCCCCCAAGGTCATAGACCAGAATGGTTTGATTTTCCTCCAGCTTACTGTCGTAAGCCAGGGCTGCTGCGGTAGGTTCATTTATGATCCTCATCACCTCCAGGCCGGCCAGGGCACCCGCATTTTTGGTGGCCTTTCTCTGGCTATCATCAAAATATGCAGGGACGGTTATGACCGCCTTTTTTACCTCTTCTCCCAGATAGGCCTCTGCCTCTGCCTTCAACTTCCTTAGGATAAGGGCTGAGACCTCTTCCGGGCTTAGGTCTTTGTCGCCAAGCCTGACCTTCGTGTCCTGGCCCATTTTCCTTTTGATGGACAAAATGGTAGATTCTGGATCTGAAACCATCTGGTTCTTTGCAGGCCTTCCCACAATCAATGACCCGTTTCTGTCTATTCCCACGCATGAGGGCATGATCAACTCTCCATCTACGGGGATCACCTCGGGCCTTCCGTCCTTGATCACCGCGATTTCAGAGTTTGTGGTACCCAAATCTATTCCAACAATTACCTCCACTTTTATACTCCTTTCCCTTTTGCTACCTTGACCTTTGCCAGTTTCAGGGGGTAGCCCTTATACAAAAATCCAGTCGAGAATTCTTCTATTACTGTACCAGGGGGGGCGGAATCAGTTTCTTCTGCTTCAACGGCCGTCATGAGGGTGGGATCAAATGCCTTGCCCAGGGCCTCCACGGCCGTTATGCCCTCACTGCCAAGCAGGGCCTCAAAATGGGCACATAATATGTCAAAGCCTTCCCGCAATTCCTTCCATGCCTTTTGCCAGGAAGTGGCAAAGGAAAACAACCCGGATCTGGGCGGCCGGTTCAACCTGTCCTGTATGCGCTTGAATCTTTCGAACATCTCCACCAATGGGAGATAGAGCCGTTTTTTTGAAAGGATATCCTCGGCCTGTTTTTCTTTCTCAAATTCCGAAAGCTTGGCTGAGATCCTCTTTATCGCCCTATCAAATTCGGCCAGGGTCTCACCCATCTGGACAAATGTATCATGACTCCGCCTGCTCGCTTTGCGAAACTCGGCGCTCAGGATACACAATTGCGAAAAGAATGATTCAAGATCCGGTGGTTCGTCACCTGCAGGCTCAACATCCTCAAGGTTGGTAATCTCTTTGAGCCAAAGATCAAGATTCTCCCTAATGGTCTTTTGCCATTCCCGATCGCCTCTGTCCGCCCTTTTTAATACACCCTCATCAGGGTGTATCTCAGGCGTGCTTATTGAGTCGCACATCTTCTCAAGTACTCCTTAATTTCTTCAAAATTAGGAGGCCTTCTCTCATCTGCCTCTGAAAAATATGAAATCAAGACCTCAAAGGGCGACCTATAAGGAGTCTCCCGGTTAAAGAGGTAATATTCCAGGCGGCTTTTTTTATCCTTCAAGCGAGCATAGGCCTCGGTAATTTGTTTGAATTTTTCGGGATGCCTCTCCGGGGGATAACGTCTTACCAGGTCAAGATAGGCGTTCCTCACAGAAACATCATCAGCATCCACACCTATCCCAAGGACTTCATAAGGATTCATTACCCATCCTCCAGTTAATCAAAAAGATTCAATTGCGTGGCGCCTGAAGAATTATTTCTTTTTTTCCTTTGTTTCCTGGGTCTCTTTTTATTGGCCTCCCTCAACAGATTCTCCACGAATATATCCACCGCTTCATCAAGATCTTCTTCCTCCTCGTCCAACTCCTCATCATGGTTATCAAAGATTTCACCAACACAGGCCATTTCCTCTATCTCTTGAATAGTCTTTCTTATCCTGGAGATCAGTTCCTGATCCCTTTGCCTTTCTGCAAGACTCAGGATCCTTTTAAGTTCCTCCAACTCCTCTTCGTCCACAAAGCCATAGAAGGAACCGACCTCTAACTGAAAGCGCACGAAAAGGAAATAGGGATCATCCGGGTTTTGCTCAAGGGCCTTATTTATACAGCTCCAGGCCAGGTCTTCGTCCCTGTTCTGAAGCGCATATTCGACAAACACCCTTGCCTGCTCCTGTGAAAATTCCCCTTTGGCCGTCTTTCGGATATACCTATTAACCCTTCTCTGTTCTTCTTTAAACCACTTAGGAATCGTGCGCAAGGCACGCTGGAAATAAGATATGACATCAGCAAAGGCCATCGCCTTTTCTGGAGAGGCCCGGCCTGAAAACTCCTTCTTTACCCTCTTCTCAATACTACTCATGTACTTGGACGGAACTTCATAGAGCCTTCCAGCAAGAAATGTGAAATATAAAAATCTTAGTTCATAACGAGCAAGCTCTGAGGCCTTGTCCAACAACTGCTCGGCATCAGTCACATTGTTGTTGAGAAGCTCAAAGTTTGCCCATCGGGCATACAGATAGGCATGTCCAAGATTGAAATCGTCTGAATCTGATTCTCCATACTCCAGTGCCTTGGAAAGAAGGGCCCTATATCGCTCAACCTTGGACCTCTTTGCATACTCCAGGGCAGCTTTGATACAGCAAACAATAAACGCCTCCCTCACCCTCATATCCAGAAGGTCAAGTTTAGCGGCCCGTTCCAGGTACTTCATGCCCTTTATAAAAGCCCTGCGGTCCATACACCTAAGGCCTGCCTTATAAAGCGTATTCTTATCCTCTGGAAAAAGCTCTATGATTTCATCAAGCTTCTTGTTTATTTTGGATTTCTGCCCCGTCTTTTCATACAAACCAAGGAGCGAAAAATGGGCTTGTTTGTTGGTAGGATCGATTTCAAGGCATGACTCGTAGCAGTACTGGGCCAGCCGCTCATTGTACACTACGGGCCTCCTGGACCTAGCTCTACCAGGAAGCGGAAAAAATGGGGCATCTCCTGGTACCTCTCTTGAGAAAAGGTCACCAAGGTGGACGCAGACAAGCGCCTGGAGATCCCTGTCCTCGCCGTAGACTTCAGAATGCCAGCGTAGAAAATCCTTCCAAACCGACAACACTATGGGATCATCGGCCCCCGTTAGCTCAAGCCAAAGGCCTATGGTCCGCAAAATCATCAGCTTCTCAATTCCATCCGTCCTGCCTCTGGCCACCATCTTGTCCAAAAAGTCAATATACCTGTACGCATCCCTTTCCTTCATCTGGAAAACCGCATTAAGATAGAAATCCGAAAGGGCCTGAATTATCCCCTGGTCCTCAGAGGGAAATCCCCCCATATTTCGTCTGACATGGGCATAAGAGTCCCGAAACCGGCCCACCCTCCAAAGATATTCCGCCCTAGGCAACACGGACTCCAGATCTTTTCTGTCAGCCACCCAGCATGCTAGGCCGAGCACATCTGCCCTTTTCTCATACTTCTTCAAGCCCTCCGGACCATCAAGTAGCAGCAAATAGGGCTCGGCCGCCTTTGCAGGAATCGATTGGTCAGGCAACTTGCTAAAGGCCTTTCGGGCCTTTTGTTCCTCCATTTTGTAAAAGGCGATCAATCCCTTCACGAACAGTTTCCAGTGTGAAAATGGAGAACTCAACGAAATGGCCCTTAAGCAGGCCATTGCCTCTTCGTATTTATCTTCACACACAAGCCTCAGGGCTGCTTGAACCTGGTTGGCTTCGCTGAGGGTTGAAGATTGTTTAGATATTTTGGCAATATCAAGGGGTTCAAAGGAAAGCACCAATGAGTCATACATTAATAGCTTTTCGCCTGATTCAGTTCTATTATCATCTTCGTCAAGCAAACGCAGTGCTGTGCAAGCGGCCTTCACGAAATCACCTTGCTTAAAAGAGACAATAAACTCAAGCCAGTCCTTTTTCCCAGTGGCTCCGAGCTTGGTTAAATGATCCACCACTTGTTTTGCATCGCTGAATCGACCCTCATTTATCATCTGGAGGGCAAGGCCTTCGTGGGCCGCAATGAGGTCGGGCAGATATTTTTCCTTGTCACGCTTGTAAAGCTCTTTAAGGTAATCTCTAGCCTGCCGGTATTTTCTGGCCTGCAAGGCATCACTTGCCTTTTTTTCCAAGACCTCTATTGGCGCACTTTTGTTGTGACCTTTTGGTCTTTTCCTTTTTTTCCTTTTTCCCATGAGTAAATTTCAGAGAGGTTAACCGGTCTGTCCCGCCCCGTGGGGTTAATCACAATGTCCGCGTAAAAACTTGATTCACTCGCAAAAAATTGGGCACTTTCAGGTTTTCCCTGGGTACATCTATGTGTGTCCGTAATTGGTTCCCAATGCCTTTACCCAATCAAAGCGCTGCCGTCGCATTATGCCGATCCACAAACATTTAGACAAGTCAAATATGGGCATGTCAAGCAAACTGTGTGAGGTCTCTGAAAAAGTGGGGTTTGTTTGGGCACTT
>Ga0190359_1001013_pt1 | contig 18305 bp, 15 predicted proteins | sample 48721823_MG_FD_161269 | JGI IMG/M metagenome (GOLD analysis project Ga0190359, IMG submission 161269) | Hydrothermal vent microbial mat bacterial communities from Southern Trench, Guaymas Basin, Mexico - 4872-18-2-3_MG | ecosystem: Environmental > Aquatic > Marine > Hydrothermal vents >... | reverse complement strand
GCTGCCGTTGCCCCCCGGACAGCATAACCCCCTGCTCCCCGATAACCGTACTAAATCCGTCGGGAAGTTTCTCAATAAATTCCACGGCATTTGACGCGGTAGCCGCGGCAATCACCTCATCCATGGAGGCTTCACCGGACCCGTACTTGATATTATTCTCTATTGTATCATTAAAAAGAAACGTCTCCTGAGATACGATGCCGAACAGATTGCGCAGGGCAACCAGATCCATCTCACGAGTATCTTTCCCGTCGATAGTAATTACCCCCCGGTTTATTTCATAAAAGCGGGGAAGCAGATCCAGAACAGTGGTCTTTCCGGCGCCGCTCGACCCGACAAGGGCAACGACCTCGCCTTTTTTTACCGTTACGGTCACCCCGTTTAATACCGACTCCCTGGTTCCCGGATAGGTAAACCATACATCCTGTAAACAGATCTCACGCTCAAACGCCGGGGCCTTTTTTTCTACGCTTGTATCCAGCTCTTCAGTTGGCACGTTTAACAACCCGAACACCCGCTCTGCCGCAGCAATGCCTGCCTGAATGATATTATTTACGGTGCCGATTTTTTTCAGCGGTTGATATGACGAGAAAAAGAAAATCAGAAATCTGAAAAAATCTTCCGGGGTGAATTGAGGTGAACCTGCCATCGATGCATTTCCGCCGTACCAAAGTAACACAGCGGTAAAATACATTGCCAGCGCTTCAGTCAATGGTATCAACAACGCCCGTATTTTCTCCGATCTGAATGCGCTTCTTGTATACTTTTCATTCTCCTGCTTGAATTTCTCCGTTTCCACGGTATTCATATTAAACATTTTCACCGCACGGACACCCTGTATTGTCTCAGTCAACACAGAAAGAATGCCGGAAAAATTCCTAAGCACCCGTTTGCTCCGCCGCTTCACCGCCCTGCCGATTTTTATTATGAGCACACTCAACACCGGATAAATGATAAACACCAGAACAGTGAGCTTGAAATTTATTATAAAGAGCATGGTGGCAAAGAACAGTAATCGTAACGGCTCCATAATTAACTTGCTCAGGGTGTCGGTCATTGATCGGTTAATCTGTGTGATATCGTTTACTATAAGAGAAACTATCTTTCCTGATTTATTCCGATCGTAATAGGTAACCGGCAGCATAAGCACATGCTCGTATAAAAGATTGCGCATATCCCGTATCACATTAAGATTGAGGATTTTCAGCAGCAGTCTGTTGATATAAAAAAAGATATTTTTTATTGTATAGGTCACGACAATAAGCAGGCAGACCACAGCAAGGGGATTGCCAAACCGCTCCGATCTCACCGTCTGACAGGTTATGTATTTAAAAAACTGGTTAAGGTGCTGTATCGACAGATCAGGTTTTACCGCAACAGCAGCATCCGGGTTGAAAAGCGTCTGCGGAAGAGTACCCAGAAACCAAATTGCCATACCGTCCAGTGAGACAATGATAAAAGAAAGGACGACCGATATAACAAAGAGATGCCCATATGGCCTCATAAAGCCAAGCATCTTTTTATAGGTCTGAAACGATTTCATCAACATGTCTGCTTAGTTAAAAAAATGGAGCATACGGTATGCGCACTAATTGCACCGATAGTATTTTAAACGAATATATAAACGTTTTACCGTTCATTTAACAATTCCAATTTCTGTTTGTTACCTTATACCAGCTATCAATATATATATGAAATATTACCGTGTAAAATATGTCATACCACTTTCTCTTACCCTGTTTTCCGTAATAATATCTTTCGGCCATACAGAAACCTCTCCGTCGAAATCTATCAGTAAGCCTGCGTATTTTATCGGTGGTAATTTTCTATATAACCGCCGTGACGGTGCATACGTATTTGAAACATTCAACAAACAGCAGAATATTGTTCTACCGAAACTTTCACTCTTCGGTGTTAATATGGGCAAACGATACTATACAACACCGTGGCTCCGCTTTCAACTTGACATCCTGTTTAACTTTGGCAGAAGTATAGAAGATACCCTCTATTATGGTGCATACTTTGCCCGTAAATATTCCTATAAAAATTTCGATTTTCTGGTCGATATGCACCTGGTGAGACCAATAAGCGGCACCCTGGATCTGTTTGTCCTCTCCGGGGGTGGTCTCACATACTTCCATCTTGAAGAGCAGACCATGCGTCCCGATGATCCAAAAGAGGAAATTTCCATTTCCGATTATAAAGGAGCGGATATAAAACGATGGAGTCCCTGTGTTCAATTCGGCGCCGGCCTTGACATTACACCGGTAAAAAGCATGGGATTCTGTTTCACTTACTCCTATCGTATCTGGAAACCGGTGGAATTAATAGACGCCCGCGATATGCCGCTTGAAGGTATCGAATACAGAGAACGGTTCTTCTCTCATGTGTTTCAGGTAAAATTTCTTTTTAATTTGACCCCGGAATAAAAACAACTGTATTTAATGCGGTCCCCTTCAAACGGGGGCTTCTTCACAACAACGCCAGCCACCGGACAAAGCTTCACTTTGGTCGGGGAGGATACCGGCCGAAACATTTCAATGTCGACTGGTACTATATTCACTCGCCGAGAAATCAATCGCGCGAGATAGACAATAAGAAATATCATAGAGTGTCCACAAACATTTCAGATGGTCTCGTCAAGATCTTCGATGGTGGAATTCATTTGATAAAAAGTAAACCGCCCACTTTCACTCTTCAGAAACTATTGCACAATACCGATAAAAATATTGCACAAAAAAATTTTTTACTGTATATTTAAGCCTATGAAAGTACTACAACCCGTTTTATCAATAATAGTCGTGGTAAACATTATTATTATCCTCCTGGATAAAAACAGAGGGGAGACGGGTTACTAGTACCTCACAGTAAAGAAAAAAAATAAAGCCCGTTTCCCGAAGGAAACGGGCTTTTTTTATTATAAACTGAAATTGAGCGATTCATGTCGTTATTATGTACTGAAAAAGTAAATATATGAAAACATTCGCTCAATCCAGGTATAAATACTTTACTTGATTCAAGTTAAAGATTGTAGGTATTTTTCAGTATCCTTTTTCACGTATCACGGGAGGACACGTTGAAAAAAACAGGTGCGGAAGTTCTCGTTGACGGATTAATCCAGGAGAATGTGGATATTATCTTCGGCTATCCCGGCGGTGTGGTTATTCCAATTTTTGATGTATTATACGACGCGAAAAAGCTGAAAATCATTCTTACCCGTCACGAGCAGGCTGCAGCGCACGCGGCTGACGGTTATGCCAGGGCCACGGGAAAGGTGGGAGTGTGCCTGTCCACCTCTGGGCCCGGCGCCACCAACATGGTCACCGGTATTGCCACGGCCTACCTTGACAGCGTTCCGTTGGTAGCAATCACCGGCCAGGTGAGTACCCCAATGCTCGGGACCGACGCGTTTCAGGAAGCCGATATGGTCGGAATTTCCCGGCCGGTAACGAAACATAACTTTCTGGTTAAAACCGTTGAAGAATTGCCTGTGACCATTAAACAGGCCTTTCATATTGCCCGGACGGGACGGCCGGGGCCGGTACTTATTGACATTCCGGTTGATGTTTCCCGGAGTATTCTTCACAACTATGAGTACCCAAAGGTTGTTTCTATCCGCAGCTATAAACCCAATGTTGTTGGCCACGCCCGGCAGATTAAAAAGGCTGCCGCTGCCATTAAAGCGGCGAAGAAGCCGCTTATCTATGCCGGCGGCGGTATTATTATCGCAGGTGCACACCGTGAACTGCGTGAATTCGTGGAAAAAACAAATATACCGGTTACCACTACGCTTATGGGCCTGGGCGGATTCCCCGGGACCCACAGGCTCTTTCTGGGTATGCCCGGTATGCACGGCACCAAAGCGGCCAACTATTCCCTGCAGAATACGGATCTCATTCTCTCTATCGGCGCCCGCTTTGATGACCGGGTTACCGGCAGTGTTGAGAAATTTGCTCCCTATGCAAAAATTATACATATGGATATTGACCCGGCTGCAATCTCTAAAATCATTAAAGTGGATATCCCGGTGGTCGGCGATGCAAAGAATATTCTTATACAGTTAAATAAAGTGGTGGAACCCGGGGATTATACCGCTTGGAACAAACAAATCACGCAGTGGAAAGGGAAAAGCATGTTCAGATATACACCGTCAAAAACCGTCATTAAACCACAGGCGGTGGTTGAAGCGGTGTACAAGGAGACCGGAGGTAACGCGGTTATTACCACCGAGGTGGGTCAGAATCAGATGTGGACCGCCCACTACTACAAATTTGACAAACCAAGAACCTTGTTAAGCTCAGGCGGGCTCGGTACCATGGGCTATGGCATGCCGGCCGCGATGGGTGCGGCACTTGCCGTGAAAAATCCGGTTATCGATATCGCCGGTGACGGATCCATTCAAATGAACATCCAGGAACTGGCCACCATAGCACTGAACAATATTCCGGTAAAAGTAGTCATTCTGAACAACGGGTACCTCGGCATGGTACGACAATGGCAGGAACTTTTTTATAATAAACGATACAGCTCAAGTTGTCTTATGGCGGATCCCGTTTGTGCCGGCTGTAAAGATACCACGAAATGCAAACGCAAATACATCCCGGACTTTATTGCTCTGGCACACAGTTACGGTATTCCGGCATTCAGAGCCGAAAAACCGTCCGAGATACTGCCGGTCCTGAGAAAAGGACTCAAGGTGAAAGGGCCGGCAATCATGGAATTTATTGTCTCCCGCGAGGAAAATGTATTTCCCATGGTACCTGCAGGCCAGCCGCTCGATCAGATAATGGAGGAAAAATGAAAACACACACTATTTCCATGTTTGTTGAAAACCACAGCGGTTCACTTTCCCGTATCGCCGGCCTGTTCTCCAGCAGAGGGTACAATATCACCAGTCTGGCCGTAGCTGAAACGGAAGATCCGAGTGTATCACGTATGACCATTGTCGTGGACGGTGATGAAGATGTGCTCGAGCAGGTTGTCAAGCAACTCAACCGTCTTATCGACGTAATTAAGGTCATTGATTTTCAGAACGAGCCGATCATCGATCGGGAGCTTACCCTTATCAGAATCAATATCACCAAAGCATATCGGCACGAGATAATTACCCTGGTCAATATATTCGGCGGTAAAATTATCGCAGTCACACAGACCTCAATAACCATAGAGCTGACCGGTACAAGTAATACGATAAATGATTTCATTGCCCTGGTACAACCCTATGGGATTAAGGAACTGGTACGAACCGGAAAGATTGCAATTGCCCAGGCGAAACACTGACCTGAAATAATACCGGAATGATGTTTGTTTGTTAATCGTAAACAAGAACCAATTAACAACGTTTTCATATACACAGGTAAATCGGGAAAGGAGCCGGACACATGGCAGTTATCGATTTTGGCGGTGTAAAGGAGCGGGTAGTAACCCGTAAAGAATTCTCTCTGGCGAAAGCACGGAAAATACTCAGGAACGAAACCATTGCAGTCATTGGGTATGGAGTCCAGGGACCGGCACAGGCTTTGAACCTGAAAGATAACGGGATACGGGTTATTATCGGTCAGGCGAAAGCGTTCAAGAGCGATTGGAACCGCGCGGTAAAAGACGGCTGGAAACCGGGCAGGACCCTCTTTGATATTGAGGAGGCTGTAAAGCGGGGTACCATTATCAAGATGCTGGTCACCGATGCTGCCCAGCGGCAGATATGGCCCCTGGTAAAGAAACATCTCAATCCCGGCGACGCACTCTATTTCTCACACGGCTTCTCTATTGTCTACAAGAATCAGACCAAAGTGATCCCGCCGGAGGACGTTGATGTCATTATGGTTGCGCCAAAGGGAAGCGGGACCTCCGTGCGTCGTAATTTCCTTTCCGGCGCCGGTATCAATTCCAGTTATGCGGTGTATCAAAACTCTACAGGCAGGGCAACGGAACGCTGCCTTGCAGTGGGTATAGGCATTGGTTCAGGCTACCTGTTTCCGACGACCTTTGAAAAAGAGGTGTTCAGCGACCTGACAGGCGAGCGTGGTGTGCTGATGGGCGCCCTTGCCGGGATCATGGAGGCTCAATATGACGTGCTGCGTAAACATGGCCACTCTCCCAGTGAAGCATTCAATGAAACCGTGGAAGAACTGACCCGGAGTCTGATTCGTCTGGTTGACGAAAACGGCATGGACTGGATGTACTCCAACTGCTCTGCAACGGCACAACGGGGCGCACTGGACTGGAAACCGAAATTCAAAAAGGCGGCCCTGCCGGTGTTCAATGAGCTGTACAAGCGGGTTAAGGACGGCGTTGAAACCAAGCGGGTTATTTCAGTATGCGGCAGAAAAGATTACAAACAACGCCTGGATAAGGAATTGTCTGTTATGCGTAATTCAGAGATGTGGCGGGCCGGGAGCGCGGTTCGCTCGTTGAGGCCAAAAGAGAAGGCAAAGACCATTACCAAAGCGACCAGAGGCATCGGCGGCCGTAAAGAAAATTAATTGGCCGGTTGTTGATGCCGGTTGTGGGAACGTATCAGGAGGCTCCTTCAGCAATAAGCCGGGCCATAAAAGAGGTAAAACTTATGAATAATAAAGTGTTTATTTTCGACACAACATTACGTGACGGTGAACAGGCACTGCCGGCAAGCCTCTCCGTTGAGCAGAAACTCCACATTGCCCGTCAGCTTGCTCGTCTGAAGGTCGATGTCATTGAGGCCGGTTTTCCCATATCGTCTCCCGGAGATTTTATTTCGGTTCAGACAATAGCGCAGAAAGTAAAAGGACCGATAATCTGCGGCCTGGCGCGCACTATTGAAAAGGATATAGTTGCCTGCGCCAAAGCCCTCAAACCGGCGGAGCGACCCCGTATCCATATCTTTATAGGCACCTCCGCTATTCACACGCAAAAAAAGCTGCGCAAGTCAGAACAGGAGATTCTGGACATTGTCTCACGCAGTGTAAAACTCGCACGCAGAAAATGTGACGATGTTGAATTTTCTCCGGAAGACGCTGGACGGACCGGCATCGATTTTCTCTGCAGGGTTGTGGAGCAGGTAATTGCATGCGGCGCTACAACGGTCAATATACCTGATACGGTCGGCTATACTATACCGGAGCAATTCGGTGAAATGATCCGACAACTGTTTAACCGCGTTCCCAACATTGACAAAACCATTATTTCCGTACACTGTCACAATGATCTGGGCATGGCCACGGCAAATTCCATTACAGCAGTAAAGCACGGAGCTCGTCAGGTTGAATGTGCAATGAACGGACTGGGTGAACGGGCCGGTAACGCCGCTCTTGAAGAGGTGGTTATGACTATCAAGCTGCGCAAGGATTTTCTCAAGGTTAAAACCGATATTAATACCAAAGAGATTATGCGAACAAGCAGACTTGTGCGTGATATCTGCGGAGTACCGATTCAGCCGAACAAAGCAATTATCGGCGCCAACGCCTTCTCACACTCTTCGGGCATTCATCAGGACGGGATTCTCAAGTCAAAGAAAACCTATGAAATTATGACACCGAAATCCATAGGGCTTGAGGAGAACCGGATGAATTTAACGAGCCGCTCCGGCAGCCATATGGTGAAAGCGCAGTTGCTCAGCCTGGGGTATAGTGAGGATGAAATCAACATGGAAGAGTTTTACGAGAGATTCATCACACTTGCAGACAAAAAAGGTACGGTATATGATGATGATCTTATAGCACTGATGGAATCAAAGAGCTTTGACGATATGAAAGACAATTTCAAACTTGACTATCTCAATGTCTCGAGTGGCACGGGCACGGTAGCAACTGCGACGGTTCGAATCATTGCCTTCGGCGAGACGTTTCAGGAAGCGGCAACCGGTGATGGCGCCGTCGATGCCACCACGAAAGCAATCGACCGCGTCGTCGGCTATAACATTCTCGTAAAAGATTTTCATATCGATGCGATTACCCAGGGCCGGGAAGCTCTCGGAAGAGTCAAGATCGTGGCAACCGCACATGAAGGCAGCTTTACAGGTACCGGCGCCAGCACCGACATTGTTGAAGCATCCGCTTTTGCCTATATGGATATAGTCAATAAGATCAGCCGTATGAAAAAATTCGGAAAAAAGACCAAAAAACGCAGATCGGGGACTTTATGAATTCCATACACCTTCACCCTCTTTGTTGCCAACCGGATAACACAGGATTACTGATAATTGATATACAGGAAGCATTCAGGAAGGCTGTTCTGGAATTTGAACGGGTTGCACATAATGCTGCGGTTCTTGCCCGGGGATTCTCATTGCTGGGTCTGCCGGTACTGGCAACCGAGCAATATCCCAAAGGCCTGGGAAAAACTGATGAACGGGTTCACCGGAGCTGTACCCGGTGGAACCTTATCGAAAAGACCTGTTTTTCATGTACTGCGGCAAAGGGATTCATGGAAAAGATACAGGCCCTAGGTATAGAGAACCTGGTTGTCTGCGGCATTGAGAGCCATGTATGCGTCAATCAGACAGTACTCGGGCTGCTGCAGGGCTCCTATACGGTGCATATTGCTGTTGACACCATGGCATCACGGAACAGGGCAGACCACGAAACCGCACTGCGTAAAATGGAGCAAGCAGGAGCCGTGCCGACCACTACGGAAATGTGCCTTTTTGAACTGGTGAAAGAGGCGGGGACGGAACAGTTTAAACAGATTCAGAAATTAATTAAATAACAGATAAACTCAAATATGATTCAACAGAAAGGGTCCTGATGAAATCGTACAATATTGCACTGCTTCCCGGTGACGGGACCGGACCGGAGGTACTTCGCGAAGGAGTAAAGGTTCTTGATGCGGCGTGCGCGGCATATAATATCAAGCTGAATTACACGGAATATGATTTCGGGGGCGAACGCTATCTGCGCACCGGCGAGACACTTCCCGACAGCGGTCTGGAGGAATTAAAAAAGTTCGATTCCATTTTTCTCGGCGCTATCGGTCATCCGGACGTCAAGCCGGGAATCCTTGAATTGGGTATACTTCTCAAGGCACGGTTCGGGCTTGACCAATATATCAATCTCCGTCCGGTAAAGCTGTATCCCAATGTTGAGACACCGCTTGCAGATAAAGGGCCGGAACATATCGATTTCATTGTCGTGCGAGAGAATACCGGCGGAATCTATACCGGCATGGGCGGCGCAGCCATGGTTGGCTCCCCGGGTGAAATCGCCTCACAACTTATGGTATACTCCCGCCCGATTGTGGATCGCTGTCTGCGCTATGCGTATGAATACGCCCGCAAACGCAACCGGAAAAAAATGTTAACCCTGGTACATAAAAGCAATGTACTGACCCATGTTGGCGATTTATGGGTACGGGCGCACAAGGAAATCGGCGACGCCGAATATCCTGATATAAAACAGGACTATAACCATGTTGACGCATGTACCATGTGGATGGTGAAAACGCCGGAATACTACGATGTTATTGTCACGGCCAACCTGTTCGGTGATATTATTACCGATCTGGGCGCCATGATCCAGGGTGGTATGGGTATTGCCGCAGGGGGCAATATCAACCCCGACGGAGTATCCATGTTCGAACCGATCGGCGGCAGTGCACCCAAGTATACCGGCAGGAACTGTATCAATCCACTGGCACAGATATTTGCCGGCAGCATGATGCTTGAGACGCTCGGTGAGGATAACGCCGCCAAAGCAATTGACAAAGCGATTTATGACACCCTTGCTTCCGGTAAAATCAAAAGCATGTCCGCCGGGAAAATGGGAATGAGTACCACTGAAGTCGGTGATTATGTGGCCTCATTGGTGTCATAACGGAAATAAAGATTAATCGTGCCCGTGCCTTCTCCTCAGGCACACAAGTGTCATCGGCACTGTGCATTCTGATTTTATAGAGGACGACGGTGACGAGAACGGATTCAAAGGTAAAAAAACAGTATGCCTAAATCAAAAGCCATAACAATCTACGATACCACTTTACGTGACGGCAATCAGGCAATCGGTATCGGCTTTTCTCTCGCTGATAAAATTCGAATCGCCATGCGGCTGAACGAACTCGGACTCCACTATATCGAAGGCGGCTGGCCAAATCCAACCAACACGGTGGACAATGAATTCTATAAAGAAATTGCCACCTGCAGAATGAAGTCCAAAGTTGCGGTATTCGGCCGCACTAAAAGTCCCGGAACCAAAGCAGGACAGGACGCATTTCTTAAAATGCTGGTTAAAACAGAAGCACCGGTGGCAACCATTTTCGGTAAATCCTGGGATCTCCATGTAAAAAAAGTCATTCGCTGCTCGCTCAGCGAGAATATTGATATGATAGCAGAATCCATCGCCTACCTGAAAAAACATATGGATGAAGTCATCTACGACGCCGAACATTTTTTCGACGGGTATCTCGCCAACAAATCATACTCCCTGAAAACCTTAAAAGCCGCACAGGAGGCCGGTGCCGACATGATGGTGCTGTGTGATACCAACGGCGGAATCCTTCCAACGGATTTTATTCGTATTTTCAGGGAAGTTCGGGAACAGATATCTGCACCTCTGGGGGTGCATATGCACAATGACTGCGGCTGTGCCGAGGCAAATTCGCTTATCGGTGTTGATGAAGGTGCGGTACAGGTACAGGGTACCATAAACGGGTTCGGCGAACGGTGCGGGAACGCAAATCTATGCACTATCATTCCCGGACTGCAGCTTAAACGAGGGTATGAACTGGTAAGCGACGAACAACTGAAAAAACTGACGGAAACCTCAATTTTTATCAGTGAAATTGCCAATGTATCTCATAATGTACGCTATCCCTATGTCGGAGAATCCGCTTTCTCGCATAAAGCCGGATCTCATACCGACGGGGTACGAAAAGCTCGTGAGTCATTTGAACATATTCCGCCTGAAGCGGTTGGTAATAAAAGACACTTTGTTCTTTCCGATCAGGCAGGAAAAGGAACTATTTTAGAAAAATTGAAAAACTGCTGTCCGGAACTCGATAAAAACGATCCGCTGGTAAATAAACTGCTGGAGAAAATAAAAAAGATGGAGTCGGACGGCTATCAGTTTGAAGCGGCGGACGGTACTTTTCAACTTATTGTACACAATTTCCTGGGAGAAACATCCGAACCCTTCTCAGTACACGGATTCAGAGTTATTGAAGAAAAGCGTGAAAATGGTGAGATATTCTCGGAAGCTACCATTAAAGTTGAAGAAGGTGGTATTATTGAACACACGGCAGCTGACGGTGACGGTCCGGTTAACGCGCTGGACAATGCACTGCGTAAAGCTCTGGTTAAATTTTTCCCGTCGCTGAAAGAGGTGAAACTGGAGGACTTTAAAGTCCGTGTTCTTGACGAGCGGGAGGGAACAGCAGCTCAGGTACGGGTACTCATTGAATCATCGGACGGCAGGGAACGATGGGGTACAATCGGCGTGTCTACAAATATTATCGAGGCTTCATGGCTGGCACTTATCGACAGCTTAAAGTATAAACTGATGAAAGAACTAACCGATTAACCGGGTGTATCATGAAAAGGGTGGGTTATCATGAGTAAAAATTTCGACTGGCAGAATATCGGCTTTCAGTATCGGAAAACAAACTCATATGTCAAAGCCGAATATAAAAACGGGTCCTGGCAGGATATCGAACTCTGCACCGATGAATATATTCCGCTGCACATTGCAGCCACCTGTCTGCATTACGGACAGTCCGGCTTCGAAGGGATGAAGGCATTTACCCGTAAAGACGGCACTATCGCAACGTTCCGGCCTGACGAGAACGCAAAACGGCTGATACGAACCGCACACCGGTTGCTTATGGTCCCGCCGCCCGAGGAGCTTTTCCTTGAAGCGGTCAATCGGGCCATTAAGGAAAACACCGATTATGTACCGCCCTACGGTACCGGCGCAAGTCTCTATATCCGTCCGCTTCTTATCGGTGTAACCCCTCGAGTAGGATTGCAGCCGAGCGAAGAGTATAACTTCTACGTTCTTGTCATGCCGGTAGGCCCCTATTATAAAGACGGCTTCTTCCCGATAAAAGCGTGTGTTCATGAAGACTATGACCGCGCTGCACCCAAAGGGGTGGGCAATATCAAAGCGGCGGGTAATTATGCCGCCGGAATGAAAGGAGACATGGAAATGAAAAAGAGAGGGTATCCCATCGCCCTCTATCTTGACTCGTCAACGCACACTTATATTGATGAATTCAGCACATCAAACTTCATCGCAATCACGGCAGACAAACGGTATGTCACTCCGCAATCAACGTCGATTCTTGAAAGTATCACCAATAAAAGCCTGCAGGTACTGGCAAAAGATTTCGGATTCACTGTTGAGCAGCGCCCCATACTATTCTCCGAGATCGATCAGTTTGTGGAAGTTGGCGCCTGTGGAACCGCAGCGGTTATAACACCGATATACTCCATTACCCGCGGTGACAAAGAATATACTTTCGGCAGTAAAGACAAGGCCGGAAAAACACTGACCAGACTATACAAGGAACTCCTGGGAATACAGCACGGTGAAATCGAGGACCGGCATGGATGGATGGCAGCGGTGAAGTAATTCCTGGAGCAACGGGGTGTTGGAGTAGTGAAAAACAGACCTGTTTTTTTCTTTTACATTACTCCGGTGCTTCGGTTAGCCCGTTGTTCTTTGAAAAAAACACAATTTTTTGATATATTAAACTAAATTATATATAATACTACTGTATTGTCGGGGGTGTACTGGCTTTCGACGTATTGTGTGATACTCAGGCAGCATGTCGAGGATACCGGTTGGCCTCGTTAATCATCCGGTAACACAATAAGTGCAGAAGATTATTCTTATGCAATGGCTGCCTAATTAGTGCGGCCAGGCTGTTATGCGGTGTGGCGTTCCGCAGCATACCAGCTTAAATCAGAACGCTGGGTATACAGAGTGTATCGACTGTATGCCGAGATTAATTGGTACCGGTCCTGCGGTAAGCCTGTCTGCCGGCGTGCAGCAGGATAAGATCAAATGACAGACTAAACATGTAGCGGCCTGTGTTGACTGCTTTGCGGACAGGGGTTCGACTCCCCTCACCTCCACCATTGTATACTGCTGTATACTGCATTTATAAGACTACTCGTTTAGCTTACACCGCATCCAGGGAATCAACAATCCGGGCGATTGTTTGTATACTGGCATTATCAAAAAGATCTTTAATAAAATCAGAGGTAATATAGAAGATTAATTCTTTATCATTATCCATATAGAGGCGCAGACAATAAATAAACACTCCCAGCCAGTTACTGTCAACAAAATCTATTCTGCTGAGATCCAGTACTACCTTCGGGTGGGGTTTGGTAACGAAGGCTTCCAGTTTCTTGGACAACTTGATAGCATCACTGCCGCGAATTCTGCCGTGAAGTTCAAAAACAGGAACGTCGTTATGATAGGTCAATTTTATCTTTACGCCCATAGGACCCTTCTCGCAAAGAGTGAGGCCACATCAACCATTAAAATATAATAAAAATATAATATATAAATTACATTAATGCCGCTATTGTATTAATGAAATGTTTCACTCCCGCCTTTTCTCATTCATCCCTTTACAAAGCAGTGTTGCCAACTATATAGTTAATACTTATTTCCGAACAATACTTCCCTTGCGGAATATATTTTTCCCGGTCGGTATTATAATTCCAATACTCCATACAGGTGGGAAACGCCGTGATTAAAAAATCAAATAAACTGAATGATGTCTGTTATGACATTCGCGGTCCGGTGATGGTTGAAGCCAAGCGGCTTGAAGAAGAGGGGTATCACATTCACAAACTGAATATCGGCAACCCCGGCGCCTTCGGATTTGATGCCCCCGAGGAAATTATTCACGATGTTATTGTCAACCTGAATAACGCACAGGGGTATTGTGATTCCAAAGGACTTTTCGCAGCCCGTAAAGCAATCATGCAGGAAACACAGCAGCGCAATATCCCCGGCGTAACTATTGACGATCTGTATATCGGCAACGGTGTCAGTGAGCTTATTGTCATGGCAATGCAGGGACTGCTGAATACCGGTAACGAGATTCTGATTCCGGCTCCGGATTATCCCCTCTGGACCGCGGCGGTTAATCTTTCCGGGGGCAAACCGGTTCACTACCTGTGTGATGAACAGGCGGACTGGTACCCGGATATCAGGGATATTGAACGAAAAATCACTTCCAGAACCCGGGGTATCGTGGTTATCAACCCCAACAACCCTACCGGCTCGGTTTACTCACAGGATATTCTTGAACGTATTGTTTCAATTGCACAAAACCATGGCCTGATAGTGTTTGCCGATGAGATTTACGATAAAATCGTGTACGACAACCGGAAGCATGTATCAATTGCATCACTTGCCGATGATATCCTTTTTGTTACCTTTAACGGCCTTTCCAAAGCGTACCGTGCCGCAGGTTTTCGTGCCGGCTGGATGATTATCAGTGGTAATAAAAGCAGTGCCGCCGGCTATATCGAAGGTCTCGATATTCTCGCGTCAATGCGTCTCTGCAGTAATGTTCCTGCGCAGTTTGCCATTCAGACCGCCCTTGGCGGCTACCAGAGTATAAACGACCTTGTATTGCCCGGCGGCCGTTTGCGCGAGCAACGTGACTTTGCCTATAATAGAATTACCGCCATCCCCGGTATTTCATGTGTCAAACCACGTGCCGCCCTTTACCTGTTTCCCGGGATTGATTGTAAAAAATTCTCTATCCGGGATGATCAAAAGTTCATTCTCGATCTTCTCAAACAGGAGCGGCTCCTCCTGGTGCAGGGCACCGCATTCAGCTGGCCCCGCCCCGATCATTTCAGAATCGTATTTCTTCCTCGTATTGACGAACTGGAAGACGCCATTGACAAGCTGGCGCATTTTCTGTCCACTTACCGGCAGTAGCCCGTCCACTACCGAAGGAAACGAGTATGGAAGAATGAAAAAAAGAGGCCCCATGCTTATAAAAAGCATTCAGGAATTGCTTCTGATAATAACCCTTGAAGTGGTGTAGCCGGGACACAGGACTTCCCTGCCCCGCAGCCAGGTCCACCCAGGTATACGGTCCGAATTCCCTTTTTCAAAGTTGGGGGTATACCCGATGCCGGAAAAGATCCCACACATCAGGCCGCCGAATCCTGATTCAATAATAATCACATCATATGTGAAGCCGACAAAACGCGCTTCTTTGCATAAAGTGAGTTTACTACATACTCTTCTGTGACATAAGTATTATTTTTGAAACAGCATATGCATTGGACATCACATTCCATATACCGCAGCCTGGTTTACCCCAGTGACCGGTCTGGAACAAATTCTTTATATGAGTAGTGTAAGGCATTTTCGCCTCGCCATACATGTTTCGGGTGTTTTCAAAGCCATATATTGCCCCTTCAGTATTAAGCGTATACCGTTCAAACGTGCCGGGTGAACCGACATCCATACAAACGATATACTCTTTTAAACCAGGATATAGCTTCTCTGCCTTGACCAGCATTTTTTCTGCAATACGCATTTTCTCATGCTTCCAGTCTGTGCTATAGGATTTCTGAACGAAATTCATCAGGGTAAGCGTCGGGTATTCCGGCTTGTCAACTGTCCTTAAAAAAATAAGATGATCGATCTGCTCTTTTCTGTTGTCGAGCACATTCTGAAATATTCTTTTATTATCCAGCGAATCGTACCAGAATGTGATGTAATGAGGCAGTAAGGCATCGAACCCGGGCTTCATGCCGAGGTAGACAATGACACATGAGGTTGAAGGATGCAAACCGGCGAGTCGTTTCTGCCAGCGTTTTCCCCGATACTTTTCTTCGATCAGATGATTGTGCAGGAGATAGGGACTACAGTTGGAAATAAAAATATCAGCATTAATTTCTTCACCTGTCTCGGTAAACACGCTATATGCCTTTTTCCCTTCAACCGCAAGCGAGGTAACACGGCATTTTGTTTTTATAGCCCCGCCCCGTTGGATAATAACGGATGCGAGGGCGTCGGCAATAGTGGAAAAACCGTTCCTGCAAAAGTGTGACCCTTCAAGGAAATGTACCACATACATCATGAAAGAGAACAGTGCCGGCCCATACTCCGGTGAAGAGCCAACATAGGGCCACTGCCCGTAAAAGAGATCACACAGTTTATTATCGGTAAAAATACTGCTGATGAATTTTTGATAGGAGGTATTATGAAACTGTGAGACAAACTCCACTCTCTCCTGCATGTACTGTTGTTCATAAGCATACTGCGGCTGGATAATATTTGAATTAAACAACTCTATCTGTTTAAGAAAATTATTAATATTGTCTTTCTGATGGGGAAAGGACATATACAGGTACTCACAAATTGCTTCCTTCTCCGCCGGCATCACCAGCGAATATTCAGGATTGCGGATACTGAACATTTCAGGAAATGCAACGGTTTCAATACAGTCTTCAATACCGAGCAGCCTCAGCAGATACATGATAAAACCGTCTTTACTCAGTGAAACGGAATGTATGCCCGATTCAAAAACGTATTTGCGGCGCTTGAAATTATGTGCATAGCCGCCGATTTTTATATGCTGCTCAAGTACCAGCACGCGCATGCCTGCACGGGCAAGAAATGCGCCGCAGGTTAATCCGCCTATACCTGAACCGATAATAATTGCATCGTATTTGCCGGACACTCAGCCACTCACTTTTTCATTGTTATTAATACTTCTCTGCAGTGAAAAAAGATTTTATATCATCTCTGTATGGTAATGCCTGGTATAATTACATCAATAATAATCCTGTATAATCCTGCGGCCGGGTATTTTACCACCACCAATGTCTAAGCTAAAGAGGTGTTAATCCTCACGTGTAATAAAAGGAATCTCTTCATGGAGATAATACCATTGCGCAATATTTTCAGTGATAACGGCCTCAAGGTTATGGTACATTGTCTGAATCAGGTCAGGGCTCTCACTATCAACCGGCATTAGACGGAGATGATAAGTGTGATTCTCTCCCCGAACCATGAATGCATTAAAAACCGCCACCTGTGTATTGGTAAAACGTAGTATTTTATCCAGACCGGATCCGCCTGAAACCGTTTTTCCCAATAACTTTACGGGCTTGCTGTATTCGTTCTTTTCATCAAAAACCGTTACCATAATCTCCTTTTTTCGCAACACGGCAGCCATTTCAAGAGCCGTAACAGACCCCGGTTTACCGATTTCAATAATGTGAATCGGACCATATAAACCACTCTCTTCCATCTTTGCCGCCTGCATATGAGCCATCTCTGAAAAATGTTCTGTGGTATAACGCAACGCGGCATGAATCGGAAGCCGAAACATCGCTAGTGTTGGTACGATACACTCAACGCCGCCAAAATGGGCAACTGCAAGAAGAACTCCTTTACCGTCGCTCCTCGCATTTTCCAACTGCTCAAGGGCATTACCCATTTTTACATTTTCAGAAAGAAAAGCATGGTGCTTTTCAATAGGAATGCAGACCGGCAGCACTTTCTCAAAGTAGTGCAGAATTATATGCTGTTTAATGGAATGAACAAGACCCGCTGAATACCGGATACCAAACCGGCTGAGATTCGCCGTTATAACCCCCGTCTCTTGGGGATTTTCCTGAAACCAGGTCATACCTTTTTCAATAAAGTAATCACGGATGTATGCAGGGCTGCTGCCACACACCGTTTTGAGTATATCCTGCGATTGAAGGCAACTGCTGAGACTCATAAGGTTACCGGCACCGTTTCGGGAGAAAAGTAATAATATAATTATTACAGGCCTGAACAGGCTACTTTAAATCATGGTTTACCCGTATGAAAAGCACTGGTCATTTTTTATCGCGGCAACCGTTCGAAAATTAGGTGTAATTAATCCACACAAAGTATATTCCGAAAATAACTCTGCATACTGATATGCACTTAACAAAAACAGTTTGACAACATAACCGTGTCTATGCCGGTAAAAAAACAACATTCCCGTCTCGATTTCCTGTCGCCGGTTTCGGTCATCCCCGGTTTCGGTGCGAAACGTATAGCTGCATTACGGGATGCCGGTATTGAAACGGTGGGAGATTTGCTGTATCATTTTCCCCGCCGGTATCAGGATCGATCCGCCATTATCCCCATCGCAGATCTTGCCGACCATCTTGACACCGAGTGCGCGGTTATCGGCACGATTACGCAGACACGGGTAGAGCAGGGACGAAAACCGCGCCTGCGAATCCAGGTCACCGATGACACCGGCACCTTTGAGGCTCTGTGGTTTCAGGGAATTTCTTTTTTCAGAAAGAGTTTATACAAAGGTAAACGGATTCTTCTTTACGGAAGAGTTAAAAAATTTCAGCAATA
>Ga0190359_1001012_pt1 | contig 18305 bp, 15 predicted proteins | sample 48721823_MG_FD_161269 | JGI IMG/M metagenome (GOLD analysis project Ga0190359, IMG submission 161269) | Hydrothermal vent microbial mat bacterial communities from Southern Trench, Guaymas Basin, Mexico - 4872-18-2-3_MG | ecosystem: Environmental > Aquatic > Marine > Hydrothermal vents >... | reverse complement strand
CGCACTCCGTTGGATCCCCTGCAAGCTTCGATAGGGCATGCTCAAGGGCCGGGATCACCGCGGAGAGATTTTCTACTGCGGCACGTGGGCTGCCTGGTACGTTGATTATAAGGCTCTGTTTTCGCACGCCTGCAATGGCCCTTGATATCATTGCATGGGGAGTCTTTTTGAGGCTTTCTGCTCTCATGGCCTCGGCCATACCCGGCACCTCATAGTCTATGACGGAAAGCGTAGCCTGAGGAGTAACATCTCTCGGGGTAAGGCCGGTGCCCCCGGTAGTAACAATAAGGGGTATGTTCCGCTCGTCAACCCAGCTTATGAGGATGCGGCGTATTGATTCTTGCTCATCAGGTACTATGTGTCTTTCAACAACCTCGAACCCGCTCTTGCTGAGTAACTCTTCCACCGCATCCCCGCTGCGGTCTTCTCTTTGGCCTGCTGCGCCCTTATCACTTACAGTGAGAATTGCCGATTGAAATGTGCTTTTTTTATCAGATGTCATGGGCTATTTTTCTTCTTTGGCAGCCTCTATGACCTTTTCGGCCAGGTTGGCCGGCACCTCCTCGTAATGGGAAAACTCCATGGTAAAGGTTCCTCTGCCACCTGTCATGGAATTGAGATCAAGGGCATAGGTAAGTACCTCGGCCATTGGGGCCTGTGCTTTTATGACCTGGTACTTTCCCTTGCTTTCCATACCCAGTACCCTGCCCCTGCGGCCGTTGAGATCCCCTATTACATCCCCCATTACCTCTTCTGGGACAGTTATCTCCATTTTCATGATGGGCTCCAGCAGGGTAGGATTGGCCTCTTGGAGGGCCTTTTTCAGACACATGCTTGCAGCAATCTTGAAGGCCATTTCAGAGGAATCCACCTCATGGGATTTGCCGTCAAAAAACCGCACTTTGATATCTACCACAGGATACCCCGCGAGAATTCCCGTTTGGAGTGCTTCCTGGATTCCCTTTTCCACGGCAGGCACGAAGTTTCTGGGCACGTTCATTCCCACCAGTGCCTCTTCAAATTCAAACCCAGCTCCCCTTTCAAGGGGTGAGACATCAAAGTGAACCTCTGCAAACTGGCCCCGGCCACCTGTCTGTTTCTTGTGCCTGTAAATAACCTTTTGTGCGGGTTTCTTAATGGTTTCTCTGTAAGGAACCTTGACAGGCTTGAGATTCACTTCAACGCCAAATTTTCTCTTGAGCTTGTCGCATGTGGCTTCCAAGTGTATTTGGCCGGTTCCAGACAGAATAATCTCTGATGTTGACTGGTCTCTTTCAAGACGCAGTGTGGGATCTTCTTCCACCAGCTTTGCAAGGGACGAAAAGACCTTATCTTCGCTTCCCTTTACCTTTGCCTCAACTGCATAGGAAATTACCGCTGGTAGGGGTTTCACCGGCTCAAAGATCACGGGATCTGAGTCATCGCAAAGGGTATCGCCTGTCTGGGTTTCTTTAAGCTTTGCAATGGCTACTATGTCTCCGGCCATTCCTTGTTCAACGGGTTGCTGTTTTTTACCCTCCATTATAAACAGTTGCCCAAATTTTTCTTTGGTGTCCTTATTGGCGTTGTACACGGTTGAGTCAGATTTCAAAGAGCCGGAGAATATACGCATTATGGTTAGCTTACCGGCAAAGGGATCTGCCACTGTCTTGAACACGAGAGCAGAAAAAGGGGCATCTGGCGATGGCGGCCGTTCAATGAGCTCGTCTGAATTTGGCTTATTGCCCTTTTTGGGAGGGCGCTCTTGAGGGGAGGGGAGTCCGTGAATGATCAGATCCATCAATTGCGACACGCCAATATTTAGCAACGCTGAACCGCATACTACCGGGATAAGGGATTCGTTCTTCATCCCTTTGATGAGGGTGTTTTCAATGTCCTGGGCCGAGAGTTCCTCACCCTCAAGGTACTTTTCCATAAGTGCATCATCGGCCTCAACGATATTTTCTATCATCTTCTCTCGCCATTCTTCCACCAGGTCGGACATGTCAGCCGGAATGTCGCCCGTTTCAAACTTGCCGCTACCGTCCTTGGCAAAGGTGTAAGCCTTCATTTTTACCAAATCTACTACTCCGGAAAAATCTGCTTCAATCCCAATGGGCAGGAATAGTGGCGTAATTCTCTTTTCAAAATGATTAGCTATGTCTTCCACCGTTTTAAAGAAATTAGATCTTTCTCGATCTAGCTTGTTTATAAAAATGATTCTGGGCAGTTGGAGTTCATCTGCAAAGGACCACACCTTCTCAGTCCCTACCTTGACTCCTCCCGTGGCGTCCACTACTACAACAACAGAGTCTGCTGCCTGAAGAGAGAGTTTCGTGTCAGAAAGGAAATTGTCATCACCCGGCGTGTCTATTATGTTGATTACGTGTTTTTTCCAATCCGCATGATGTATCGCAGTACTGATGGTGATCTTTCTTGCGATTTCTTCCGGCTCAAAGTCCATAATGGAAGTTTCGTCATCTACTTTTCCAAGCCGAGTGGTCATCTTGGCATCAAAAAGCATGGCCTCAGCAAGTGAGGTCTTCCCCGATCCAGCATGGGCAATTAGACCGACATTTCTCAAGATTTCAGTCTTTCTTTCCATATTCGCACCTCTTATTCGTTGTATTTAGAACCACGCTTAAAGGCAGGCCCTCGCTGCCTATTGTTACTGTACCAATGTTTTCAAATTCGCATGGGGCCTCAGGTCCCGTAGCTCCTATATAATTCTTGACTCTTGGCTACGACCTTTTGAGAAAATATGCCAATGCCACATAAAGAGAGGTTCCCAGAACCAGGCCAGGTTTTTCCTATCGTCGGTGGGGCTTTACCGGGCTTGTTAGTAAAAAATGACCAACTCTTTTTACCTTTGCCCCCGCTTTGTGGAGTCCGACCGGCCATTCGACCCCGCGGATAACCTGTTATAGATCCTACAAAACTAGACTTTGAAACTTACATCAACAGGAGAAATAAAGTCAAGGCAAGATTTTTGTGATGACGGATTATGGGCAGATTTTGGCCTTGAATATTTCAGCCAAAGTACTTCTAAGTTATGGTTTCAAAAAATTTTTTTGATTGCCAATTGCGAGCAATATGTTAAATTTAAAGCTTTTCAGGTTAGAAAAACACATTACGGGCCATGAGACACCATGGGTTATTGGGCTAGGCCCTGCGTGTGGAAGCGTTTGGAGTGCGAGACAACCGAGCGATGAAGCAGAATAGTAGATCGATCCAGGGCCTTGTGGAAGAGTTTTTGGATCGCCTGACAAGAGAAAAGGGTTGTTCCGTTAACACCGTAAGGGCTTACAGGATAGATCTCATTCAGTTTTGTGATTTCTTGGTGTCCAAGGGAAAGATTCAGGACCATGGCAGCCCCTTGGGGAGCGCAGCGGTGGATCCCCTTGTAATCAGGGCATACATGGCTGAGCTTTTTAAGGAAAGAGAAAAGACCACCATTGCAAGAAAGCTCTCTGCTCTACGATCTTTTTTTTCTTTTTTGGAGAGATTGAGAGTGGTTGAGGGTAACCCGGCTGCTGAGGTCTCCACGCCTCGGCTCAAAAAATACATACCGGCTCATCTCACGGTTGACCAGACGTTCCGGCTTCTGGGTATCCCGAAAAAAAACTCGGTGCAAGGAATGCGAGATGCAGCCATCCTTGAGGTGCTTTATTCATGTGGCCTCAGGGTCAGTGAATTGAGCAACCTGGATGTCGAAGATGTTGATTTTGATAATCGGATCATAAGGGTGATGGGAAAAGGTAATAAGGAAAGGTTGGTGCCCATTGGAAAGCAGGCGATTGGTGTGTTAAAAGATTATCTGGAGGCCTCATCTAATCTAAGAAAGAAGGGTAAATCCAAAGGGGCTCCATTGTTTTTGAATTACCGCGGCGGAAGGCTTACGGCCCGCAGCATCGCAAGGATCATAAAGAAATATGCGCTTGAGTGTGGCTTAAGTTCTGACATCAGTCCCCATGCCATGCGGCATACCTTTGCTACTCACATGCTGGATGGTGGGGCGGACTTGAGGGCAGTGCAAGAGCTTTTGGGGCATGAAAGCCTGAGCACCACGCAGAAATACACACATTTGACGCTTGATAAACTCATGGAGGTGTACGACAAGGCGCATCCGAGGAGTGAATAAAATGGGCGAAAGGCGCAAGGCGCTGGGCATGAGGACATATGAATTGAATTGACTATTTTCTAAGGTCTTATGCGCACGGAAGGTATGGATATGTATGGATCTCATCTAAGAAAAATAGTACGGGCAACAACTATTTTGGGAGTGGTAAAAGATGGGAAGGCAGTCATGGCAGGGGATGGGCAGGTGAGCCTGGGCGAGACCATTATGAAGCACAAGGCCACCAAGGTAAGGCCCATGTACAAAGACCAGGTTTTGGTGGGATTTGCAGGGGCTGCAGCCGATGCCTTTAACCTGTTTGAGAGGCTTGAGGGGAAACTTGAGACATTCAGCGGCAATCTCACCCGGGCTGCGGTGGAGCTGGCCAAGGACTGGCGTACCGACAAGATCCTGCGAAGGCTTGAGGCGCTTCTCTTGGCCATGGATAAAGAGCACATACTCATAATATCCGGCACAGGGGATGTAATAGAACCCGATGAGAGTGTGGCTGCCATTGGATCTGGCGGACCCTATGCACTGGCAGCGGCCAAGGCACTGCTGGACCATTCAGACCTCGATGCGACCGCCATCGTGCGAGAGGCAATGAAGATAGCCGCGTCAATTTGTGTGTACACCAATGAGAATATTGTCATTCATGAACTAGGCTGAAGGTGTTTAGGCTGAAGGCTGAAGGATAGAGGTTCAGGGGCTTAATAACCTTCAGCCTTCAGCCTAATAACCCAAATAGCCTAAGCGAACAATGAGGCGAAATATGAAAAAAAATGAGGTCACAGAAGATGAATTCATGAAGGTCCTGACACCGAGGGAGATAGTCTCGGAGTTGGACAAATACATAATCGGCCAGGATGAAGCCAAAAGGTCTGTGGCCATTGCTCTGAGAAACAGGTGGCGCAGGCAGCAGGTTCCACCCGACTTGCGGGATGAAATTGCCCCCAAGAACATCATAATGATCGGTCCAACGGGAGTTGGAAAGACAGAAATTGCGAGACGCCTTGCTCGGCTGGCCAATTCCCCATTTATTAAGGTTGAGGCCACCAAGTTTACCGAAGTGGGTTATGTGGGCAGGGACGTGGAATCCATGGTTAGGGACCTTACAGAGCTTGCAGTGAGCATGGCCAAGAAGGAAGAACAGGAAAAGGTCAAAACTCGGGCAAGAGAACTTGCCGAGGAAAGGCTGCTTGACATTCTGCTGCCCAGGAAAAAGGAAGAGCAACGTGAGCTAGAAGAAGGGGACAAGGATAAGGTGTTGGAGGTGGTCCGCTCTGACAGGGCTGAACCTTCGTCAACTAGGGATAAGCTGAGGCGGATGCTCAGGGAAGGAAAACTTGATGAGCGATATGTTGAACTAGAGGTGACCAATCGGAATATGCCTATGGTTGAGATCTTTTCGGCTGCCGGGCTGGAAGAGATGGAGTTCAACATAAAGGAGGTGTTCGGGAATATCTTCCCTTCAAAGAAGAAGAAGAGGCGGGTGAAGATCCCTGAGGCCATAGAGATCTTGTCCCAGGAAGAGTCACAAAAACTAATTGACATGGACAAGGTGGTGGAAAAGGCCATACGCATGACAGAGCAAAACGGGATCATATTCCTTGACGAGCTTGACAAGATTGCAGGGGCTGAATCGGGCTACGGGCCAGATGTGTCTAGGGAAGGTGTTCAGAGGGACCTGCTTCCCATCGTAGAAGGCTCTACTGTTCTTACTAAGTACGGAATGGTCAAGACCGATCATATCCTTTTCATTGCAGCTGGAGCCTTTAATGTTAGCAAACCCTCGGACCTGTTACCTGAGCTTCAGGGGAGATTTCCCATAAGGGTGGAACTGGATTCCTTAACCATGGATGATTTTGTAAGGATACTAACGGAGCCCAAAAATGCCCTGATTACACAGTACGAGGCACTGCTAGCAACAGAGGGAATAAACCTGGAGTTTGAGGAAGATGCCATCAGGGAGATCGCACATATAGCGAGCATGGTAAATGATCGGATGGAGAACATAGGCGCAAGGCGTCTTCAAACGGTCATGGAAAAGCTTTTGGACGAGATTTCCTTTGAGGCACCTGATATGGCCTCCAAGGAGGTGGTCATCACCAGAGAGTATGTAAGGCAAAAACTGAGTGACATCCTTGAAGATGAAAACTTGAGCAGGTACATTCTATGAGCAGTGACACAGACCGGGCCAAAATATTAATTGAGGCGTTACCGTACATCCAGCGGTTCAACGGGGCTACGGTTGTGGTGAAATACGGTGGCCATGCCATGGTTGACGAGAAACTGAAGCAGAATTTCGCCCTGGACATCATCTTGATGAAATACGTGGGGCTGAACCCAATAGTGGTGCACGGTGGTGGCCCGCAGATAGGTGAGTTCCTGAGCAGGCTTTCCATCAAGTCAGAGTTTGTGGATGGAATGAGAGTGACAGACAGGCAGACCATGAGCGTGGTGGAAATGGTTCTGGTGGGGAGCGTGAACAAGGAGATTGTTAATCTCATAAATCGAAACGGTGGAAGGGCTGTGGGCCTCTCGGGAAAGGACGGTAAGCTGATCACGGCCAAGAAAATGAAATATGTTAGGAAGAAGGCTGCAGACCAGCCCCCGGAAATTATTGATATGGGTATGGTGGGGGAGATAGTGTCCGTAGATACCGAAGTTCTTTCCACCTTGGTTGAGAAAGAATTTATTCCTGTAATAGCTCCTGTGGGAGGGGGGGCAGAGGGAGAAACTTACAATATCAACGCCGATCTCGTGGCAGGACACATTGCATCATCCCTGGAGGCCAGGAAGCTGGTCCTGTTAACTGACACCGAGGGAGTGCTTGATACTGAGGGGCATCTCATTTCCACCCTTACCATGGAAGAGGCCCAGAAGCTTATTGCAGACGGTACCATCAAAGGGGGGATGATACCCAAGGTCACCTGTTGCCTTGAAGCGATTCGCAGTGGTGTGAAAAAGGCCCATATTATTGATGGTCGTATGGAGCATGCCATACTGCTGGAGATATTCACCAAAGGAGGGGTTGGAACGGAGATTGTGCTCTAAAAATAGCCCGTAGGTCCTAAGGCGCAAGGCGTGAGGCGGAAACGAAACCGAAGAATATCGAATGACGAAATTTGAATAAAGAACTCTTGTAAATTGGAAGGACAAAGTCATGGAAGAGGATACTATTTCTACCAAAGAGCAGGCAGATCGTTATATGTTCAAGACTTACAGCAGGTTCCCCATAACCCTCGTAAGGGGCGAGGGCTGCATGGTGTGGGATGAAGAAGGAAAGTCTTACCTTGATTTTGTTGGTGGCATTGCGGTGTGCGCCTTGGGGCACAGCTCTCCTATTGTTACAAAGGCCCTTGAAGAACAGTCCCGAATGCTGGTGCATGTCTCCAATCTATTCTATACAAAGCCCCAGATAGATTTGGCGCGGCTTTTGGTGGAAAATTCCTTTGCTGACCGAGTCTTTTTTGCAAACAGCGGCGCGGAGGCCAATGAGGCAGCCATCAAGCTTGCGCGAAAATATGCCCGGGACAACATGGGAGAGGGAAAGTATGTCATAATATGCATGGAGAATTCGTTTCACGGCAGGACCATGGCGACACTTTCTGCCACGGGCCAGGCAAAGGTGAGGAAGGGTTTTGATCCACTTCTTTCTGGGTTTAAATTCGTCCCATTTAACGATATTGATGCCATTGACCGCGCAGTGGATGAAAGCGTGTGCGCTGTTATGCTGGAACCAATACAGGGCGAAGGGGGGGTGGTAGTTCCAGAGGACGCTTATCTTGGCGAAGTAAGGAAGCTTTGCGACGAAAAAGGGATCCTCCTTATTTTCGACGAAGTACAGGCAGGGATGGGCAGGACTGGGAGGCTATTTGCTCACGAACATTATTCGGTAAGGCCTGACGTAATGACGCTTGCGAAGGCCCTTGGAAATGGCCTTCCCATAGGAGCCATGCTTGCGACAGAGAAACTGAGCGAGAGCTTTGGCCCTGGGTCCCATGCCAGTACCTTCGGGGGCACGCCCCTGGTGACGGCAGTGGCCACTGCCGTATTCAGAAGCATACTTGAAGATGGGGTACTGGATCATTGTGCCCAGATGGGTGTCTATTTTAAAGAAAAACTTGAAGGGCTTGTTGATAAGTATGACTTTGTTAAGGAGGTAAGGGGTCTCGGGCTAATCGTGGGGCTGGAGCTTGAGGTGGAAGGAGGCCCTGTGGTGAATTCCTGCCTTGAAAAGGGTTTTCTTATAAATTGCACACAGGACAAGATACTTCGATTTCTGCCACCCCTGATAGTGGAGCAGGATGAGATTGACCAGATGGTAGATTGCCTGGACGATATATTTGCTGGGATGGGTTAGTCAAGCTTGGGAAGAGATGTTCCCTTGGGTGCAGGGGTCAAGCAATCTCGGGCAAAGCATAAGGTGAATTATGAAAAGGGATATTTTGAGTATAAGGGATCTAAACGCAGAGGAAATAAATTTCCTCATCAAGAGGGCATTGGAGATCAAGGGTGGCCATGGCAAGGGTGAATTCCCAATGAAAGGAAAGACCCTTGGCCTTATATTTGATAAGCCTTCCACGAGGACGCGCGTTTCCTTTGAGGCAGCCATGATAAGACTAGGGGGGAGCACCATCTATCTGGGGCGTGCTGATACTCAGATGTCTAGAAATGAACCTATTAGCGATACTGCGAGGGTGCTGTCTAGGTATCTAGATGTGCTGGCTGTTAGGACCTATGCACAGGAGACTGTGGAGGAAATGGCTAAGTGGGCTGATATACCCGTAATAAATGCCCTCACAGACTTATACCACCCCTGCCAGATCCTCAGCGACCTGATGACGGTCCAAGAGAAGAAGGAAAAAATTGTCGGCTTAAAGATCGCCTGGGTTGGCGATGGTAATAACGTGGCAAATTCCTGGATCAATGCGGCAGGAATACTGGGCTTTGATTTGACACTGGCCTGTCCCCCGGGCTTTCAACCAAAGGCCCAAATCATGGAAGGGGTTGGCGACAACGTAAAAGTGGTGGAGGATCCCGTTGAGGCCGTAAGAGATGCACACGTGATAAACACGGATGTGTGGGCGAGCATGGGGCAGGAAGAAGAGCACGATGCGAGGGTTAGGGCCTTCCAGGGCTACCAGGTGAACGCCCAACTGCTATCGCACTGCAAGAACGACGTAATCATTATGCACTGCCTGCCTGCCCACAGGGGGGAGGAGATCGCAGAGGACGTGCTCGAAGGGCCCAACTCCGTTGTTTTTGATCAATCAGAGAACAAGATGCACATGCATCAGGCAATCCTTGAGTGGTTGTTGGGGTGAAACGGTGTATAGGCATTTCAAGGAGGAAAGACATTGTCACAAGAGATTAATAAGATAGTACTTGCCTATTCAGGTGGACTGGATACCTCGGTGATATTGCACTGGTTGAAGGAGACCTACCAATGTCCGGTTGTGGCCTATGCTGCGGATGTGGGCCAGGAAGAAGAGCTAGAAGGGATAAGGGAGAAGGCCCTTAGCACTGGCGCTGAGGATGTCATTATCGAGGACCTCAAAGAGGAGTTTGTTAGGGACTTTGTTTGGCCTGCATTACGCGCCAACGCCATTTATGAATCCGCTTACCTATTGGGGACAAGCCTTGCAAGACCCATTATCGCTCAAGGCCAGGTGGGGGCAGCAAAAAAGGTGGGGGCTGACGCCGTGAGCCACGGGGCAACGGGCAAGGGAAACGACCAGGTACGATTTGAGCTGACCTATATGGCCCTTGATCCAAGCTTAAAGATCATTGCTCCCTGGAAAATATGGGATTTTCGGGGAAGGGAGGATCTTATAGCCTATGCAAAGAAGCATGGAATACCTGTCCCTGTGACTAAGGAAAAGCCCTATTCAAGTGACAGGAATCTTTTACACATAAGTTTTGAGGCCGGAATATTGGAAGATACATGGATGGAGCCCCCAGAGGACATGTTTGTCCTGAGTGTTTCTCCTGAAAAGGCCCCTGATAAGCCCACCTATGTTGAGATAGAGTTTGAAAGGGGTAACCCCGTGGCTGTGGATGGGCAGCGTATGAGTCCTGCACAATTGCTTGCCCATATGAATAAGCTTGGGGGAGAGAATGGAATCGGCCGTGTGGACCTTGTGGAGAACCGGTATGTGGGTATGAAGTCAAGGGGTGTGTATGAGACACCAGGAGGCACAATTCTCAGAACAGCACACCTTGCCATGGAATCCATAACCATGGACAGAGAGGTGATGCATATCCGCGATAGCCTCATTCCTCGTTATGCAGAAATGATATATTACGGGTACTGGTTTTCCCCTGAGAGAGAAATGATGCAGGCATTGATAGACGAAAGCCAAAAAAACGTGAGCGGTGTTGTAAGGCTTAAGCTATACAAGGGCAACTGCATGGTAGTTGGCAGAAAGTCTGACGTGTCGCTGTATGATCCTAACTTTGCAACATTTGAGGGTGATGAGGTTTACAATCAGAAGGATGCGGAGGGCTTCATAAGGCTTAGTGGATTGAGGTTGAAAATAGCAAGGCTCTTAGACCTTCAGAGAAAAGGCGGGTAAAAGGCTTGGACAATGGCTGAGAAAACCTGGGGAGGAAGATTCAAGGAGAGTATCGACGAGCTGGTGGATCGTTTTAACGCATCCATTGGGTTTGATCGAAACCTCTATAAAGAGGATATCCAGGGAAGTATTGCCCACTGCAAGGCACTGGCAAAGGCCGGAGTGCTTACAGAAGAGGAGTGCCAACGCATCATAAAGGCGCTAAGAGAGATAAGGGAGGAACTGGACAAGGGACCCTATCCTGACGAAACCTCATACGAGGATATTCACACCCTGGTCGAAAGGGCACTCGTCAATAAGGTAGGGGAACTGGGCGAGAAGCTGCACACCGGAAGGAGCCGCAATGATCAGGTGGCACTGGATATGCGTCTTTATGTGCGAAATGCATGTCAAAGAATTATCTCCCTCATTCGCGAGGCCCAACATGCCCTCGTTTCGCAAGCAGAAAACAACTTGGATGTCATTATACCGGGCTACACACATATGCAGAGGGCCCAGCCTGTTCTTCTAGCTCATCACCTTATGGCCTATTATGAGATGTTAAAGAGAGATCGGGAGCGTTTTGAGCAGGGTCTCGCCAGGATAAATGTCCTCCCTCTGGGGTCTGCTGCCCTTGCAGGAACCACCTTTGCTTTGGATAGGGATCTAGTGGCCAAGGAACTGGGTTTCAAGGCAGTCTCTGCCAACAGCATGGACGCGGTAAGTGACAGGGATTTTGTGCTGGAGTTTCTGTTTGATTGTTCAATGGTGATGATGCACCTAAGTCGCTTGGCAGAAGAACTAATCCTTTGGTCCACGGAAGAGTTTGGCTTTGTAGAAATACCTGATGCGTTTTGTACTGGCAGCAGCATTATGCCCCAGAAAAAGAACCCGGATCTTGCAGAACTGATGCGGGGCAAGACAGGCCGGGTCTATGGGCATTTAATGTCGTTGCTCACGGTGATGAAGGGTCTTCCGCTTTCCTATAACAAGGACATGCAGGAGGACAAGGAGGGGCTGTTTGATACCGTGAACACGGTGGACCTATGCCTCGAGGTGGCTGCAAGGCTCATAAGCGCCGTTAATTTTAACAAGGAAAAAATGGAAAAGGCGGCGAGCAAAGGGTATCTAGTGGCCACCGACCTTGCTGACTACCTTGTTACCAAAGGAGTCCCTTTCAGAAAGTCCCATGAGATAGTCGGGCAGATGGTTTTGATGTGTATTGACCGGGGTATTGAACTCCATGAACTCAATTTGGAAGAGATGAAGAAAATCTGCGGGGATATTGACGAAGATGTCTATGAATGGCTCGATCCTCGGCAATCGGTTGCCCGCAGGAGCCTTAAAGGCGGCACTGCGCCGAAGGCCGTTCGCAGGGCCATCCAGAGGGCAAAGGAGGAGTTGGGATCTTGATGGTTTGGAACAGAAAAACTCCAGGGAACTTGAAAGACCAAAGGATGTTGTGGCAGCCTCTGAGTGTTTGGATAATACTATTGCTGGGCGCCAGTATTCTCGTGGCTGCGTGTGGAAAAAAAGCTGATCCCTTTATTGCGAAAAAGAAGATATCAGCGTCGGTCACGTCCATTACGGCAAGGTATGAGAAGGGGATCATCAAGCTTGATGGAGAACTGCTCTGGGCAGGGGGGAGACAAGACAAGGATCGGGAAAAGCCGAAAATAAGGGTCGATTATGGGCATTATGGCCCAGGGAATGCGCCATGTGCCACCTGTCCAGTGGATTTTACCAATCACAGGATTGTGTCTGCAATCCCCACCAAGGATGGGAGGTTTGTGGCGAGGCTAGAAGTGCCGGAGCAAGAAGGGGTTTACCTACTCAGGGTCAGGGTGGTAGGGGAGGACGGTGGGCTTGGTCCGCCATCGGAGACAGTTCGCGTTAAGATTCAGTGATACATTGTACTTATTTCAAGGAAGAGAGCTGGAACTATGCACCATTTTCACTATGTTGATAACGAACTATACTGTGAAGATACCCCTGTTCAAAGGATAGCACAGGAGGTTGGAACACCCTTTTACCTCTATTCCCATGCTACCTTGAAGATGCACTTCGAGGCATTTGATAGCCCGTTTCGTGATGTCCCACACATTACCTGTTTCTCAATGAAATCAAATTCAAATCTTGCCGTAGTCAGGCTGTTTGCCTTGGAGGGGGGCGGTGTGGACATTGTATCTGGGGGCGAGCTTTACCGCGCCCTAAAGGCAGAGGTGGACCCTGGAAAGATCGTTTTTTCCGGTGTAGGCAAGCGGCCTGAAGACCTGGCCTATGGGCTCGACTCAGATATCCTGATGTTTAACACCGAATCCTCTCAAGAGATAGAAAGGCTCAACAGTATTGCAGGAGAAATGGGTAAGAAGGCCCGGATCGCCCTGCGGGTAAACCCTGACGTGGACCCAGAGACCCATCCATATATATCCACAGGACTTAGGGAGAACAAGTTTGGTATAGATATTCGCGAGGCCCCTGATCAATATGCCAAGGCATCCAAGATGCCAAATCTGGAGGTAATGGGGGTGTCATGTCACATCGGCTCCCAATTAACACAGGTGGATCCCTTTGTGGAGGCCCTTAGGAAACTGCTATCCCTTGTGGATAAGCTTTGGGCCATGGATATCCCTATTCGCTATCTAGATCTGGGAGGAGGGCTTGGGATCACCTATGATCAAGAGGAACCTCCTCACCCAACAGAATATGCTGAGGCCATTAAGAAAGAAGTAAAAGGCCTTGACCTTACACTAATTTTCGAACCAGGAAGGGTAATAACAGGGAATGCCGGCATCCTGGTAACCAAGGTGCTCTACACCAAGTCCACGGATGAGAAAAACTTCCTAATCGTGGATGCGGCAATGAATGATCTGATTAGGCCCAGCCTTTATTCTTCATATCATGCTATACAACCAGTAGTAAAAAAGGGCCGAAGGGTGATTAAGGCGGATGTTGTAGGACCCATATGCGAGTCAGGCGATTTCTTGGCAAAGGACAGGGAGATTGATGCCTATGAGCCTGACGAACTCATGGCCGTGATGAGTGCGGGGGCCTATGGGTTTACCATGTCGTCCAACTACAACTCAAGGCCGAGGGTGGCAGAAGTCATGGTTAGAGGTGATCAGTATCATGTGGTAAGGGAGAGGGAGAGATATGAGGACCTTATCCGAGGGGAGAGAATCCCGGATTTCTTGCAGTAGGGTATTAAGTTATGAAATCCATTGAATTTTGGAAAATGCAGGGAAGCGGGAATGATTTTATTCTAATAGACAATCGGGACCAAGCCATATCTGAGGAGGAGATCTCCAACTTGGTATTGAAGACGTGCAGGCGTAGGACCTCGGTTGGGGCCGATGGCGTCATATTTGTCATCAAATCAAATAAGTATGATTTTGCCTGGCGGTACTTCAATGCCGATGGCGGGGAGGTGGAAATGTGCGGTAACGGCAGCCGATGCGTGTGCCGTTTCGCCTACTTAAAGGGTATAGCCGGGCCAAGAATGACCTTTGAAACCCTGGCTGGACCTGTCTCAGGCGAGGTAAACGGGAGACTTGTAAAGGTGCTAATGCCACTACCTAGTCAGATGAGGCTTGACGTCGCAATAGAAAAAGACCCTGGTTGGGAGAGCGTTGATTTCATAAATACTGGTGTGCCACACGTGGTGGTCAGGGTTGGCGATGTGGATAATCATCCGGTGGTGGAGCAGGGAAGGGCCCTGCGTTACCACGAGCAATTCGCCCCCGAAGGTACCAATGCCAATTTTGTGCAAGTGCTGGGGCCGGATCAATTAGCAATGCGAACGTATGAGAGGGGCGTGGAAGATGAAACCCTTGCTTGTGGCACTGGTGCGGTGGCATCCGCTATAGTAAGTACTGAACGCGGCCTGGTTAAGCCGCCGGTCAAGGTGAAGACCAGGAGCGGCGAAATACTCACCATAACCTTCAGAAAGGAGGGAGACAGGTTCCGAGAGGTATGGATGGAGGGAAGTACAACCATTGTATATGAAGCCAGATTACATGAGGAAGCACTGGAGTAAGCAAAGGCAATACCGGACAACAGTTTTGTAAAGCAGCAAATGGAAGGGAGGTAAGCCATGTTTAAAGGTTCGATCGTTGCAATTGTGACACCGTTTAAAGACGGAAAGGTGGATGAGGATGCCTATAGGGAATTGATCGAATTTCAAATAGAAAATGGCACAAGCGCCATTGTTCCCTGTGGCACCACCGGGGAATCAGCCACCCTCAACATGGAGGAGCACGCCAGGGTCATTGAGATCGCCGTTGAAGCGGTCAACAAGCGTGTACCTGTTATTGCAGGAACAGGTGGCAATAGCACTCACGAGGCAATTGAGCTGACAGCCCATGCCAAGAAGGTGGGCGCCGATGCAACCTTGCAGGTAACCCCTTATTACAATAAGCCTACGCAGGAAGGCCTATACCAGCATTTTAAGGCCATTGCCGAAGCTGTTTCGTTGCCGCAGGTACTGTACAATGTACCAGGACGGACCAGTGTCAACATGCTGCCCGAAACTGTTGCCAGGCTTGCAGAATTGCCCGAGATTGTAGCCATAAAGGAGGCATCGGGCAACCTTGGCCAAATGGCTGAGATAGTGAGGCTGGCGGGAGACAAGATCACCCTTCTTTCAGGGGATGACAACCTTACGCTGCCGGTACTGGCTGTGGGTGGAACGGGCGTTGTTTCTGTTGTTGCCAATATTGTACCCAGGGATACTGCTGATATGGTAAATGCGTGGCAGGACGGTGATATCAAAAAGGCCAAGGAGCTTTATTACAAACTGCTTCCCCTTTGTCAGGCAATGTTTTACGAGACCAACCCCATCCCGGTAAAGACCTCCCTTGCCTTGATGGGGAAGATTCAGGAAGAGATGAGGCTCCCCCTTTGTCCCATGGCGCCAGCCAATCTGGAGAAGTTAAAGAAGGCCTTGAGCCAATACGGGTTAATATAAGGAGGCATTGGGCGTTAGGCGTTAGGCCTTAGGGTTTGGGCGTGAGGCCCTAGGCATTGGGCATATGAAAAGGTCTTTTTCTACCTTGCCCTTAGCTTAGCCTAACGCCTAATGCCTAACGCCTTTCTACGGAGGTTTGCTATGCTGAAGGTTATTGTTGCCGGAGCTGCAGGTCGGATGGGGAAAAGGATAATTGCCATGGTGGCAGAGAACCCCTCCACCGAATTAGTGGGTGCCTATGAAAGGCCTGGCCATGATGCCATTGGCCTGGATGCCGGGGCTGTGGCGGGTATAGGCGAGCTGGGTGTGAAGATATCAGGGAGTCTCTCAGAGGTAATTGACAGTGGCGAGGTCATCATTGATTTTACCACCCCCGAGGCCACACTGGCAAACCTTAGGGCTGCATCTGAAAAGGGGCTTCCCATTGTGATTGGAACTACCGGAATTTCAGGAGATTCTTTGAGAGAGGCCGAGGAGTTGGCTAGAAAGACCCGCTGCGTGATGGCGCCCAATATGAGTGTGGGGGTAAACGTGATGTTCAAGATCGCAGGAGAGATGGCTAAGATCCTGGGCTCCGAATATGACATCGAGATCCTGGAAGTTCATCACCGCTTCAAGAAGGATGCCCCAAGTGGGACGGCCATGAGACTTGCTAGGATTCTGGCCGAGGCCACCGATAGGGACCTGGAAGAGGTCGGTGTATATGAACGTAAGGGATTCATCGGTGAGAGGACCAAGGAAGAGATAGGGATTCAGACCTGGCGGGCTGGTGACATAGCTGGTGAGCACACTGTACTGTTTGGTGGCATTGGGGAGAGGCTTGAGCTGATTCACAGGGCCCACAGTCGAGACAACTTTGCCCGTGGCGCGGTACGTGCAGCACTATGGCTGGTGAACCAACCCATCGGGCTATATGATATGCAGGATGTGTTGGGACTGAAGGAGGGATAGGAGACAGGAGTTATGAGTCAGAAGGGACTAATAGTCTTTAACCTTTAATCTTCAGTCTTCAGCCTAATAATTCTGATGTGAGGAAGGTTCTAGGATGGGAGAATTGTTTGAGCGAGCTGAACGATTGCAGAAATTACCACCGTATCTTTTTAAGGCCATTGATGAGAAAAAGGCTGAGGTAAGGGCAAGGGGCGTTGACATCATTGACCTGGGTGTGGGAGACCCTGATATCCCTACACCCCCTCATATTGTGGAGGAATTGAAGCGCGCGGCTGAAGATCCAGCTAATCATAAATACCCGTCATATTCGGGAATGATGGAATACAGGGAGACGGTAGCTGAATGGTATAAAAACCGTTTCGGAGTGGCCCTGGACCCCCACAAAGAGGTTGTGTCCCTCATAGGCAGCAAGGAAGGAATAGCCCATTTTCCATTGGCATTTGTGAACCCAGGTGAGGTGGTTTTGGTTCCTTCCCCTGCCTATCCTGTATATGGGATTTCCACTCTTTTTGCAGGAGGGGAGCCGTATGTAATGGACCTTAGAGAAGAAAATGATTTCTTGCCGGATCTTGAATCCATACCCCCCGAGGTTCTTGGGAAGGCGAAGGTAATGTTCATCAACTACCCCAACAATCCCACCTCTGCCACGGCAGAAAAGGAGTTTTTTGAAAGGGTGGTGGATTTTGCAAAGAAAAATGAGGTCATCGTTTGCCACGATGCAGCTTACACTGAAATGGCCTTCGATGGCTACAGGCCTCCAAGTTTCCTAGAGGTGGAGGGCGCCAAGGATGTAGGTATCGAGTTTCATTCTTTGTCCAAGACCTATAATATGACCGGGTGGAGAATTGGTTTTGCCGTGGGTAATAGCGAGGCAGTGGGCGGCCTGGGTGCCATAAAGACCAACATAGATTCAGGCGCGTTTCAGGCGGTTCAATTGGCTGCCATTAAGGCCTTAACTGGGCCGCAGGACTGCGTTGAGGAAATGAGGAATATATACAAGGAAAGGCGCGATTTGATGGTTCAGGGGCTCAACGAGGTGGGGCTCCAGGTCAACAAGCCGAAGGCCACCTTTTACCTATGGGTTAAGGTGCCTGAGGGTTACACCTCAGCAGAAATCACTACCAGGCTTATTGAAGAGGCCGGTGTTGTGGTGACACCCGGGAACGGGTTTGGAGAGCCGGGGGAGGGATATTTCCGTATAGCCCTCACCCAGAACAAGGAGCGGCTTGCAGCCGCATTGGATAGGATCAATAAGATGGAGCTGTAAGGCGCCAGGAGACCGACTCCATTGCAATCAGTAGACGCATACATAGGAATTGGATCCAACTTGGGGGAAAAGCAGGCCAATTGCCAAAGGGCCATAGAAATGCTGGGCCATTTGGCAGATACAGAGCTCAAGGCGGTGTCCAGGTTTTACAAGACCGAGCCCGTGGGTGTAGAAGATGAGCAAGATTGGTACCTTAACGCCGTGGCCTTGCTAATAACTGCATTAGCTCCAACAGAACTGATGGCAAGGCTTCTGGACATAGAGAAAAGATTAGGGAGGGAGAGGAAAAAGAGATGGGATTCCAGGACTATAGACCTGGATATCCTTTTTTTTGGAGATCATGTGATAAATGAGAAGGGCCTGCAGATTCCTCACCCCAGGCTTCATTTGAGGCGGTTTGTATTGGTGCCGTTGAATGAAATGGCCCCTGATTTTGTGCATCCTGTGCTTAAGGAGAGAATAAAG
>Ga0190359_1001011_pt1 | contig 18339 bp, 21 predicted proteins | sample 48721823_MG_FD_161269 | JGI IMG/M metagenome (GOLD analysis project Ga0190359, IMG submission 161269) | Hydrothermal vent microbial mat bacterial communities from Southern Trench, Guaymas Basin, Mexico - 4872-18-2-3_MG | ecosystem: Environmental > Aquatic > Marine > Hydrothermal vents >... | reverse complement strand
GAGGTGAAAAAGTTTGCCAAAACCTTGCGGCGTTACCGGTATGGGATCCTCAATCACTGTGACTATCCGATTCATACAGGAAAGCTGGAAGGAGTGAATAACAAAATTAAAGTGATTAAACGAAAAGTTTATGGCTTCCATGATCAGCGTTACTTTTCCTTAAAGATCATTCAGGCTTTTACCAACTAATCGGGAGATGAACCATTTTTTTTAAGATTCATGATGCTTGGAGATATGTGGATTATCAAGTCCCATTAGTTCCTCAATCTGTAACAAAGGCAGTAATATATTTGATAAGAAATCCCTTAGATATTGTAGTTTCATATTCATATCATCTAAATTTGCCTGTAGATGAGGTAGTAAAAAATCTCAATGATGATAATTATTCTATATCACCAGATGTAGACTCACTAAAAGTTTAATTGGAACAAAAACTTTTTTCTTGGAGAAAACATGTCTTGAGTTGGATTAATCTTTCAAAGCTTAAAATCCATATTGTTAAATATGAGTATTTAATTCAAAAGCCATTTGATACATTTAAAAAAGCAATCAGTTTTATTGGTATGAATTTGGCTGATAATGAGATTAAAAAAGCAATCAGTTTTAGTGAGTTTAGGATCCTAAGAGAACAAGAAATAAATCATGGTTTTATTGAAAGATCCCCATCATCAACTTTATTTTTTAGAAAAGGCCAAATTGAACAATGGAAGAATGCTCTTTCTAAGAAACAAATAGATATGGTTATAAGAAAAAATTATTTTGTTATGAAAAAATTTGGATATATAAGTGATCTATCTGACCTGCCCCCCAAAAACTGATCCAGTTTTTGTGTTAGTATAAAGCTGGAGAAGAGGAGGCAGGATGAAGAGAAAGAGAAACACGCACGAGAAGATAATAACAATGCTTCGGGAAGCAGAGTTATTATCAAATAAGGGAAAATCCATTAAGGAGATATCCAGAAAGCTGGGCATTACGGAGCAGACATATTACCGGTGGAGAAAGGAGTACGGCGGAATGAGAGTGGACCAGGCCAAGAGACTCAAAGAGCTTGTCAAAGAGAATGCCCGATTAAAGAAACTGGTTGCTGAATGTTGTCTGGATATTGAGATTCTCAAAGAGACTTTAAGGGGAAATTACTAAGCCCGGCAAAGAAGAGTCGGGCAGTCAAGCATGTGAGTAAGAAATTCAAAATCTCAGAAAGGCGGGCTTGTCAAGTGTTAGGTCAGCCCCGATCGACAAATCGATACAAGAAAACACCCAATAAAGAGGAAGAGCAGCTTGTGGAGAGAATCATCTCTCTTGCATCAGAGTACGGCAGGTATGGATACCGCCGGATAACAGCACTTTTAAAAAATGAGGGGTGGTGTGTTAACCATAAAAGAGTGGAAAGAATATGGAGAAAGGAAGGTTTAAAGGTTCCCTCCAGACAGCCAAAACGGAGAAGGTTATGGCTTAATGATGGATCCTGTATTGGACTCAGGCCTGAAAGGAAAGATCATGTCTGGAGTTATGATTTCGTAAATATCTGGCTTTCTAATGGGAAGAGATACAAAGTGCTGACCATATTGGATGAATACACAAGGGAATGCTTGGATTTATATATGGCAAAACATATAACATCCCAGTGTGCCATGAACCGGCTTTATGACTTATTTATATCCAGAGATATTCCGGAACACATAAGATCAGATAACTGTCCTGAATTTACTGCAGATAGAATAAGGCATTGGTTATTGAGGATCGGGGTTAAAATACTATTTATAGAACCGGGGAGTCCATGGGAGAATGGTTATATGGAGTCCTTTAATGGAAAACTCAGGGATGAGCTTCTCAACTGTGAGATTTTTGATACGCTCACAGAAGCCAAAGTGCTCATTGAGAGATGGAGAAAACAGTATAACGAGATCAGACCTCACAGCTCACTTGACTATAAGCCACTGGCTCCTGTAGCATATAGGAACCACAAATTACTAACTTTAAAAGCGGTACAATAAATGGGGGCAGGTCAATCGCGGTCTTATCAATATGAAAGAAAAAAGGGATTTTTCGAATGAGTCATTACAAAAAGAGAGAGGATGAACATTATTTGAAGCTTATCCGTCAGCTCTGCGATGAGAGACCGACTTATGGATACCGCCGGATCACAGCTGTTCTCAACCGAACTCTCAGAAAAAAAGGAAAGCCTGGAGTGAATCATAAACGGGTATACCGGATTATGACAATTATTGATCTTCTTCTTCAAAAGCACAAACAAAGGCTTATGCGGCTGCATACAGGGACCATTATCACATCTTGCAACAACATACGCTGGTGTTCGGATGTCTTTGAGATCACCTGCTGGAACACGGAAAGAGTGTGTGTGGTTTTTAGTATGGACTGGGCTGACCGGGAAGTGCTTAGTTATATTGCCACTACAGGCGGCATCCATCGGGATATCATCAAAGACCTTATGACAGAAGACATTGAGTATCGGTTCGGAAAAATAACCAAACTTCCGCATCCCATCCAATGGCTGAGTGATAATGGACCGGCTTATATAGCGCGGGAGACCCGGAATTTTGCACATAGCGTAGGACTCATCATCTGCACCACTCCGTTTTACAGTCCGGAGTCTAACGGCATGGCCGAGTCTTTTACCAAGATGTTAAAAAAGACTATGTTCGTATGGATGAGGCAGCTGCCTCAATGGTTTGAGGATTATAATGAAGATCATCCGCATAAAGGCTTGAAAATGATGTTTCCAAGAGGGTACATAAAACTTATTGAGAGGAGCTTTTAGGGTCCGATTTTATGGGAAAAACTCCGATAAAAAGAATTTTAAGAACCACAGACAACAAACTTCAAAAGAGTTAAATAAATGAGAATAAATCATAATAATTAATTAAAGATAAATGATAAGCAATATTAATGATACTCACTTTAAGTATCTTGATTTAAATAAAATTAATGTGCAGAAAAAGGAGGTTATTATGAAGCAAGAATATTTGATTTTTATTTTGATTATTTATTTTACTTTCACTTTAAACGTTTCTTGTAGAAGTGATAAATACGGATGGGAAGGATCTATAGAAAAAAAGAATAATGTCACAATTGTGAAAAATCCATCAAAACCTCTTTACTCTGAGTCAGTTATATCTTTTGGGGAAGATCTTTCAATTGGCTCTAAGGATGGAGCTGAAGAGTACATTTTTTCAAGAATTGGAGATATTGAGGTCGATGATAAAGGAAATATTTATGTTATAGATATACTGGATGCTCAAATTCGTGTATTTAATGAAAAAGGTGTATATTTAAATACATATGGAGGTAAAGGTCAAGGACCTGGTGAAATGCAGCGTCCGATTTTTATGCAAATCACATCAAAAAACGAATTGGTGGTCTATGATTCTATGACATTTCGGTTTTTATATTATTCAAGAGATGGAAAATATCTTCATTCAATAAATACAAAACCTGGGATTTTCCCAATTAAGCTGGATTCCAATGATAATATCATTTGTCAAAAAATATCAGCTCCCCCGCCAATTAATGGGAAAGTTTTAATGAAATATGATACCGATTTTAATCTTTTATTAGAAATAGTAAGATCAGAAAAGGGCAAAAAAGGCATACTTGAAATTGGCAAGCCATCATGTTATTGCAATATTACATTAAACGACCAAATAGTATGGGGTTGTTCAAGCGAATATAAAATAAATGTGTTAAATTCATCAGGAAAAATGACACTAAAAATACTAAAGGAGGATGTTCCGCTAAAAATCACTGAAGATATTAGGAATAAATATCTAAATCAGTATTCTCCTTCAATAAAAGCAGGATTAAAGCTTAACTTTTATACTCATTATCCTTCTTTCTCTAATATTCTCACAGATGAAGATGGCTTGATTTATGTCAAAACATACGAAAAAACAAGCCCAAATAGCCAGTATTACTACTTTGATGTATTCGATAATAAAGGGATATATCTTGTGAAGTTGCCTATATATATGAATCTAGATAATAAGTCAGTATGGAAAAACAACAAACTATATACAATTGAAACTGACCAAAATGATTTTCAAGTTGTTAAAAGATTTGATATAAAATGGAATATCAGGAGTTCCCCCAAAAATTAACTTCAAAAAGGTCTAACTTATTATATTTCTGGTAATTACCTATTTTTACAAGTGGAATTTCAAAAAATGGGGGAACTTTTTTGTGTTTTTTGAAAGGATAGGAAATTCGTTTTTTTGTTGCTGTTGATTTTCCCTCCATTTCATCAAATTTCCACCCATTAAGCGACTTCATCACCCATCATATATGTAAAATAAAGTACAAGTCAACAAAAGATCCTCAGAAAAGCGAGAATATCAGAAAATCATTCTTAGTGAGGCAAAGAAAGAACAGAGATCTGCCTTTCCCCTGAACTTAAGGATTAGAATATCACGAATACTCTGATAGTTCCTCAGCCGCCATAGAGAGCTGAGCTTGAGGAGGCGGGGGCCGGGCAGCCTTAAAGGTCAGATTAAGATGTTTGATGATCTTGTCTATGACTTTGTGATTTTCAATAAAGGAAACAATGCGCATGGTTCCCCCGCATTTAGGACAGATGAAATGAGACAACCATCAAAGCCATAGGTATGAAGGATCCTATCGGAAAAAGGATCCGCGGTTTTCGAATCATCGGAGTCATAAAGGATTTCCACTTTGACACCCTCCACAATGCTATAGCTCCCCTTGGAATGTTCAATGCACCGGATGATTATGACATCCTTCTAGTCAAGCTCTGGCCGGGAAATCTGTCAGAGATTCTTTCTACACTTAAAGAAATCTGGCGGAAGGTGGCCCCGGGGTATCCTTTTGAATATAGGTTTCTGGATGAATCCATCGAGAAACTTTATGAAAATGACCGAAAGATCGGCATACTCATCAATATTGCCACTGTTCTGGCCCTTTTTATTGCTTGTTTGGGTCTCTTCGGCATAGCCTCTTTTACTGTAGAACAGCGGACAAAAGAGATCGGGATCCGCAAAGTTCATGGGGCTTCCATTCCCTCAATGTTTATTCTTATCTCCAAACAGTTTTTCAAATGGGTGATTGCTGCCAATGTGATTGCATGGCCTGTTGCGTATTTTGTGATGAGGGAGTGGCTGTCAGGTTTTGCCTTCCGCACCTCTCTGAATATTATATTTTTTATTTTCGCCTTAGCGATTGTACTGGCTATCACCATGATAACTATCAGCTACCAGGTTCTCAAAGCCGCATTGGCTAATCCCATTCACAGCCTGCGGTATGAATAAAGGAGCACTATGGGTTATAACTTTAAAAAGCTGTTCATTAACGGACAGATTGTGTTCGGCTCCAAACATAATCAAGAGAGGTTGCACCAATCTTTAGGGGAATACGATACGCCTCTTGAGGCTTATCGTCAGATGCAAATGGCTGTAGCATGTTAAAGGATATACACCTTAAAAAAAGATCAGATTTGGTCTTGACAACCGGACCACTTAATAATTCATCCATGACATCTACCATGGTATAGCTTGAGCAGCCCGCTTCAATAACTGCTTTAGCCTCCCCGGTTCCATCAAGAAGCCTCTCCACCTCTGAGCAATAGTTAGCCACCCTGCCGGATTTAAGCTTTTTTCCCTTCTCATCCATTAAAGTAATGTGTGAGTATTGCTTATGATGGTCAATACCCATATAATTCATTTGTGCGCCTCCATTTAAATTATTTGACGCTGCGGGTAGTCTATCATACAATCGACTCCCGCAGGAGGTGCATCACATCATCATGTTACCTTATAGTTTGAATCGGTGGGTACTTTCCACCGGAATAGGGTGGGACTTTGCTCCGGAATATGCAATTATGGTAAAATGCAAAAAACTTATAATTTTGGGTATGGTTTTCTCTTTAGTAGTATGTTCAGGTGACCTGTTGGCAAAAGAAAGAAAAAAATATGAATTAAAGGTGAATAAATGAAGATTGGCTTAAAAAATCGGCAGAAAATATAAAGACGAAATTGTTTATTTAGGCCATCTAACGCATTGATGATGATTATAAAAATTGGTCTATCGTTTTTATGAGGGATGTAAGATTAGAAGAAGCTCCTTGAAAATCGCTAACGAATAGAATATGACCAGTTCCATCAGATAATATCATCATTGGAGTTTTGTTGATTCCAAAAGCTTTTTTAACCTTATATTCACGGTCACAATAAATTCGAAATTCGAACTTTTCGCTTTCAACCCAATTTCTTAGTTCATTTATATCAACGTGTTGGACGATTCCTATTACTTCAAGATTCTTCCTATCCTTAACTTGCCTCCAGAAATCCTCTTTTATATAACAAGTTAAGCAGTCTGTTGGAGCGAAGAAAATAAAAAGCTTAAATAAAGGGTTTTCAAATATTTCTGATGAAAACAATTTCCTTCCACCCAAATCATGCACCATAAAGTCAGGTACCTCCGTTATTCTAAGTGTCAAATTTGATGATGCCTGAACTTGAACATTCAAAGACTTTTTCAACTGAAGGTTTTGAACTAGTAATGTAATATTTATTGCAAGAAGTAAAAGTATACAGAGAAATAAATATTTTGATTTCACGAGGATTTCTTTAGCTTAAAAATACCAATTTTATATTTAGGACCTGTATCAAGTGCTTCTTCTTCATCGGTATAAAGGAGAAAATAAATATTTCCAAGTGTATCAGAACAAAGGAGCTTGTAGTCAGTCTGAATTCCTTGATGTAATCTTTTTCCTTTCACATCGTATATGTCAATCAGGTATTTATGGTTTATGCCTTTCACTAAATTATCCATCTCTATTACTAATAAAATCGCATCTTCAATAACTTCAAGCTGTGTGATCTTTGTCCATGATTTTGACAGATTTATTAGCGCCTCCCTCAATTTCTCAACCGATTTGTATTTTGACGAATCGAAATCGCTGGCAGAACTTGGTTCACGGAAATATGACGGAATAGTGCCTATCTTATCAACGTAGTTGCCTTTTCTATCATACACTGTGATTGAATAGTTATTTATTTCGGCAGCAAAAATCAAATCATTCGGACCTATATCAAAGCAGAATACCGGAAACATCCTTAGTAGCCAAGTCTGCTTTGCTTTTCTCTCTATAAAAGATCCAATATATTTTCCTTTTTGGTCGTATTTATTGATCCATTTCCCATTTCCAGGTTTATCAATATCAGGCTGAAATCCACCCACGTATATATTCTTTTTCGAGTCAACAATGATTAATTCATCTGGTGCCCAATGGGAACTTGATAAGAGAAAAGATGAAATAAATTCACCATCCTTGTCATATTTATTGATTCTTCTTGAAGAATGGTCTGCGATATAGATGCTGCCCTGATAATCCACTTCCATTGCTTGAGGACGCATAAACTCTCCTGGACCTTGACCTTTCGCCCCAATTTGCTTAATGAATTTCCCACTTTTATTAAATACGCAAACTTGACAACCTTTTGTATCTAAAAATAGTAAATTTCCGTATGAATCAATTCTCATTTGCCATAATGATCCGAATTGCAATTCGCTCGTTTGAAATACGCTTTCAAATTTTTTTTCAAAAACAGATTCAAAATCCTGATTATCCTCACCAGATAATGATTTGGGATAGACCACAACCAATTGTATAAGTACAATAAATAAACTAACCCCCCGATACATTATGAACCTCTCCTTGTTTTATACTAAACGTCAGTTTCATAAATAATTCTAATCGTCAATCAAGTTGGAAAATAGTTTTTCATTCATCCAATAATAGGCGGACAACCGCAATCGTATGGCCAGAATGGACAATCGCAACCAGTAATACGGTATATTCCAAACTTCAGATCTTGTGCCTCCGTAACTGAAACAGGTGCTGAAAATATCACAATAATACTTGTCGTTACACATAGTAAAACTAAAAAACTTAAAATCAGCTTAAAAGATTTCTTTATCATCATCTCCTCTTTAAAAAGAAAATATAATATACATTCGAAAAAATCAAGCATTTCCAAAGCCCTGATGAATGAATGGAGCATTGGGAGATGTAAAGAGGCTGGTTGAGGAAGGCAAAGATTTTTGTTGGCCGAGGCCTGCGCAGTGCCCGCGATGTAAGGGGTGTCGGCTCTGGGGACACGGGTATGTGCGCAGATATTTTGAGGGTTTTATTCAGGGAGTTTGGATAAAACGCTACAGATGTCCTGATTGCAGGGCTGTTCATACTTTGAGGCCACAGGAGTATTACAGGGGGTTCCATTATTCGGGTTTGACGATTCTTTTCTCTCTTTTGAATAAGCTTGTTGAAGGCCGGTGGTTGAAGGGTTTTTCTTACCAGGTGCAGCAGTACTGGTATAAGGGATTTTGTTTTCAGGCCTGTCGGCGCTCCAATCGTAAGGCTCCGGATATTGAGGTTATTAAAGAGCTTTTCAGCCAAAATATTATCCCTGTGATTCATTCAGTTAAATGTGAGATTTTGCGTCTATGAGTACAAGCCCACCTGATTTTTGCGGTGATAAGTCTGGATCTTTGGGTTAGGATAGCAAAATATCCTAAAAGGAGGAAAAGATCATGGACAAAGAGAATAAAAAACGGATTGCCGAGTTTCGATTTGGGGTGATTGCTGCCAATGTGATTGCTTGGCCAGTCGCGTATTTTGTGATGAGGGAGTGGCTGTCAGGTTTTGCCTTCCGCACCTCTCTGAATATTATATTTTTTATTTTTGCCTTAGCGATTGTACTGGCTATCGCCATGATAACTATCAGCTACCAGGTTCTCAAAGCCGCATTGGACGATCCCATTCACAGCCTGCGGTATGAATAAAGGAACACTATGGGCTATAACTTTAAAAAGCTGTTCATTAACGGACAGATTGTGTTCGGCTCCAAACATAATCAAGGGGATTTTTTGGAAATTTTTCAAGGATTAACCTCTAAAAGGTTGATTCTATTTACCTTACAAATATTGGCATGATTCTTGATTGAAAATGAGTGAAAAAGTGCAGGAGTAAGATCTGAGTATGGATCGAAAAATAAAGAAAAAAAGACGAACGCCTAAACAGATAGCTATTCTGTCTTTAGGCAGGATTTCTATATGCATCGCTTTACGGGAGGATAACGATGTTTAAAAATTATTTTATAATGACCCTTAGAAATATCCGAAAACACACGCTTCATTCGGTTATTAACATCGTGGGATTTTCTATCGGGATGGCCGTTTACCTTCTTATCTTCCTGTGGGTCCAGCATGAATTTGGGTATGACCGGTTTCATGTGAATAAGAATGACATCTCCCAGGTATACTGCGAAATGTTGTACACAAGTGGAGGCAGTCGGATAAACATGGGCTCTTACTACCCCCTCGCCAAGATTCTGAAGGAAGAGTGTCCAGAAGTTATCGAGGCCGTCCGGTATGAATTCGCAACCGGGTTGTTGTTAAGTCATGGGGAGAAACGATTCACCAACGATGCAGTCGGCCTGGCTGACCCGGGCTTCTTTGATATTTTTTCCTTTCCCTTCGTTAAAGGCAATCCCGATACGGCTCTGACGGAGCACTATTCCGTTATCCTTACAGAAAAGATGGCCAAAAAATATTTTGGGAATGATGATCCCATTGGGAAAACACTCACCTTGAACAACGAAGTGGTTATCCAGGTCACAGGTGTCATGGTGGATGTCCCAACACAGTTCATAGAAGGAATTTCTTTTTTCTGTTGATGATGATTTATCCTCAATTTCATCAAATTTCCGCCCTCAGAGTCTCCATCACCCATAATACAAATAAAAAACAAATCAAGTCAATAAAAAATCCGCAAGAAAGAGAGAATCTCCTAAAATTGGGCTTAGTGATGCTCAAAAAGAATAGAGATCACCCTTGTCCCTGAACTAGGGGATTGGAGTATCATATATATTCTGATTGTTCCTCAGCTGCCATGCTGAGTTGAGCTCTGGGAGGCGGAGGACGTTCTGCCTTAAAGGTAAGTTTAAGGTGATCGATAATCTTGTCTATGACTTTATAATCTTCGATAAATGAGATAATGCGCATCTGCCCGCCGCATTTTGGACAAATTAGAGGGTCGATCTCATAGACTTTGCGTATCATATCAGCCCATCCGCAAGAAGGTATAAATGAGGCTTCATCCTCAATAATAGGGGGGCAGGAAGGGTCAACTCCTACTTTCTTCTTTTTTCCCTGATGCGCGTTGGCATACAGCCCGTATTATGCTGAGTTTAAAATTATGCTGAGTTATTATCGTAATTCCCTTATTTTCTACCAATTACAGTTTGTAAAACTCAGCATAATACGGCTTATGCAAAGCTTTGCATAAGCCGTAGTAGCGGACCATGACCTGTCCTTTATCCGGAATATGTGAGGTCACCCGGGCTATAAAATCCAAGCTTGTCCCTGATTTAATCAGGGGCTTATCCCTGCGGAAGCAGGGATAAGCCATAGACTCTGTCTCAGCGGAGTGTTGCTAGCGTTTTCGCCTAATCTTTTTTCTATTTTCTTATCTGGTAACTTGATTGAAGGTAATAACCTATTTCCCTCTTGATGAAAAATCCAGAATGATCCGGGTCTCATCAGGGATTATCTTTAGGTTTGAATCCTTTTTATTTACGAAACGTCCTTGTTTTGCCAATATAACATAATGTGAGTTCTTAAAATTGCAGTGTAGTTTTTCGGGTTCAATTTTTATAAAAGGCATTTCAGCTTGTGGGTCACTACTCAACTCCAAAAACCAGTTGTTTTTTGGCCAGCCGGTTGCCAAGATAATTAGCGATTTTTCGTTTAATTTGATGATGATTTCTCCCTCAGGTGAATAAGTTGGCCATCTTACTAAAAGCTCGCCTTCAAAGCTATCATCGACAAGCGGAAAGCCGCCCTTGATCTCTACTCCATTCCCATCCTTAAAACGGAGTCCGGCCACCATTTCTAAGGAGCTCCAGTGGAAACCATCAACAACCGGCAGGGCATAATAAAAACACTGGCTCGATGTCCCTGGCTTTATTATATAATCAGAGGCAATGTGTTCATCAAAGAGATGAATATCCCTGAACCGCAAGGTTTTCCCCTCCCAGAGCAAATTGGCCCTATAAAACCTCGAGTTAAACCAGACTGTTTTCAGTTCCTTTTCAGAATAATCCTTTAATACAGTTACTGATGTCGAGGGAGTAACTCTAAAATTTTCTTTAAACCATTTTCCCGTCTCACTCAGAGTTTGGACTATTATTTTCCCCTTTTTTACCAGCTCATCAAGTATTTGCATCTGAATCTTGTATCCTCTGGACATTCGCCTCCACGTAAACGAATTTTCCTGGCCGACCTGGGTATAGGCATAGTTTATCGCAGGTCCGTTAACAAAAGCATCAAAATACCACTGACACCAATGGGGATCACCTCCACCCTGCTCATATACCGGTTCAAGCGAGATGACTCGCTGATTATTGGTTCCTAACCCGCTGTCGTATTGATGAATAGGATCACTACCAAGCATTCTGAAAATTGGAACAGGAATCTGATTTTCTGCATTCTGGGCGGGCATATAGGCATTAACCCGGCTTGGATAATACCCCCCACTCCAGTAACCACCCCATAGAGTATATCCATCCGTTCCGACCTGATCTTTACAGTTACACGAGGCTGCAATTCCGAACCGATCGTGCATATATTGCAGGGTGTGGGCATCAATAAACCAGGACCCAACCGATTTTGGATAGTAACCGAAAATTTTCTTAAAATCTTTCATATAGGTATCTACCAGCTTTTCCCGTTCTTCAGGCGAGTAACCTGTAGCAAAACCAACATTGGCCAGCCAGTCCCAGGGATAACGTCCGCGCCATCGGTAACCACTTTTCTCCACCAGAGGCTGTGGTATCTCCCACCAGGCGCCAATCTCAAACATATCAGAGGGTAATTCTTTCATTAATTTCTGATACCGGGGATCAATAAGGGCGTCATATTGGAGAAGAAAAGTTGCCTTCAAGTGATAACGGTTGATAATTTTTATCTGCTCAACTACTGTTTGGTAGAGAACATCCGCAGTTATCCAATCAATGCGTGGTTCGCATTGCCGAATGAAGTTTATTATATTCACAATCCGAGGTGAACGCTTCGGGGTTGCCGGCTCTTTACTCTGATTAATTTTGCTGAAACTTATTAAAATCAAAAGTAATAGAATAATTTTTAGAATCCATGTTTTCTTTTTAATCATTTTAGCCATCTTAGCTGGGACCTAATTCTGACCAACATGAACTATCGATTAGAAAAATCAACTTTTACATCTATTGAGGGCAGGAGTCTAACCGGCCCCAGTAGACCAGCAGGAAGAAGTGGCCAATTCGATCTGATGTTAGTCCGACAGAATCTCTTTTCCGGCGGAAGCTTCAAATCGCCACAAAGACGATTAGTCCACATATTCCTGACTTCAATTTTTATATTATTGGAGCCCGGCTTGAGGAATGAAGTAATCTCGGTCTGAAATGGAGGCTTCCATAATATTCCCGCCGATTTCCCGTTAATAAAGACTTCGGCGACTTCATGAACCTCTCCCAAATCCAAATACACTCGTCGACCCGAACTCAGCCACTCCTCAGGTACATTAAGCGTTTTAAGATAAAAGCCAGGACCAGAATAATACTTTACGCCTTCATTTTCATGGTCCGTCCACGAGATAAGTTTTGGGAGTTTTAGGCTAGGCGGAGCTCCCCACTTGGGATCAAACTCCACCGTCCATTCTCCTTCAATAGTCAGCGGCTCGGGCAAGGAATCAACTTTCACCTGTTTTTTATGTCCATTACTCTTGGCCAATTCGTAGACACCATTTTGCCAGATTCTAACCCAGGCTGATTTTTTATTCGCTCTTAAGATTCGCAGTGGAGGAAGCGTTGAATCAGACTTTTCTTGTGATTGAATAACCAAATCAATGCTTTGAGGTAAGGTCTGATTGGTAAAGACTACAAACATGGAACCGCTTGGCGGTAGATGGAGCCAGACACTAGTTCCGCAAGGTACCTTCTTATAAGTGAAGTTTGGTTCTATGCTACCATTGACCGGATCCCAGAGTTGAGGCGTTTTATCTTTGACTCGGAAGACACACCAGGTGTTTAGCGGAGTTAATGATTTGTTTCGAACAAAATAAATATCTGTATCTTCGGTCCGGCGGTGGATGTAATCCAGATCACCAGCATGCTCTTCAGTCACACTCGAGAAATCCGGTTCGATAGAATTTTGCCGAAGCCATTGCCGAGGAGTTAAACCCCAGATAACTTTGCCTTTCCCATACTCATTTTGCTTCACTGAACTTCCATTACATGCACCCCACATCCTGTCCGCAAGAGCCCTTAGTTTTTCAGCACCCTCTTGATGGTCTCTCATACCGGGAACATCCACTGGCTTGGGGCCGATAATTGTTGCACCCCTAGCCACCAGTTTTTCTAGCTTGCTAAGCACCTCCAAAGACATAGTCCTCTCCTTAGGCAGGACAAGCACGCGATAAGACATTCCATCCGGGAGAACAATCCGGCTATCTTTAACTGACATCCGGTTAAGGATGATATCGGTATTGACAACGTCATAATCATAACCCTCACCAAGGCCATCAAGCAGAGGTTTTTCGGGAACATTGTGAAATAAGGGCCAGAAATTAGGTGCCTGGTCACCATAATAGTAGGCAACATCAGCCACAAATAATCCTTTTTGCAGCAGATAACAACAACGAGCCAGATAATCCATAAAGGGCCTCGCCTTTGGCCACCAGACCACCTGCGGATTTAAATCCACCCCGGCATGATAACTTCGGCCAGGGAAACCTGCCTCTTGAGGCGAGTGGGCATAACCATGGTAAGTTATCCGATTTAAGCCCTCACAAAATGCTCTATCAACTAACTGTTTAAGCACGAGAGGCGGATTCTGCCAGCGCAACCATGTTGTCCATGATTCAGCATCCACGTATTTTTTCCCATAAATATGGGAAGCAGAAGCTATCTCTTTAACCAGAAAAATATTATGGCGATTCTTAATCCAGAATTCACCGCGAGGTATGTCCACATTCCCCAATGCTTTTAGAGCATCAACCGGGCAGCTATCCCAGATGGGAGGGCCTGGCCCTCCAGCTTCACCAACCAGCTGAAGCCCATATTCCGCACAAATCTCACGGCCGGTTGTATAATGACTAAAAATAAGAAGGTCGCTGACTGTTTTCTTATAGTCATAGACAAATCTAGTACTGGTCTCATTGTCTTTAATGGTCCAACCCATCAACACAGGCAACCACTTAACCGGGCCATAACCATGAAATTTATTAAACCACTGAGGAAATTTCACGGTCCATTGAATACCTTCTTCAAGCTCCATACTATCAACTTCAAGGTATTTAAGAGGACAATCAGGGTTGCTGCCTTTCTTTAAGCCAAGCTTATTTAAGATGTATTCAAAGTGAAAACAGGTCGCCTCTGGGTCCAGAAAATCTATGAACAGCCCTTTTGAATTTGGACTGGCAGCGATCAATTGTTGACCATTATTAGTACAAACAAAACGCACGATCCGCCAATTACCAGGTGGAACATCCCAGGAAAGCTGACCATCTTTAAACTTATCACTAAGGTTAATAATTTTCGAAATATCGGGAATGAGTTTGTTCTCGGCATAAGGCCAGGCAAGCACAGCCACATCAAGATACCATTTTGGCCTTCCATCTTCCCGCTGAGGACAGGCGGGGGGGACCTCAGGAAATTCAAGCTGTTGTCTGATTTTAGCTGGTCCACTGATGGCTAAGCTTGAATAGTAGAGATTCTTGCTGGCCATTTCCGGAGGAACCCAATAACCGCCGGCGTTCCAACCGCTGGAAGTAATCAAGCCTAAATCTAGTCCTAACCGGAGGGCTTCCCTTATTGAGTGGTGAATGGCGGCGATGGAATCAGAGCCCATGAAGGGGGGACCGGCAGGAACAAAACCATCAGGGTTTTGCATGGCTTCGGTATCCCACATTTCTAGCCCAGCAAATCCTTTATCTTTGGCTTCTTCTAGATCACGGGTCAAACCATTAAATGTTACTGCTCCGTTCAACCAGTTCCAGTAAGCTCTCGGGCGAGCCTCGGGCCCAGGATGTTTGAATCCCTCTGCCAGACCTTGATCGCCAGGCTTGATCTGGCAACCAGTAATGATGAGCAGCATAATCATCAAAAAAATGCTCACTATTCTTCTCATTGTGGCTATTCGATTTCTAAACTCTCGCATGATAAATGTTCACCTTTTAAATAGCTGTTTCATAAATTCAAATCTACAAGAAATAACCCAACTCTGTCAAAAAGGGATTCTATCAGGTTAGGCTATGCTCTCCAGAGGATAGGAATTTTTCTTTTGCTGATTGTGATTTTTCTTCCGTTCCTCAAATTTCCGCCCTCAGGATAACTTCATCATCTATCATACACATAAAAAACAATTCCAGTCAAAAATAAATTCCCCAAAAAAAAGAATCATATAAAATGAGATCAAAAGATGCATAGAAAAAACAGAAATCTCCCTTACCCCTGAACTAGAAGATTAGAGTGAACTGTTGGAAGATATGTAATTCCCTCATCGCATATGATTTGCCCCCCAAAAATGGCATCTCTTCAGGGTAAGGTGCTGTGGAAAAGTAGGTTTATGTTATTGATATGACTGAAGATGCCCGGGCCCGACCACTTTCTAACCAACCTTTCAAAACGCCTAGCAGTCCGCAGCCAATGTCTGGGAACATGCGGAAAGATATTCCAGGCTGTAGGAGTTGCTCTTCCTCCTACAATTAGGGAATTATGAGCTTACAGCAAAGAAAAAAAGGAATTGGTAGTGCCAAGAACTTTTTTGCTGCTTGTATCTTGTTTTATTTAAATAACTTATATTTTGCAACTGTTAAAGATGAGCCAAAGCCTTTGTAGTACTTCAGCACCTCCAGTTCCCTTGAATAGAACGTATTAAAGAGACCAGGCACTGGCATATCCTCCCCTGTGTAAATGAGAACCTCATCATCTACAAAATCAACAGCCGCTGTATTCCCTTCCCCATCTCCAATGAAAAAATGCCATCCCCATCCGTCGATTTCAATGTCTTTGGCGCATTGGACCGCTTCTTCAACGGTCATACAATTATCAAGAATGTACTGCATCCAGTGCATTTGATTGAGCTTGGGCCCGCCGTCCTTTTTAGGATACTTATCAACGGATTGGTTCCGGAATGGTTGGCGGGCGGGGGAAGGTTTCCAGATACGAAAAGACCATGAAGATTATTAAAGAAAATCCGAATGATCCATGGTCTTTACTTCATTAAATATCCATGTTTTTCTAAAAATTCAGTAGTCATTTTACTTCTTACTTCAGAATCCGATTCGCCTCCTCCATTGTAATAATGACCGGCTCCTTTAAAGGAACGATAGATAAACTCATTGTTAGTCGATTTCATTGCGGCAATGAATGCCTGAAACTCGCTGAATTTAACGATATTATCTTCCTCCCCATGAAAAAGCAGCATGGGAGGCAAACCATTTTTAATTAAATCAATGGGCGATATGGAGGCGGGATCGTAATTTATTTCATAAACATCCCGGCCTCTAATATCATATGGAGTAGAGCCTAATATGACAGCATTTGGTTTTGTGCTGAATTCTGAGTCAACTCCAAAATCTTCGGGATTATCTATCATTGCCGTACAGGCAGCCAAATGACCTCCCGCCGAAAATCCTTCCACCAAAATTTTTTCTTGATCAACACCTAATTCAGGGGAATGTCCTCTAACCCATGCTACGGCTGCTAATGCATCACTCACGGATTCTTGAATAGTAGCGCCATGAACGTGTCGCAACCTATAATCAAAAGTAATCCCAACCCTCCCTTCGGAAGCCGCTTTTTTACATGCGTTATAACCCCACTCCGGCATCCCCATCGCCCATCCGCCACCATGAAAATATAAATGTGCTGGTCTTTTATCCGTCGTTTTGAAATCGTCTGGATAAAATATATGGGCTTCTAATTCAATATCTCCGATATGTTTATATACTTTAATTTCATGAGCTTCCTTGCGGCGATGATGTCCCATTTCATATAATTCCGCTATTTCTTGCTTAATTCCTTCATTTTTACAATCCTTAATAAATTTACGATATCCATATTCAAGAGCTAAGACACTATATGTCGCGATAAGCTGTTTGAAATGTTCTCCTAAAAAAAAATCTTTGATTTCCTGGTTGGCGTCCAAATCGATAATTGCTCGATACCGTGAATTTATTCTTTCACCAGGGGCGTGTCCAATATTTCGAAACTTGTATTCGCCAACAGATAGAATATCCAAATAATAGTTTATACATCTGATATAGTCTTTGGATTCGAGAAGCGCAGGGTCGTCAAAGCTCCCTTTAACAATATTATCAAAATAATCAGAACGTACCGCTGCTTTTTTTTTGAAGTTTTTATATCTATTATAGTTATTTGGATATAACAAGCGATATCGTTTGTTTCTATATAGAATGTCAATGTCAAGTTTACTCTTGAAGTTGAAAGGGACGTTTTTATTATCGAATAAAAAATTGTTTAGAAGTTTATTTTCTGCGGATTCCAAAGAATCAATTTTGCGTTTGAATTCGTCAGGTTCCAAACTGAAAACAGCCTGATTGTTTTTGTCTAAAAAACTTGAGTTGCTTTTTGCCAGTCTGGTATGTTCCTGAATAAAGGTATTAACGGAAGACCCTATTCCAGAAAAGGTGGGACTTGATTTATTAAACCCGATATTAATGCGGTCACCCGGACTGATGAAAAGAAGAATCTTCTCTCGGTTGTAGTTTAGAGAATAAAATCCAGGGGCCTTAAGCTGTAATTTGTGGCTGAACGTGCCATTTTTGGAGCCGACTATATTGGTTTTATTCAGACTTATTCGGGTGTTTATTCCATTCGGATATGGACCAGTTAAAAGAGCGTAATCCCCTTGAGTTCGATTGGATCTATCTGTATCGAATGTTTTTTGACTGCAACTCAGAGAAGTAATCAATAAAAAGGCTAAAGTGGATGTGATGCGAAGAATTGTTTTCATCGTTTTTTGCCTCTCTTGCAAAGACTGGAACGCCCAAGAAACCTTTGGCATTTTGAACTCCACCGTTCCAAAGTTGGACATCACTATAAGAATTTCCTTTTTTTGTTCATGATAATTTTGACTCTATTTCATCTAATTCCCCCCCCTAAGCAACCACATCAGCAATAAAAGATAAGAAATTCGTTTTTTGGTTGCTGCTGATTTTTCCTCCATTTCACAAAATTCCCATCCTCTAAGCGGCTTCATCACCTATAATACGTTTAAAATAAAGGACAAGTCAACAAGAAACCCACA
>Ga0190359_1001010_pt1 | contig 18345 bp, 9 predicted proteins | sample 48721823_MG_FD_161269 | JGI IMG/M metagenome (GOLD analysis project Ga0190359, IMG submission 161269) | Hydrothermal vent microbial mat bacterial communities from Southern Trench, Guaymas Basin, Mexico - 4872-18-2-3_MG | ecosystem: Environmental > Aquatic > Marine > Hydrothermal vents > Microbial... | reverse complement strand
ATCTTATGCGATTTCTTATATTTTATTTGCTTTACAGAAGATATGGAAGTGGAAGAATGGAATTCTGAGTGCAAACACCTTTTAAGGCGGTAGAGAAATAGCACGGATTAATATCTGAAATTTTTAAAAATTTTGAATATCTTTTGCAATTTAAAAATTAATTCCTATATTTCTTTCATCAAACTAAAACGAAACAATGTTGTTTTATCCAACAATCTTGTGAAACTTGACAATAAAGAAATCAGGGAATTGGTATAATGTGAAGTTTTAATTACAGGAGAAAAAGCTGCAAACTTATCGTTATCATCCAACTTATTAATATGAATCGTTGGATAATGTACTGAAACTGATCCGTCTGACTTCACCGGTTGATTACAAGATTATTAAAGGGAAATAACTACCGGATGAAACATTCACAAAAAACAAATTATCCTTTTTTAAATATAATAAAATGGCAATACAATTTTATTTTTATTACCCTTTTGTCTAACCTAAAAGCCAATGCCTATGAAACATAACCTGTGAAAAAAAGGGAAAGCAATGGCACTGCTTTCCTGTCTGTTTATCAGATTAAAGTTTTTTAACTCAATCAAGAATCACTAAACTTTGAAAAGTTATGAAAAAAAAATCGAAAACATTATGGGCATTATATAAGCCCATACCTTCTTTAAAAATTTTTATGATCATGAGAATAATGGTATTCCTTCTTATTCTTGGTGTCATCCATGTGATGGGTAAAGATTCCTATTCCCAGAATACCAAAGTGTCTCTGAACATGAATGATGTGACAGTCGGGCAGGTACTCAATACCATTGAGAGCCAGAGTGAGTTCTATTTTATTTATAATCCAAAGCTTGTAGATGTCAACCGGAAAGTAAACATCCATGCCAGAAATGAAAAAATTGAAAAGGTACTGGATCAGTTATTTAACGGGACCAACATCGAACACATGGTACTGGACCGGCAGGTTGTTTTGTCCCCAAAGGTCTTGCTTGCCTCATCACGAAAAGCTGAAAAACGTTTGCAACAGCAACAAATTACAGTCACCGGAACCGTGACCGACGAGAAAGGTGATCCGCTGCCGGGAGTGAATATTATTGTTAAAGGGACGGTACAGGGAACCATTACGGATGCGGATGGGAAATACACCCTCAGCGTAGCCCCCGGTGCAACGTTGGTGTTTTCTTATGTTGGTTATAAAACTCAGGAAATTCCTGTTGACAATCAAACAACAGTAAATGTGACAATGGCAGAATCAACTGTTGGAATTAATGAGGTAGTAGTAACTGCACTAGGCATTACAAGAGAGAGAAAAGCTCTTGGATATGCTGTTCAGGATATTTCTGGGGATGATATTGAAAAAACCGCAGAAACAAACGTTATAAATGCTCTGGCAGGTAAATCAGCCGGTGTCTTTGTTAACAGTTCCAATGGTAATGTTGGAGCATCCTCCAGGATTATTATCCGGGGTAATAATTCACTTAGGGGAGGGAACCAACCCTTATTTGTCGTTGACGGTGTACCAATTGATAATTCACTTGTTAGCAGTTCCCGTGGTGGATATGATTATACGGATATGGGTAACAGGGCTGCAGATATAAACCCTGCCGATATTGCTGAGATGACAATTCTTAAAGGTGCTAACGCAGCTGCTCTTTACGGAGCAAGAGGTGCGAACGGTGTAGTCCTTATTACTACCAAGACAGGTAGCAGAAGCGGCTTTTCAGTAGAGCTGGGGAATTCCACAACTTTTAGTAATCCTCTAAGGCTTCCTGATTTCCAAAATCAGTATGGTCAGGGCGGTGGAGGACAGTACTGGTATTATGATGGTCTGAATGGTGGTAAATATGACGGTGTGGACGAGAGTTTTGGGCCCGAGCTTGACTATGTTGTTAAGGCTGAAGATATACAACCGGGAGGGAAATTATATTGGGCTGTCGAAGCAGGATTTCCTCAGACAGTTGGTGAAATACTCAAACTTCCCCAGTTTAACAGCCCGATAGATCCTGTTACCGGTGAAAGAATACCTACTCCCTGGATATCTCATCCTGATAATGTTAAGAATTTCTATGAAACAGGTATTAAAAGAATAACCAGCGCATCACTGAGCAATGGTGGTGACTGGGGAGCTGTAAGATTATCATTGACTAATTCTGACGAGAAGGGTATGCTTCCAAATACCAATCTGATTAAAAATACAGTTAGTTTTTCAGGTCAGACGAACCTTACTGAAAAACTTTCTTTTGATATCAGGGGCTCTTATATAAATTTGCATGGGAACATGAGCGGTTCAGGATATACATTCAATAACGTTAATATGCAGACAATATGGGGCGCGAGACAGGTCGACTGGGCATGGTTGAAGGATCATATTGAAACTGAGGACGGAAGGCCAATAAGCTGGATAAACAGGTGGCATAATAATCCATACTGGATACAGTATAAAAACCTCAACCCTATGAAGGAAAACAGGGTAATTGGGAAGGCTTCAGTTAATTACCAATTTACAGACTGGCTCAGCCTGATGGGGAGAATAGGTACTGATGCTTCAAATCAGCAAGTGGAACTGAAAAGGGCATATTATGGTATTAATGATAAGGAAGGCAGGTATCAGGTAACTAATTACACAAGGCAAGAGATAAATGCTGATTTTCTGTTGTCCGCTAATAAGAAAATAAATTCCGATCTTACATTAAGAGGAAATTTTGGTGGAAACATTATGAATAAGCAATACCGAGAACAGGGATCTTATGTTAGTAAACTTGTTGTTCCTAATAATTATTCATTGGCCAATGCAAAGGAGACCCCAACTACAAAATATTATAAGAGTGAAAAGGAAATTCAGAGTCTTTATGGTGATTTATCGGTAGGGTTCAAGGATCAGTTATTCCTTGATTTAACAGGTAGAAATGACTGGTCTTCCACACTTCCTGTAGATGCAAATTCCTATTTCTATCCTTCAGCCACTTTTAGCTGGATATTTACTGAAACATTTGGACTGGACCCAAGTATCTTCAGCTTTGGTAAAATACGTTATGGATGGGCACAGGTTGGTAATGATACTGATCCTTACAGGCTTGATTTAATTTATAGTGCCGGTAATCCTTATGGTACTAACCCTCGCTATAGCATCGGTAATACCATGCCTCCACTAAAATTGAAAAATGAATTGATTACTTCAAATGAAATAGGATTAGATCTTAGGTTTTTCAATAACCGATTTGGCATTGATGTTACAGTTTATAAATCTAAGGCAGAGAATCAGATTCTGAGTGCAGCAATCTCACCAACATCAGGTTATAATTCTCAGCTTATTAATGCAGGGCGGATCGACAACCAGGGTGTTGAAATAATGTTGCATACTACACCTGTTCAAACGAATGATTTCTCATGGGATGTAATGGTTAACTGGAGTAAGAATAAAAATAAAGTTGTTGCCCTTAGTGGAGATATCGAATCACTGGAATTATACAAAACAGAAGGAAACCGTATTACGGTTGTAGCACCTGTTGGCGGATCATACGGCGATATGATGGGTACAGGATTTGTTTATCATGAGAATGGTAAAATAATTGTTGGAAAAGATGGTAAGCCGTTATACAGTGAGGTAAGAAAATTAGGAAATATTATGCCTGACTGGCTTGGCAGCATTAACAATTCTTTCTCATATAAAGGTCTTCACTTCAGTTTTCTTATAGATGCTAAAGTCGGTGGTGATCTCTATTCACGGACTGATCAGGACGGTTTTGTTACTGGCACCTTAAAAGAGATACCCGGGATAGTGGGAACTACTGTAGGATTAAATGATAGAGGAGGAGAGATAAGAGGAAAACTTGAAGATGGAGGAGGATATCTTGTTGATGGAGTTTTTGAAGATGGCACACCCAATAATGTTTATTTATACCTGAACGATGCCCGATGGGGACTTTTTAGGCACGGTGAAGCTAATTTGTATGATGCCACTTATGTCAAATTGCGAGAAGTATCATTATCATATTCACTACCAAGCAACGTGGTTAGTAAAATAAACCTCAGTGGAATAAATATTGGTGTATTTGCACGTAACGTTGCTATACTTTATACACCCGAAATTATAAGCTTTGATCCTGAAGTTTCAAATCGAAATGCTAGCCAAACATCACAGGGATCAACATACGGGTCACCTCCATCAGCAAGGAATATTGGTTTTAGGGTGAGGTTTACTTATTAATACTGCTTGAATCAAACTTATGGAAAACTTTAAAAATTACATAAAATGAAAAAAAATATATTGAAATTGTTTCTTACAATTACAATTGTAATGGCAATGGTTGCCTGTACTAGTGATTTTGAAGAAATGAATACTAACCCGAACCAATTAACAAGTGTACCCTACACTTCCTTAATGACTGGTGCCGAATTAAGTGTTCTGGGTACATATGCGTTTCTTAATAATGAGCTTGCAAAGTTTAGATGGGTTCGTTATAATTCACGTGATGTGTATGTACATCAAGACAGGTACCAGATTACCGGTGAGGCTACGAACTTTAACTATTATAGTGGACATTTGAAGGATCTTAAACAAGCAATGGAACAGGCTTCTGAAGCAGGGGATGATAATTCACTTGCGGTATTGAAAATCTTAACTGCCTATGCATATCAGAATATTACTGACTGGTTTGGTGATATACCTTATTCCGAAGCTTTGATGGCAGATGATCCTAATAATCCAATTATCTTTCCCAAGTATGACAGCCAGGAAAGCATTTATACTGACCTTATCGCACAGCTGAAGGCAGCAAATGCATTGATAGATCCAGATGCCAATATCGGAGAAGCTGATGTTATCTTCAATGGCGATATGATGATGTGGAAAAGATTCTGCAATTCGTTATTATTACGGGTTTATATGAGGATATCAAATGTGTCACCTTCGGTAGCCCAGGCAGGTATCGAAGAGATAATGGCCAATCCTTCAACATACCCGATAATAACATCTGTGGATAATGCTGCATTTAAACACTGGTTACCTGATGATCCTATATACAGGAGTCCATGGTGGATAAATCCTGCAAATAATCCTAAATCTTTATCTGAGGTGGTCTGCTCAGCATTCCTGATAAAATTCCTGAAGGACAGGAATGATCCACGGTTACCAGTATACGCCGAACCAGCTTTAAACAGCGGTGAATATGTTGGAAATCCGTTGGGTCATTTGGGCAGTAATACACCTGATCTCTCTATTCGCGGAATTGCTGAATTTGGCTCAAAGGACTCACCAACCAGAATTATGAGGTATGCAGAAGTAATGTTCATTCTTGCTGAAGCTGCTCTGAATGGATGGAACGTTGGCATGACAGCGCAGGATGCCTATGAAGCCGCTATCAAAGCCAGCTTCGATGAATATGGTCTTACAGGCGTTCAAAGTTATCTGAACGATCCCCTGGTTGATTGGAATGGCGGTACTCCACAAAGAGAGCTTATTGGTGACCAGAAATGGATAGCCCTGTACCTGGATGGTTCTCAGGCCTGGGCTGAAGTCAGACGTACAGGTTATCCTGTATATGTTGATGTGACCGAACCTGAAGGGACATTTTATCCTGGCATGGGTACGATAAAGAGAATTCCTTATCCGTATAGTGAGGAAATTAATAATCCTGAGAACCTGGCTGCAGCAAAGGCAAATCAACCGGGAATTATTTCAGAAAAATTTGGTGCCGGTGTATGGTGGGATGTTAATTAAAAAAACGCCCGCAATGAAGACTTGTTTTGTTATTTTTACGTCGTGTTAAACTTTGCGAAAGACGGTAAATTTGTTTTTCGATTATGCCTTGAAGATACTAATTTTCAAGGCATTTTCGTAATCTTTTTACTGCTTTTTTTAGTCCGCCTTCGCGTTCCGCTATGACAGAGTGAAGAAATGGTTTAATTCCCCGACCCACCGGGTCGGAAACAAATAATTCCTTGTGATACCTCGGGGCTTCCGCCCTGAAGACACTGGTCGGACAGGTCCGCCCGGCCGACCCCGTTCGGACTGGCTGCCCCAAGGCAGTTCATTATGTCAAAGAATTAGTGAGAAATAATTATAAGACTATTCAAGAGATCTTGATGGAACCCGGTTCGTTTAAGTATTTCGAAAACCATCAGGAAACGTATTCTTCCAAGAAGGTCATGGTTAGTCCTTCATCGAAAAGTCCAGATTATTTCTGGTAAATACCGGAATGTTTTCCAGTGACACTTTTACATTGATTGATCTGCCACCCGTAAATTTTTTCCCGGTTAATGCATTAGTCCAAACCGAACCATTTGGGAGGTAAACATTTCTGGAATGTATATCATGATTAAGAATGGGGGCCACGAGAATATCAGGTCCAAACATAAATTGATCCTCAATTTGATAGCATTCATCATCATCGGGAAAATCATAGAAGAGAGGACGCATAACGGGTGTTCCATCTTTCGAGGCTTTATCCATCTGTATTTTTATATAAGGTCTTAATTTTTCTCTTATTTTCAGGTAATGAGTCATAATGGAAAGTGCCTGATCGCCATAGCTCCATACTTCGTTCCCCAGTCCAGAACCAACCTTTTCTCCATCCTCTTTTTTTTCAGGGTAACGAACCCCGTGCATACGCATAATAGGGCAGAAAGTACCATATTGGAACCATCGTATCATCAACTCCGTATATCCTGGTTTCTGGGGGTGACCCCAGAAACCACCAATATCTGTGGTCCACCAGGGAATGCCACACAATGATATATTCAATCCGGCTTTCACTTGTTTTCTCAGGGTGCTAAAATCTCCATTAATATCACCGGACCACAATACCGTCCCTAATGTTTGCGTACCGATCCAACCACTTCGCGTGAGATTAATAATTTCTTTCTGCCCGGCTTCCACCTGCCCGTCATATATCGCCTTGGCCAGATAATACGGGTAAATGTTGGAAACCTCCAGTCCGTTACCAAGGTAATACCTGATATTTTCATACTGTAGAGGTTCAATTTCCGGTTCGGATTCATCGAGCCAGAACATCTGAACACCCTGATCCCAGTAATTTTCTTTAAGTTTTGACCATAGTGCTTTTCGTGCTGCAGGATATGTTGCATCGATATAGGTAAGGTCACCCAGAAAGAAATTATTCCCCAGTTCAGGTCGAATGGTATAGTTATTTTTGATGAAAGTACGATAGTTCTCACTTTTTGGAGAAAGGGTAGGCCATACGGAAACGAGTAGTTTAATATGCATGCTATCAAGTTCCTTAATCATTTCAGGAACATCGGGCCAGTACTTTTCATCAAATTTAAAGTCACCGGTTTCCGGCCAATGATGAAAATCGATAACAATGACGGAGATGGGCAGATTTCTTTTTTTATATTCCTTTGCCACTGATAAAAGCTCATCCTGCGTCCTGTAACGAAGTTTGGACTGCCATAAACCTGTTGCATAATAGGGTATTTCGGGAGCAGTACCCGTCAGTGTGGAATAATGTCTGACAATCTCACCGGGCGTATCACCCGGAAAAATAACATAATCGATCTGTTTAGTATATTCAGCGAAGAAGCTTGTGTGAGTCATGGCAAGCTCTGCTCTGCCAATGGCCGGATTGTTCCAAATAAATCCATAGCCCTTATTGGAAAGAAGGAAGGGAATGGATATCTGGGTGTTCTTCTGTGCAAGTTCAAGGACGCATCCTTTCAGGTTGAGGCAACCATTGGGATACTGTCCCATACCATACAACTTTTCATCCTTGTCAGCATCAAAGGTGAGTTTCACCTGAAAACGGTCGCTGCCCCTGGTACTATATTGACGGGCAAAATGCGGATGATGGGGATGGTAAGCTTCTTTAAGCAATACTTTATTCTTGTCGTTATAATAGGTAATTCTACCCCTTCGAGCTGCGACTACTGCCCGTATCTTGCCATTTTTTAGTGTTGCGCTGTCTTTGCTTATTGTTATTTCGATAGGGACATCGGGTTGGTTGATAAGATTCCAGTTCTGATCGGCGATCCGAAGGCTGATGGTGCCTCTGAAACGGAGAGCATTTGCCCCAAAAGGTTCGATCCAAAAGAGTTCTCCTTCATCTTCCCATTGCAGACGATTAGGAAACTGGGTAAAAGGGCCTGCTTTCTTTACCTGGGCATCGGATTTTAGTGAATAAAACGGGATGAGTACTATGATCAGCAATATAATCTTTATGTTGATAGAATGATTCATTTGTTTGGTAGTTAGTTGGTGGATATCGTTCAACCCTGACAGAATTTAGATCCTTACCAGGGTTGGCATTATAAACTATTTTTGACCTATGACGATCGGAACATAACCTACTTCATACTCTTTGGGAGGTACGACAAGAAGATTATTGTCGAAGGTGACCAAATCACCTTTACTTTGGGGAGCCATATATTCTTTGTCAATTGTCCAGTTGGTCTGAATTTTTTCGATCAGTGCCTGAAGCTTTTCTTTTTGTTCTGTTGACCAGTCAAACTGTTGCAGGGAGGGCTGATCAATGAACTTATACCAAGCATAGGTTACCTGAGAGCCGTCAGCAAGGGTAATGGTCACGGGATCGGAAGCCGGGCCGGGGTTTACCCAAGCGCCGGAATCGGGGGAAGTATAAGGTTCCCCTTTTTTGGCCAGAGCAAATTCATGGTCGACAAGTTCTTTAGGAACATCTTCAGCAGAAACAGCGACAGGATTTCCATTATACGTTTTAAGGTAATATTGTGGAAATGTTCCGAAACCGTCCTCTGATTTATTCCATTGAATACCAAAAATATTATCGGGAAAAATCTTTGTTGTAAAGGTATTTTCAACTTTCTCCATTATTTTTCCGTCCTGATCGAAATTGGGCATCCTTGTTGAGAGTTCCGGAGGATTCCATGAACCCGTTTTATTAAACGAGCCATCACAGGTTCCGATCGCATCGCGCCAACTTTTAAATTCGTTGAAAAGAGCTGACTTGGAATAATACGTTACATTCTGAACAAGGTAGGTTCTGTTTTGGTCATCAACCGGAAAATGCAAGGCAGGAATTTTTGTATAGACCGAATCTTTGGATGCTTTGTATTCTGCTTTGGGAACGGTATTGATCTCCATTGCTCCACCTCCCATAGTGGCGGGCCGGCAGTCCAGGGTATGGCCGACATCGGGTTTATAATCCTTTGCAACTTTGGTCCAGGTTTCGGCAATGTAGTATGCAACCGGGCCCTTAAAATTGGCAGCGTTCAGAAACAGGGTCCAACTCTGATCCCCGACCGGCACATCTCCGTAAGTATGTTCATCCATTAACGGAAGAGCCATCCATGCATAACCCAGAAACTGTCCGTTGGGGTTTCCCTGGAAAGTCAAACCATCGGGCGGGATGAGAATACGATTACTGATTTGTGCGATTCCCATCTTGTTATCAGGGAGGGGCTCATTGTGGTAAAAAAACGACCATCCGGGGGAAGCAACTTCGTAGTCATAACAGCAGGGAACCCCATTCATGCTAAATTTGGGCGACGCATAGCGGAAATGGTTCCCTCGCCAATATCCCAAACCTCCTTCGATGGTCTGAAAAACACTTGACCACGTCGGACCTCTTTTTTCCCAGGTTCTTGCCAGTGTTCCTTCGGGGCAAAGCGGGAAATCAACATCATTGTTTTCGGGCAGGATCCAGCAACTGGGAAGCCCGATCTGAAAATTTGCCAAGGGCTTGTCTATCAAAGGCCATACGGCAGAATAAAAGCTCATGCCATAGCTAAATTCAGCCGGAGCTTTGGCCGTTGAATAACTGATGTATCCATGAAGCCCTTCTGATCCTTCGGTAACACCCGAACTTTTCCAGGTAGAGGAAGTATCCTTTTTATTATCCCGTCGACAGGAATAAATAAAGAAAAATGCTGCTACAAAAAGCAATAGGTAAGTCTTCATTTCGTGCTTGTTTTAATAAATGTCAAGTTTCACAAGGTTGTTTATGAAAACCTGGTTAATATTTTTCAAAGATAAAATTTTATTTTTGAAGTACAATGGTTTTTGTTTAAAGATTTCCGGTTTCATATCAAACCATGGTTCGGCTTTGCTTAACACAGGTTTTTCAATTGCCTGCATAGATGTTTTTACATTTTGTTCTTTTCTAAGCCCACCATGTCTTCTTCTCATATTTTCCAGGCTGGCATTGGTGAATGAATATTTTAGTTCAACTCCCTTTTTGGTCCTGTGTTTCCTGATTACCAAGAGTCGTATTTCAATCCTTCCCCGTGCCTTGTTCCAGATGAAAACCCGGGAAAGATGAAACTTTGCTTTCAGATACCCTTTTGCCGTAGTACGTATTTTTATCTCTGTCCATTGATCAGGGGATAAGTGTTTCTGATAGTTATCAACCTGAATGCTTTCTTTGTTTGGTTTCAGTGGAAGAAGTTCGGTAAATCCTTTCCTGGGTAATATCCAACTTGTCCTAAGAGCCGCTTTATCCATTACTCCCCTTGCATCCCATCGGGAATCCGATATAAAATGCTGCATCTGATAATAATCCGCATCTCCTTGATGCTTGCAGATTCTTTCTATATTCCGGCATTCACTCAGGAAGATTTCTTTCGTATATTTTTCTGCTTTATCAAATAATTTTTTCGTTCTGTTTTTGAAACACTCCTCATATTCAGACATATAACCATCCAGCCGCTTCAGAAAAGCAGCTGGTGTTTTTCCAAAATTTTTGTTATTTTTACGTCGTGTTAAACATTGCGAAGAACGATAAATTTGTTTTTCGATTATGCCTTGAAGACATTAAATTTCAAGGTGTAGATAATGGCGGAAAGTATCCCGGGTGAAAGTGAAACGACAAAAAATATTTTCAAGGGGGCTTTTGGCACTCTGGCATTCGAATACAGATTTTTTAGACATAGAATATAATAGAAGAAATGATAAAACGTACATTTATAGCGCTTGGATTTTTATTGCTTGTGGCAGGTTCTGCAGCATCGGGTCCGGAAAATGGACAAACAATACTCAAACTCAAAAAATCCCCCCGATTATGGGTTAGCCGGGAAACAGCGTTCACTCTTAGTGATAAATTGCACACTCCCTATCTGAAGAGCCTGGCAAAGAGAGTGATTAAAGATGCAGACTGGCTGGTACAGGCCAGGCCAATCGCCGAGGGGGAGGCAGAAACGTATCAACAAGGGACGCGGGCCATTGCCAGTCATCTTCAGTGTCTCACTGCGGCTTGGGTGCTGACCCATAAGGCAAAGTATCGTGCTGCCGCCATTCGACATCTGGCCAATTTAATGACATGGAACCATATCAGCTGTGAAGCAAGAGCCAATACCCCTGCCGACGTGGAATTACCTTTCTGTCTGAGCTATGGGGAACATGCTGCCGATATCGGGCTAATGTACGATCTTTTTCGTCCTGACATCACCCCTAAAGAGCAGCAGGTCTTTTTCGATGTGCTAGACCGCTTCTACCTGAAAAAAGCGCTTCAATGCCTGGAGCATCCACCATGGTGGGCCAATAAGAGCTGGTCTAACTGGAATGGTGTTTGCTGTGGAGGAATGGGGATCATGGCACTGGCTTTCTATGACGATCGTCCCGAGTGTCGGAAACTGATTCCCTTTGTGGAGAAGTCCCTTGGTGAGTATTTCAAATCCTTTATTAAGAACGGTGGTGGTTGTCACGAGGGTACCGGATATTGGAATTACGGTATGCATTATGCCATGCGGTACCTGCTGAGCTGGGAGAATGCCACCGGCCAGAAACACCCGGCTTTCAAGATCAAGGAACTGAGAATGTCTCTCAACTTTCCCCTCGATTTTACAGGCATCAGCTTTGGAGATAATGATGGCTGGGGCCCGACTGCTATGTTCTTCATGTTGGCCAAACGTCTCAACCAGCCCGTTGCGGCACTACGGGCCGCTACTTATCTGCCTCAGAAGGTTGAAGCAGCTTCCAAAGAAAGAGATCGCTTGTCGCGTGTGGTGACGGGAGATATCTTATATGCGGCGGATTTTATTCCTTCGACCGGGACGATGGAGGAACTCAGGAAAACCCACTTACTGAAGAAAGAGCCTGTCGCCCGGGTCTACAAAGGATTGGGATGGGGAGTTCTGGCGGATGACTCAGCCTTTCCTTCTCTGCGTCTCTCCGCCCGCGGAGGATCAAGTGAGATTACCGGACACGGTCACCTCGATCTTTTAAGCTTTATGTGCATGGTTAATGGTGAACGGATGATTGACATGCAACGGGACGGTGGTTACATAAGTACTACTTTTTCTAGTCGCGGTCCTGAGATTTATAGCCGAAGTGCTGCTTCGAAGAGCACCCTCTTCGTTGACGGCTTGGGCTGTCGCGAAAATGCCGTCTGTAAAGAGACCCAGGTCGAGAGTGATGGAGACCTTCTAGGTATCCGTATCGACGGTTCCAATATATACTTGAGTCGATGGAAAAATGGGTTCATCGGACGTCTCTTCCTGATGGTGGAAAACCGGTACTGGCTGGTAATCGATGCAGCTCCCGGACACATCATGGAGTCACGTTTTCATACCTATGCTGAGGTCGTTAAACGTGGCATGGACTGGCTGGTACTGAAGAAGGGTAAAGAACAAATGATGATGGCTTTTGCCTCGCTTGGTAATGGCATGCTACAGGAATCTCGCGGCATGCCCACCTCATCGCAGAAACAGACCAGAATATTCCGATGGATGAGCCCTACGCGTGCTTTTGAAACTCTTCCAGACCAGAGTGGTTTTCATGTGACGGCTCTGAATCCGGGAAGCGAAAAACTAGAGCTTAAGCTTAGCAAAGAAATGAATGGAGGATATGCTATAGAGGTTAGTGGGAAGGACGGCTACCAGCGCACCATCAGAGTGACATCCAAGCTGAAACTGAAGAAATAGTATCTGTAAAAGCAAGAGAAAATTATTATTAAATTAAACCGAAAAATTGGAGATACTATGAGACGTTCGTGAATTAGCTTGTTGAACAAACGATCAAAACCCTGGGGAAAAGAAAGCGGAGGAATTGACTTTCCCATAGCAAACGCAATGATTGAAATAATGAAATATGCAGTTTGTTTTATTTGTTGGATTAGATGTTGTTTAAATTTTTACTGGAAAATACGAAAAAATAAATAAATAATTTTAGCTATGAAAAAACAATTTTTTTATTGCATTTCTTTATTTGTAACTATTGTAACGGTTATATGTTCTTTTGTCTCGTGCAAATACGGGAAATCATACCGGGAATCCGAAAAGGAGCGTCCCAATATCATTCTGATCATGTCCGATGATATGGGCTATTCTGATATCGGATGTTATGGTAGTGAAATAGAAACGCCGGAGCTGGACAAATTGGCTGCCAATGGCATTCGTTTTTCACAATTTTATAATACAGCACGATGTTGTCCCACCAGGGCGTCCCTGTTAACCGGACTATATCCGGCACAAACCGGGATGGGTTTTATGACTAGTGATCAAGGATTATCCGGATACCGTGGGGAAATTAGTAATCAGTGTGTAACCATTGCTGAGGTGTTAAAACGGGCAGGATATCGTACCTATATGACGGGCAAGTGGCATGTGGCCCGGAACTTGAAAGATATTGATTCACTAAAGTACAACTGGCCTCTACAGCGGGGATTCGATAAATTTTATGGTACTATAATTGGGGCGGGAAGCTATTGGGATCCTTGGACTCTTACCCGTGGCAATACCTTCATCTCTCCTTACTGTGATCCGGATTACACCCCGGAGGAACCCTATTATTATACCGATGCCATCAGCGATAATGCGGTTAAGTTTATTGAGGAGCATATACGGGAAGCTAAAGAAGATCCCTTTTTCATGTATGTGGCGTACACTGCTGCTCATTGGCCTTTACACGCCCCGGAAGATGAAATTGCCTTTTATAAAGGAAGATATGATGAAGGGTTTTCTGCCATTCGGGAAAAAAGATATCAAAAGCAAAAAAAATTAGGATTGATTGATAAACACTGGCAACTATCCGAACAGGTAGCAAAGTGGGATACTATACCAAACAAATCATGGCATGCCCGAAACATGGAAGTGTATGCAGCGATGATCAGCAGGATGGATAAAGGTATTGGAAAAATAGTTAATGAATTGAAAAAGAATGAAATCCTAGAAAATACATTAATTCTGTACTTGCAAGACAATGGCGGTTGTGCTGAAATGATTGGATTCTTAGCTAAAAATAGTAAATATGACACGCTTTCCGAGACCCCTGTTTATGACCCCATGGAACCGTGTGAACTTCAAACACTGATGGCTCCACGGCAGAATCGCGAAGGATTCCCTGTGGTGATCATGAGTAAAAAGGTAATGGCCGGTTCTGACTATACGTACCATGCGTACGGGCCTGCCTGGGCCAATGTTTCCAATACTCCCTTCAGAATGTTTAAGCAATGGGTGCATGAAGGTGGAATTTCCACTCCATTGATCGCTCATTGGCCGGCAAAGATTAAAGATCATGGACAAATTCGTCGTCAACCAGGCCATGTAATAGATATAATGGCAACTATAGTCGATATAACCGGAGCTGACTATCCGGAATACTATAATGGCCACCGGATATTACCAATGGAAGGAAAAAGCCTCATGGATGTTTTTACTGACAATAAACCCCTGAACAGGGAGGCCATTTACTTTGAACATGGAGGCAACCGGGCTATCATACAAGGAAAATGGAAATTGGTTTCAAATTCAAAAGCTTATCCTCGAAACTGGCGGTTTATAAGAGAAGATGAAATTCCTTTGGATCAGTGGGCTTTATATGATTTGGAAAAGGACCGGACCGAAACCACCAACCTGGCGGCTCAATATCCGGAAAAGGTTAAAAAAATGGCTGACCAGTGGCAACGGTGGGCTGAAAGAACCAACACAATACCCAAACCAAAATAGTTGTAATTATGAAGGAACTGCTTTCTTACATTGCTGTATTATTTATGGTAACAGGATGTCAAAATGAGCCGCCAGAGTTAATCGGTATAAAGACCTTAACCGACAAAGAAACCTTTATCCTCTAACTTTTACTAATAAAATAATTAAAATACGTGATATATTTTAAAAAAGTCCCAAAAATATAAAGCTTTAGGGCAAAGCGAACAGACGAAATATGTGGTTAAATATATTTTGGAAAGGGAAAATATTTGCAGGAAAAACAGTTGTCGAAGCGCTGGAAGCAGAGAAAATCAAACTTGACTTTGCCTGGAAACAATAAAGCCAAGAACGGCTAATTAAAATGAAAAAAATGTGGAAAGAACTAAGTATTGAACTAAGTATTCTTTATCAAAAGCAGGGAAAAAAAGAATTTTATCAAACCAAAATATCATGAACTTAAAGGTTAGAAATTGGTATCTTGTTTTAATAGCAATATTGTTTTTAATGATCAGTTGTGATGAAGTTGTTGATTCTGGCAAAAATGTATCAACTATTAGTATCGAAAAAATTCGGGAAGAATTTCAAAATCCACCACAAGAATCCGGCGTTAACTGCTGGTGGTGGTGGCTCAATGGCAATGTAAATAAATCCGCAATCACCAAAGACCTGGAAGCTATGAAATCGAGAAACTTTCAGGGAGCAATGATTTTCGATGCCGGAGGGCATAATACGAGGGGAAACAGGGATATACCTGCTGGTCCTTTGTTTGGCTCGGATGAATGGAACGAATTGTTTGTTTTTGCACTTGATGAAGCCAAACGGCTTGGGTTGGAAATAGGATTTAATATCCAGAGCGGTTGGAATTTAGGAGGACCTCACGTAACTCCTCAATATACAGCAAAACAGATTACATATTCAGAAACAAAAATTACAGGCAATAAGAATGTATCGGTAAAATTGGAGTTGCCCAACACCAGAAGAGGTTTCTATAAAGATATTGCTGTACTTGCCTTTCCCATTAATGATGACCAGAAAACGAATGATTTCATTACCGATTTGGATTTAAAACTGGGTTACCACGAACTTGGGATGTCAGCGCCCGACACCCGGTTCTTACTGAACAACGAACTTCGAAATAATACGAAGCCACAGGAAAATACCAGTTACATTGTTAAAAAGGACGAAATTCTGAATTTGACTTCCCAAATGGATAACAAAGGCAACTTGAATTGGGAAGCGCCGGATGGAGAATGGAGCATTTTGCGGATAGGTTACACCTGTACCGGTTCTCATGTTTCAACATCAAGCGGCGAATGGCAGGGAAGTGTATTAGATTACATGAGTAAAGAGGCATTTGATTTTTACTGGAACGATGTGGTAGAACCTATTTTAAAAGCAGCGGGCGAGCATATAGGTACAACGCTAAAATACATGGAAACTGATAGCTGGGAATGCGGCGGAATGAACTGGACGGATAATTTTGCTGAAGAATTTATGCAATACCGTGGTTATAACCTAATTTATTATTTACCCATTGTAGCTGGGTATGTTATTGAAGACATTGAAACTTCCAATGCCTTTCTTGCCGATTTCAGAAAAACACTGGGAGATTTAGTTGCGTATAACCACTACGCCCGATTTCAGGAATATGCACATAAATACAATATGGAAATTCAGCCTGAATCGGCCGGGCCTCATGCTGGCCCCATAGATGGAATAAAAAATTACGGCTTTAACGATATTGTGATGAGTGAATTCTGGTCGCCATCGCCACACCGCCCATTACCAGAGAACAGATTCTACGTGAAACAAGCCTCGTCGGCAGCGCATATTTACGGGAAAAAAATTGTGGGAGCCGAATCGTTTACTACCATTGGTCCGCACTGGAACGACGAATTATGGCATGACCAGAAATCGGCTTTCGACCATGAAATTTGTGCAGGATTGAACAGAGTCTATTTTCATACTTTCACCTGCTCTCCTCCCGAGATGGGATTGCCAGGACAGGAATATTCTGCAGGAACGCATGTAAATCCGCAAGTTACCTGGTGGGATGAATCCGGGCCCATTATTAATTATCTGCACAGAACGCAATCGATCGTTCAACAAGGTAAATTTGTGGCCGATGTACTTTATTATTATGGCGATCATGTTCCGAATGTATTTCCATATAAACATTCCGATCCGGCTGGTGTTATGCCTGGTTTCGATTACGATGTTACTGATGAAACAATCCTGCTGAAATTAAAAGTGAATAACGGAAGACTGGTTGTTCCCGGAGGAATTGAATATCGGGTGTTGGTTTTACCCAATCATCGGATTCTTTCGCTGGCAGTAATTGAAAAAGTAGAAGAATTAATTCAACAGGGAGCAAAAGTAATAGGTTATAAACCTGAAAAATTGGTCAGTTTGGTTGGGGGCGAAAAAGCACAAAAACAATTTCATGAATTGGCAGAGGGAATCTGGGGAAAAACAGATTCAGAAAAAGGCGAAAAACAATATGGCAAAGGAGAACTTGCATGGGGAATTACAGCAAGAGAATACCTCCTGTCGAAAGATGTGCCTGTCGACTTTGATGTTTTGGGAAACGATAGTAAAACTGATTTTGACTATATTCATTATACAATTGGTGAAAGCGATGTCTATTTTGTCACCAATCAAACCATCGAACGGCAAAAAATTAATGCCCGTTTCCGGATTTCCGGCAAACAACCTGAGTTATGGGATGCATTAACGGGTGAAATAAGGGAAGCACAAGCTTTCACCCAAAAAGAAGGCTTAACAACGGTTCCTTTAACATTAGAACCCTATAGTTCTATTATGGTTGTATTCAATAAAAAAATCGAAGAAAACAAACAAGGTTCGGCGCATCGGAATTACCCGGATTACAAAACGGTGAAAAATATCACCGGACCATGGGTTGTCAACTTTGATCCCAAATGGGGAGGTCCCGAATCGGTAACTTTCCCGAAGTTAATGGATTGGACCAAACACCCCAATGAAGGAATTAAGTATTATTCTGGAAGTGCAGTATACAACAAAATATTTAACATCAATTTTGAACTACAGAAAGATAAAAAATATTTCTTGCAGTTGGAGAATGTAAAAGATTTAGGTGTCGCAGAAGTGAAAATTAATGGAAAGGATAAAGGTGTGCTCTGGACAAAACCATTCAGGGTTGACATTACCAACGAATTGCATAAAGGGGAAAACCAATTGGAAATAAAGGTGGTGAATTCGTGGTACAACCGGGTAGCCGGTGATGAAATGTTCCCGGATAAAAAACAATATACATCAACCAATATCAATTTAAAACACGATTACAGGGGTAGGCCCATTGATAATATTCCTTTGGAACCATCAGGTTTATTGGGGCCGGTTACGATTGAGGAAACGGTGAACTAAAAATTTAGTTTAATCATATTTTTGCCTATGGTCTTATTAGATTGAGCTTATTAATTTAATTAAAGATGAAATATTCTTACATTT